>Ga0075431_100008516_pt1 | contig 10271 bp, 10 predicted proteins | sample RhiMetdeltSRZDD5_FD_75297 | JGI IMG/M metagenome (GOLD analysis project Ga0075431, IMG submission 75297) | Populus rhizosphere microbial communities from Tennessee, USA - Rhizosphere MetaG P. deltoides SRZDD5 | ecosystem: Host-associated > Plants > Roots > Rhizosphere > Soil | place: USA...
TCTTGTCACGCAGCCAGTCCGGCTTCTGCTTCTTGAGGCTGCTCCACGACCAGTCGCCGATGCCGAACACCTCGCCGCGCTCCATCGCCAGCGCGATCGGAGGGGTGCCGCTGTAGCCGGTGATGATCTTGAACTTGGTGCCGATCAGCGCATTGTAGAGCCGCGGCGTCGTCTCCGGATCGGCCCCGGTCTGGCCGCCGATGATCAGCTCCTTGTCGAACAGATCCTGGGTGGTGCGGTGCGGCGCCGTGTGCCAGGCCAGCGACAGCCCGGTCTCGCTGTTGAGGCTGCCGAGCCAGTTGAGCTTTTCGGGCTCGAAGCGCACGCCGGTCGGGTTGGTGAGCCTGATCAGCAGCATGCCGCGTTGGATCAGCGCGATCATGGTGCCGTCCTTGGTAGCGGTGTTGTAGATGTGATTTGTGGCGGCGAGGCCGCCGGCCGCCGGCATGTTCTGCACGATCACGGCGGGATGGCCGGGAATGAGCCGGCCGAGATGACGCGCGGCGAGCCGGGTCAGCAGGTCGTAGCCGCCGCCGACGTTAGAGCCGCAAATGAAGGTGATCTGCTTGCCGGCGTAGAACGATGGTTCGGCCCAGGCAGAAGACATCAAGCAGGAGAACGCGGCTGTCGCCGCGAGTGCGTAGGATGGGTTGAGCGCAGCGAAACCCATTACCTTCCGTGCAAACCGACGGCCGCCGGAGAGAAAGTCAGGCCAGTCGTTTGTCATCATCCAGCCGTATCCCGTTTGCATGGTCGCGATGGGTTTCGCTTACGCTCAACCCATTCTACTTCATCGTGCGGCGCTCGATCTCCAGCAGGCGGTCGAGGCCGGTGGTCGCCATCGCCGCCTTCATCTCCTTCTCGACATTGCCCTTGCCGATGAAGGGGTCGATCTTGCCCTGCGCCAGGCATTGGTAGGACTGGCGCACCGCCTTGACCATGGCCGCAAAGGCGGAGCCGGAGGAGGCGGCGATCCGGAAGCCCAGGGCGGCAAGCTCGCGCTCCGACATTGCGAACTCGGCGAAGCCGTCGGGCGGCGCGAAGATCATCAGGGGAGGGGGCAGGCGCTCGCCGATGGTGCGCATCTCCTCGGCGCTGCGGGCGAACACGAACAGCATGTCGGCCCCGGCCTGCTTGAAGGCTTCGCCGCGGCGCAGCGCCTCGTCGAGGCCGTAGAGGCGGCGCGCATTGGTGCGGGCAACGATGATGAGATCGGGATCGGTGCGGGCGGCGAGCGCCTCCTTGATCTTCTCGACCATGAACTCGGTCGGCACCAGGTGCTCGATGCCGACATGGTGCTCGACCCGCCGCGGCAGCAGCTGGTCCTCGATCTCGATCGCCTGGAAACCGGCGGCCTCGGTGAGCCGGATGGTGCGGTGGACGTGCATCGGATCGCCCCAGCCGCCGCCGCCGTCGAGGATGATCGGCAGGGCGCAGACTGCGCGCATGTCGACCGCCACCTGCGCCATCTCGGGGAGCGTGATGTTGGCCTCGGTCACGCATTTGTACCAGCCGAGCGAGCCGCCGCTCATGTAGATCGCCTTGAAGCCGGCCTCCTGCGCCATGCGCGCCATGATCGGGTTGAGCGCCACCGGCGCGACGATGAGGTCGTTGCCGCGGATGAGCTGACTGAGTTTTGACACCCTAGACTCCACTTCTCTTGTCCTGGTCTGATATCGTATTGAGCCCCTGGACCGCCGGTTGGATCAAGCGGAATGACCAAGATCAAGGTTTTTTGCGCGCGCTCGATGACCGTGGCGGTGAGCAGGCTGGCCGGCGATTTCATGCGCGAGAGCGGCCATGAGGTCGACATCACCTTCGGCCCGGTCGGCACGCTCTCCGCCAAGCTCGCGGCCGGCGAGACCGCCGACGTGCTGATCCTCGGCGCCCCGGCCATGGCGATGATGGAGCAGAACGGCTCGTTCGTGGCCGGCACCCGCACCGACGTGGCGCGGGTCTTCATCGGCGTCGCGGTGCGCGAGGGCGCCGCGGCGCCCGACATCTCGACCGCCGAGGCGTTCCGCAAGACCCTGCTCGGCGCCCGCACGATCGCCTTCACCGACGCCTCGGTCGGCGGCACCGCCGCGGTCTACCTGCCGGTGCTGTTCGAGCGGATGGGCATCGCCGGCGAGATCAACAGGAAGGCGATGCCGCAGCAGAGCGGCGGCGCGGTCGCCGAGAAGGTCGCCAGCGGCGAGGCCGACATCGGCATCACGCTGATCCCTGAATTCCTGCCGATCAAGGGCGCCAGCGTGATCGGCAAGCTGCCGGCGGCGCTCGCCGACGACACCACCTACACCGCCGCGGTGTCGGCGGGCTCGAGCGTGCCGGAGGCGGGCTCGGCCTTCATCGCCGCGCTCGTGCGCCCCGACGCGCGCGACGTCTGGCAGGCAGCGGGCTTCGAGCGGGCGGGCTAAGATACCGCCCGGTTTGACGAGCGAGAGGGCAGATCAGGACGATGCCAAAAAGACCCAATCCCATTGCGGCCCCGACTTTCGTCCGGCGCACCGGCGCCGCCGTGCTGGCAGCCTTGGCGCTGGCGCTCATGCCGGCTGCCGCGGCCGCCGCCTATCCCGAGCGCACCATCTCGCTGATTGTTCCGTTCCCGGCCGGCGGGCCGACCGACATCATCGCCCGCATCGTCTCGAACGCGCTGCAGCGCGCGCTCGGCCAGTCGGTGATCGTCGAGAACCGCGGCGGCGGAGGCGGCAATGTCGGCATCGGCATCGTGGCGCGCGCGCCGGCCGACGGCTACACGCTGCTGCTGACCTCGACCGCGATCGCCGTCAATCCGGCGCTGTACAGCAGCCTGCCGTATGACCCGATCAAGGATTTCCTGCCGATCTGCGAGCTCGTCAACGCGCCCAACGTCATTTTCGTGCGGCCGGAATCCGGCATCAAGTCGCTCGCCGACCTGATCGCCCGCGCCAAGGCGGCGCCCGGCGTGCTCAACTATGCGAGTCCGGGCGTCGGCACCAAGTCGCACCTCGCCGCCGAGCAGCTCAAGCTGCGCGCCGGCATCGACATGGTGCACATCCCCTACCGCGGCGGCGGACCGGCGACCATGGGCGTGCTCGACGGCACCGTGCACGTCGGATCGGTCGCGCTGGCGCCGGTCGAGCCGTTGATCAAGGACGGCAAGTTCATCGCGCTGGCGGTGACCGGCGCGCAGCGCTGGTTCTCGCTGCCGGACGTGCCGACCATGATCGAAGCGGGCTTTCCAGGCTTCGTCTCGGACACCTTCAACGCGCTGTTTGCGCCGGCCGGAACGCCGCGCGAGATCGTGGCGCTGCTGTCGCGGGAGAGCCAGGCGGCGCTCAGGACGCCCGCGGCGCGTGCCCAGGCGCACCGGGCCGGCTACGAGATCGTCGCCGGCACGCCGGCCGAGCTGGCGAACCGGCTCGCCACCGAGATCGCCGCCACCAAGGAGCTGGTCACCAGATTGGGGATCAAGCCGGAGTAGCGGGCTGCCGCAGCATTGCGTGCGGGCTACGCTAACGTCGGTATTGCCTGATCCCGCAAAAGGGGTATCGGACCCTTATTGCAACCGACAAGTGTATAAGCTATTTTGTCCCTATAACTGCGCCGAAAGGCGCAGTGCACCGCGCTTGCCGCCGAGGTTGGCGGCGACCGCCGGTGATTTTCGAACGTCAACATCACGGAGGATCGTGCGATGCCGAAGAAGCCCAGCAAGAAAGTGCCGCCGCGCCGGAACTGTGGGGCGATGGTGGTCCACAACCGTCTGATCGAGAGCGATCCGGGATTTCGGGCGCGGCTCGCTGCGCTCGAGAATACGACCATGACGCGCCTTGCGGCCGCCTTCGCCGAGCCGAGCAAGGTGACGATTCCGGTCGTCGTCCACGTCGTCTACAACACCGCGGCGGAGAATATCTCGGTTGCGCAGATCAAGAGTCAGATCGCCGCGCTCAACAAGGACTATGCCGCGACCAACCCGGACAAGTCGAAAACGCCGACGGTGTGGGCAGGCCTCGTGACCGATACCCACATTCAATTCAAATTGGCGACGAAAGATCCCAACGGCAAGAAGACCAACGGCATCACCCGCACCAAGACCACCGAGACCGGATTCTTCGACGACGACGCGGTGAAGTCGAAGACGACCGGCGGTGCCAACGCTTGGCCGAGCTCGAAATATCTCAACATGTGGGTTTGCACGCTCGCGAACCAGCTCCTGGGCTATGCGCAGTTTCCGGGCGGCCCCGCCAAGACCGACGGCGTGGTCATCCTCAACACGGCCTTCGGAACAAAAGGCACGGCGGCCGCTCCCTTCAACCTCGGACGCACGACGACGCACGAAGTCGGGCATTGGCTCAATTTGCGCCATATTTGGGGGGATACGCCCGATTGCAGCGGTTCTGATCTCGTCGACGACACGCCGAACGCGGCGGGGCCGAACTTCGGCAAGCCCACGTTCCCGCACATCACCTGCACGAATGGACCTAGTGGCGACATGTTCGTGAACTATATGGATTATGTCGACGACGCGGCGATGGTGATGTTCACCTCCGGCCAGGTCGTGCGGATGCGGACCGTGCTGGATGGGCCGCGCAAGTCGCTGGCAGCGAGTGGAAAGAAGCTCACGAAAAAATAGATGGCAAACCAGATCGACCGCAAAGCGCTGGCGCAGAAGTGGGTGCACTCGCACGAGGAGGACACCGACGACGAGATGGTTTTTCGTCCCGCCGCGTATGCGTTTCCGCGGTCTCGGGGCCGCAACTCGTTCGAGCTCGATGCCGGAGGCCAACTGGTCACCTCCGGCATCGGTCCCGACGACCGCTCGGTTCGCGGCCAGGGCCAATGGCAGCTCGAAGGCTCCGACAAGCTCACGCTGGAGCCGGCCGGCCCCGGCGCGCGCAAGACCGTGATGCAGATTCTGCGCGTCGCACCGGACAAGCTCGTGGTCAAGAAGCGCTGATCCCGGCGGCATCTGCGGCTGCGGCGGCGCGCTTTCGCCGCGCCCGCCGGAGTGATTGACGGCGAGCATCGGTTCCCGCTTCTGGTATAAGTCCCTCGAACGGAGGGAACCGAAATGTCTCGTTTCGCATTGGCGGCGATCGCGCTCATCGCAACCGCCGCGCTCGCGCTGCCCGGCGGCGCCGCCCAGGCGCAGACCTATCCGAGCAAGCCGATCCGCCTGGTCCTGCCCTACGTGCCGGGCGGGATCATCGACACCGCCGGCCGCCACTTCGCGCTGCGGCTGAGCGAAAGTCTCGGGCAGTCGGTGGTGGCCGAGAACCGGCCGGGCGCCGGCGGCATGGTCGGCATCGGCGTGGTCGCGCGCTCGGCGCCGGACGGCTACACCATCGTGCTGACCGATCCCGGCATCGTCTCCAACCCGACCCTGCAGAAGGACCCGCCCTACGATCTCAAGGCGGTGCAGGCGGTGTCCATTGTCGGCTCCTCGCCGGCGGTGATCGTGGCCTCGCAGCATCTGCCGGTGAAGACCTTCGCCGAGCTCATCGCCTACGCCAAGGCAAATCCAGGCAAGCTCAACTTCGCCTCCGCCGGCATCGGCACCGCGCCGCACCTGGCCGGCGAGATGATCAAGCTGCGCACCGGCATCGACATGACGCACGTGCCCTATCGCGGCATCGGCGCGGCCTATCCCGACGTGATGAGCGGCAAGGTGCAGCTCGCCTTCTCCAGCATCGCCGGCGCCGTCCCGTTCACCAGCGACAACCGGGTGCGCCCGCTCGCCACCACCGGATCGGCGCGCAGCGCGGTCTATCCCGACGTGCCGACAGTGGCGGAATCGGGCCTGCCGGGCTTTGACGTCGACCTCTGGATCGGCATCTACGCGCCGGCCGGGCTGCCGCCGGCGGTGCTCAACAAGCTCAACGGCGAGCTCAAGAAGGTGCTGCAGCACCCCGAGCTGAAGGCGGCGCTGGCGAAGATCGGCGTCGAGCCGCGCGGCACCACGCCCGAGGAGGCGGCGGCGTTCACACGTTCGGAGTTCGAGAAGTGGAAGAAGGTGATCGTCGAGGGCAACATCAAGCCGGAGTAGCAGAGGGCGGGCGGTATTGCTTCGCTCGACTCATCCTACGAGCTTGCTGCCTCTTTCGTGCATCGCACTTTCGGACGGAAAACCGATTCCCACATTTCGTGAATGTGCTTCGACGGCGCTGTGAACGATGACGCCGTCTTGGAAGCCGCCGGCATCGGCTGCGGCCGCACGATTGGGATCAGGCGAGCCGTGACCACCCGTGTGATCAAATAGTCTGCTCGGTCGGCAAGCTCGAACCAGCGCAGCGCCAGCACGAGCAAGCGCGGCGTGTCGGAAGACCTGTTCGCCCGTTGCGCCGATTCAAGTGGAAGTGCCACGCTGTTCCCGTGGCGGGCTTGTGTGGACATGGCGTTCTGCCGCAGCCAACCTTGCACGAAGAGGACGCTTGGGGACATCGAAGCGCGACCACAAGCCAGCAAGCAACTTTCATCCGCGACGCTAGTGGTCAATTGTTATGGAACGTTGAATTCAGCCGACATGACGCGGGCAAAGGCGATCATCGATGCCGGTCATTCGCGCAGCTAGTTAACAATGACTATTTTGAATGGAGAAAAAATCGGTGTGCCGTGAAAGACCGGTATACCACGCGGCAGAGATACAGACGTGACGGGCGAATGAGGGGAGCACAAGATCGTCGTCATTCGGCGGTGCCGTCTCAACCATCCTGCGAACGAAGAAGGGCTGCCCTGGCGGGCAGCCCTTCCATTGTCGAGCCGTGGTCCGGCTGAAACCGTGTACGTCGCTAATCTAGGCGACGCGGACCCCCATAGAGGCAGAGATCCAGCTCACGGATGCCGGCGACCGCGGCGATAGACAATGAGACACTGGATCACCTCCTTTCGGTTGTTGACGACGCTCCTATTTAAGGAAGAGCCCATTGCCGGACAAGGGGTTTTTCCTGGGCCCCGGTCATGGTTTGGCCGAATTTCGCTTGGCTTCAGCCCGGCGGCCGGAGCCACCCGCAGATACGCCGCTGTCTCAGCGTTTCCGAGGGGCTCTCGCCGAATCGCTTGCGATACTCCACCGCGAAACGCCCCATATGGGTGAAGCCCCAGCCCATCGCGATCGCGGTCACGCTGTCGCCTCCCTCGGCCCGCAGCAGCGCCTCCCGCACCTTGGCGAATCGCACGTTGCGCAGGTAGCGGATCGGCGACACCCCCTTGGTGTCGCGGAAGTGTTGCAGCAAGGTGCGGCCGGCCTCATGAGCCTCGGGTCGATCGTTTCATCGCTCTCCGCGCACGATCCCGCATCGCCGACCGCGATCCGCTGATCGAGCAGCGTCTGGGAGATGCGGTGTTCCGCCTGCGACGGGCCCGTAAATATTGCCGGCAGGACCTTGTCGGCTTGGCGCGTCTCGATTACGAGGCTCTGATCGACGGGCGCTATGGCCGCGGCCGGTACATTGACGGGAGAGAGTAACATGGCACTGCGCCGATACATCATCGAGCGGGACATTCCGAAGGTCGGCACCTTCGAGCGCGAGCAGCTGCGCGGGGCTGCCGCGAAATCCAACGAGGTTCTGCGCCAGCTCGGCGCCGACATCCAATGGGTCGAAAGCTTCGTGGCGGCCGACAAGACGTTTTGCGTCTACCTGGCCAAGGACGAGGGCATCATCCGCAAACACGCGGAGATCAGCGGTTTTCCCGCCACCAAGATCACCGAGGTTCGTGGCATGATCGATCCGACCACCGAGCGCGCCAGTTAGCGCGGCGGATCCTCGCGCCCGCCGCGCCAAGTTGGCACGCCCGCTGGCGTGGGCGGGCGGATGCGGCTAAGACTCCCGCTTGCAGCAGCAAGACAACCGGGAGCCTGCGATGCCGCATCCGCGACGACTGACGAGCGTTCTTGCCTTGGCGTTGGCGGGGCTGGCCTGGCTCGCCGCGCCGGTGTCCGCGCAGGACTTCCCGTCACGCGTCATCCGCATCGTCGTCGCCTTTCCGGCCGGCGGGCCGACCGACATGGTGGCGCGGCTGCTTGCCGACAAGCTCAAGGCGAGCCTCGGCCAGAACGTCATCGTCGAGAACAAGCCGGGCGCCAACGGCGCCATCGGCGCCGACTATGTGGCGAAGGGCGAGTCCGACGGCCACCTGCTCTTCTTGACCACTGCCGGCGCGGTTGTGGTCACGCCGCATCTGAGCAAACCCAACTACGATACGCTGCGCGATTTCGCCCCGGTCACCCTGGTGATGCGGCCGACCACGGTGCTGGTGGTCAGGCCCGACCTCCCGGTCGCCTCGGCCAAGGAGTTTGCCGCGCTGGCCAAGGACAAGCCCGGCGCCGTTACGATCGCCTCGACCGGCTCCGGCAGCATGCCGCACCTTGCGATCGAGCTCTATCAGGCCGCGGCCGGAGTGAAATTCCTGCACGTGCCCTACCGCGGCGCGGCGCCGGCTTTGACCGATCTGCTCGGCGGCCAGGTGCAGGCGCTGTTCGCCGACACGCCGGTGCTGTTGCCGCACATCCAGGGCGGCAAGCTCAAGGCGCTCGCCGCCGCCTCCGGCAGCCGCAATCCGGTGCTGCCGGACGTGCCCACGCTCGCCGAGCAGGGCTTTCCCGACACGGTCGCCGACAACTGGTACGGGCTGTTGGCGCCGGCCAAGACCGCGCCGGCCGTGGTGGCGAAGCTCAACGGCGCGGTGGTCGCCGCGCTCAACGCGCCGGACGTGCGCGACAAGCTCCTGCAGTCGGGCGCCGTTCCCTCGCCGACGTCGAGCGCGGAGTTCGGCAAGCTGCTGAGCGACGAGCACGCGCGCTGGGGCCGGGTGGTGCGGGAGAAGCACATCAAGGAGGAGTGAGTGGGATGCGCGTTTACAAAACGCTTGCGCTGCTGCTCGCGCTGCTGGCGGCGTCGACCCACGACCTCGCCGCCGAGACCCTGAAGGTCGCGGTCGCGCAGCGCGGCTTCTGGAACAGCACCTTCATCGACGTCGGCCTGAAGCAGGGCTACTTCAAGGAGGTCGGTCTCGACATCGAGATCCTCTACACCGAAGGCGGCGCCTCGACGCTCACGCCGGTGATCGCCGGCAGCATCGACATCGCCATGACCAACGGCACGCTCGGCGTGATCGCCGCTTACGCCAAGGGCATGCCGGTGAAGATCATCAGCGCGGAGGCGACCGGCGCGCCCGATGCGTTCTGGTACGCGCGTCCGGAGAGCGGCATCAAAAGCCTCGCCGACACCGCCGGCAAGACGGTGGCGTTCTCCTCACCGGGCTCCTCGACCAATTTGATCCTGCTGCAGCTGGTGAACCAGGCCAAGGTCGCCCCGAAGCTGGTCGCGACCGGCGGCGCGCCCGGAACACTCACCCAGGTGATGTCGGGCCAGATCGACGTCGGCTGGTCGGTGCCGCCGTTCGTGCTGCAGCAGCTCGCCGAGGGACGCCTCGCCATCATTGCGCGCGGCAGCGACGTCGCGGCGCTGGCGCAGCAGACCATCCGCGTCAACGTCGCCAACGCCAATGCGCTCAAGACCAAGCGCGACGCCTTCGTGCGCTACATCAAGGCGCTCAGCCGCGCCATCGACTGGGCCTATTCCGATCCCGGCGCGATCGACAACTACGCCGAGATCGCCAAGGTGCCGCGCGCACTGGCGCAGCGCACGCGCGACGAGTTCTATCCGAAGGAATCGCTGCAGCTCGCCGAGGTCAAGGGTCTCGACGTCACGCTGCGGCAGGCGCTGGAGTTCAAATACCTCACCGCGCCAATGAGCGTCGCGGACGCGCAGGGCCTGCTCGACATTCTCCATCAGCCGGAGAAGAAGTGACCGGAGACGGCGCGGGCGGTCACCGGCATCGCCGCGACACGATGTGGATCCTGACCCGTCGAAGCTGTTGCGGCTCTCCTCGAAAAAGCGCACGCTGAGACCCCCCGGATTGGGTGGCGGTAATAGCGGCCGTCTGCAGTTAACGGCGCCTTCGCCTCCCTAGCTGGCGAGATCAACAAGAGCTGGAGGACATGCCATGGTCGGTAAGATCTTTCTTGCTGTCGCGACGGTGTTTGGCCTCGGTTTGCCGACCGGGCCGACGCTGGCCGCGAGCTCCACGATCCCGGGAACCGGCGCCGTCGCTGGCGCCGTGAAAGCGCGTCACCTTCATGGTGTACACCGCTGGCGGCAAGTATCAGGCGATCAATCTCTATCCCGGCGACTACGAGGTGCGAGCGGCGCGCCGGGGCCTCGCCTCCGATCCTCAGAAGATCACCGTCAAGGCAGGCGAGACCCTCAATCTCGATCTCGCTCTCAAGGATA
>Ga0075431_100008518_pt1 | contig 10269 bp, 7 predicted proteins | sample RhiMetdeltSRZDD5_FD_75297 | JGI IMG/M metagenome (GOLD analysis project Ga0075431, IMG submission 75297) | Populus rhizosphere microbial communities from Tennessee, USA - Rhizosphere MetaG P. deltoides SRZDD5 | ecosystem: Host-associated > Plants > Roots > Rhizosphere > Soil | place: USA...
GTTGATAAACAGCGTGGCGAACGACTCACGAGGAGCCGGAACGCCAAAGCGCCGGAGGAACGCCATGGCCACGCGTTCCCGAATCATCGACTTGTCGAGAAGCATATTGTCGAGAACGAGCGCCTGCAGTCCCAGGAACTGACCGCCCGTGCTGTAATGAGCGAAGTCGATTTCCAGACCAGGCTTGACGCCGCTGCGTGTAGTGCGGCCGCGCGACCGCACACCCACGTTGGTCACACGGATGCCATTCCATGTCAGATCGGCCGGGTAGTGGTCGTTCTCGAGATACGTGCTCCGCAGCTGATCCCAGTCGCGAGAGTGAATGGCGATCTGCAGCGTATGCAGAACGCGGTCGTCAAATAGAGTGGATGCGGTCTGGGCGCCCACTGACCCCGCCGCCAGGAGCAGGAGGAACGCAAGCAGGCAGGCTGCGCGGATTACGCGAGAAAGTGCATGGAGGTCTGACATCGGAGTCACATCGAAAACTGAAGTCGCATCAGGCTCCTCCACCGAGCCTGCGGTATCTCGGGTCGTATCCCCGTTTCGTCGACGAATGACTCGCGGATCGCGTTGACTTGCACTTTGACCCAGCGGTTCACCAGCCAGGTGCCGCCGAACGTCCACGCATCCTGACGTAGCGGTGCGATGTGATCGGCGCGCGAACCGAGGGAGGGTGCATCGAATTGAGAGGTGCTGTGGAAGCCGAGACGCTCAAATCGGGCGGCCACATCCACCGATCGTCTCGACCGTCGTGGGGACCCGACAATGCGCCACGCACCGCTGACGTATCCGCCGTCGACGATGAGATCCGACAAATCGCTGTTCGAGACGGATTCACCCTCTCGTGAATCAGCCTGGCGGAGAAGTTCGCCTTTGATCGAGAGCCTCCCGGCTGTCCATCGGCCCTCGACTCCCAGCCGCCGTCGGCGGCCGTTGACATAGAAGCCCTCGGAGGACAGCAGGCCATCGTCGTCGAAGTGGCCGGATAAGCCATGAAGGCTCTCGGGAAGACGGCTCCCTGTGAACGCGATTCCGATGCTCGCGGTGCCGGGCGTAAAAGTGAAGCGCGCGGCCGTGAGCATGGCGCCGTCTGTCCCGCTCTCGACCAATGGCTTGAGTGGAGGCTCGGCGAGCCTGAAGACACCGAGCTCGTACTCGAAGAACCGGCGCGGACCTCGCCCGTGCAGCATGATGCCCGTCTCACGCCCTGGTGAGATGTCAGTGACCGAGGCGGCCCGAGCGATGAAATCCAGGTCGAAATCACTCGTTGTCCGTTCCATGCTGAACGGCACCTTGAAATGTCCGGCACGAACGCGCAAGGCGCGGTGCATACGCACGTCGGCAAACACATCGCGCCATGGCTCGACATCCGAGAACTCTCGCTCGATTTGAAACTCGACCCGTTTGAACAGGACGCCATCAACGCCGATTCGACGGTTCCCCCACCCGAGGCGGTCCGATGCAGCGTCGGACTCTTCCTGCAGGCTCACGTCGGCCTGAACACGAGCGTGCAGGTCGATTCGCACCTGATTGCCCCAACGCAATGAGGGGCTGTTGCCCATCCTGAACACACCGGCCTTGCCGTCCTGTGTCGAAGTTCCCTTAGACGTCGTCTGTTCTTCAGACGCGGTCTGCTCTTCAGACACGGTCTGCTCTTCAGACGTGGTCTGCGCAAGCACCCCGGCAGGTACAGCAAGCGTGACGATGAATGCCACCGCGCAAACGACGTTCCACGCGCGATTGGTCGAGTTCACAATCTTCCTTCTCTGGTGACGGGCCTACGTCCACGCCAGGATCACGAAGGCCAGGCTCAGCCCGGCAAGTGCCAGAGCCATGACGCGAAGTCCGGCGTAGAGCCGGCGCAGCGCGATGTGCTTGGCGTGGTTCTTCAGTGCGAGGCTGTGCACCTGTACCGCCAGTTCGGCGTTGAGCTGCGACACGCGGACCGTCTGCCACGCCGCCCAGTTCTCGTGTGCCGACCGCTGGATGATGTCCTCGTAGTACCGGATCCCGACAGGGCGGTCCGAGGGGTCGGCGGGCCAGTCCGAGAGCGCGGGACAAAAACGCCCGGGCCTGAGCGCCTCGATCGCGCCCAGTATGAACGTCAGCACGAGCACGGCATAACCCAGGAAGAGGCCCCCCATCACGTACTGCTCGCCCCGAGACAGCACGGAAAACGCGTCCGCCCGTGAGAGCACGACGAGCGGTACCGCGTTGAGCGCACCCATCACAATCAGGGCGAAGCGTGCCTCGCGATTGGCGATATCAATGATCTCGAAGGCCTCTTCGCTCGCGTCGACCAAGGCACGATAGCGCTCCCAGGAATCGAGCGTACGGACAGCATCGTGACGGCGTTTCCATTCCTTCTTCCGGCGCTTGATTTCGTCGGCCGACAGCGGGTCGGGAGACTGGCCCGCCATCGGCGGGTCGGCGACCGGCGTAACGAGCTTCATGCCCACTGGCGCTGTTCTCCTTCCCATCCGCTGACGTGTGCTTCGTGGCTAGAGGTCAGCAAAGGCTTCTGGCACATGCCAACGCTGCTCGCCGTTCGAGTCGCGTTGGAGCCTGTACCAAGAACAACGCTGCGCGTGGGACTTGTGAACACGGCGGCCATTGCCGTGTGGACGGGCAATCCGCGCTGTGCCGGCGGGAGGGCGGGCCGCACGACGGATCTTCCGATAACGGCACGAGTTCTGCCTATCCCGCTGTGTCCGATCATTCGGTCTGCCTCGTCTGGACGCTTACGCCGTGGCAGAGCGCTACGTGGAGGGGGTCATTGGCTCGATCAGACGGGAGTGCCTGGATCACCGGATCGTGGTCCACGCAGCGGGGCTTCACCGGGTACTCACCGCGTACGTCGCGTACTGTCCTTTTCGTGAACCAACGACGAACAGGCTTCTGTTTCAGCGGGTGAGCCGAACTTCGAATACCTTGCCTCTCCCATTCGCCAGGGACTGACTGGCCACGGCAACTGCAACCACCGTGCCTGATTCCCGATCGCACAACCTGGCGCAAAACACCAGACGAACCTAATGATTCGAAGGATGTCCGTGTTGCGGTTGCCCGTCGATGACGCGCTGAAACTATCCGATCGATTCGTGTCCTATCCAATCGGATTGCTTTGCGCGTTCGAGGGAGAGGTGGAATGTTCCAGATCAGCGGCCCTCGCGCGAGCCCGGCCTAGTCGTGCCGCTTGACTTAAGGTCCCTGCGGCGGGTCTCGCTTGTCCTCGCGAAGGAACGCGATCACATCGTGTTGCTCCCGCTCGGCCCATCCGAATAACGCGGCGAGAAGTATTTGGAGCGGAAACAGTGGGTCAGTCTACGCCAATGTGTCGCCCGAGTTTTCAGACACTACAAGGCCGCAGTGGTTACACTCCTACCGCGTCCGCCTCCCCCGGCGTCCTCGCTCTCGCGTCGAGGAGTACGCGCAGCTCACCCAAGCGCTTCTTCTCCACCGCCTTCTCGCGCTTTTTCTCCGTCGGCCAACTATCCACAATCCTGTTGGCTCGCTGATACATCTCTTCGGCGCTTTGCAAAGCGTCGACCTGGTAGTAAATCTCGACAAGCTCGATCACACACTCGTATTCGTTAGGTGCGAGCTCGAACGCACGATGCGCATGAGCCAGTGCCTCGCCCGAATTCCGCAAATCGGCGTTCGGCACCGTTGCGAGGAAGGTGGCGATTCGGCGCCGGACGCGTGCCGTATCCTGGATTTTCAACGACTGCTTGAGCAAGCGCAGTTCTCGAGGGTAGCGTTGAGCCTCGTGCTCGCTTTTGGCCATGCTCTCGAGTGCGCCAGTGCTGGACGGCAAGGCTCGCTCTGTGACCTCTTCATGTTGTGCATCGCCACGCCATGTAGAAATCGTCGCAAACCACTCGTCGTCCCTCAGCGCGTCACGAATTACTTCAAGCCGGTAGGGTGGCACTGCACCGCCGAGCAGTGTTTTGAAGCCATTCATCTCAGCTAGCCCGCGCTCTTTCGCTTTGTCCCAGGCGAGCATCAAGTCCGTGGCAGTCCTGATTCCGTAGTCGCGTAGTTTGATACGCGCACTCTCATCAGTACCGCCGATAAGATGTAGATACAGAATCGCCTGATCGACCCAGTCGATGAGTCGGGGAACCGGAATGCGCGTCTCGATGATCAGATCGATGAGCTCATGATGTGCCAGACTCTCGATGTTGACTATACCCTCGCTCTCGAGCCGGGCAAGGTCGTAGAGATCGATGCCCTCGAGCCCGTTGAGGGGTAACGTGGATTGTGGGAAAGCACTGGCTGGCACCTTCTCGCGAAGCGCCTGTTTGAGCCATGTGAAAAACTCGTCTGGTGTGATGCCGAACAGGAAAGCGAGCACCAACATCACACTCGATTCCCCTGTGAAGATCGCTTCGAGCACCCAACTCAGAACGAGCACAGTGAAGAGGCGTACCATGATGGTCGTGTACGCCTTGGGCTTCAGGTCACCGCGCGCGTAGCGCAGCGCGATTAGGCGCAGCGAGAAAAAGTACACACCAAGAAAGCCGAACACCATCGCCGAGCGGTGCGGCATAAGGCTGGCGAGCACGTACTTGGCATCCGCCGTGTTTGGAAACTCCTCCCCAACCGGCGCGATTGCGATGATCCACGCGAGCGTCATCACAAATGCGCAGACCAGCACCGGCCATCGAGTCCCCGGCGTGATCCGGCCGCGACCTTGCGTTTCCGAGCCGTACGCTTCGCGGATTTGAGAGCCGTACTTCGCGTCGATCTCGCTAACAGTCGAAACGGAGCGATCAAGCCGAAACAGACTGGCATAGAGGCGTTTGCGCAGTGTGCTCAACTGGTAGCGGTCAAACAGAAAGAAAAGCAGGACCGGCAGCAACGACGCCGTCGCAATAAGCGCAAGCTGCATCAGGCGTGCGAACAACGCAAGTCGAGCTCCGGCTCCCGCAGTCGGGCTGCTAAGAAGGTCCCGGCCACCGCCGAAAAAGTAGATTGTGGCCACTGGCATCCCGAGCCCAATCGCGAGAATCACCGTCAGCGCCACGGCATTCATCGTCCAACGAACGACCAGCGAGCGTGAGTTGGTGCCGCGGATGATCAGCCAAATGGCGACACCCACGACGAGCACGAGTCCCGTGCCCCAAACGGCGTAGGGCCACCACTCCTTGGATATCCCGAGCATCGGCTCCGCGGTGGCGAGCACGTTGGCAATGATCACCAACCAAAAGCCACCTCCCAAAAGAGTCACTAAAACATTTTCGGTGAGGCTGCTCGGCGCTTCTTTGCGCGTCCTCACGATGCCTTTGCGCTCTAGGTCCTCGAAATCGAATCCGGAGTCAGCCGCGATCTCCTTCTCTTGGAGGGGGGCGAGCACCATCTTCTCGTCGTCGATGTTGACCAGCGTAAGCCGTGAGGGTGTCTCATTGCTGATCCATGTAATCGCAGCCATCGTCGCAACCTCCCTCATTCGGAAGCTCGGGCGCCCCGATGTGTCGACATTGCGTTACTCCTGGAGTATCAATGCAACTGGAGGACAAGCCGCCCTGATGATCAGCTAGAACGTCGAGCAGGCGTCTTTCGAACAGGAGCCCCCAAAGAGTTCGGCCGCGTAACTCGTCGCCGCTTGCTCCAATCCGCTCGAGTCCGCGCGCGAATGCCGCGAGGGATGCTCGATACGGTTTCGAAACGCTGCTTGAGCAGTGTCGCGACGGCGACACGAACTGCGGATTTCTCTCTGAACCTTCTGATTTACAATCCGACGCTGCAAGCCACGACGACAACGGCCGATTTCACGTCATGTTCACCGCGAAAATGTGTCATTTCGTAAACCAAGGAGAGCTCCCATGGCTGTTCTGATGCAGTTCGAAGGCACCGATGCGCCGATCCTGATCGACGTCTCGCCGCCGGGCAGCGGCGTGCAGCCGGCGGGCGCCGCCGAGACCGTCGTCAAGCACGCCCAGGCGACGTTCGACGATGCCTTGCGCGTCGCTGGATCCGTGGCCCGATCCTTCCAGAACGTGCTGCGGCAGTACGAGCTCCAGCGAGCGGAGCTCGAGTTCGGCTTCCAGTTCACAGGTAAGGGCACGGTTTACATCGTCCAGTCCGAAGTGCAGGCAGCGCTCAAGGTCAAATTGGTCGTCTCACAAGCCACGGCCGGGGAGAGTCCATCGCGCTCCTGACCGTGGTGCCCAATGACCGTGAATGGTGAAAGTCTTGAGCAGGTCGTCGATCGCGCCCTCGTGCGAATCGCCGACGAAGATGGTGCCACGCTCGGCACCGGGTTCTTGGTTACCCCGTTGGGCATTGTTTTCACGTGCGATCACGTCGTAGGCGCGCGCGAACGCGTCGTGCTTCACTATGCCGACGGCACGAACGCCACATTCGGCGGTCCCACCGCGGTCATCGGGCGGCATCCTGCTGTCGATATCGCGATTTTTGGCGGCGATGTGTCGTGGGATAGACCGGCGCTTCCCTTGGAGCCGGCGGAAGACCCGCCGAAGCAGTTCTGGACGAAGGGCTTTCAGTTTCAGCAGCGCGGGCTGACTACTGCGGTGCCGGTTCGGGGCGATATCACCGGCCACACCAGTATTTCGTACGCAGGAGCTGACCGCTCGTACAGCGTGAACGTACTCGTGCTCAATCAGGGTCATCTCGATGAGGGATTGAGCGGCGCGCCGCTGGTCGACCCGGAGAGCGGCGCGGTGTTCGGGATTGTTGTCGCCCATTTTCCGACCAGCACCGATATCCGCGGTTTCGCCGTCTCGCTGGGGTCGGCCGCGCGGCTCGACTCGCGAGTCCGATGGATCATCGATCTGAACAATCAGGACTGCCCGCGGTTTGGCCCTCGTCCCAATGCGCTCGGCGCCCGCCGCGTCTGCCGCGTTCAAGTGCAGCATGCGGTCGAACGCCTGGAGTTCGAGCGTTTGTACCTGCGGGACCTCTACACGCCGCGAATGGTACTGACGGAGGCGCTGGAACGGTTCGCAGCCGGAAGCACCCGCATTTTCCCGGTGTTCGGTCCGGCAGGAGTTGGCAAGACCACGTTCCTCGCGCATCAGGCTGATGCGCTGTCACAAACCACGACGGCGCTGCTCCTGCGCGGTCTGGATATCACGAGTACTCAAGAGAGCATCGCAGACCTCATCGACGCCGCGGTGGCGGGCATGCGCGAACACGATTGGCGCACGCAGCCTCACGCGTCCGAGCTCGCGATGGCGGCTCAGAAGCAGCCCTCCGACCTCTGGCTCCTGCTCGACGCCTTGAACGAGCATCGTGCGGACATGCGACATCTGGTCGACGTCTGGCTTCCGCGCACGATCGACTGGGTGCGGGGCAGAAACGTCCGCCTGCTCTTCACGTGTCGCAATGAGCTCTGGCTGATGATCGCGCAGAAGCTTCCCAAGTCGCTCGTCTTTCGGAGCGATGAAGGACCGCAGTCGACACGAGAATCACGAGTGGCGGAAGCAACGACAGGGACGCGCCTCGCGGAGTTCACGGAAACGGAAGCGCGGGAAGCTATGCGCACGTACGGACTCTCGGGTGTTCGGCACATGGACTTGGCCACGCTGCCATTGGCCGTTCGCCTGATGTGGGAACTGATGCTCGAGCGACCGGCTGCCGCGCCGGAGACCCTGCAGCCATCCACGTCAGAGGTTGGCATATTGATCGACCGGCTGGTCACGCGGATTTGCGAGCGGGTGGCCGTCACGCGCGGTGTGCAGAGCGCACGGCGGATCCGCCAGTTCGTGGACGGAATCGCCACCGAGATGTGGCGCACGGGCACGGACGAGATCGCGTCGCATGCGCTGCAGGCGACGTTTCCGTCCGCGGGCGACTGGCTCGATGCGCTCGTCGACGAACATCTGCTTATCACCACAAAGACTGGCTATCGGTTTGCGTTTGACGAAGTCGCGGATTATCTCCAGTCGGCGTTCATCGATCTGTCGGATCCCACACCGGCGCTCTTTGCCAAAGCTGCTGTGAGCCGCTCGTGGAGCACCGTCTCGCACGCATTCGGCCGACTTGCCGCAGCCGGCATAGCGGGAACGCTGCGCGCTGCCGTTGGTCGCCTGAATAGCTGGATGGAGACGCAACGAACGTACGAAACCGGAACCGTACTATTGGCGTTCGACGTTGCCCGTCGCATCTCAGGCCATCCGGCGAGCGAGTCATCCATCAGCGACATCGTCACGACCGCCGGTGCGGTCGATCGAGACACCACCGTATTTCTGCTCGTGGAAAACGCCGGCCAGCTCGCGATCGGCATCGACACGCTGCTCGCTCTCGCGCGCGCGCTGCTGCCCGGGGAAGGCTCGTATCGGTGGCGCTCGAAGGACTGGACCGATCGGTTCAGGCGCTCATCGGCAGTGTTCGCAGATGAGTGGAGCGTCGCCGGTATTGTCGGCAAAGCGATGGAGAAGGATTCGACGCGCACCGTTGCGACGCTGTTCGACTGGGTGGGGGATTCGACAAATCTCGGCGGTGACCAGGAGGCGACTGTTCACGACTTCGCGTGCGCATGCCTGTTCTATGCCGGACCGATCGCGTTCGATCAGATCTGTGAAGGCGCAGCCGAACGCATCACCCAACTTCACATGGCGGATCTCCTGCTGGCGCTCGCCGGCGAGCACTGGGAGCGGCTCCGACAGCACGTCACCCGATGGATCGATCTCCCTGATTCCCAACTTGCGGCCGCCGAATTGTTGTTGCGTGCGTATTACGTCACCGAAAGCGGCATCAGCAGGCACGAGATCGTGCCCATGCTGCTTCGGCTCCTCGAAACAGCCGTGCGACAAGACGTTCGCCACAGCGTCGCTGGCGCGCTGGCCAACGAGCCGGAAGTCGCCGAACGTGTGTGGCCGCTGCTGCTCAGCGGCTACTTGTCGGACGAAGGTGTCAGCGCGTACACGATGACCCGGTATTTGCCATCGCACCTGACCGAGCTCGCTCCAGTGTTCAAGGCTCGGGTTGCCGCCGCAACCGACGATGCTTGGGGTTCGAACGGCGAGGCATGGAAGATTGTCAGCGCCCTTGGCTCGTACGCTCGCGACCCCGAGACGCTGGAGTTTACCTGCGATCTGCTGGAGGGCGCGCTTTCGACACGTAGCGCGCCAACCGTTGCGCGGGCACTCGAGCAGATAATGTATCGGATCGACGCGGCCGTTGTGGAAAGCACGGGTCTTCTCGCGCTGTGCTCCCGGGTAATCGACGTCTCGCGCCACCAGGCGCCCATCGACTGCCTGCTCTACGTGGCGTATCCGAATAGGGCAAAGGACTATCCTTCATCACCGCTGCTCCGGCGGACTTTCGAGCGATCAACGATCGACGCCGCGCGATTTGGCAATATCTGCGTGAGGATCGCCGATGTAGCCAGCGGGCGTGGAGACGAAGCATTCGCGTGGCTCCACGCGTACCTCGAGAGAGTCGGTCAGCCCGCCTGGGATTCGGCCATCATCAACACAATACGTCCCAGGCGAAAAGAATTTGCGGCGTGCGCCGAGCGATACTGGCAGGGCGTTCCGGCGCACGATCTGACACCGATCGTGCTTGCGTACCTTCGCGCCCGCGAGAGTGGGCTCGACCCCTCCTATGCGGCGCGCGAGGCCTTGAGCAGCACGGGCACCTCCGAAGAACATTCCCAGGACTAACTACGTTGCCCACCTCAAATGCCGCATTTAGCGCAGTGTAATATTCGGACTACGCGGTCACGCCCATCAGGTAGTCTCGGCTGGACACGTCCGTCGCGCTTCGGCGACCTCGCCGTTGGCCAACGATGGCAGTTGATCAAGGCAACCGTGACACGGCGGCTTGCCTTGGCTGCCAGTTTTGAATGAGCGTGATCGGCACGTTGGCGCGCAGGCCCAGGGCCGTGTAGGTCAGGAAGCGCTTGCCATCGGCGGATACGGCGTAGTTGCGGCCGCCCACTGCCAGGATAGGCCCGAACAGCGGGCGTGGCAGGCCCGCTTCGAGCATGTCCCTTGGGGCGTGACCGCCACGGCCATGAGGTGGCGGTCGGGCGCAATCTAGAAAATTCGTGTCCGTCGCGCGATACACCTCCCCATGCCGCCTGCGCCCGCGTGTGCGGGCCGTGGACATGAACGTCACTACAGCGCTGTCCTCACTACAGCGCTGTACTATGGTCCGCTGCGCTAACCCAATCAGAACCGTGCGGATGTGCCGCGTGAGGAAAGGAAGTGGTATGGCTAGGCTCGTGTTCGGAATGAACCAGTCCCTGGACGGCTACGTCGACCATATGGCGTTTGCGCCAGGCCCCACGCTCTTCCGCCA
>Ga0075431_100008519_pt1 | contig 10267 bp, 5 predicted proteins | sample RhiMetdeltSRZDD5_FD_75297 | JGI IMG/M metagenome (GOLD analysis project Ga0075431, IMG submission 75297) | Populus rhizosphere microbial communities from Tennessee, USA - Rhizosphere MetaG P. deltoides SRZDD5 | ecosystem: Host-associated > Plants > Roots > Rhizosphere > Soil | place: USA...
CAGGTTGGAGAGGATGACGACGATGGCGATGAACATGACGAGGTTCTGGACGATCGGATAGTCGCGCCAGAGGATCGCCTGCACGAGGAAGCGCGCCACCCCGGGCAGGTTGAAGACGGTCTCCGTCACCACGAGGCCGCCGATGAGGAACGCGAACTCGATCCCGATGACGGTGACCACGGGCAGGATGGCGTTCTTGAGGGCGTGGCGCCAGATGACGACGCGACCGCTTTGCCCCTTGGCCCACGCGGTGCGGATGTAGTCCTCGCGCAGCACCTCCAGCAGCGACGAGCGCGTGATGCGCATGATGAGCGCCGACGATCGATAGCCGACGGCGAGCGCGGGGAGCGCGAACTGGACCGCGTGCAGCCGGAAGTTCTCCGTCGGCTTCACGTAGGTGAGGGACGGGATCCAGCCGAGGAAGCTCACCATGCCGAGGATGATGACCATGCCGAGCCAGAAGGCCGGCATCGACAGGCCGGCGAGGCTGAAGACGCGCAGCACGTAGTCGAGCGTGCTGTCCTGGCGGACGGCGCTGATGACGCCGGTCGGCACACCGAGGCTGACAGCCACCACCATCGAGAGGGCCGCCAGCTCGAGCGTCACCGGCAGCAGCGGCTTGATGATCTGCCAGGCAGGAAGATCGTAGCGATAAGACTTGCCGAGGTCACCGGTGACGATCTGCCGGAGCCACTCGAGGTACTGCACCCAGTACGGGCGGTCCATCCCGAGCTCTTTCAGGAGAGCCTGCTTCTCGGCCGGGTTCACGTAGCCGGCGGCCGCGAACAGGATGTCCACGATGTCGCCCGGCGCCAGGCGAAGCAGGAAGAAGATGACCATGGACATGCCGAGAAGGGTGAGGATCGCGATGGCGAGGCGCTGGAGGATGTAGGTCTTCACTCGGGCATCCCGGGGCGGGGCGCGGAGAGGCTATCTCCGCGCCGCCGCCGCTCACACGTCACTTGTCGCGCCACACGTCCTGCATCCGGCCGTAGTTGTACACGTTGTTGTGGGGAACGAGGCCCTTCACGTGCGGCCACTGCGTGAAGTAGTCGAGCCGCCAGGAAAGGATGGGACGGGCGGCGTCCTCCTCCAGCTTCTTCTGGATGGCGACGACCATCGTCAACCGCTTCTTGGCATCGATCTCCTGCGACTGCTGGTCGATCATCTTCATGACCTGCTCGCTGCAGTAGTGCGTGTAGTTCCGGGGCGACCCGCACGCGTAGTTCTCGTAGAAGTTGCCGTCGGGATCGTCGGCGCCGAGACCGGTGAGATTGGCGCCGATCTGATAGTCGCCCCGCGCCGCCATCGGGTGCCACTGCGCGGTCTCGACCTGCTTCAGCGAGGCCTCGATGCCCACCTGCTTCAGCTCGTTGATGATGAACGACGCCATGTCGACGTAGATGGCGATGGCGCGCGTGACCATCTCGACCCGCAGCGGCTTTTCCGGCGAGTAGCCGGCCTCCGCCATCAGCTTCTTCGCGGCTGCCTTCTCATCGGCGGCCTTGCCGTAGCCCGGTAGCGTGAGGAGCTCCTTATCGCCGAGTCCCCACGTCGCGTACGGCTTGGGGGCCATCCCCGCTCCCACCACGCCCGCGCCCTGGTACACGGCCTGAATGAGCGCACGGCGGTCGATGGCGTGGCTGACGGCCAGCCGCAGCTTGACGTTGTCGAAGGGCGGCTTCTTCGTGTTCATGATGACATTGTTGTTGACGTTCTCGCTCACGGGCGTCACCACGAGCTGCGGCACCGCCTTCTTGAGCTGCTCCGCCGTCGTCTTCGACGTCTCGCCCGGGTAGGACACGTCGACGGCGCCCGACTGGATGGCGGCCGTGCGCGTGCCGCGCTCGGCGATGACGATGTACTTGAGACCGTCGAGATACGGACGGCCCTTCACGAAATAGTCTGGGTTCTTCACGTACTCGACGAATTCGCCCTTCCGCCACTCCTTCAGCTTGAACGGCCCGGTTCCGATGCACGTCGTGCGGTAGCTGGCGGCGGGAACGTGGGCGGCGTAGACGGGTGAGTAGCCGGAGGCGAGCATCATGAGAATGGACGGCTGCGGGCGCTTCAGCCGGAAGACGACCGTGTACGGATCCGGGGTCTCCACCGCCTCCACGTTGCTGTACCAGTCCTTGCGCGGATTGAGGCGGAGCTTGGCGGGGGCGTCGGCGGCTTCCCGCACCATGTCGAACGTGTACTTCACGTCCTTCGAGGTGAACGGCTGGCCGTCGTGCCACTTGACGTTGCGATGGAGCAAGAAGACGAGATTCCGGTAGTTGTCCTGCCACGACCACTTCTCGGCCAGTTCGCCGATGATGGTGTCCATGCTCTCGGTCTTCTTCGCGGGATCGTAGATCACGAGGTTGTTGAAGCACGGCATCGAGGGCCAGACGGTGGAGCTCGTTCCCGTCTCGTGAATGGCGAAGCCTTGAGGGAGATCCTCTCGCTGCGTGATGTTCAGTGTCCCCCCCGCGTGGGGCGCCTGTCCGATCGCGGGCGTGCCGATCAGGGACAGGGCAAGGACGAGCAGGAGCGCGGGAGTGACGATCATGGCAAGACGGACACGCGTCATGGGGTCCTCCAGGGATGCTCGGGGCGAATGGCCGCGAGTTTACGTGAAAAATCGGGGGCGCTCAACACGACCTGAGCGGCCGGAGCAGGCGCTGGACGGCGCCCTCCGATGTGCCGCGACCGCGGCTGGACGGCGCCCTTAGGCGCCCTAATGGAACCGCAACAGCAGGTGGACGGCGTAGATCGCGCCGCCCGCGAGGCCGCCCACCACGGTGCCGTTGACGCGAATGTACTGGAGATCGTCGCCCGCGTGCTCCTCGATGAGGCGGACGGCGCCCTCGGGACCGAGCGCGCGCACCCCGTTCTCGATGAAGGATGCAATCTGGGGATGGTAGCGGTCGATCACGTCGGCCGCACGCGCCTTGATCCAGCGGTCGAGGTCCTTGCGAAGGACGGGATCGGCGGCGAGCGACCGCCGCGCGCGCTCGAGCCGTTCCGCGAGCCACACCGCCACCTCCGGCCGCGGCTGCGCGAGGTCCTCATTGAGCGCGCGACGCAGCGCTTCCACCGCATCCTCCACCACCCGCACCGCCACCTCGCTCGCGAGCAGCTCGTCCTTCACCGCCTCCACGCGCGCGGCGAGTGGTCCGTCTTCCCGGAGCCGTGACGGCAATGAAGCGAGCGCGTCCGCGATCTCGCGCCGGAGAGGATGGTCGGGGTCCGCGGCGAGGTCCTTCACCCCCGCGTGAAGCGCGGCGACCAGGCGCTCGCGATCGATCAGACCGAACGCGTCGGCGAGACCCATGAGCATGCGCGGATAGAGCGCCATACGCTCGCGATAGCGCGCGAGCAGATCGTCCACGACGCCGCTCACCGCCTCGCGGACGGCCGGGCGATCGAGCGCTTCCGCCAGTCCCTGCGCCACCGTCGCCATGACGCGCTGATCCCAGCCCTGCTCGCGCGCGAGCTCGAGCGCGCTCGCGAGCGCGGGCGCCACCTGCCACGTCGCCAGCCACGGCGCGAGGCGCGCGAGCACGTCGCGCGGTTTGAGCGGCGGCACTTGCTCCGCGAGCCAGCGCAGCACGCCCGCCGTAGCGCGTTCGATGTCGGCGCGCGTCAGGCGCTCGGCGCCGCGCGCGAGCACGTCCGCGATGTCGAGGCGACCGAGCTCCTCGGTCACGTACTCCTTGGTGAGCACGCGGCCGCCCACCATCGTCCCCACCCGCGCCGCCATCAGCTCCCAGTTCGCCGGAATGAGCGCGGTGTGAGGGATGGGAAGACCGAGCGGACGCCGGAAGATCGCGGTGACCGCGAACCAGTCGGCGAGGCCGCCCACGATCCCGGCCTCGGCGACGGCGAGAATCCAGCCGCCCCACCACGTCTCGCGCACGGGGAACGTGGCCACGGCAAGCACGACCGCGGCGACGAGAACACCGAGCGCGAGCCGTCGCTGTCGCGGCTGTCTCATCATGTGGGATCGGCGCGAGTGCTTGCCTACCGCGGCGAACGCGGCTCGCGTTCGATGACGGGCCTCGTCCGTTCCGCGGTGCGGCGCTCGCGGCGTTGCCAGCATTGTGACCGCCCGTCAGCGGATGTCAACGGCCGCCGTGTGGTCCACGACCATCCGCGAGACATGATGTCTTTCGTCGACACCGCGTCTCCAGGAGCAGACACCTAGCGCGCCTGACGTGGTCGTGGAGGCGCTCGCCGTCTCCGCAATTCTCTGGTTGTCCAGCACGTTGCGCGGCACGTGACGCGCGTCACCGGTTTGGCAGGGCGCTTGCCCTAGGCAGCTGCGAAGTCTCCGCGGAAACACTGCGAGTCGCGGAAACACTGCGAGTCGAAGGAGAGGCGAACATGATCAAGGCGGTGCTGTTCCTCACCGGTCTCTTGTTCTTCCTGGCACCGTCGCCGCGCGCTTCGGCGCAGGAGCCCTGTGAGTTACCACCGGGCGAGCGTCAGCCCGCGCACAACTGGCGGCTGCTCGACTCCTCCGGCTCGCCTCCTCAGTACAACACTGCGTGGGATGGCACCATCGGGATCGACGACAAAATGGTCGTAACGATCGCAGATGGCGCCGCCGCCGGCCTTCGGAATGACCAGATGAAGATCGTCCTCACCGCTGGCCCCAACGTGACGTGGAAGAAGGAAGTCTCGGCCTGGAGCTGCAGCGGCAAGACCCAGACGATCTCCACCAGTGGAGGCGATCACGGTCCGCACGAGATGACGATCGCCCAGGGCGCTGGATCGAGTCGCATCGACACCATCGTCTTCAGCAAGGCCACGTTCTTCTTCGATTGGATGACGGACATGTATCACCTCGATCCGGCGTACTTCTGGAGGATATACGGTGGCAAGATCGTCACGTTCAACTGGTATTCCGACAGTGGAAGTGGTTTTCATTATTGCGCCTACGCGGACTATCAGTACGGCTGGTGTATTCCTGTCGGTTCCGACCCGAACCTCGGCGTCTTCTTCGATACCGACAAGAAGGCAGAGCCCGCGATCTGGCACCCCGCCGCCGGTCAGTGGTTCGTCGACCTTCCATCGACAGCGCCCCGACAATGGGGGGATCTTGGTGACGTCGCGGTGCCGGGCGACTACGACGGCGATGGTCGGCATGACATCACGGTGTGGCGACGATCGACACGCCAGTGGTTCATCCTGGACAGCGCCGCCGGGCTCGCGCGCCCGCCATTCGAATGGGGCGGCGGTGCCGACGCCGCGGATGTCGCCGTCCCCGCCGACTACAACCGCGACGGGAAGACTGACATCGCCATCTGGCGTCCGTCCACCGGCGAATGGTGGATCCGTGGTTTTGCGCCGGTGGTCTGGGGCGGCGGCACCGATATCGGCGACATTCCAGTACCCGCCGACTACGACGGCGACGGGATAACCGACATCGCGATCTGGCGCCCGTCCACCGGCCAGTGGTGGATCCGCTACACCACCGGACTGCAGCCCATGGCCGGCGCGCTCGGCGGTGGCGATGACGTTCCGGTCCCAGGTGAGTACAGCGGCCTCGGTAAGACGGAGCTCGCGGTCTGGCGACCGTCCACCGGAGAATGGTTCATTCCCGGGCGCCCGACGGTGGTCTACGGTGGTAGCGGTGACGTCCCCGTGCCCGGAGACTACGACGGAGACGGCCACACGGACCTCGCGTACTGGAGGCCGTGGACCGGCGAATGGCGCATCCTGAACAGCAGCAGCGGCACCGAGCAAGTGCGGATGCTCGGCACGAAAGGCGATCTTCCCGTGCGCTCGGGATCGGGCAGCAAGATTCTCCTGCCGCCTCAAGCGCTGCTGCGACTCACGCGAAACGGCAGCGGGACCGTGAGTACGTCCGACGGAATGACCTGCGGAACCCAATGCTCGAAGGCCTACGCCCCGGGCACGGTCGTTACGCTCACGGCGACACCGGCGGCCGGGTCGCAGTTCTCGGGCTGGAGCGGCGGCGGCTGCACCGGCACCGGGCCATGCGAGGTGGCGGTCACGGTGAATACCCCGATCACCGCCAGCTTCTGTGTAGCGCCGTGTCTGACGTTGAGCTACAACGGCAAGATCCGGGATCGTGTGGGCCAGGGCAATACCGCTGTCGCTCCCGACTCCCTGCTCGACGGCGTGCTCACGCTCCGATCGACGGCCGTCAGCGGCGTTCGGACCGTGAAAAGTCTCGAGCTCCGTGCCGGTCCCTACGTCTGGGACACCGTGAGTGCTACCGCGTCCTGGGCCATCGGCGTCGCCAGCACCCTCGACGCGCCGTTGCTGAACAATCCCGACGCCAGCGTCAACTTCCAGCTCGCCGCCGGCGCCGCCGTCACGCTGTTTGTGGCCGACCCGGGCGTCGTGCCGCCCGTGACGTTGACCCTGACCGTCCGCTTCTCGGACGGCACCACGGCCACTGTCAGCGTCGCGATCTAACGTACCGTCGAGGCGGGGAGCACGCGTTCCCCGCCTCGACGAGCTGCCGCTGCTCTACCGGCGGTCACTCTCGTCGAGCAAGAAACGAAGCATGAGCGCGGTCGCGTCCGGTCCCGACGGAAACGTCTGGGTGCCGCGCGTATCGCCGCCGCTCCACGCGTGTCCCATCCCCGGCACCAGCCACGTCTCGTGGACGGCGTGACCGAGGCGGTCGCGGTAGACGAGGTGCCGGCTGCCGTCGCGGGTTTCCGCGGACGACGTGGCCCCGTTCATCGAACGGAACATCTGCGCAAGGGATTCGAGGTTGGTCGGACTGACGACGCTGTCGCGGTCGCCGTGCCAGAGAGAGGCGCGCACGGGCTGGCGCCGCGCGCCCATCGCCGCCAGGCAACGCTGGGCGGCGTCGCTGCCGTCGGGTCGGCGGCCGAGCATGCAGTACAAGCCGCCCTCGACGCCGTAGCCGCAACCGTACGGTCCTCCCGCGGACGTGCCGATGCCGCCGACCACGTCGGGCGCCGCGCACGCGAGGTTCACCGCCATGAACGCGCCCGCGGAAAGGCCGAGCACCACGGCGCGGGCGGGCGCGACATTCTGCTCGCTCCGCACGCGCGCCATGAGCGACAGGATCTCGGCCACCTCACCGGGCCCTTCACGCCGCTGGTGCGCCGGCTCGAACCAGTTCCAGCACCGTTCGAAGTTGTTGCGCCGCTCTTGCACCGGGTAGAGCACGATGAGGCCGCGGTTGGCCGCCACCTCGTTCAGCCGGGTGCCGCGCGCGAAGTCCTCCGCGTTCTGCTGACAGCCGTGCAGCGCCACCACGAGCGGCGCCGGTCGCGCGATATCCGGGACGTAGAGCCGGAACGGGCGTCCCTCGTGGACGCCACGACGGAACGTGGGATCCTCGCGTTGCGCGCCGACCGCCGACGCCAGCGCGAGCACCGTCAGGCACAGCGCGGAAAGGAGGGAGATCGCACGGCCCGACACGGCGATGCCTCAGCCGGAGCGCCGGCGCGCCGGCCACAGGACACGGGCGCGCTTGACGTCCCACTCGCCGCGCGGGCTCACCTCGGCGCCTGCCATGCTCGCGATTATGCCCGAGGCTCGGGCGGCGCCACCCGTCCGGGCGCAGATGACAGCACACGTAGAATGGGCGTATGAGCGACGCGATCGTCATCGGCGAGGGTGTGCGGGTCCCGGCGGCGGCCATGACCGTGCGCGCGGTGCGCGCGTCGGGGCCGGGCGGGCAGAACGTCAACAAGGTCGCGACGAAGGTCAGCCTGCGCGTCGATCTCGACGCGATCGAGGGCCTGACCGACGACGCACGCGCCCGCCTCTACGAGCTCGCCCGTCACCGGCTCGATGCCGACGGCCGTCTCGTCATGAACAGTCAGGCCACGCGCAATCAGGCGCGCAACCTGGACGATGCGCGGGCGAAGGTGCGGGAGCTCATCGAGGCGGCGCTGGTGCGGCCACGGCGACGGAAGGCGTCCCGGCCGTCGGCGGCGGCGCGGGAACGCCGGCTCACCGAGAAGAAAGAGCGCGCTACCGTCAAGCGCCTGCGCACCCGTCTGGACGACTGAGGCGCCGCAGCGCGCGCGGACGCCGCGCCCGGCGAACGGCGGCGCCGGACCGCTCAGAAGCCGAGCGCGCGCACCTGGCTCCGGAAGCGCTCGACGTTGCGGAGCTTGATCTCCTCGTAGCCGCGAATCACGTCCGGGAGATTGGCCAGCTTCACGGCGCGGTCATAGTTCTCAGCATTGAGGTTCGCGAGCGCCTTCTCCATGAGCGCGCGGTACTCCCCGATCAGCTCCCGCTCCACCCGGCGCACCTGCGCATAGCCGAAGGGATCGAGCGCGGTGCCCCGGAGCCCCTTGAGGCGCGCGAGGGCCTGGAACACGGAATCGAACCACTTGCCGAGCTTGATCTTGCCCTTCATGCCGAGCGCGCGCAGGAGGGGCGGATGCAGGTTGTAGTGGACGGTCACGCCGCCGGGGAACTCCTGGGCGAGACCGGCGGCGACGTCGGTGCGCAGATGCAGACGCGCCACCTCGTACTCGTCCTTGTACGCCATCAGCTTGAACAGGTGACGGGCGACGCCCTCCGCGAGCCGGCTTTCGCCGGGCATGACCGCGCGCTCGGCCTTCGCCACGCGCTTCACGAACTCCGCGTACGTGCGCGCGTACGCCACGTCCTGGTACGCGACCAGCTCCGGCACCCGGATCAGGAGCAGGCGTCGTAGCTCACCCACGGCGCCCACGGTATCCACGATCGCGATCATCTCCGTGGTCAGCACGGGCGTGACCTCGGCGGCGCCGAGGCGCTCTTTCTTCACGCTGCGGGCCCAGGCCGGCTCCAGCACGGCGAGGCGTCCCGCGCGGAAGGCCTGCGTGTTCATCGCCACCGCCACGCCGTTGAGCGCGATGGTCTGCTCGATGGCGGCCGCGCTCACGGGGATCGCGCCCGTCTGGTAGGCGGCGCCGAGGATGATCATGTTGGCGGCCATGTGGTCGTCGAAGAGCCGCTCCGCGAGCCCGAGGGCGTCAAGATAGACGTTCTCGTCCTTGCGCGTGAAGCGATCGATGGACTGGAGGAGCGCGTTCGATTCCGGGAAGTGCACCTCGGTGGACGTCACCATGGCGCCCGTGGGTACCTGGCTCGTGGACACGACCGCGATGGTCTTGTCGGGGCGCGCGTGGTCCAGGTTGATCGGCGACGTGGCCACGAGGACGTCGAAGCCGAGATAGCAATCGGCCTCGCCCGCCGAGATCTTGTTCGACGTTTCCTGCGGCGTCTCCGCGATCTTCAGATGAGAGACGACGGGGCCGCCCTTCTGGCTGAGGCCGGTCTGGTCGAGGCCCCGCACGTGCTTGCCGTCGAGGAGAGCGGCGGTGCCGAGGATCTGGTTCACGGTCACGACGCCGGTACCGCCGATCCCCATCATGTAGATGCTGGCCGTGCTCGGAACTTTGAGGACGGGCTCGGAGAGCGCGTGCTCGACGGTGAAGACTTTCCGCTCACGCTTGCGCGGCTCGCCGATCGGCACCACCGTCAGGAACGACGGGCAGTCGCCCCGCAGACACGAGTAGTCCTTGTTGCAGGAGGACTGGTGGATCTGCGTCTTCCGTCCGAACTCGGTGTCCACCGGATGGACGGACAAACAGTTGCTCTTCACGCCGCAGTCGCCGCAGCCCTCGCACACCGCCTCGTTGATGAAGACGCGCAGGGCGGGATCCGGGAGCTTCCCGCGCTTGCGCAGGCGCCGCTTCTCGGCGGCGCACCGCTGGTCGTAGATGAGCGCGGTCACGCCCGGCGTGTCGCGGAGCACGCGTTGCGCCTCGTCGAGGCGGTCGCGGTGCCACACCTCCGTGCCTTTCGCCCAGCGCACGGACGTTCCGTACTTCTGCGGCTCGTCCGTGAGCACGAGGATGCGCTTGACGCCTTCGGCCTCGAGCTGCCGCGTGACTTCGGGGACCGGCATCGCGCCCGCGGCGTCCTGGCCGCCGGTCATCGCGACCGCGGAGTTGTAGAGGATCTTGTAGGTGATGTTGGTCCCTGCCGCCACCGCTTGTCTGATGGCGAGCGAGCCGGAGTGGAAGAACGTGCCGTCGCCCAGGTTCTGGAACATGTGGGGGACGCCGGTGAACGGCGCCATGCCCACCCACTGCGCGCCCTCACCACCCATGTGGGTGAGTCCCATCGTCTGGCGCTCCGGCATCGTGAGCGCCATGCCGTGACAGCCGATGCCGGCGGCGGCGATGGAGCCTTCCGGCACGACGGTGGAGCGGTTGTGCGGGCAGCCGGAGCAGAAGAACGGCTGGCGCGCGAGCGTGAG
>Ga0075431_100008521_pt1 | contig 10267 bp, 5 predicted proteins | sample RhiMetdeltSRZDD5_FD_75297 | JGI IMG/M metagenome (GOLD analysis project Ga0075431, IMG submission 75297) | Populus rhizosphere microbial communities from Tennessee, USA - Rhizosphere MetaG P. deltoides SRZDD5 | ecosystem: Host-associated > Plants > Roots > Rhizosphere > Soil | place: USA...
TGGCCGGCGCGCGGTTCCTCGAGTGCGACGGCCTCGGCGTGCCGGCGGCGGCGCGCGACCGGAGCTACGGCCTCGTGTTCGCGCACGCCGTCCTCATCCACTGCCCGCGCGCCGTCTGCGCCGCGTGGCTGGCGAGCGCGCTCGACGTGCTGGCGCCGGGCGGCGAGCTGCGCTGCCAGCTGCGCGCCGACCCATCCGATCCGGGCGGGCTCGCAGCAGCCGCACCGGCTGCGGTGATCGATGTCTGGGCCCAGCAGGCCGAGGCTGCGGCGCGGCCGGTCGAGCTGGAGCTGGCCCTGCCCCCAGACTACATGGGCCACGCCTTCGGCTGGGAGGACGCGCAGCAGCTCGTCCGCGAGGTGGCCCGGGGTCCTGCCGACCTGCTCCGGCTCGATCCGGCACACCTCTATATACGCATCGTGCGTCCGGCCTGAAGCCGGCAGGGCTCCCGATCACTCGAGGCGTTCGTGCACCCGCTCCGGCCGCCACAGGGTGGCGACAGCGGCCGCCAGCCACAGCGCGGCGAGCGGCGTGACGTGCAGCAGCACGCGGTCGAGCGAGAACTGCAGGTGCCAGTCGACGAAGCGCGGCGTGCCGAGGTACACGACCAGATAGGCCGCCGCGGCGCCGAGCAGCGTGAGCGTCGCTGCCGGCATGCGGCGCAGGAGACGCACGGGGAACAGCACGAACGCGGCCACGGCCAGGAGCGGCACGAGGTTGGTCGCACGGGGCTGGAGGACGCCGACCTCGAGGAGGTAGCGGCCGATCACGGGCAGGTTCGCGGCCGCCTGCGTCGCCACGCGGGTGAGGAAGCTGCCCTGCGGCGTGACCGCGAGGATGTCGCTGTGCACGTCGCACCAGGCGTTGAAGGCCGCCTGTCCGACGATGACCGTGGCCGCAGGCAGGAGCGCGAGCATCCGCGCCGTCCGCCCGGACCCGGCGGCACGGAAGTCCGTGGCCACGCACGCGGCACCCGCGAGCCCCGCCAGCACCATGCCTTCGTTCTTGCTCCAGGCCAGGCTGGCGAGACTGATCGCGAAGACGGCGAGGTGCCGACGCTCCCCGGCCGCGCGATAGCGCGACCACGCGTCGAGGCTGGCGCACAGGCCGAACGCGACCATCATGTCGGCCGTCGCCGTCTCGCAGGCCGCCTGGAAGCTGCCGGACAGGGCGACGAGCGCGACGGCGGCGGCGGCCACGACCGGCGGCGCGACGCGCCGCAACGCGGCCGCGAGGAGCAGGATGAGTGCGAGGGCGAAAGGCTGGATGACCAGCCGGCACTGCCACAGCGTCACGTCGCCCGCGCACAGGAAGCTCCACAACTGCAGCAGCGGGTTCTGCAGCGGATAGTCACGGTGAGGGAAGGTGAGCTGTGGTGCCGGTGCGTCGGGCTCCGAGACCAGCGCCCGGAACTCGGGGGTGAATCCGCCACCCTCCCAGATGGCGCGCGCCTTGACATTCCAGATGTGGCCCTCGTCACTGAAGCACACGATGGCTTCGTCGGCGCGCACGATGCGGTCGATCGTCGCCAGCAGGCACGCGGCCGTGACGGCGAGCCAGAGGCCGTGGCCCGGCCTCCGCGCAGCCGCCGTCGCGGGCCGGTCACGCCTTGCGCGCAGGGCCCAGGGCACGAGGATCGCGAGCGCGCCCGGTGGCACCCAGCGCAGAACCGGCAGCGGCACGCCCGCGACGAGACCGAGAAAGAGCAGCGCCGCGAGCAGGAAGGCGCCCAGCAGCCAGGCCTTGGCCGCGAAGGCCGGCACGTCCTCGCGCGCTCGCAGTCCGAGGACGCACGCGCAGCAGGCGCCCAGCGCCGCGGGCGTGCCGAGCAGCAGGAGCAGGCCGGGCAGCGCCTCCATCAGCGCATCGCTCCCTGCCAGCGCCAGATCCGGAAGCGCTCCAGCTCGAGCGCGAGCTCGAACGGCGGCGGCACGGGCAGCCCGGGCGAGAGGTCCGCGATCCAGATCTCGCACTCGGCGCGGTCCACCATCGACAGGGGGTCGGGCAGCGGCCCGGCGATGGCCAGGACCCGGGCAGGGTAGAGCAGCACCGCGAACTGGTGGCGCAGCAGCATGAGCCGGGCCTGCGCCGGATCCGACAGGCCGGGCTCGCGGCGCGAGAGCACCACGGTCCCGTCCGGCGGCACGCAGGCCCGCAGGGGCTCGAGCAGCTCGGCCGCGTCGTCGAGCGTGCGGCGCGTCCGCTCCTGATCGTCGAGCGTCAGGAGCTCGACGCGGCGCTCGAGACCGATCTCCGCCAGGAAGGCCCCGCTCACCGCGGCCGAGTCGACCAGACGCCACGAGCACACGCCCGCGAGCCCGAGCAGGAGGAGCATGCGGCGCCGGCGGCCGGATCGGTGCTGCGAGCCCGCCGCGACAGGCTGCCGGGCCGTCATGGCTCGGAGTCTTGCATGCGGCGTCCGGCTTGTCCACGGCCGGTGGCGACGTCGCACCGAGCGTGGCAGACTGCAAGCCATGCACACCAAGCTGGCCGTCGCTCTCGTGGCCCTCATGGGCGTTCCCGTCGCCGCGCAGACCTTCACCATGCCGGCCCATTTCGAGGCCGTCACGCTGCCCGGCAGCTTCAACACGCCGGTCGACATCGTGTTCGCGCCCGACGGCACGCTGTTCGTGGTCGAGAAGCCGGGCACGGTCCGCGTGCTCGATCCCGCGGGCGTCGAGCAGGGCCTCGTGTTCATCGACCTGGTGGCCGAGGTGAACAACGACTGGGACCGCGGCCTGCTGGGCCTCGCGCTGCACCCGGACTGGGTGCCCGACGGCGGCGGGAACAGCTGGGTGTACCTGCTGTACACGGTGAGCCCCGTGCCGCCCTCGGACAACGGCTACAACACGAACCAGAAGTACAGCTTCTCGCGGCTCACGCGCTGGCACGCGGTCATGTCGGGCAGCAGCATCGTCGCGGACCTGGCCAGCCGGCAGGTGCTGATCGGCAACCAGCTCGCGGACGGCTCCGTGCCCGACGGCATCGCCAGCATCCACAACAGCCACAGCAACGGCGAGATCGTCTTCGCGCCGGACGGCACGCTCCTCCTGGCCTGCGGCGACGGCGCGCACTACGACTTCAAGGACACGGGCGGCGCCGACAACCCGGGCTTCGACGACTTCATCCATCCGACCACGGCCCTCAAGGGGCCGACGCCCAAGGTGCAGGACGCCGGCGCGTTCCGCGCGCAGGACCTGCGCAGCCTGTCGGGCAAGGTGCTGCGGCTCGATCCGGAGACGGGCCTCGGGCTGCCGAGCAATCCGTTCTTCGATGGCGACCCGGCCAGCAACGCCTCGAAGGTGTGGGCGCTGGGGCTGCGCAACCCGTTCCGCATGGCTTTCGCGCCGGACACCAGCAGCACCGACCCCGCCGCCGGCCAGCCGGGCGTGCTGCTCCTCGGCGACGTGGGCTGGAACCTCTGGGAAGAGGTGAACGTCTCGCGCTTCGGCGGCGAGAACTTCGGCTGGCCGTGCTTCGAGGGCTTCCCGCAGCAGAGCAGCTACCAGAACTACTTCCCCACCGACCCCTCGAAGGTGGACTGCGACGACCCAACGACCGGCCTGCACACCGATCCGTCGCTGGCCTGGCACCACAGCAACGCCAACGCCCTCGCGCCGGCCGGCAAGTACATGGACGAGAACGGCGTGCCCAAGTCGGGCTTCGCCGGCAACTGCTCCATCGGCGGCACGCTCTACACCGGTGGCAGCTATCCCGCCAAGTACGTCGGCCGCCTCTTCTTCGCCGACTACGTGCGGCAGTGGATCAAGACGCTCGAGTTCGACGCCAGCTGGAACCTGGTGGCCGTGCGCGACTTCGCCGACTCGACCGGGCCCATCGTCGAGGTCGAGTCGCACCCGCTGACCGGCGACCTGTACGTGCTCGACATCACGGCCGGCAAGGTCAAGCGCATCGGCTACGGCGCCAACCTCACGCCCGTGGCTCTGGCCTCGGCCAGCCCGCTGCAGGGGCCGGCGCCGCTCCTCGTGAACTTCACCGGCTCGTCCAGCTTCGACCCGGACCCGAGCGACACGCTCACCTTCGACTGGGACTTCGGCGACGGCTCGCTGCACAGCTCGCAGCCCGACGTGTCGCACGTCTACGCGACCGACGACAACTACGAGGCGCGGCTCGTGGTGACCGACCCACTGGGCCTCGCCGGCGAGACGACCATCCCCATCGTGGTGGGCAACGCGCCGCCGGTGGTCACCATCGAAACGCCGCTGCAGGGGCAGATCCTCACGACATCCGACCCGGTGGCCCTGCTCGGCTCGGCCGTCGATCCGGACGGCGACGCGATCACCTACACCTGGATCGTGGACCTGTACCACGACATCCACATCCACCCGGCGGTGGCCACCTATCCCGGCAACGAGGCCAGCTTCCCGCTGGATGAGGACCACGCCGACGGCGACCTCGTGTACTACCGGATGGAGCTGCGCGCCGAGGACACCGGCGGCCACGTGGGCAGCGCGCACGTCTTCGTGTTCCCGGACTCCCACGTGCTGGACGTGGCCGGCACGGCGAAGCCCATCAGCCGCATGGACGAGCTGGTGCCGCCCACCCCCACCGGCGGAGGCAACCAGGACATCGAGGTCGCTCGCGACGCCGTCCTCCCGCCCGTGGGCAGCGGCGACAGCTACACCCAGTGGGACAGCTTCCACGGCGGGCAGCAGGGCAACGACGACTGGATCGGCTTCGAGCTGCTCCTTGCCGCCGCCGACGAGTTCCGCTTCACCGGCTTCACCTTCCAGGAGGGCAAGCACTTCGTCGACGGCGGCTGGTGGCAGGACCTGCGCGTGGAGGTGCGCGAGAACGGCGACTGGAAGGTCGCGCCCAACCTCGTGATCACGCCGGCCTATCCCTTCGCGCTCTCGGGCCAGCCGTTCTTCGACGGCGTCAACTTCCAGAGCTTCGACGTCGCCTTCGACCCCATGCCCGGCGACGCCGTGCGCCTGCGCGGCAATCCCGGCGGGTCGGCCAACTTCATCTCCGTGGGCGAGCTGCGCTGCCGCGCCGTCGAGGGCGGGACGGCGTCGCCGTGGCACGACATCACGGCGCAGGCGACCACGATTCTCTCCAAGGTGGACGGCCTCTTGCCCTCGGGCCCCTTCGGCGGCGGCAACAAGAGCAAGGAGACGCTGCGCAACGGCACGTTCCCGCCGCCGGGCAGCACCAGCTACTTCGGCCAGTACGACACCTATCACTCCGGCCAGCAGGGGAACGAGGACTGGGTCGGCTATGAGTTCCCGGGCACGCGCACGCTGGCGCGGCTCGTGTTCCAGGAGGGCCTCGACAACCAGGACGGAGGCGCCTTCGACACGCTGGGCGTGCAGGTTCAGTCGGTCGCCGGCGGGCCGTGGAGCACGGTGCCGGGCGTCACCGTGTCGCCGCCGTATCCAGGCTTGAACGGCGCCCACTACGAGACCTTCGAGCTGCTGCTGCCACCCACGCTCGCGCGCGCGGTGCGCCTCGCTGGCGACCCGGCGGGCACCGTCGGCTACATCTCGGTCGGCGAGCTGCGCGTGTTCGAGCCGGCGCTGCCGGACGACTGCGGCTTCGTGACGTACGGCCTCGGGCTGCCGGGCAGCAACACGCTGACGCTGGGCAGCGACACGCCGCCCGGGCCAGGGCTGCCGATCGAGCTGCACGTCATGGGCGCGGCCGGGCCGGCGAGCGGTGCGCTGCTGCTGGGCTTCGGCGAGGTGAGCCTGCCGCTGGCCGGCGGCACGCTTCTCGTGGATCCGGTGGGCGCGGCGCTGATCGGGCTCTCCTTCGACGCGGCGGGCACGTGCGCGCTCGTCGGCGCGCTGCCCTCGGACACGGCGCTCGAGGGCGTGTCGGTGTGGCTGCAGGCGGCGGCGTTCGGGCAGCCGGCGCCGTGGAGCACGCGGCTCTCCAACGGGCTGAAGATGACGCTGTGCGGGAGCGGGTGAGGCCCCTGGCATGGTGGGGGCGGTGGGGATCGAACCCACGACTCTCGGCTTAAAAGGCCGCTACTCTACCGGCTGAGTTACGCCCCCACTCCGGGCGTACGATCGTCCCGACGTGCTTCTCGGCGCGCGGCGCGCTCCTCGCGCGCCGCGCCTCAGGACGACTGGATGTCCTTGATCCGCGCGTCGGCCACGTGGTCGATCTCGGTCTCCATGTCCTTGAGCACCTTCTGGATGGCCTCCTTGGCCTGGCGCTCCTGGTCCTCGGTGAGGCCGCCGGCCTTGAAGGCCGTCTCGGCCGCCTTGTTCTGGTCGCGGCGGATGTTGCGCACCGTGACGCGCGCCTGCTCGGCGAGGTCCTTCACGCGGTGCGTCATCTTGTCGCGCTGCTCCTGGCTCATCATGGGGATGGCCAGGCGCACGACCTTGCCGTCGCTGGACGGCATGATGCCGAGGTCCGATTTGAGCACGGCCTTCTCGATCGCCGTGCACAGGCTGGGGTCGAAGGGCTTGATCATGAGCGTGCGCGGGTCGGGCACCGAGACCGAGGCCACCTGGTTCAGGGGCGTCGGGCTGCCGTAGGCGTCCACGCGCACGTGGTCCAGCAGCGCCGGCGACGGCCGCCCGGTGCGCAGTCCCTTGAGGCTGTCGGCGAAGAAGTCCACGCCCTTCTTCATCTTGTCGCGCGTCTCGCGGACGATCGGCAGGTCGGACATGGCAGGCCTCCATGGGTCGGTCGGAAAGCCTACGAAACCGCGCACGGGCCGACGAGGGCATGGGCCCGCCGGGGAGGCTCGGGGGCCGCGATGGACGGACCGCGGACATTTGCGACACGCTGCGGAGAATGCAGCGGGGACACGAGAGGCATTCGCCTCCGGCCGACGGCGCACGGGCCGACGGCGCACCGGCCGGCCGCGACCGCCGGCACGCCGATTGCGATCTGCTGGTCCGGAGGAAAACACATGTCGTCGAAGCACATCGCGTGGGCGTCCTTGGCCATCCTGTCGGTCCTGTCATCGTCGACCGTCGCGCAGCTCGATCCGGTCTTCGCGGGCCTGCAAGTACCCGTCGCACCGGAGGCCAGCGTGGGCAGCTTCCATTTCGTCGTGGCGGCCGACATCGATCGCGACGGGCTGGCTGACCTGCTGAGCGCCCCGCAGGCCGGCACCGGCCCGACCACCGATCACGTCCTGGGCGTGGCGCGCGGACTTCCGGGAGGGGGCTATGCCGCCGTCGAGACCTGGCCCGTGGCTTCCGGCTGGTTTCCCGACGCGGGACCGCTGGACGTCGGCGACCTGAACCACGACGACTGGCCGGACGTCGCTGTGACCGGTCAGCACCACGTCCGGGTGCTGTACGGCACGGGCGGAGGTTTCAGCGCCTCGGTCCCGTACTTCGTGAGCGGAGAGCAGCTGTCCGGCATCCTGTTGTCGGACCTCGACCAGGACGGCTGGCTGGACCTGCTCACCACCTCGTTCGTCCCCTATCCGCTGAGCGGCACGCTCAACGTGAACCTCGCCGACGGCCACGGCGGCTTCTTCGCCGCGCAGGCCTGGCCGCTCCCCAGTCCAGCCACCTGCCTGGCGAGCGGCGACCTGGACGGCGACGGCTGGACGGACGTGGCCGCGGTCGGCCCCGACGCCGCCCTGCTGGAGATCCTGCAGAACGACGGCGCGGGCGGCTTCGCGCCGCTCCAGTCCCTGCCCACGGACCCGGCGCCGAAGCGCGTGCTGCTGGGCTCGCTGGACACCGACGGGGACCTCGACGTCGTGGTGGTCGCCCGCGGCGAGGGACTGGACTTCACCAGCGGCCGCGTGCGGGCCTGGCTCAACGACGGCGCCGGCAACCTGCAGGCAGGCGAGGCCGTGCCCGTGGGACGGACACTCACGGATGGGCTGCTGCACGACACCGACGCCGACGGTGACCTCGACGTCGCCGTCGTGGACAATGGATCGTGGGGCCCGCTGGAGCAGCTGCTGCTGGTCGACAACGACGGGACCGGCCAGCTGTCTGCGGGACCGTCGCGGGTCCTCATCGCCCCCATCGAGCACCCGCTGGCCACCGACGGCACCGGCGACGGCGTCGTCGACCTGCTGCTCACGCCGATCGGCACGTCGGCGGCGCTGCTGCCGTCGCGCCCTGACGGCGCGCTCGCGCTCGGCTCGCAGTGCGGCATGGCCGCGCACACGACGCACGGCCTGGTCGCCGACCTCGATGGCGACGCCTGGCCCGACGTGTTCTACAGCAACATCGGCGACGACAACTCCGGCGTCGGGACCCTGCTCGGCTCGGCGGACGGCCTGTTGCCCGACCCGGTCCCGAGCCCGTCGCTGCAGTCGTGGGTCGAGGTCATCGGTCTCGGCGAGCTCACGGGCGACGGCGTGCTCGATGCCCTCGTCGTGCACACGGGCGGAATGTCCGGGGTCTTCGTCGGTCCCGGTCTCGGCGACGGCAGTTTCGGCCCCCCGTTCGATGTCGGCTTCTCGAATCTCAACTCCGACCCGCGGCGCATCGTCCCGGCGGACATGGACCAGGACGGCTGGTTCGACGCCGTGCTGCTCCGCTCCGGGCTGCAGAGCCGGCTGGAGGTGTTCCCCAACCAGGGGCTGCCGCAGCCCGGCCAGCTGCTCCCGGCGACGATCTACCTGCCCGGCTACGCGTCCAACGACATGGCGCTCGCCGACCTCGACGGCGACACGCTGACGGACGTGGCCGTCGCGCGCGGGGTCGTGTCGGGCGGCACGAACCCGACGCTGGCGGTCTTCTTCGGTGACGGCCAGGGCGGGCTGTCCCCGCTCGTGGCCACCGACCTGCCCGCAGCCCCGCAGGACCCGCAGTCGATGCAGCTGGCGGACTTCGATCTCGACGGATGCCTCGACGCCGCGATTTCGCTCGGGGACGCCGCGTTCGTCCTCGCGCGGGGCGACGGGGCCGGCGGCTTCGTCGCCGGCGACCTGCTGCCCGGGATCGAGGGCTACACCGCCAGCGCGCTCGCGGTGGCCGACGTCGACGGTGATGGCTGGCCCGACGCGGTCCAGACCGGCTCCGGGAACGACGACATCCTCGTGCGTCGTGGAAACGGCATGGGCGGCCTCGTCGACCCGCTGCGTCACGTCTCTGCCGGCCACCTCCGCGATGCCGTGCTTGCGGACATGAATCGCGACGGCCGTCCCGACCTCGTGCTCGTTGGCTGGAACGAATACGATCCCGTGCCGAGCCACGTGCAGGTGACCGAGAACGTGCGGCGGACCTTCACGTGGACCGACCTCGGTCACGGCAAGGCCGGCCCCCACGGGGAGCCGCAGCTGACGGGCACGGGCACGCTGGCACCCTACGCGGGCGGCGCGCTGCACCTCGCGCAGGCTGCGCCGGCCGCGCAGGCGGCGCTGCTCGTCTCGGTCACCGAGCAACCCCTGCCCTGGAAGGCTGGAGTTCTCGTCCCGGCCGCGCCCCAGCTGCTGCTCTTCGTCATCACCGACCTGCAGGGCCACGCCGTGGTCGCCTGGACCTCGTGGCCCGGCGGGCCCGCGGGCACGTCGCTGGTGGTGCAGGCCGCGATCGCCGACGCGGGCGCGTCGCACGGCGTGGCGCTGAGTAACGCCCTGCGCGGCACGCTCCCCGACTGACGCAGGGCGTCAGTCCGCGGAGATCAGGGTGCCCACCGACTCACCCCCCGCGACCCGCCCCAGGTTGCCATTCGCGAAGACGTCGAAGACCACGATCGGGAGCTGGTTGTCCTTGCACATTGTGATGGCGGTCATGTCCATGATCTCGAGCCCGCGGTCGATGACCTCGCGGTACGAGAGCTTCTCGAAGCGCTTGGCGCCGGCGCCCTTGCGCGGGTCGCGGTCGTAGACGCCGTCGACCTTGGTGGCCTTGAGCATGACGTCGCAGCCGAGCTCGGAGGCGCGCAGGGCGGCGGTGGTGTCGGTGGTGAAGAAGGGGTTGCCGGTGCCACCGGCGAGGACGATCACGCGCCCCTTCTCCTGGTGGCGGATGGCGCGCCGCCGGATCCACGGCTCACAGATCTGGTGCGCGGCCACGGCGGACATGAGGCGCGCCTCGCAGCCGGCTCGCTCGAGGCCGTCCATGAGGGCCAGGCCGTTGATCATGGTGGCCAGCATGCCCATCTGGTCGGCGGTGGCGCGCACCGAGACGGTGTCGGCCACGTCGCGGCCGCGCAGGATGTTGCCGCCGCCCACCACGACGGCCAGGCGTACGCCGGTGGCCGCCACGGCGCCGATCTGCTCCGAGATGAGGTCGATCGCGGGCCGGTGCAGGCCGTGGCCCTCCTGGCCCAGGGCCTCCCCGCTCAGCTTGAGCAGGACGGAGCG
>Ga0075431_100008533_pt1 | contig 10260 bp, 7 predicted proteins | sample RhiMetdeltSRZDD5_FD_75297 | JGI IMG/M metagenome (GOLD analysis project Ga0075431, IMG submission 75297) | Populus rhizosphere microbial communities from Tennessee, USA - Rhizosphere MetaG P. deltoides SRZDD5 | ecosystem: Host-associated > Plants > Roots > Rhizosphere > Soil | place: USA...
GTCGAGCACGCTCACGAGGTGGATCTCGGCATCCGGTGCGTGCTGGGCGATCACACCGACGATGAAGTTCGCGTGTGCAACATTGCTGGCCTCCCGGATCCCGGTGTCGATGACGACGACGTCGACCCGGTTCGCGAACGCGCGATCCACGATCTCCGGCAGCACGGTCGCGGCCGAGGTCGTGATGGGCGGACCGCCATGCTCGAACGGCGCGGGCCGGAAGACGTGATTGGGCGCCGCCGGCGGTCGGGGGTCACCATCGTCGCGGGCTCGCCGGCCGATCTCCTCGGCGACCGCCAACACGTCCAGGCCGCGCGCACGATAGCGGCGGAAGCCGCACGTGGCGACCGGCGCTTCGACGGTGCGGTCGGGCCCATGTCCCAGCCGGGCCAAGGTGTCTCGCGCGAGCTGCCGGTGCTCGTCTCGGACCAGAAGCTCATCGGCGACGTAGTAGGCCGATGCTCCGTCACCCGCAGGCTGTGCCCGAACCAGGCCAGCCCGGTTCGGCCGCTCCTTCGAGAGCGCCATCGCATGCCACCCTTCAGCTCGGCGCCCCCGCATCGTCGGGCCCGACGGGCGTCCGCGCACTACTGTAAGCCTCCTCGGCCGGAGTTCCCCTCACCGGTTCGACCGATTACTAACGATCATTGTGAATGCAAGGCTTACGCGATGCTGTCGCGCACGCTCGTCGCCGATGCGGAGCGCGACGCGGCCACCGCCGCGGCACACCTGCGCCGGTACATCGCGATCGCGGATCGGCACGGCCGGGTCGACAGGATCGCCGAGGCGCGGATGAGCTTGGCGCTCGTTCTCGACGACCTCGGTCGGCCGGCGGCCGCCGTACGGGAGATCGAACGCGCCGTCGCCGTGCTCACCGGTCCGGCGAGAGCCCGAGCGCGAATGCAGCGGGCGATCATCCTGCGGCGGCTTGGGCGCGAGGACGAGGCACTCGCCGAGTACGGCGCCGCGTTGACGAGCTTCCGCCGCAACGGCGATGAGTTGTGGCAGGCGCGGGCGCTGACCAACCGAGGTGTGCTCCAGGCGTACCGGGGTGCGCACAGCGCGGCGGAGCGGGACCTGCGTGGCGCCGAGACCCTCTATGCGCGGCTGGGCCAGAGCGCTGCCGTGGCCCAGGTGCGGCACAACCTCGGCTTCGTCGCCGCACGCGCCGGTGATGTGCCAGCCGCGCTTCGCTGGTACGACCTGGCCGACGAACACTTCCGCCATACCGGGCGGCCGACCGAGGCGCTCGTGGACCGAGCCGAGGTCCTGCTCCAAGCCCGGCTGTGGCCCGAGGCTCGGGATATCGCTCAGGCCGCCGCCGAGTCCGCGGCGACGGCTCGCCTGGAGTCACTGTTGCCCCAGGCGCGATTGCTCCAGGCCCAAGCGGCGTTGGCGGCCGGCGACCAGCCCGCTGCCCTGGCGGCGGCGGCGGCCGCGCGGGCGGCGTTTCGTCGGCAGGGGCGCACGGGCTGGACCGCTCTCGCGGACTACGTTGTCTGGCGCGCCAGCCCCGGTGCCACCATCTCCGCCGCGCGACGGCTGGCGGAGCGACTCGACGCGGCGGGCTGGGCCGAACATGCGATACAGGCCCGAATCCTCGCCGCCGAAGCCCCTCCGCGCCAACCGACCAGCGCCGCGATGGCCGACCTGGCCCGTGCGGTCGTGACCGTCCGGCGTGGACCGGCACTGCTGCGGGTGCGAACCTGGTACGGCCGAGCACTGACCCGCCTGCACGCTGGCAACCGCTTCGGTGCGAAGCGTGCGCTGGCCGCCGCCGTGCGGGTGGTGGATGCCTACCGCGACACGTTCGGCGCGGCCGAGCTGCGCGCCAACATCTCCGCCGAGGGTGCGCACATGGCCGCGCTGGGTTTAAGGCTCTCCCTCGCCGATGGCGACGCGAGAGAGGTGCTCGCCTGGGCGGAGCGGCGGCGGGCGGCGACCTTGCGCCTGGCCGAGCGGGTCTGGCCGACCACCGCGCTGACCGCACCGTTGCTCCGCCTACGCCGCGTGATGGCCGATCTGTCCACACTGGACCTTGATCCGGTGGAGCAGGTTCGGCTGCTGCGCCAACAGCACGCGCTCGAGGAGAAGGTTCGACGGCTGACCTGGCGCGCTCCGGGCGTCGGGTCGGATCGCCGGTGGCCGGTGACGGACATGCTGGCCGTCCTCGGTGGTGCTGCTCTGGTGGAGCTCGTCGAGCTCGACGGCGCTCTCAACGCGGTGGTGGCCGCTGGTCGTCGGGTCGCCCTGCGCCACCTGGGCGGCGTCGACGAGGTCACGAGCGAGGCGGTCTCGCTGCGCTTCGCCCAGCGGCGGCTGGCGCTGCGCCAAGGCACGGCCCGCTCGCTGGCGGCAGCACGGATCGTGGCCGGGCACGCCGCGCAGCGGCTCGACTCACTTATCTTCGCGCCGCTACGGCGGCTGATCGGCGATCGGCCGCTCGTGGTGGTGCCGACCGGTGAGCTGCACGGGCTGGCCTGGCCACTGCTGGCCACGTGCCGCGGCCGCACCCTGCAGGTCGCCCCCTCGGCCAGCCTTTGGTGCGCCGCCAGGACCGCCGGGCCGGTCGCCGCCGGACCTCCGGTGCTCGTCGCACCGCCCGCGCCGCCGCACGCCGCGGAGGAGGTTTCCCGGATCGGCCGGGCTCAGCCTGAGGCGACCGTGCTGTCCGGCGCGCAGGCACGCGTGGCGGATGTGCTCGCCGCCATCGACGGTGCCCACGTGGCACACCTGGCCGCACACGGCCGTTTCCGTGCCGACAACCCTCTCTTCTCGCGGCTGTCCATGGCCGATGGGCCGTTGACGGTCCATGACCTGCTCCGTCTGCGTCGGCCTCCGTCGTTGCTGGTGTTGTCCGCCTGCGACGCCGGGATGGCCGCCGTCCGCGAGGGTGACGAGCTGATGGGCTTCACCTCCGCCGTTCTGGGTCTGGGCGCGCGTGCGGTCGTCGCCAGCGTCGGCCCGGTCGACGACGAGGCGACCGCGACGCTGATGGTGGAGCTGCACGGCCACCTGCAGACTGGTGCGGCGCTGGCGGAGGCCCTGGCCGCCGCGCAGGCCGCAACGGCAACGGATCCGTACGCGAGCACGTACAGCTTCGTCTGCTTCGGCGCCGACTGAGCATCATTACCTCGCTTCGATTGTGAGCTCTGGTGTATCAGGGCCGAGTGCTCGCTGCTCTGTGCTGGCATCGGTTCCGTCGGGACCGATGCGGCGAGCTTGCGAGCCGCCCAGCCGGTTGAGTGGGAGCGGACAGTCAATGGGTCCCGCGCGGGCACCGATCGAGGGTCTGGTGGCGCAGGCCACGCAGGTGGTGCTGGCCGCGCTCACGGACGGTGGCCTACCCGCGCGGCTGGGCCCACCGCCGGACACACCGGGCGACCGGGGCGACGAGCTTTACGTGTGGCCGCTGGCTCTCGTGCCGGACGCGGTCACCGCACCGGGGCCGGACGTGGTGCGGCTGCGCGTTCACTATCTGATCACATCGGACGGTTCAGAGGCGGCGCTGGCCCTCATCGACCAGGCCCTGCTGGTGGCCGTCGCGGACAAGCACCTCGGCCTCGTGCCTGACCCGCTGCCCGCGCAGACCTGGACGGCGCTGGCGGTGCGGCCCAGGGTCGCCGTCATTGTGGAGGTGCCGGTCCACGTGCGGCGTCCGAGCGAGCCGGCGGTACGCGTACGCGGACCGCTGCGGGTGGATGGCGCGCCGCTGGGCACGTTGCACGGTCGCGTCGTCGGTCCCGGCGCGGTGCCGGTACCCGGCGCCGTGGTGCGCGCGCCCGACATCGGAGTGGTTGCCCGCACCGACCGCGACGGCGCCTTTGTCCTCGAGGGGGTTCCCGCCGCTGGACTGGTCCGGCTGTTGGTGTCGGCGCGCGGCACCCAACGCACCGTCGACGTGCCCGCGCACTCGACCGAACCACACACGTTGCCGCTCGAGTTCGAGGCAGAGGCAGGAAGGTAATGGATCCCAACGGACTACCATCAGCGTCCGACCAACAGTCCGGTACGAGCCAGACCGTGCAGGTACCGCGCGCCCAGGGCACACCGATGGATCTCCTGGAGCAGGTCCTGATCGAAGCGTGCCTGATCGTTCGCTACAACCGCGTCAGGTTCGCATTCACCGTGGCCCGTACCGGGCCGCTCACTGCCAGGATGGCGACCATCGCCTTCCAGACGATGGTTGATGCCCTCGTGGGCATCGACGACAAAGTCGACAGGTTCGATGCGAATCTTGCGGTTCGCAAGGCGGCGGAGCATCTCGAGGTCACCGCGTATCAACCGGCCGGAACGGAAAAGCCATCGAACCAGCGGATGAGGGAGCGGTTCACCGAGGTTCAGGGCGGGTTGGTGTTCACGAACCTGTGCGACCTGCTACTCGGGGTCTGCCAGGCACTCGGCAACCCGGACGCTAAGGCCGCGTCGGCGTCGGCCGCACAGGCGATCACCGCGTACGGAACCACCAACCTGGTCGCCGACGCCAAGACGTTGAAGAAATGCGTGAGGGCCGGTGGAATCAATCTGAGTCCGGCGGCTGACCGGCTGTCGAAAGCTCTCACCATGACGGGGCAACTGGTCTATCACTTAGTGATCAACTTTTGTACGAACGCGGAGGCCAGCTGCTCCATCGTGGAGAAGTCCGCGCCCGAGGTCGCCTTGCGGTACATCAATGGCCTGGCCTACGTCACCGTCAGGGACGGCCGCGGCGAGCAGGAACTCGCCATCGCGAAGCTCCTACCGGCGATTCCCATGACCATCTGGCCGGAGCTCTTCAAGCTGCTCCAGGCGGAGGACCGGCTCGAGTCGCCGGTCATCGCCTGCCTCACGGCGCAGGTGGCGGAGGACCCGCCCACGTACATGCTCGTCTTCGGTGGCGGTACCCGGCAGATCACGACGATCACGTGGAGTGAGGGCGCTGGACCGGTGCTCGGAACCCCGGAGACGGTCAGCGAGGCCAACAACGCCTTCGACGCCATGCTGGCCGTGCTCACCCGGACGAAGCTGGCCGGCCTCAACAAAATCGTGTGGTACGTCAGGCACGGCGCCAAGTCGCCGACATACGACGGCTGTGTGATCGCCGCCATTGACGTGTACGAGAAGCTCAAGGCACCCGTCGTGATGAACCTGGGCTGCACTGAGCTGTGGGGTTCGCCGATATTCGTCGACCAGGACCATACGGCCGACCCCCTGCGTTCGATCAGCGTCCACAGCCATCTGGCTCAGTTGCCCAACACGAAGGCATGGACGCGGTACCAGACCATGCTCTGGGAATCGAAGCAGCTCGGCGACACGCAACTCGTGGTCATATTCGACCTCACCATCGGCACCGGCAAGAGCCTGAAGGGATCGGCTCTGGTGCGGTCGGGCCGGGAGCGGAAGATCACGCTGATCGAGGGCTCAGCGCTCTCAACCGGCTTCCAGAAATGGTTCACGTTTGATCCGCACATGAACGACGGTGAGGCCGTGGCCATCTCGGCGCTGGCGACGACCATCTTCCGTTCCCGCCAGCAGAGATTCAAGGTGAAGGGCTGCATCACGTTCCTACAGTCGCAGGGCCCGTGCGTGTCGTGCCGGCACATGACCCACGTCTTCCGGCGCAAGTTTCCCGGCATTGATCTCGTCACCATCTATCCCCGAATCTCGACGAAGCTGTTGTGCACCAACACGATCTGCCCCTGCCAGTGCGAGTACGGGTTCCACGGCATGATGGTGGAGACGGATCGGATCCGCGACGAGCGCTGGGACACGATCGTCGTCAGCAAGAGAACCATCGCGGGCAAGCGGTACTGGTACTGCGCGCTGCCAGCGGGCGGAGTCAGGCGAGCGCCCAGGACGCCTGACCTTCCGCAGCAGATGCCCCCGCAGCAGGTGCCTCTTCTTCAACCGCAGTACCCGTTCCCATTCCCGTACGGGTACCCGCCGCAGATGCCCCTGACGACCTACAACCCGCCCTGGCAGACCCACCCCATGACGGAGTATGAGCTGGAGGAGGAGACCTACGCCGCGACCGACGAGGACCAGTACCCGGAGACCTACCCCACGACGGACTATCCGCAGACGTACGCCCCGACGACGCCCTATTACCAGTACCCGCCGATGTACTCCTCGACGCCCTACGGCCACTACCCGCCGCCGGGATACCAGTTCGCCTACCCAACCGTCCCGTACCAGTACTATCCGCCGACCCAGACACCGACGCCCACCGTCACGCCCGATCTCAGCCCAGACGTGCTGCTGACGAGGGCCGGGGCCAAGTGGACGCTCGCGCAGGAGGACGTGGAGTTGATTCGCCTTGCCTTCCCGAGGTTGAGCAAGGCCGGTTATGAGATCGTCCTCGGCTCCATCGACCTGAAGAGCACGAAGGAAGAGTGGCTCGCCCTTCTCCGGGACTTCGCCAAGCTCCCGAAGTAGGCGCTCGCTCGCACGCCGAGGCCCGCTTGCCCTCGGCCGGCCTTGACTCCAAACGCATTCGAGGAGGTCCAGAACGATGCCCTTCTACTCGTCTCCCGGCATCTACGTCGAGGAGGTACCCAGCGGCGCCCGACCGATCGGTGCGGTCGGGACCAGCACCGCGGGTTTCGTCGGCGCTGCGCCCGACGCGAACGCCCGCCGCCACGAAGCCGTCGCGATCAACAGCTGGTCGGAGTTCCTGCGAATCTTCGGCGGCCCCGAGAGCGCCCAGCCGCACGGCACGCTCCTCGCCAGCGCCGTCTACGGATTCTTCGACAACGGCGGCGGCCGCTGCTTTGTGGTGAACACGGCCGACACGGAGCCCCTCTCCGGAGGGTCACAGCGATCCGGGGTCGACCTACTGGAGTCCGTCGACGAGGTCGCCATCGTCGCGGCGCCGGGGCGTTCCGACCCGGTGTCCTACGAGGCGCTGCTCTCCCACTGTGAGCGGCTCGGCGATCGGGTCGCGATCCTCGACCCGCCGGCCGCCGTCACCGACATCAACCGGCTCACCCAGGTGGCGTCCGCCGGCCGGCCGTCGGACGGGGGTGGGGACAAACCCGCGGAGCCTTCGGGCCTGCGCCCGCGCCAGTCCGACTACGGCAGCGTCTACTTCCCATGGATCATCGCTCGCGACCCGTTCAGCGGCGAGCCGGTGGCGACTCCGCCGAGCGGCCACGTCGCCGGGGTGTGGGCGCGCAACGACACGATGCGCGGCGTCCACAAGGCGCCGGCCAACGAGCCGGTGCGTGGGGTGGTCGACCTGGCCTACCGGGTGACGCGGTCCGAACAGGACGTCCTCAACCCCAAAGGGGTCAACTGCATCCGCTTCTTCGCCACCGAGGGGGTCCGGGTCTGGGGGGCGCGCACGCTCGCGGCCGAGGCGAGCGAGTGGCGCTACCTGAACGTGCGGCGGCTTTTCAACATGCTCAAGGAGTCGATCGCCGAGGGCACCCGCTGGATCGTGTTCGAGCCGAACGACGCCACGCTGTGGCGGTCGATCCGCCGCGACATCAGCGCGTTCCTGACGCGGGTGTGGCGCGATGGCGCGCTGTTCGGCCGCACACCGCAGCAGGGGTTCTTCGTCAAGTGCGACGAAGAGACCAACCCACCCGACGTGCGGGACGCCGGGCAGGTCGTCGCCCTGATCGGCGTGGCTCCGGTGAAGCCGGCCGAGTTCGTGGTGTTCAAGCTCAGCCAGTCGCTGGCCGGGCCGGAGACCGAGTAAGGAGGGACCGCGAATGACACAGCCGGCAGCGGCCGCGCCCGGCGCCCAACCAGGCAACTGGGTGGATCCCTATCGGGCGTACAACTTCAAGTTGCTCATCAACAACGTCACCGAAGGCCACTTTACCGAAGTAACCGGCCTCGGTGTGGTCGTCGACCGGATCTCCTACCGGGAGGCGGGCAACAGCGCGATCGTGCGCGCGATCCCCGGCCGGGTCACCTACCCGCCGGTGACCCTACGGTACGGGTTGACGTCCTCACTGGAGCTGTGGGACTGGCTCACGTCGGCGGTCGAGGGTCGGGTCAGCCGCCGCAACGTCTCCATCGTCATGCTGGACTCCAGCGGCACTACCGAGGTGACCCGGTGGAACCTGATCAACGCCTGGCCGCAGGAGTGGTACGGGGCACCGCTGGACGCGATGAGCCGGGAGCTCGCGATCGAGACGCTGGTGCTGGCTCACGAGGGTCTGCAGCGGGAGGGCGCGCAGGGAGGTGCGCCAAGTGCGTAGGCTCCTCGCCCGAGCCCTCCGCCGCTGTGCACAGTGGATGGATGCGCTGACGCGTTGGCTGCTCGAGCTGTCGGTAGGGCTGGACCCGAGCTCCGGTGTGCTCGGCGGCCTGGCCGTGCCACCGGCGCACCGCCTGCCCTGGCAGCCCGCACCCGCTCCGCCGCACTGGGAGCGCCTGATCCGCCAGCATGCGCCGCAGTTGCTCGCGCGGCACCAGGCGGCCCGGGCGGGCGACGCTTCCGCGGCCTCGCCAACGCCCGGCGCATGCTCCACGAACTCGGCGGCAGAGGCAGCGGCTCGGCTCGAACCCTCGCCGGCCGGTCGTTGGCGTGCACCCGTTCCGCCCAGCGGGACCACGCGACGGGCGTGGAGCCGGCATTCCGCCGCGGCGTGGCCCAGGTCCGCGCCATTCTCCAGCGCACGGTCGGCGCCGGCCGGCCCGCCTCGCCCCGGCCCGCATCGCCCCGGCCCGTCACCGGCGCTCGGTGCGCCACCGCCCCGACCGATCACGCCCGAGCCCCGAACGGCGCCACCACGGGTCCCTCGGGTCGCGCTTGAGCCCCGTGCGCTCGAGTCCCGTGCGCCCGAGTCCCGTGCGCCCGAGTCCCGTGCGCCCGGGCGCGACCTGCGGCCGGAACGGCCTGGCCCACGGACGGCCGGGCCCGATCGCAACCTGGCCGGGCCCGAACCCGGCGTGGTCGAGCCCGATCACCGCCCGGCCCACCTCGGCGCCGGCATGGCCGGGCCCGACCTGGCTACACCCGACCGCAGCCTGGCCACGCCCGACCACGGATGGACGACGCCCGACCGCAGCCGGGCCGACGACGGCCTGTTGCGAGAACAGCACCGGTGGCCGGCGCTGCCGGACCAGTGGGTTCCGGCAGTCGGGCCGACATCCGATCCGCAGCCCGGACGGCCCAGCGTCGCGAGTCGGTACCCGAGCCTGCCCGACGACAGCACACTGTGGGCAGAGCCCGTCGGCGTCAGTGCGCAGCCCGACCCTGACACCGCCGAGCACCTCGGCACGCTCGCCGACGAACAGCGAGGACGGTCATGGAACGGGTAGCCTTCCTCGTTGATCGCACCGGCGAGCGAATCGAGTGCATGCTCAACCCCGAGACCGTCGAGGTGCGCCGGCTCGCCGGGGTACGCCGGCACACCACCCCCTCCGGCCACCTCGTTGGCGCCGGGCTCAACGACGACCCGCTGCTCTTCACCGGCGGTGGCCGAACCGAACTGGAGCTGGAGCTGTTGTTCAGCGTCGACCTCGTCGACGCGCGGACCGCCCCGGACGACGTACGCGATTTGACCCGCCGGCTGTGGCTGCTCGCCGAGAACACCGCCGAGGAGCGTGGCGGTGTGCGCCCGCCGCTGGTGCGCCTGGTGTGGGGCAAGACCTGGAACATCCCAGCCGTCGTCGTCGCCATCGCCGAGCGCTTCGACGACTTCGACTCCACGGGCCTGCCGCGGCGCTCCTGGCTGAAGGTCAAACTGGTCCGGGTCGCTGACATGCCGTCCGCGCCGGCCGGGGCGCCGGGGGGCACCGAGTCCGCCGGCTCGGCGGCACCGCTGGAGGAGTCCGGGCCCGAGGGGGTCTCCGGCCTGCGGCCCGCCGCGGTGCAAGCGATAGGCGACGGTGCGGCTGACGACGAGTTCGCCGGCATACGCCCCGACCTGCTCGCACTCAGTGCACTCGGCAACCCCTTGCGCTGGCGGGAATTGCTGGCGCACAACGGCATCGACGACCCGCTGCTCGTCGAGTCCGGTTCCGTGCTAGCCGTCCCGTCAGGGGAGATGGAGCGGTCATGACGAGCCTGACCAACACGGCGGTCTTCGCGGTCGACGTCACCGTGGACGGTCGAGCGTGGCGGCCCAGAAGCCAGCGGCTGCTGTCCGTCCGGACCTCGAGCCGGCTCGGCCAGCCGGCCCAGTGCGAGCTCACGTTCGCTCACGGCGCCCAGGGTGCCTGGCCAGGCGGCTGGAAGATCGGCGCGTCGCTGCGGCTACGCGTACGCGGCGAAGCGGACGACCTCTTCGCCGGCGAGGTGACCTGCATCGAGCTTGTCCGTGC
>Ga0075431_100008534_pt1 | contig 10260 bp, 11 predicted proteins | sample RhiMetdeltSRZDD5_FD_75297 | JGI IMG/M metagenome (GOLD analysis project Ga0075431, IMG submission 75297) | Populus rhizosphere microbial communities from Tennessee, USA - Rhizosphere MetaG P. deltoides SRZDD5 | ecosystem: Host-associated > Plants > Roots > Rhizosphere > Soil | place: USA...
TACGGTCTCTTGAAACCGGCGGGGAAGTTAAAGTATACAAAAGTGAACAAGGAGGATCAGGAAGATGAAGGTTAAACAAATTTATCACATTGGACTGCCGTGCAATGACTTGGAGCGGGCGGTCAAGTTTTATACCGAAGTCTTAGGCATGAAGTGCACCAAAATCGGTTACGACACCGAAAGCGGCGGTCCCTATAAAGAAAAATACGGCATGTTCCCGAACATCGCGCGACTGTTCATGGAAGATGGTATGTGCCTGGTTCTATTTCAACGGCCAGGAACGGTCGAACGTGGTGATTTCGATGAAGGAACGTCGCATCTCGCTTTGGAAGTAGGCTCGGAAGATTTCGACAAAGCCGCTGATGAACTCAAGAAAGCGGGCGTGAAAGTGCTGATTGATAAGCCCATCGTTCGCCCCACCGGCAAGGGACTCTACTTTTTTGATACGGAACAAAACTATATCCAGCTCTGGTCGCGTCATTAAAAGGAGTTCTCGGTTTTTGTGGTTTAGTTGATAGTCAGAAATTGGCTGGAAACTCGAAACTAACAACGCGAAACTTTCTTTGACTGCCCCGAGTTCGCTGAACTAAATTCAGGGGGCTCGGGGAATGTCTTTTTCACCGTCCGCCAAGCGCCGCGCCGATGTGATAAAGCCGGTGTGCGCCACCATGCGGTGCTGTGGGCGGGCGCTCATGCCTTTGAAGTGCCAGAAACGCATCAAGTTTTCCGACGTCTCGATGCAAGCAAAGCGTTTGTCGATGCGCAGTGCATCGACCAGGCTTTTCACCTGTAAAACAGTGGGCAGATAACAGAGCAAGAATCCCCCCGGCCTTAGCGAGTTCCAGGCACGTTCGATCACGTGCCACGGCTCTGGAAGATCGAGAATGACGCGGTCAATATCCTTTTCGGTAAGCTCGAGCGCCACATCCCCGGGCTTCACCGTCCAGTTCGGCGCCGGACCGAAATAACGCGAAACATTCTTTTGCGCCAATTCGGCAAAATCTTCACGGATCTCATAAGAGATTAGCCGGCCCTCGTCGCCGATGGCGCGCAAAAGCGCCATGCTTAATGCACCGGCTCCTACACCGGCTTCAACCACGCGGGCGCCGGGAAAAAGACTTGCCCAGAGTAAAATCGGGCCGATATCCTTTGGATAAATTACTTGCGCCGTCCGCGGCAAATTGGGAATGAGCTGCGGCAAACTTGGGCGGAACACCAGGAAGGGCTCGTTCATCGACGAGCGCACTACGCTGCCTTCGTCACGGCCGACCACGTCATCTACGGCGATCTTGCCGCCGCGGATCGCGATGGCCCGGCGCTGATCGAGCCGGGCCAGATACTCGCGGTCTTTGCGGTCGAGGAAGACCACCGCTTCGTCAGGTTGGAAGGGACCCTTGGGATATCGCGCATGCATGTGTTGAGGGTAGATGGAAGGTTACGATTAAACGGTGTACGAGCTAAGGCCCTTGCCATTGAGTTCGTCGACGATATCGCGCACTTCTTGGGAACGGCTCAAATCACCCACCAGTAAAGCATCCGGGGTGTCGACGACTACGGCGTTGTCCATGCCCAGAAGCACTACGAGTCGATTCGGCGCATGAATGAGACTGTTCTTAGTGCCGAACCCCAACCAGCGTCCCTGACTTGCGTTGCCGTTATTATCCTTTTGCATCATTCGATGCACCGCCGCCCAGCTGCCGACGTCGCTCCAGCCGAAATCCGCTTCGACGGTTAAGACTTTACCCTCCGAGCTGGCTTTTTCCATGACGGCATAATCGATTGAAATATTCGGCATTTTTTTATATTCACGCGCGATGACGGCACACAGTTTGGAGCCGGGATTGGCCAGTGACTTTCCCGCGGCGGCGCGCTTGATTGCTTCCAATCCTTCGGCGATGGCCGGCTGGTAGCGGTCAAGCAGCTGGAGCAGTGTGGCGGCCTTCCAAACGAAAATCCCGCTATTCCATAAAGAATGCCGACGGATTAACCGTCGCGCCGCCGCCACGGTCGGCTTTTCGGTAAAGCGCTTTACGACAAACGAATGTGCCGGCGAGTTTCCGGCGATGGCTCTGCCTTTCATGATGTAACCATAACCGGTTTCAGGGTATTCTGGACGAATACCGATGGTGATCAGTTGATCGTGCTGCATCGCTAATTTGACCGCCGCGTTGAGCGTGCGCCGAAATGCCGCGCCGTCGCGAACCCAGTGATCTGCCGGAAGGATAATCATCGCGGCATTGGGATTGCGCCTGAGTACTTCCAGGGCCGCCAAGCCGATGCAGGGAGCGGTGTTTTTCCCTTGTGGTTCGGCGATAAAATTGTTCCTTGGCAGATCGCGGAGCTCACGCCGCAGCGCATTGACCTGGTCGGCGATGGTGACCACTAAAGTTTGATCGCGGCCGCTGAGAGGGTAGACGCGCGCGGCGGTCTCTGCGATCAAGCTTTTTTGGCTTATGATCCGGAGTAACTGTTTTGGGCGGTGCGCGCGGCTGAGCGGCCAAAACCGCGTGCCTTTGCCGCCGGCAATGATTACGCTGAAACAATTTTTCGGCATTCGTCGTCCTTATTGCTCAGATCGCGAGTTATAGTACGGTAGGTGGTATGGCGGTTCAAGCGACGCCGGTCGCGACAAAATCCTGGATGTTACCCGCGGGTCACGAACAGATTCGTCTTGACGCGTTCGCGCGCCAGTGTTTACCCCATTTATCACGCCACGAGGTTGAGAAAGCTATCCGCGCCGGATTGTTTTCGGTCGGCCAAAAGCCCGGCAAGAAAGGCGACCGCTTAGCGGGCGGTAACGAGTTGGTTTTCCAAGGTCCCGCAATCTGGCTGGCGACGAATCCGCGACCTGACTCCGGGCTTGCGGTAAAGATTGTTCATGAAGACGAATCGATCTTGATCGTCAATAAACCAGCGGGCATGCCTACCCATGGCTTCTCCGCGCGCGATAGCTCGACGCTCGCCAATTTTGTTCTCGCGCGTTTGCCGCAGCTTGCAAACGTCGGCAGGAGCAGGTGGGAACCGGGGATGGTTCATCGACTCGATCGCGAAACGTCAGGGCTTGTCGTCATCGCAAAAACGCAGCCGGTCTTCGAGAGTCTTAGTTCCCAGTTTCGCCGCCGGCAAGTTAGAAAGATCTATTGGGCCATGGTTTGGGGCATCACATCAGCCGAAGGCGTGATCGATATGCCGTTGTCGCACGACCCGCGCGACAAGCGGCGCATGCGCCCGTCGACTCGACCACCTCGGGCAAAGGAACGAAGCTGGAAAGCCGTCACTCGCTACGGTCGCATCGGCCAATCTCGCGGCTTGAGCCTCCTCGAAATCGACATGCAAACCGGCGTGACGCACCAGATCCGGGTTCATTTAGGGGCAATCGGACATCCCATCGTCGGTGATGCGCTTTATGGCGACGATAAGGCAGAAGATTTCGGCCTGCGACGTCATTTCTTACATGCCCGAAGTTTGACGTTACTCACTCCAGATCATGGCGGGACACTAACGGTGGAAGCGGAGTTGCCCGAAGAGCTCGCAGGGTTATTAAGGCAGCTGAAAATCAATCTTTAAGCGGCACTGCTGCGGACGCCTTTGGTTTTTGCGCAGTTGCCGCAATAATTGTTAAGGGTGCCGGCTTCTTCCATCCAGCCCTCGTCCAGATTGTGGCAGATTTTTCGGCACTCCTGGCAAATAAAGTAAAGGCCATCGATGCTCTTGTTGATCTTTTCCCTATTGAGCACGCGACCCCTGAGCTTTTCGATGCGGATGCCCAGCAGTTCTTCGTAGTTCTTTTTTATTTTCCGCCGTCCGGCTTCGTCACTTGGGAGATCTTCGTCTTCGGATTCATCGTGCGTGCCGTCATCGATATAATCGTGACTGCGGTCCTTGGCGGCGCGACGACTGGCGCTTTTCTTTTTTGTCCGTGGCATCTTTTTTAATTGAGCTCCCTAAATCTCGATGGACCGAAAAAGTCTACGGCAGAGGGGACGGTTTTATTTCATAATGAACGGTTCACTGCTTGTCAATAGCGAGAGCGGTATGTGTGTCCGGCGGGTTGCGAAAAAACAACGCGGAAGACCGTAAGCTACGATCTTCCGCGTCCGGAGTGAATCAGGCTAGGGAAGCTGGTTACTGCTTGATTGCCGCAGCCCGTCTTTGCAGATAGGCATTACGGACGGCGCCATAAAGATCGACCGTTGATTCGGCGACACGCTCAAAGCGATCCAAATTTAGAGATCTTTCGTTTACCGTGCTCGTCGCGGTGCCAGCGAGGCTACCCCACCACGGAATGAAATAAGTATATGGAGTCATCGCCAAATCAAAGGCATAGCCAATGCCATCGCGAACCGTAAGAGGCGGCAATAACGGCAGAACTAGATACGGACCGGGCCCCATGCCCCAAACGCCGAAGGTCTGACCTGTGTCTTCATCTTTTTGCTCGATACCGAAAGCATCCTTGGCTACATCGAAAAAGCCCACCAGCCCGATAGTGCTGTTGATCGTGAATCGCGTGAGTTCGGTCGCAGCGCCGGTAAGTTTAAGCTGCAGGGTGTTATTGACGACGCGCCGGACGACAGCGAGATTGTCAAAAAAATTGTGGAATCCACGCTGCACGGGGTCGGGAAAAATAAAATCCCATCCGGTGGCGGCGGGTTTTAGGACATAGCGATCGACAACTTCGCGGTTAAACCAAAACATTTTCTCGTTAAACCCTTCCCACGGATCCTCGTCGAAATCTTCACCGGGAGCGGTTGCTGCCATCGGCGCGGCACTCAAAGCGCCCATCTCAACAATCGGATTTTCCGCGGGTTGGAACAGCGCGACGTGCTGTGCCACCTCAGCGCCGTCGAGAAGCTCATTGGCCTCTTTGGCGACGACAGCTCCCGCTGTGACGAACAACGAGCCAAGCGATGCGGCAAATATGCCGCCAGTCACGAAACGTCGAATCCACTGCCCATAATCTCTATTCATCGCGGTCTCCTTCTACTAGCTGTTGTGACTTACATGAACTCCGTAAAATGGTCAAGCGTTTCACCGGTTTAGATGAACCCTGTGAAATCTCCCACGCTAAAACCATGCCACCGAAATATTGCCACTCCTCGCAACATATATAGGGAATTCAAGGTATTTAGACGCGATCGATCGTGTTGCCGCACAAACTCTGTGCACGGGAGGTGACAAAAACTGCTCGACTGTCAACTTAACGACAAATTAGGCACTCATCGCCGAGGGAGTTGCAAGTTTGCGTGCGCCTGGCCGATCGGCTATTTTTTAGACATGGCGACGTCAACAAAACAACCCATAATTGTCCTCGGTGTTACGGGTGGAATTGCTTGCTACAAAGCCGTCGAGTTAGTCAGATTGCTAGTCAAGGCCGAATTCAAAGTGCGTGTTATCATGACCCGGGGCGCCATGGAATTCGTCACGCCGCTGACCTTTCAAACTCTATCCGGGCATCCCGTCGCCACGGAGATCTTCGATCTTACCCAAGAATCTGAAATTGGCCACATTCATCTTGCGGATAGCGCCGACCTATTTGTCATCGCGCCAGCTACCGCCAATGTAATCGGCAAGATCGCGAGCGGCATCGCGGATGACCTGTTGACAACGGTTTTAATGGCGACACAAGCGCCGGTTTTAGTTGCGCCGGCGATGAACATCCATATGTACGAGAATCCCATCCTGCAAGAAAATCTGCGCAAGCTTAGACGGGTGGGATATCACATCATGGAACCGGCGGAGGGATATCTGGCCTGCGGTTACGAGGGCAAAGGACGCTTGCCCGATCCGGAAAAAATCGTGGAGGAAATTGAGCGGTTGCTCAAGAAAAAGGATCTTTCCGGGGAAAAGCTCTTGATCACCGCAGGTCCCAACCGGGAACCGCTCGATCCTGTTCGCTATATCTCCAACCGGTCCTCGGGAAAAATGGGTTATGCGCTGGCCCGCGCCGGGGCGCGGCGCGGCGCGGAAGTAGTGCTGGTCAGCGGTCCAACGGTGCTCGAGCCGCCGGCGCGGGCACGGCTTATCTCGGTGATTACAGCGGCGGATATGCGCGAAGCCATTCTAAAAGAGTACGGACAGTGCACCGCCGTCATTATGGCCGCGGCGGTTTCGGATTACCATGCCGCCGCAGTTGCCGAGAAGAAAATAAAGCGCGGCAAGGGGCCGATCGAGTTGCGGCTGGAGCCGAACCCGGACATTCTCAAAGAACTCGGGAATAATAAAGAAGGCAAATGGCTCATCGGCTTCGCCGCGGAAACTGAAGATTTGACTGCCAACGCGCAAAAAAAATTGCGTGATAAGAATCTCGATATGGTGGTGGCGAATAATATCGCCGAAACGGGGAGCGGTTTCGACGGTGATACGAACATCGCCACGATCGTTGACCGCAGCGGCGCCGCTCGTTCGCTACCGATGATGAGCAAAGACGAGTTAGCCGACCAAATCTACGATCATTTCCTAGCGCTGAAGAGCGCGCGCTGAAATGGGCACGGTGAGAGAGCCCAAGCCGGCGAAGTATTTCGTCGCGCTGCTCTGCTCGGATAACGATCTCCTCACCGCGCTAGAAAGCGAGTTGTCGTCGATCTTAGGCACCATCGATGGGCGGACTGAAGCGGTTTTGTGGACCGCGTCAAAGTTTTACGAGCAGGAGATGGGATCCGGACTGCTGCGCCGCTTTGTTTCATTTTCGAATTTACAGTCGCCGCAAGACCTTGCCCCAATCAAGTTAAAGAGCCAACAGATCGAGGATAACTTCCGCACTGACGGTCCGGGCCGCAGGAGGGCGAATCTCGACCCCGGTTACCTTGATGCTTTTAAAGTGGTCCTCGCCTCGACCAAAAATGCCAGCCAACGCATCTATTTGGGGGCTGGAATCTACGGCGAGGCGACGCTGCTCTATCATGACGCGGCCTTTCACGGTCTAGACTACACCTACCGGGATTATCTGTGGCCTGACACGCTGGCATTTTTCAGCCGGTTGCGCACACGGTACCTGGCGCAGTTACGCCAGCTTGGTTGACTCTCGGGCCCGGTTTTTAGGAGCTTGCGTTATTGCTACCTCTAACGGTCCGGTGGTAAGATCCGCGCGTGAAGGAATCGACACATCGTGGCTGAAGAGCCGGCAGGGGAAGAAATTGCCGCGCTAGCTCAGTCACTACGGCGCCATCTTGAACGAAGGCAACGGGCGGGGATCCGCGTTTTATCCAAAGAACAACCGGACAAAGTCGTGAATGCTAGGGTCGCTGTCGATCAGCAAATTTCGGCAGGCGCCAAAGGCGACCTTGCCATCGATCCGTCGCCGCCGCCAAGCGCCAATAACCTCGAAGAGCTGCGCGCCGAGATCGGTGATTGCCGCCGCTGCAAGCTTTGTGCTGGACGAACCCACATCGTTTTTGGGATCGGCAATCCGCATGCGCGCTTGATGTTTGTCGGCGAAGGACCCGGGCGGGACGAAGATATTCAAGGCGAGCCGTTCGTCGGCCGGGCCGGCCAACTCCTGAACGACATCATCACCAAAGGCATGGGACTCAGACGCGAGGATGTCTACATCGCCAACGTGGTCAAATGCCGGCCGCCGGATAATCGCAACCCCGAGCCTGACGAAGTGGCGGCCTGCGAGCCTTTTCTCAAGAAGCAGATCGATTTAGTACGCCCGGAGGTCATCGTAGGCTTAGGCAAGTTCGCGGTGCAGACGTTAATGCAAAGCAAGGTTCCCATCAGCAAGCTGCGCGGCACCTGGCATCATTATCATGGCATCAAGCTCATGCCGACTTTTCATCCGGCGTATCTGCTGCGCAATCCGGCCGATAAAAAGTTGGTCTGGGAAGATATCAAGAAAGTCATTCAAGAGCTGCGCGGTGAAAACAATTAGAATTCTCTTCTTCGTCTCGCTGCTTGCCGCCGCGGTATCGGTACTGGCGCAGACGAAAGATGCGTCCGCGCCTCATGTCGACCACATCACCATCGACGGCAGCATCAATCCCGCGGTAGACGATTTCATTCGTGAAAGCATCAGCCGGGCCAAAGCCGGCGGCGCGCGCGCCTTGATCATCCAGCTCGACACGCCCGGCGGGCTGTTGAGCTCCACCCGAACCATCGTCAAAGAGCTGCTCGGCGCGCCGGTGCCTGTCATGGTTTACGTCGCTCCCAGCGGCGCCGGCGCCGGGTCGGCCGGCGTGTTCATCACGATGGCCGCCAATATCGCGGCGATGGCGCCGGGAACGAACATCGGCGCGGCTCATCCGGTGGCGGGCGGAGGCCAGGAAGTCAAAGGCGTGATGGGCGAGAAGATCGAAAATTTCACCGCCTCGTTCAGTGAAAGTATCGCACAGCAGCGCGGCCGAAATGCCGAATGGGCAATTGAGGCTGTGCGCAAGAGCGTTGCCATTACTGAAACGGACGCACTGAAGAAAAAAGTTATCGATATCATCGCCAGGGACATCAACGACCTGCTCAAGCAGGCGGACGGGCGCAAAGTGGACATCCAAGGACGCAAGCAGGAGCTTTCGCTGCAAAATGTCCAGGTCGTGCGCCACGAAATGAATCTCAAACAGAAAGTGCTTAACACCATCGCCGATCCGAATATTGCTTATCTGCTGATGATGGCAGGCATCCTCGGCTTGTACATGGAGTTCTCTCACCCGGGGACGATCTTTCCCGGCGTGGCGGGCGCGATCTGTTTGTTGCTGGCGCTGGCGTCGTTGCAGCTCCTGCCGATCAATTACACTGGCCTTGCTTTAATGGTATTTGGAGTTGCACTTCTTGTCGGCGAGGCATTCTTTCCGAGCTTTGGCGTTCTAGGAATCGGCGGCATCATTTCGCTCGCATTCGGCTCGCTGCTCCTTTTCGATACGCCGACTTCTGATTTCGGCGTCGATCGATCGATTGTCTTTACGGCCGTTGCTACCCTGGGTTCGTTCGTTCTTGCCATCAGCTATCTGGTCTTTCGCTCGCAAAAAGCGAAACCTACTTTGGGTATAGAAGGTTTGATGGGTCAGATCGGCGTCGTGCGCGAAAAACTTCAGCCGCGAGGCGGCGTGTTCGTTCACGGCGAGTATTGGAAAGCCGAGGCCGACGGTGAAATTGAAGCCGGCGATAAAGTCGAAGTGGTGGGTATCGATCGAATGGTGCTCAAGGTCAAGCGCGCCGCGCAGAGTGGTTCGTAAAGTTTGGGGGAGGGGAGTTATGTTTGGATTGGGTGTGCCTTTGACGTTTTTGATTATCGTCATTGCGGTTCTCATCAGCGGCGTCAAAATTCTAAAGGAATACGAACGGGCGGTGGTGTTTCGTCTCGGGCGCATGGTCGGAGCGCGCGGACCGGGCATCACCTACATCATCCCCGGCGTCGAGAAAATGGTCAAGATGGATCTGCGCACGGTGACCATGGACATCCCCCCGCAGGATGTGATCACCCGCGATAATGTCTCCGTTAAAGTCAACGCGGTGCTCTATTTTCGCGTGTTGGAGCCCACCCGCGCGGTCATCGAGGTGGAGAATTATTTGTTTGCGACTTCGCAGCTCGCGCAGGTGACGCTAAGAAGCGTGTGCGGCCAGGGTGAGCTCGATGAGCTTTTGGCCGAGCGCGAACGCATCAATAGCCGGATTCAGGAAATTCTCGATCAGCAAACCGATCCCTGGGGCATCAAAGTCGTCCTGGTCGAATTGAAGCATATCGACTTGCCGCAAGAAATGCAGCGCGCCATGGCGAAACAGGCCGAAGCCGAGCGCGAGCGGCGCGCCAAAATCATTCACGCCGAGGGCGAGTTCCAGGCTTCGCAAAAGCTAGCCGACGCGGCCGAAGTGATCAGCAAACAGCCGATGGCCTTGCAACTCCGGTTTCTGCAGAGTCTGGTCGAGGTGGCCTCCGAGAAAAACTCGACGACGATCTTTCCCGTGCCCATCGATCTGCTGGCGCCGTTTATCAAGAAGGAAAATCAAACTTAACCTGCCGGTTCCTCTCACTCTGCGCACTGCCTTAATTAATCATCGTCAGGGCCGGCTGCCGTGCCCTGACGATGATGGCGCCATGAACCTCGAAGAATTTAATTACGAGCTGCCGTCGTCGCTGATTGCGGCGTTTCCGAGCGGAGAGCGCGAAAAGTCGCGGTTGCTCGTCCTGCGGCGCCAAACAGGCGAGATGGTTCACAGCGTGTTTTCCGAGCTCGGTGAATTTCTCGATCCCGGCGACCTTTTAGTGCTCAACGATACCAAAGTGTTTCCGGCGCGGCTGCGCGGCCGGAAAGCGAGCGGCGGGATTGTCGA
>Ga0075431_100008541_pt1 | contig 10257 bp, 10 predicted proteins | sample RhiMetdeltSRZDD5_FD_75297 | JGI IMG/M metagenome (GOLD analysis project Ga0075431, IMG submission 75297) | Populus rhizosphere microbial communities from Tennessee, USA - Rhizosphere MetaG P. deltoides SRZDD5 | ecosystem: Host-associated > Plants > Roots > Rhizosphere > Soil | place: USA...
TTGACCACGACCGGATCGATGCTCGGTCCGGCATTGTTCGGTTTTGGACTGGATCAATCCGGCTTCGCGACCAGCTGGTCCATTGTGGCGATCATCCTATTGATAGGCGCGGCGCTCTTTCTGGTCGGATTCCGGGCGCATCAATGGAGCAGGTAGCTCCCAGCATCAGTGCCCGATTTTCGAAGTAATGGTCGGGGTCCGCCCCAGTCAGCCGACTCGATACTAGGTAGGAGGGCTCAGCAGATGGCCACCGTCCGTAACGCAAAAAAGGCAACACCAGCAAGCCGGACGGCCAGAACGGTGGCCGCGCCGTCCAACAAGCGCAAGGCGACGCAAGATGTCTTCCTCGGTACGCATTCTACCGCCGGAGGCGCTATCTTCGTTCTCAAGGAAGAAGTGGTGATGTTGTTCGGCAACAACAATGAAAACGCGATTACCTTGAAACTTGGGAGTGTTCAGAAAGTCGGTGAGACTGTCGAGACACTGCTTGCGAAGCTAACGATCGCGGACGTCGATTGGATGCGTTTCGAGGGGGCCTTAAATGTGGGTGCGGTCGCTGCGGCCGCCGGCTTACCCTGCGATGTGAATGGTTCAATCGAATCCGGTGTCGGCAATGCGGCGAATTTGCATTTTGCCCTGGCTTGCCCTGCAGTGAGTCTGGCGTCGGTGATTCCGATCAGCGCGCCTGAAGGACAACATCCACATCGTGTCGGGGGATACTATTGTCAAGATGATATCGTGACCGAAGCATTTCCTGTGGCCAACGGCACTCTTCTGCCGTTCGATAGGCTGGGTTTGGGAATCCAGCTGGACGACCGGAAACTCGAACGATTCCGACTCGGATAGCGTTGCCAGCGGCGAACATCAGATAGGAGTGATGCCGCACAGGGCTGTTACACCGTCCATTGCGAGCCAGTGAGCGCCACAGGCGGCAGGGTTAGTGCCGTACCATGACGCCAATCGGCAACAATTCGACCGCTCTTCACGACAAGTTTTCGCGGCGGCCGTTCGACAACTGCCTCCGGTCCGTTGGTAGCCGAGAGTACGATGAGGTCGGCGCGCCCTCCCGGAACGATGCCATCGTACTTGTATTCCATCGCAACGGCAGCCTCGGTCGTGACCAGGCTCAGTGCGACATTGAGATCGTCATCGGTGCGAAAATCCGACCGATAGCCGGCCAGCATGGCGACCTCGAGTGGGTCAATGACTGAGTACGGGTACCAGAGATCGCGAATATTGTCGGACCCCGCGAACACTCGAACGCCCGCGTTGCGCAACAGACGGATTGGCGGCATGGGGGCAGAGCCGGGTGCGGAGGTAAAGATCGCGACACCCGCACTGGCGAGCCGATCGACCACTCGCCCGAACGTCACTTGATCTATTTCGGCGAGACAGTAGGCATGGCTCACGGTAACCCTGCCCGCCATTCCGAGCGCCAAAGTTCGTTCCGCAACGAGCTCAAGCTCATGCGCGCCGAGCTGGCCGCCGTCATGCAGATGTATGTCGACACTGGCCCGGTGCTTTTCAGCAAGTCCGAAGACTATATCGAGATGTCGTATGGCGTCGCCATCCTTCGCGGCGGGATCGAGTCCGCCGATGAGGTTCGCGCCCTCGGCTAACGCGGCATCGAGAAGCTTCGCCGTGCCGGGGGCTCCTAAGATGCCGCTCTGCGGAAACGCCACCACCTGAACGTCAATGAGGCCAGCGAACTCGTCAAGGACCTCACGCACCTGGTGAATATGTAGAAGTCCGATGTCGGGATCGACGTCAACGTGTGTGCGTGCAAGAACCGTCCCGCAAGCAACCATGCGGCGTAGTAGCGCGCGCGCGCGTTGCGCGACTGGCAGCGCAAGACCGCCTCGCAATCGTTTCTCATTTTCGATACGGCCGAAAACCGAACCCTGCGCTTCGTGCCCGCGCCATGGCAATCCCATCAGCGTCTTGTCGAGGTGGACATGACCGTTGACGAGCCCAGGCAATACCAGGTCGCCCGCGAGATCTATCGTCCGCTCCGCAGCCGCCTCCTCGAGATTCCCAATATCGGCGAAGCGATCGCCAGTCATCAGGATATCACCGCTCCGGCCGTCTGCCAGCAACGCATTGCGCAGCAGCAGCGTTCCGGCAATCAGGGGCATTGCATCGCTCATTATGGACGTATCTCGCTCGGAGCGCCGTTCTCGAAGCCGATTAGTTCGGCGCTGTAACGACTGCGCGCCACGACCCGTCCGTCCTTCATAACCATGCGCTCGGGACTGAGCAGGGTGAGCGCTTCGAAAATCGAATCGGCCTTGAGGAACACGAGGTCGGCCCGGCATCCCGCCTCGAGGCCGTAATTTTTCACTCCGAGCGCCTTTGCGGCATTGAATGTCAGCATCCGGAAAATCTTTCGCAGCCCCTCTTCGTCGGAGAGCTTGGCCATGTAAGCCATGAGCTGCCCAGTGAAGAGCGGATCAGGCAGGCGCAGGTGCCGCGAGAACACCGACTTGTATGTCTCCTGAGCGCATACGACGTTGACACCAACTTCCAACATTTCCTTGACGGCCGTGATGCCGCGCGGAGGGTTGACCTGGTCAAGCCCGCGAAACAGGAGGCCGGAGGTGGGGCTGCTCGCGATCGTCGCGTCGGCTTCGCGCAAGAGGTCATAGACCTGGCGACGATAAGGTTCGTCTTGTTGAATAATTGAGCATGCGTGCCCCATGTTGGTGCGGCCGAAATGTCTGTACTCGATGGCCTTCCGCGTACAGAACTCCAGCCACCTTGAGTTCGGATCGTCCGTCTCGTCGATGTGGAAGTCCGCATCGACGTTGTATTCCCGGGCCAGACGGAAGACGAGATCGATTTGACGAGCGGTGTCATCGCTTGAACGCTCCAGCTCAGAATGGCCGCCGATTGCGTTGATCCCCTGAGAGAGGCACCGTTTGAGAAGATCGAGCGTGTCCGGATGGGTGAAAATCCCCATCTGCGGGAACGCGACGACCTGAAGGTCAATCATGCCCTTAAGGCGGCGTTGCGCCTCGCGCAGTCCTTCGAACAGCCGCAAGTCGGCGGTCTGGTCGACATCGGCGTAACTCCTCAACGTCGTCACGCCCCGGCTGAGCATGATCTTCGCCATGCGACAGGCGCGCTCCGCAACATCATCCGGCGTGAACTTGGCTTTGGCTCTTGCGAAAGCTTTTAGCTGCTCGTCGAGCGAGCCTCCAGGCAGTTCGACTTCTGACGCGAAACACTTGTCGAGATGGAAGTGTGCCTCGACGAAGCCTGGAGATACAATGTGTCCGGCCAGATCAAGCACCTGGTCGTCTTGGCCTTGAGTTTCGCGGCTGCCCCTGGCCGACCTGATCTCGTGGATTTTGCCGCCGATAAGCTGAATGTCGACTTGCTCTCCCGTGTCGAAGCGGCGCGCACCCTGCACTCGGACGCGATTACTAGCGGTCATTGGGCAAACCTTTCCTTAATCATGCGCGCCGACTTCGGCATTCTCGGTGCTCGGACCAGTGTGCCCATCAAGCGCTTATTATGCAAAACGATTGATTGCATGGCTGACCGAAGGCGGCGATGGTTCCGGCCGTCGACGCAAACCCTTTTGATTAAGCGATTCCGTCTAGCCGCGATCGTGTCCCTTGGGAGGTTACTGACGCCGATGCACACGCCGCGCGTTCCCCCGAGCGAATAAGTGGGTTGTAGGATTGCAAGACTGCAATTGATGCGCACAATCGGTATGATCCCGAGAAATCTGGCCAAACGCTTGCGCAGCAACGGAGTTGCTCCGTATGATCGACGAATTCGCCACGGAGTCTAAGCGTTGTCGAGGATTGCCGGGCATGAGGAGGATGATGATGATAGTACGCCCCGCTGTTTTGCTGCCCGCAATCGCTTTGACGCTCGGGCTTATGGCGTCGCCAAGTATCGCCCTCGACAAGTTCAAGATGCGTGTGCTTGGCAATTATGGAAATCAGCCGCACTCAGACCAGGTAGAGAAGCCTTGGTTCACCAAGAAGCTGCAGGAAGCAAGCAACGGAAACGTGGAGGTAGACTTTCGCACGGTCGACGAAGTTGGGTTGAAGGGCACCGAAGTGATTCGCCTGCTCAAGCAGGGGGGATTTGACATAGTCGCGATGCAACTCGGCTTCATCAGCGGCGATGTGCCATTCGTTACCGGTGTCGACCTGCCGGGCGTGTCGCCCGACATGAAAACGGCTCGGATGGTAGCAGAGGCCTACCGTCCGCCGTTCGATGAGGTCCTGCGCACCCGGTTTAACGGTACTCTCTTGGCTCTATGGCCCTATCCCTCACAGATCTTCTACTGCAATGCGAAGATCTCTGGGCTCGACGATCTGAAAGGAAAAAAGATTAGAGTCTACAGCCCAGCGATGGCCAAGCTCGTCCAAGGTCTCGGCGCGATCGGCGTGACCGTCCCATTCCAGGAGGTCTATCAAAGTCTACAACGTGGTGTCGTCGACTGCGCGATCAGCGGTTCGACTGGCGGCAACGCCCAAAAGTGGTTTGAGGTGTCGACTCACCTTTACACCGTTTCGGTGGGCTGGGGCCTTGCGGCACACGTAGCTAATCTTGATTTCTGGAACAAGCGTGGGGCGGAAGGTCAAGCCTTTTTGATGAAGCAAATGTCGCAGCTCGATAACGATATGTGGGATCTCGTGGCGCGCCTCGACGAAGACGCAGTCAACTGCAATACCGGTCGCGAATGCAGGTTTGGTAACAAAGGCAACATGACGTTGGTTTCTGCGACAGACGCCGATCGTCAACGGATCAAGAAGCTTGTTGAAGACAACGTGCTCCCATCTTGGGCCGAGGATTGTGGCAAGACCCTCAAGGATTGCGCAAGTATCTGGAATTCAACTGCGGGTAAGGTGCTGGGCATTTCAGTGAAAAAATAGTTCATCCGGTCCTATCCTTGAGCTGTAGCTCGAATGTGGTCCGCTTCCGAGACAAAAGAAAATCATGCTCCAGGCGATTAACGCTGTCCTGGAAAAACTAAGCGAGCGGCTCGCGGTTGTCGTGGGATGGGCCCTTCTTGGCCTCACGGCTCTCATCACTGTCGAGGTGTTCGGTCGAAAGCTGTTTAACTTCTCCACGCAGGGTGCCGACGAGATCGGTGGATATGTTCTCGCTATTATTGTTTCTAGCGGACTTGCCTACGCACTCTACCAAAAAGCGCATGTACGGATTGAAGTACTTCTCGTGAAGGCACCGCTGTCGCTGCAAGGAATCTCCACTCTTACGACGATGGCCCTTCTGGGGGCTTACGCATGGTTCTTGGCGTGGCGAGCGATGGGAGTTGCAATAGATTCGCTGATGATGCGATCAACCGCGCCGACGCCCTTGCAGACGCCGCTGATAATTCCTCACACAATTTGGGCGCTGACACTCGGCATCTTTGCTGTCGCAGTTTCAACCCAGCTAATCGAGGCTGTGTTCCTATCGCTACGCCGGGACTGGGTCCAACTCGGACAGAAGTTTGGAATACGCTCCGTAACCGAAGAGCTGGAAGAGGAAATCTCGGATTTCAAGGCCCGAAGCTCCAGCGAGGCAAAGAGGTAGCTGATCAATGACCGATGTTATTATCTACTCGTGTATCTACGTAGGCGTTCTCATTCTTCTTATGCTGGCGGGCCTTCACATCGCTGTAGTGATGTTCTTGATCGGTGTCGTGAGCGGCCTAATTTTTCTTGGGCCCAACTTGGTTCTCTCGTTCGGAGAACTTGCTTGGACAACGTCCAATTCGTTCATCCTTGTTGCTGTTCCTCTGTTCATTCTCCTTGGCGAGATTCTGTTGAGGTCAGGCATCAGCGACCGCATGTACAATGCTTTCGCGGTTTGGCTCAATCGGGTGCCGGGTGGACTACTTCATACCAATATTGCCTCCTGCGCGATGTTCGCAGCAACATCGGGCTCGACGATCGCGACTGCGGCGACGATAGGAACAGTCGCCCTGCCAGCATTCGAGACTCGCCGCTACAACGAGCCCCTGGTTCTTGGATCGCTCGCAGCGGGCGGAACATTGGGCATCCTTATTCCGCCCAGCATCAACATGGTCATCTATGGTGCGATGACGGACACCTCTATTGGCCAACTTTTCGTTGCTGGGATAGTGCCTGGCGTCGTTCTCGCGCTGATGTTCATGGGGTTGATCTTGGGTGCAGCTTTGATCTGGCCCTCCATTGAGGGAGCTCGCGAGCCGGTAACTCCTGTGAGAGTAAAACTGAGAACGCTTGTCGACCTTATTCCCCCTGCGAGCATCTTCGTCGTGATCATGGGAAGCCTTTACACCGGTCTCGCCACCGCCACGGAAGCAGCAGCTCTCGGCGTAGTGGCAGCGCTATTTCTTGCCGCAATCAACGGACGACTAAGCATTGTAATGCTGCACACCGCATTCAAATCAACGGTGCGCACCACCTCGATGGTCATGCTGATCATTCTCGGAGCCTTCTTTCTCAATTTCGTACTAAGCCTTGTCGGTATCCCGCAAGCGATCTCGAATTGGGTAAAGGGCCTAGGTGTCTCAGCAATGACTACACTCTGGGTCCTGCTGATCATGTACGCGATTCTGGGTTGCTTTATGGAAAGCCTGTCCATGATGATCACCACGATACCGATTGTTACGCCCTTGGTGGTCGCGCTCGGTGTCGATCCAGTCTGGTTCGGAATCTTCCTGATCGTGCTGACCGAGCTTGCGCTGATCACGCCACCGGTCGGAATGAATCTTTTCGTGATTCAGGGCATTCGCCCACCCGGGCGGAACCAGAACGATGTCATCATCGGTGCATTGCCGTTCGCAGCGGTCATGCTGGTGATGATTGTCGTGCTGATGTATTTTCCGGATATTGCCTTGTGGCTCCCCCGCAAACTTTACCAGTGACGTCGTGGTTACTTCCAGATCACATTGTGGTGCCACGTATTGCGAGAGATCGACGTGACTAGTTCTCCCTCGACATCGCTTGGACGATGGGTTCGGAACCTTGCGGCAGGCGGACCGTATGGTTGCTTCGCCATGGGCGAGGGAAAGGTCCTTGAAGAATGCTACGGCGGCGGCTTTGACGCAGAAAGCGTTTTCGAGGTTGGCAGTATCCGAAAAACGTTCAACAGCGCCTTGATCGGACGACTCGTTGCCCAGGGAGTTGTCGATCTTCAGCGCAAGGTCGCTCCCATCTGGCCGGAGATCGTCGAGATGACAGGAGACGAAAAGGATCACGGCATTACCTTGCATCAGTTGCTCAGCAGTACTTCGGGCTGGCTAACGCCGCAACGACCAGGCGAGGCCTATCTCTATAACAATGCTGCATTCACGGTGGCTGAGAAAGTGGTTGGCAGGATTCTGAAGCTTGCTAACGACGAGATCGCGCCTGAAGTGATCACGTCATTCAAAATACCTCTAAACACAGGATGGCGTGTCTACCACTTCCCACATCCTTTCAAAACGGCGGACCTGACCGAAGCTGGCCCCAAGCTGGCTGTTGACTCTAACCTACGCGATCTCGTCACTTGGGGTGAGTTGTGGCTGGCCAATGGTATGTGTCGGGGACGTGAGCTTATCCCCGGCGATTACATCCAGCGGGCAACTAGCCTGGTCAACCGCGGGCTCCCGGGCGCCTATTATGGCTACAATTGGTTCATCAACGCAGGGCGCGCGCTGTGGCAGCATGCACCCGAAGATTCGTATGGGCATTCGGGGTGGGGATGTTTCCGTCCGTCCAATAACGAGTGCCGTGCGTACCTTTGGATTTGTCCAAGCCTCTCTGCAGTTGCTGCGGTTGCTCTGAGCGCCTCAACGGCGTTTGCCAATGACGCAGTCGAGGTTCCGAATCGCCTGACCGGTGAGTGGATCGGTGAGGTTGCCCGCTTGCTATCCTGACCCGGCGTGATGGCTTTCATTTCGCGAGTTGGAGCTTTTGCGGCGACTGTCCGCGCATACAACTGGCGCGCTTTGGCCGAGTCGTCAGCGCCAGGTTATCGTAAAGCAAGCGCGTGCTTGCCACCGGGCTCCCAGCAATCCGACCTCCGGGGAGAGTGAGCTAAAACACGATCATGGCGGGGCTTTGACTGCCGCGAAGTGCCGGCAATCGCCTAGCGAATCCTGGATAAAACGCCGGTGCCTTCATGACAATCGCTGCTGCGCCCGATACTATTCGGCTCCTAGTTGTAAGGTGAGTTCAGGAGATCGCCTGTCGTCGCGGGAGAGTGCGCGGGGAAGCGGCTTTTTTGTTGCCGTCTTATCCTCCGAATGCTTGGATTGGTCCCGTGCATCAATTGCAGGTTTGTCACTGAATGATTGCTCCCATGCCCACAGGGATGCTCACCGGATTGGAGCACGCTGGCTTTATCGCTCGCCGAGGAGCACGATTGATTCAAGCAAGACCATCGTCTGGTCTGGGCAATCCATACTCGACGTTTCCGACGATCCGACTGCCGTCGATAGCGCGCTTTTCATTTTGCCGACCATCGGCAATGGCCACGACCATTGCCGCGGAATCGCAAACATCAGCTTTGGTGCAACCGATCAAGCATTGGAATTATGGCTGCCGAGCATGTATGCGGCCCCCATTGCGGACCCCTATCTCGTCGCGGCGGTCGCTTATGGACGAATGGTCCGCAGCGGCATCGGCTCGACCGTGCATTTCCATGTACCACAGGCGCTTCAAGAATTGTCAAAGAGGCAAAGGCTTGCGCTTGAGCAGCCCGAGACGTGGGCATTAGGTTCGATTTCTGCGTGCCCATGCGCGATCGCTATCGTCTAGCATATGGACCGGATGAGAAAGTTTTGTTGCAGCTTGCGCCGGCAGATCGGGAACAAGTCAACCGCCGCTTCAATCAGCCGGCGCGCTCACCTTCGATGCAGGTAAGCTTGGTTGAGGAGATCGCGAGCCAGATCGAAAATGACTTGATCTCGGTCAGCTATAGTCCCACCAACATTCAGTGGTGCTCGACAAAGCGGGCGTTGTTGCCCGCCAAATCACGGGCCTCGCGCTCAGAGCGACCAAGGCTGCTGGAAGAAAGCCCGCGGAACGCGGGCTTTAGAGCTGTCGCCTCGGTCGATGTAAACTTGATTGCCGAGAACCACCTCGACCGTCTCTGGCATCTGGCCGATGATCCGCAGCTCGGCTTTGCACCGCGACGGCGGGGCCGTCCAGGGCTCCTCATCGTCGCCATCGAGAGGAAGGCGCACTCCCAGAATTCGTCCTGCGGAGGACGCCTGCTCCACGATGGTGGCGATCTCTGCCCGGCTCATGCGCCGCACGCTCGAAAGGAACGCCCACTGGTCCGCGTGGGGCCGCAGTTCGTCATCAACGAAGACACTGTTGCCGTGCTGCCGTGGTTCGCTCTGTAGAGGCAACGCGATCAGATTCCCGAATCCGCCGGCCGGCATGGTGTCCTGGCTCGGAAAAAACCGATCATTAAGATTCCTGGTGGTGCGTGCAGTCTGACTCAAACCCGTCTCCCACCGACAATTCCCTGATAACCGGGAAAATACAGGGAATAGCGCCGATTCCACCCCTATTTGGCCAGCTGAGGCTAGCGTTTCGCAGCCAAATTCAATGACTTCCGATAAGAATTCCCTACTCACCAGAACAGGGAAAAGAGGGTCGGGGACAGCGAATGAGGAAGCCGGATCAGGGAAGTGGCACGTAAGCGTTCGCCGAGAATTGCCCCGGGGCGTGGTGCAGAACCGGACAGGCAGCTAGGCGCCAGCCGCACCCGAATTCCTGTCAACAAGCGGCGCCGTCGCGCAAGGGATGCGGCGCGCCGATCTGCGCGACGCACACGCACGGCCCGGCATCGGCCGACCCGCGCGCGCTTTGTCGGGGGCGCGCCGACCACGACCAGAACGCGACCGCGCGGGCAAGCTCAGGCTCACGCGGCCGGCCGCTGCCGCCGGAGCCGAGCCCTCGGCCGCGGCACCGCCGCCGGCTCAAGCGCGACCTCGACAAGGTCAAGGCGTGGCTCGCCAAGGGTGCGCTGCCGACCGACCGCATGCTGCGCTTCCTCGACGAGGCCGGCGTGATGAAGCGAAGCGCTCCGGCGGCCGCCAAGAACTCGCGGGATTTGTCAGCGGATGCCACGTTGGCCTTGGTCTCACGAACAGCCTTGGCATCGCTTGGCTGGACGCTCATCAGACCGACGGCCCAGCCTAAGCTCGCTCCTGGTTCAGGTTTTCATCCCCATGGAGCAAACCGGCGGGTGCTCGTCCTTGATCCGCGACAATGCACGGACGTTCAGCACCGTGAGCGCCCCCTGGTCGAG
>Ga0075431_100008543_pt1 | contig 10256 bp, 7 predicted proteins | sample RhiMetdeltSRZDD5_FD_75297 | JGI IMG/M metagenome (GOLD analysis project Ga0075431, IMG submission 75297) | Populus rhizosphere microbial communities from Tennessee, USA - Rhizosphere MetaG P. deltoides SRZDD5 | ecosystem: Host-associated > Plants > Roots > Rhizosphere > Soil | place: USA...
TGGTAGAAGTTGCGCCACTCGATCTCGTCCTCGGTCGTCCAGTAGTACCAGTACGAGCCGTGATTCGCACGGCTGGGCGCGTAGAAAGCCATCAGCGACGGCAGCGTGTACTTGTCGTGCCACTCGGCGTTCCGGAACTTCGCGAGATCGCGGCCGGCGGAGTAGATGGTGAGCGTCGGATCGAACACCGTCCCCAGCTTCAGGTGTTCCTCGAGATATGCCTTCCACTCAGGACTACCCGGCTCGTGAATCTTGTTCCAGAGGCGAGCGACCTGACCGAACCGCCACTGCTCGTCGTTCGCGTTCATGTCCACCGGCCACGGCTGAACGACGTAGTCCTTGAGCAACGATTCGAAGTGACCGTAGAAGTGCGTGACAGTGCCCAGGCCGAGTCGCGCGGCCTTGATGGCATTCATCTGCGCGACCCCGCCCTGCTGGAGGTGCGCCGTTGAGCCGAGCCCCTGCTTCTTGGCTTCATCGAGCAGCGCCGCCATGATCGAGGGCTCCTGCGCGCCGAGCTTGAGGCCATCGATGCCGTTCGCCGCGGCCCAGCGGACGTATTCACGTGCGGCCTCCGGCGTGTCGATGCCACCGCGATCCCAGCCGCTGCCCGGCCGCTGATAGTTGTAGATGCGTGGCGCGACGATCTCGTTCTTCTCGCTGCGAGCCTTGTCCTTAACGCTGTAGGGTTGGCCGCCGATGGGCACGCCGCGCACCGTCGTCACGCCGTGTCCCAGCCACAGCTTGTAGGCGTACTCGGACTCCTGGTTCTTCGGCGCTCCGCCCGCATGCACGTGCATGTCCACCAAGCCAGGCATCAGGTACATTCCCGTTGCGTCAATCTCGTGATCGGCGTTCTGCGGCGGCCTGTTGGCGCGCACCGCCAATCCGGGCGTCCCCGCGCTGCGAACGGACGCAATCCGGTTTCCTTGAACGACGATATCCATCGGGCCCTGCGGCGGGGCACCGGTACCATCGATCAACGTGACGCCACGGATGACGAGCGTCTTGAAGGGACCCTTGCCCTCGTCCGCTCGTCGGTCGGGTCCTGGCGTCAGCGACTCACGCTCCGCTGGGGCCTGCCGTGACGGCGCCGCCGCGGATGTCTGTTGTGCCACGAGCACCGGCGACGTTCCGGCGAGCGTGATCGTGATCGCCACCGCAAGCCCGGCCATCACGCCCGCGGCCAGGCCGCTGTTTTTCATCGTCATCTGGACGCCTCCCAGAAACTCACGTATTCGGCGGGTATCTTACATCCAGGACGGGGGTTCAGGACGAAGGTTCATCACGGGGGTTCACGACGGGGGTTCATCACGGGGGTTCTGAACGTGAACGCTCGTCCTGAACCCCCGTGGTGAACCTTCGTCGTGAACCCACGTGATGAACCCCGTCGTGAACCCCCGTGATGAACCCTCGTTAGAAAGCAAGCCAGACAACGAGGGCGACGGCCCAGCCGGCGAAGGCGTCGGCGGTGTAGTGGTAGCGGCCCAGCACGGCCGCGGCAGAGACGGCGGCGGCGTTGACGAACATCAGCAGGACGATCGGCAGCGGCGCGCCGAGCACCAGGAGCGCGGCGGCGAGGGCCTCGGCGGCGTGGCCGCTCGGGAACGTGTTGACCTGAATGCTCGCGGCGCCGACGAGGCGCAGGTTGAACGACCGGATCGTCGAATGCCACGGCTCTGCCTTTTCGATCGCCCGGGGTGGACGCGTCTGCACCCACGCAAGCACGATGAAACAGATGTAGTCAGTGATGAGAAGGACCGACCAGAAGCGTTCGGGATTCGGATCGGGCGTCAACGTCAGGTGGATCAGGAGCGCCACTGGTATCAGCGGATAGATGCCGACGTACGAGAGCTCGAGAAGCTCGACGAGCAGGCGTGGCAGCCGGCGAGCGGCCGTCAGCACGTGCAGCCGATCATCGAGCCGTAACAGCATGCCTTCCTGATTCGTGCGGGGCGCCGTGAACAACCAGCCGCTGATCCAGTACCCCATGAGCAGCAGAATCGGCGGGCCGAACCAATCGTGAACCACGGGCGAATACGGCGTGAGAGCGATCGCGGCAGTCACCAGCAAGCCGGCAAGGCCACCAGCCCACACCTTCACCATTCGGCGGTGTCCGGCACGCGACACCGCCGGCGAAACGAGCAGAACGGAGATGAAAAAGACGACGCTGGCCGCTTCCCACAGCCTGATGGCCCCGAGCACTGGCGAAACCGGGTCCATCGTCACTTCGCGCTCAGCTCCGAGACGAAGGTGTCGATCGTGCTCCAGTACAACGCCGGCAAGGTCACGTGAAGATCGTTGTGACTGGCGCCTTCGATCGCGACGAACGTCTTCTTCACACTGGGCGCGCGTTCGAACACACGACGGCCGGCGCTGAACGGCACGATCTCATCTTCATCCCCATGCAGGATCAGCAGCGGCCCGTGATACCTCTCCAGCAGGCGCGTCGTCGGAAACGTGTATGTCGACAGGAAGCTGAGCAGCCACAGCACCGGGTTTGTCCGCAGCACCGACCGGGCGTCTGGCATCGGCGTTTCGAGAACGAGACCGGTTGGACCGGTGCCAACCGCGGCGTGCGCCGCGACGGGAGCTCCGATCGAACGGCCCCAGTAGATCACCGGAGTTCCCGGGCGTTTGAATTGCTGCTGGAAAACCTGAATGGTCGCATCTGCATCTCGATACAGCCCTCGCTCGCTCGCCGATCCCGTGCTCGCGCCATAGCCGCGATAGTCAACAGCCATGACGCTGAATCCTCGCCGCCAGAGCTGAACGAAGATATCGAGCCACATGGACAGGTTTCCCCCGTTGCCGTGAAAGAAGACGACCTGGGCCCGTGGCGCCGGGTGCTCCATCCACCACGCATGCAGTTGCTGACCATCCGGGGTGCCGATCCTGACGTCGCGGAATGGCACGCCGGCGCTGGCTGGCGTTTCCTGTACGCCAGAGGTCGGAAAGAACGCCATCCGCGGCTCCAGCCACCACACGAGGACTCGCAGCGCGAGGACGACCACCGCGACGCGGAGCGCTATTACCCACATGTCCATCACTCCGGCCCCATCGTAAGATCTCGGAGGCGCCAACGCAGTACCAATCCAGCGAAGCTCCGGGAGCGGCCTTCTTGATCCACCTTGTCGTTTTCGATCTCGACGGAACTCTCGTCGATTCCCGCCGTGACCTCGCCAACGCGACGAACGCGCTGATCGTCGAGATGGGTGGGCAGGCGCTCGCCGAAGAGCGGGTCACGGGCATGATAGGAGACGGGGCGGCGGCCCTGGTCAAACGGGCCCTCACTGCAGCCTCCCTCGACCCTGACACCCCGGGAGCCCTTGACCGTTTCCTGACACATTACGACGTCCGGTTGCTCGATCACACCAAGGCATATCCCGGGATGGTGGACACGCTGGCTGAGCTATCGCGCCGCGCCCGGCTGGCCGTGCTGACGAACAAGCCGTCCGCTCCCACCGAGCGTCTGCTCGATGGGCTTGGCCTTCGCCGATGGTTCGCTGACGTCGTCGGAGGGGACACTTCAGAAGGGCGTAAACCGACGCCTAATGGGCTCATGGGCATCATTCACCGCGCATCGCTGGCGCCCGGCGATGCGCTCCTGGTGGGCGACTCGGCCATCGATCTTGCAACCGCTCGAAACGCTGGGACCCGAAGCTGTCTGGCTCGCTACGGATTCGGGTTCAACGACACGACTCTTAAATCGGGCAGCGGCGAGCATGTCATCGACTCACCGGCGGCGCTCGTTCCTCTCGTGGACTCGCTCAACGGCATTCGATCCAGCCAAAACTGAATTGGATTCTGCTCTCGCTCGTCACTGGCCGATCTGGCGACTGAGGTCCGGTGTGCCACCGGTTGTGACGGGATGTCCGAAATCCGTGACTTGCCAATCGACGCATCCGCCGTATCACATTCCGTCCGGCATCGGTCTGCTCACACGCGACAGTGGGCGCCATGCGTCACCACTCAATCGTTGCGAGGACCCTGCTCGGACTTATCGCGCTCGTATCAGCAGCGGCCGCCCGGCCGGCGGCGGTTGGCCCTGAGGCGCTCGTTCACGTGCGGCCCGCATCGCCAGCCGCCAGGCTGCTGATTGACGAAGCCGCACGAGATTCAGCAACAGTGAGAGATCTGATCGATCGCGTCGATCGCAGCGATGTCATCGTCTACGTGCAGATGACGGGATCCCCGCAGGTCTTGTCGGCGTCGACGACGCTGGTGACGGCGACGGAGGGGCGGCGGTACCTGCGGATCCTGATTCACGCCGGCCTGCCCACGTGGAATCGCGCTCAGCTGCTGGCGCACGAACTACAGCATGTCCTTGAAATTGCATCGCAACCCGACGTCGTCAGCAATGACGACCTCCGAAGCCTGTATCTGCGAATCGGGCATGCGAACGGCAAGGATCGATTCGAAACGAGTGACGCGAGGAACGTCGAAGAGAAGGTCCGCCGCGAGATCGTTCACGCCCGGAGGTAGGAGCCCGACGCCGTCAAATCAGCGCTCGTACGACTCGCGTCGCGCCGATGCCGACTGCCGGATCAGGAAACGCTGAGGATCCTTCCAGAAGAGCGTCCGAAGGTCGCCGAGACTCGAGGCGCCGCCATAGCTGATAGACGAGCAGAGATGCTTCAGCATGTCGCGGATGATCGTTCGCGCCGATCCGCGCGCAGGAACGCTGATCTCCATGCCCTCAGCGCCTATCGCCTCCAGTTCCACCGTGTCCGCATCCTCGACGTCGAGGCGGTCGCTGATCGCCGCGATCGAGGCCATCCCCCTCAGCACCTTGAACGGCACCTTGACCGTCTTCTGCGATTCCGGCAGCAGGACCGACTTGTGCACGATCTCGCCCGGCGCTTCGGCCGTGCCAGCGAACGCGCTGCCCAGCATCGTCGTATCGCCTCCGCAGACCAGCGCTTCGGCAAGCGCTCCGTGACGCTTGATCCCACCGTCAGCGATCAGCGGGACGCCGGAATCGCCAATCGCCAGACGGCATTCGACGAGCGCCTGCAGCTGCGGCACACCGAAGCTCGTCGTCATTCGCGTGGTGCACCCGCCGCCAGGGCCGATGCCCACCTTCACGCCGTCGGCACCTCGTTCCAGCAGGAACCGAGTCCCTTCGGCAGTGGCAACATTGCCGGCAATCATCTCGAAATCGCCGAAGCGCTTGCGGAATGCCGCCAGCGCGCGTTCCATGACGATCGAGTGGCCGTGCGCAATGTCGATGACCAGGATGTCGACGCCCGCCTTGATCAGTTCTGCCGCGCGCTCGAGAAAGTCCCCGGTTGCGCCAATCGCCGCGCCGACGCGGAGCCGGCCCTGGCTGTCACGGGTCGCAAACGGCAGCCGCCGCTGGTGCATCAGATCGCGTGCCGTGATCAGCCCGATCAGCCGGCCGTCCTCACTAACGAGCGGCAGTTTCTTCACTTTCCGCTCGATCATCAGACGCTCGGCCTCGTCCGCCGCCAGGGAGCCGCGGTGCACGACGAGACGATCGAGCGGGGTCATGCGGTCAGCAACTGGTGCCGAACGGTCCCGTACGAACCGCATGTCGCGTTCGGTCAGCAGGCCGCGAAGCCGCTGATTCTCGTCGACGACCACGAGCGTGCCGACCCCTGACCGCTCCATGAGCGCTGCGGCATCGGCGAGCGATTCCGTAGGCCGGATGTGATGCGGATCGGTGATGACGCCGTGCTGCGTTCGTTTGACGATCTCGACCTCGCGCACCTGCGGATCGATCTCGCCAGGCCGGAACCCGCGATCGATGATGCCGATGCCGCCCTCTTCTGCCTGGACGATTGCCATCGGCGCACGCGTGACCGTGTCCATGTTGGCAGAGACGATCGGCCGCTTCAGCGTAATGCGTTTCGAGAGCTTGCACGAAAGATCGATCGCCGACGGATCGCGGCGAACGAGCACGCTCAGTTGCGGGGCGAGGATGAAGTCGTCGAACGTGCACCCGCGGACCATGTCGAGCACTGTCCGTCCGGCTTGTTCATCGATTCGAGGAAAGAGCGCGCCTTGCCCGGCCATGCGCTCATAGTAGTCCGCAGCCGCCTGCTTGCACTAGCAAATGGGCGATGGGCAAAGGGCGATGGGATGGGCAATGGCAGTGCGCCACTTAACCTTTGCCCCTTGCCCCTCGCCCATCGCCCATCGCCCATTACTTGCGCCCTATCGCCAGTAACTCACGCTCGGTGCGCCAGTACCACTTGCCGTCAACCAAAGCGGGCGACGCGAGCGTGCGCGCGTTCAGGCGGTTGACGTGCAGCAGCTTGAACTCGCGTCCGGTGGCGAGCACGAACGTCTCACCCAGGTCGTTGGTGAAAAACACCTTGTCGTCCACCACAACCGGAGATGCCGAGAAGCTCTCGCGAGCCGCTTCGCCCAGCCGGCCCTGCCAGAGCACTTCGCCGGTTTTTGCGTCGTACGCAGTGGCGATGGCGGCCATGTCGTTCACCATGTAGAGCAGTCCCTTGTACAGCAGCGAGGATGGCACGAATGGAGATCCCTTCGCCGCTTTCCACGCAACGTGCGTCGCCGTCACGTCACCCGAGCCTCCCGGCCTTATGGCGAGCGTTGGACCCGCTCGACCGGACGACGCGAAGATTAGACCTTCGCCGACGACCGGCGTGGGAATGACCTCGAACAGGTTACCGGCGGCGCTCCAGAGTTTCGTGCCAGAGTTCGGATCGTAGGCCGTCACCTCGCGCATGCTGCTGACGATCAGTTCGTCACGCTCGCCGGCGCGGATGGCGATGGGCGTGCCCCACCCGACTTGCGCTTCACGCGGCGTGCGCCACACTTCCTTCCCGGTGGCCGTGTCGAAAGCCGCGACGAAAGCGGACCCTTTCTGATCCTGGTAGAGGATGATCCGGTCCTTGTACAAGAGTGGCGAGCCAGCGGTGCCGTGCGACGCGCTCATCGCGCCGAGCGGGCGATGCCATACCTGCTTGCCCTTCAGATCGACCGCAATGAGCCCGTGGCTTCCCAGGTAGGCATACACGCGCTGACCGTCGGTCGCCGGCGTGCTCGATGCGTGGCCGTTCTTCGGATGCTGGAACTCGGCCGAGGCGTCCGGCGCGAAGGCCTCCCACTGCTTGCTGCCGTCCGTGCGTTTGAACGCGACGAGTGACTTCCGCGCACCACCGTCGTGCGCCGTCGCCATGATGATCAGATCGCCCCAGACGATGGGCGAGGAATTGCTCGTGCCTGGAACCGGAACTTTCCACAGCACGTTCTGCGTATCAGACCATGTGTCGACGTAGCCGGTGCCGTTGACGTAACCCTGACCGGAAGGTCCACGCCAGCGCGGCCAATATTTCTGAGCCTCCCCTTGCGGGACGATCATTTCGACAGTGGGCTCCGGAAGCGCCGGAAGCGCGAGAGCCGTGAGGACGAGAAGCCAGATTGCGCGCATAGTCGCGCCATTTTATGCGTCAAGGGCGCGAGGACAAACCGGGGTGTGACGAAACGCTGATTCAGACCGTGAAACTGTGCGACGAGTGCCGCGGGACCGCGCGGTGGACGAGTCGCGCCGTGGTCCGTGGTTCGTGATTCGTATCTCGCCGAAGGCATTGGCCACCCTACTCTCCTCCGGACCACGGACCACGGACCACGGACCACGGCGTCCTTTTCTCCAGCTAAGAGTAGAGTATCGACATGCTGCACGACCTTCGTTACGCGCTGCGCAACCTGATCGCCAGCCCGGCATTCACGCTGGTTGCGGTTGGATCACTCGCGATCGGCATCGGCATCAACACGACGATCTTCACGGCGGTGAACGCGATCCTGCTGCGGCCGCTGCCGGTGTCCCACCCTGAACAGCTCGTCGACATTTACACGACCAGTTACGCCGAGCACTCGACCTCGTCGTGGCTCGACTACGGCGATCTCCAACAGGGCACAACGGTGTTCGATGGCCTGATCGGCCACACCCTGATGTTTGCGAACGTCAGTCGCGACGGGCGATCGCGTTTGCTGATGGGCGAGGTCGTGACCGCGAACTACTTCCAGGTGCTCGGAGTGAACGCCGCGCTCGGACGGATGTTCGCGGCGGAGGAAGACCAGGTCGAGGGTGGCAACCGGCTAGTGGTGCTGAGCGATGGTTTGTGGCGACGCGAGTTCGGTGGCGATGCGGCGGCAGTCGGCCGATCCGTGCGGATCCGCGGTCTCGACTACACCGTCATCGGCGTCGCGCCGGCGCGATTCACCGGTTTGTTGCCGGGGATCTCTGCTGAACTCTGGATTCCGGCGTCAATGGTGGACGAAGTCGAACCGGTCGGCATTAACGACGCTGTTCCGTCGCCGACGGGACGGACGCGCCTGCAGCGCCGCGGACAACGGTGGATGTTCCTGAAGGGGCGGCTGAAGCCGGCCCACACCGTCGCGCAGGCACAGACGGAAGTCGCCGCCGTGATGGCCCGGCTCGAGCGGGAGCACCCGCAGACCAACCGTAACCGCCGGGGTGTGCTGGTTCCCGCAAGCGACGTCCGCATTCATCCATTGATCGACGGGTCTCTCGTCCCGGGTGCGACGTTGCTGATGGTGGCCGTCAGCCTCGTGCTGATCATCGCCTGCGCGAACATCGCGAACATGCTCCTTGCCAGGGCCACGACGCGAAGCCGGGAGATTGCCGTGCGTGTGGCCATCGGCGCCTCGCGTGCACGAATAGTTCGTCAGCTGCTGACCGAGAGCCTGGTGCTTGCTGCGCTGGGCGGATGGGGCGGGCTCCTTCTCGCGCGCTGGACATCTGGCCTGATCCAGGCATTCCAACCGCCGCTGCCTGTCGCCATCTCGCTGGATCTGTCGCCCGATTGGCGTGTCTTCGCGTTCGCCGTGATTCTGGCGCTCGTCACCGGCGCGGTGTTCGGACTCGCGCCCGCGATTCAGGCCACCAGGCCAGACCTCGTGGCGTCGCTCAAGAACGAGGTCGCGCCCGGCTTCAGGACGCGCCGCTTTGGCCTCCGCAACGTGCTCGTCGTCGCGCAGGTCGCGGTCTGCTTCGTGCTACTCGTGGGCGCAGGCCTCCTGTTGCGCAGCCTCACGGCTTCGCGCAACGCCGACGTCGGCTTCGATCCCCGCGGCCTTGTCGTCGCCACCGTGGACATGGGGATGCACCGCTATTCGCCCGAGCGCGGGCAGGCATTCTACGAGTCTGCGCTCGAGCGCATCCGCACGCTGCCCGGCGTCAGCAGCGCTGCGATCGTGGAACGGCTTCCCTTTTCACCGAATATCCATTCGCAGAGCATCTTCATCGAAGGCCGTCAGTACGCAGCGGACGATCTGGGTGTCTCGACGGACGTGACGCGCGTGACGCCCGGATACTTTCGTACGCTGGGCATCTCGCTTCAGCAGGGCCGGGAATTCGACGAGCGCGACACGTCCACCTCTCCCGGCGTCGTGATCGTCAACGAAGCGCTCGCGCGCCGCTATTGGCCGGGTGAGAGTGCGATCGGCAAGCGCCTGCGCGTTCGATCGAGCACGGGGCCGCTCTTCGAAGTCGTCGGCGTCGTGTCGGACCACAAGGTACGCACCGTCGGCGAGCCCCCACGGCCGTTCATGCATTTCTCGCGCAGTCAGGGCTACAACCCCAGCGCGTCGTTCATCGCGCGCACGATCGTCGATACGTCGCAGCTGGTTCAGGCCATGCGGCGTGAGCTCACGTCAATCGAACCGGATCTGGTCTTCCTCGAAATGCAGCCGATGGAGTCGGTCATCGCGGTCACGTTGTTCCCGGCGCGAATGGGCGCGTTCGTGCTCAGCACCGCCAGCATCATCGCCCTGCTGCTTTCGGCGATGGGGCTCTACGGCCTGATTGCGTTCACGGTCAGCAGACGGACCCGGGAAATCGGCGTGCGCATGGCGCTGGGATCGAATCCTCGCGACGTCCTTGCGCTCATCGTTCGCCAGGGCATGGCGCTGGCGCTCGTTGGCGTGGCGATCGGGCTCATCTGCGCCGTCCTGCTCATGCAAGCGATGTCGGGGGCGCTGTACGGCGTATCATCGATCGACATCGTCACCTACGTCTCGGCGGCGGTGCTGCTGTCGGGAGTCGCCCTGGCAGCCAACCTGGTGCCCGCGTTACGAGCGGCCAGGATCGACCCGATGGTCGCGCTGCGAACCAATTGAGGCACGGCCGGCGACTCACCAGAGTTGGGGACTATCGAACGATACATGGCTTTGAAATCCATCGAACATGCCCTTCGTGAACGCCTGGCGGGCACACTGCCGGGAATCGAAGCACAGCT
>Ga0075431_100008545_pt1 | contig 10256 bp, 8 predicted proteins | sample RhiMetdeltSRZDD5_FD_75297 | JGI IMG/M metagenome (GOLD analysis project Ga0075431, IMG submission 75297) | Populus rhizosphere microbial communities from Tennessee, USA - Rhizosphere MetaG P. deltoides SRZDD5 | ecosystem: Host-associated > Plants > Roots > Rhizosphere > Soil | place: USA...
GCTCCTCGGCCTGCCGTGGAGCGCTTCCGCGCACGCCAAGGACATCTGGACCACGCCGGAGTGGGAGAAGCGCGAGAAGCTCGCCGACTGCGAGTGGCTGGTGACCTGCACCGCGGTCAACCGCGACCACCTCGCCGTGCTCGCGCCCGCCGGGCGCGTCGAGCTCGTCTACCACGGCGTCGACCTCGCGCGCTTTCCCCCGCCGCCGTCGCGCCTGGCGCGCGGCGGGCCGCTGCAGATCCTCTCGGTGTGCCGCCTGGTGGAGAAGAAGGGCGTCGACGTGCTGCTCGACGCCTTGGCGCAATTGCCCGCGGACCTGAATTGGAGGCTGGTGCAGGTCGGGGGAGGCCCGCTGCGCCGCGCCCTGGAGAAAAGATCCATTTCCCTGAAGATCGACAAGCGGATTGAATGGCGCGGCGCGCTGCCGCAGCCCGAGCTGCTCGACGAGTACCGCAAGGCCGATCTGTTCGTGCTGGCGAGCCGCATCGCGCCCGACGGCGACCGCGACGGCATTCCCAACGTGCTGGCCGAGGCGCAGAGCCAGGGGCTCGCCTGCATCGCCACGCGCGTCTCCGCCATCCCCGAGCTGGTGAAGGAGGGCACGGGCCTGCTGGTGGAGCCCGAGGATCCCGCGGCCCTCGCCGGCGCCATCGCTGCGCTGCTGCGCGAGCCGGCGCGCCGCGCCGCCCTCGGCCGTGCCGCGCAGGGCGCGCTGGCGAGCGATTTCCGGCTCGAGCCCAACCTCGACCGGCTCGCGGCGAAGTTCGGGCTCCCGCCCCATGCGGATCGCGTTCTACGCTCCGCTTAAGCCGCCGACCCACGGCACGCCATCGGGGGATCGCCGCGTCGCCGGGCTGCTGATCGACGCGCTGACGCACGCCGACCAGCGCGTCGAGCTGGTATCGACCTTTCGCAGCTTCGACGGCGATGGCGACGGCGAGCGCCAGGAGGCGCTGCGCGCGCAGGGCGAGGGGCTGGCGCAGCGCCTGGTCGACCAGTGGCTCGCGGCGCCGCCGGACGCGCGCCCGCAGGTCTGGTTTACCTACCACCTCTACTACAAGGCGCCGGACTGGCTCGGCCCCGCCGTCAGCGCCGCGCTCGGCATTCCCTACGTCGTCGCCGAACCCTCCTTCGCGCCGAAGCGCGCCGAAGGGCCGTGGGCGCTCGGCCATCGCGCCGCTGAGGCAGCGATCCGCGCCGCGCGCCTGGTGTTCTGCCCGACGCGCGACGACGTCGCCTGCGTCGCGGGACTGGTGGCGAAGGAGCGCATCGTGCTGCTGCCGCCGTTCCTCGACGTCGAGCACTACCGCGCGGCGCAGGCGCGGCGTGCCGCGCACCGGGCAAAGCTTGCCGCCGAGCTTGGTCTCGATACGGAGGCGCCGTGGATCGTGGTCGCGGCGATGATGCGCGAGGGAGACAAGCTCGCTTCCTACCGCGCGCTCGCCGAGGCGCTCGCCCGCCTGCAGGACCTGCCCTGGCGGCTGGTCGTCGCCGGTGACGGCGCGGCGCGCGTGCAGGTGGAGGGCGCGCTCGAAAGCGCGGTCCCCGGGCGCGCCTGCTTCCTCGGCACGCTCGCGCAGCGGCGCCTGGCGGAGGTCTACGCCGCCTGCGACCTGATGGCCTGGCCGGCGGTCAACGAGGCCTATGGCATGGCGCTGCTCGAAGCGCAGGCGGCCGGCGTACCGATCGCCTCCTGCGCGCTGCGCGGGGTGCCCGACGTCGTCGTCGACGGGCGCACGGGACTGCTTGCGCCCGCCGGCGACATGGCGGCGCTCGCCGCGCACATCCGTACCCTGCTCGTGCACGCCGAGCGCCGCCGCGCGCTCGGCGCCGCCGCCGCGCAATTTGTGCAGGCCGAGCGCAGCCTGGAGGCGGGCGCGCGCAAGCTCGGCGCCGCGCTCAACGCGCTCGGCGCGGGATGATTTCGCGGCCGATTCTTCTCGCACTCCTGCGGCACGCCGAAACGCAATGGAGCGCCGAGGGGCGCATCCAGGGCCGCGCCGACCCGCCCCTGCTCGCCGGCGCCTCCTGCCGCCTGCCGCAGGAGTGCCGCGACCTGCGCATCGTCACCAGCCCGCTGGCCCGCTGCGTGCAGACCGCGGCGCTGCTCGGCGCGCCGCAAGCCCCGCGCGAGCCGCGCCTCATCGAAATGCACTGGGGCGCCTGGCAAGGCCGGCGGCTGGAGGACCTGCGCCGGGAGCTTGGCGATGCGATGCGCGAGAACGAGGCGCGCGGCCTCGACTTCCGCCCCGAGGGCGGGGAGAGTCCAAGGGAGGTTGCAGAACGAGTAATGAAGTGGATAAAAGAGCTGAAAGAACCCACCCTGGGGATCACCCACCGCGGCGTCATCCGGGCGGTTCTCGCGCAGGCGACCGGCTGGGACATGACCGGCAAGCCACCCGCGAAGCTCGATTGGCAGGCCGTCCACCTGTTTCGCATCGACGGCGGGCGCCCCAGGGTTGATAAGCTCAACCTGAAGTGAAAGTTTTCTTCCATGTGCAGCACCTGCTCGGCATCGGGCACCTGAAGCGCGCCGCCGTGCTCGCGCGGGCGCTCGCCGCCGCGGGATTCGACGTCACGCTGGCGAGCGGCGGCCTGCCCGTGCCAGGCGTGGTGCCGCCGCAGGTGAAGCTGGTGCAGCTGCCGCCGCTGGCTGCGGAGGACGCGAGCTTCAAGCACCTGGTCGACGCCAGCGGGCGGCGTGTGGACGAGGCGTGGAAGGAACGGAGGAGAGATTTTCTTTTACAGAATTATTCCTCTTTCAATCCTCAGGTTCTGCTGGTCGAGCTCTTTCCTTTCGGCCGGCGCCAGCTGCGCTTCGAGCTCGAGCCGCTGCTCGCGCAGGCGCGCGGACGCGCGCTGATCGTGTGCTCGGTGCGCGACCTGATCCAGGACAAGCCCGCGCGCCACGCCGAAATGCTCGCCGCGGCGGAGCGCGACTTCGACCAGGTGCTCGTGCATGGCGACGCGCGCCTCGCCGTGTTCCCGCTCGCTGCACAGCTCGGCGGCAAGCTCCACTACACCGGATACGTGGTGGACGAGCCGCCGGCCGCGGGCGAGGCGGGGAAGGGCGAAGTCCTGGTGTCCACGGGGGGCGGCGCGGTGGGGCACAGGCTTCTCGAAACCGCGCTGCGCGCGCGCTCCTTGAGCGCGCTGCGCGAGCGCCCCTGGCGGGTCCTGACCGGGGTCAATGGACCGAAGCTGACGGGGATTGCCGAAAAGAATCTTTTCATCGAAACCGCGCGGCCCGACTTCACCACCTTGCTGCGAAATTGCGAGGTGTCGGTGAGCCAGGGCGGGTACAACACGGTGATGGAGACTCTGCAAGCGCGTGCTCGCGCCGTGCTGGTGCCGTTTGCGGCGCAAGGCGAGTCCGAGCAGACCGAGCGGGCGCGCTTGCTCGCAAAACGGGGTCTGGCTCAGGTGCTCGAGGAAACGGAGCTTTCTCCCGCGAAGCTTGCCGCGGCCATCGAGCGCGCCATGGCGCAGCCCCGGCCCGCCGCCGGCGCCGTGGATCTGGACGGCGCGCGGCGCAGCGCCGAGCTGCTTAAGAGCTGGTTGCGTGCCTAGCCCCTGGGCCGGCTTCGAGGAGGACCTCGCCCGCCGCCGCGACGCCGGGCGCCCGGCGCTGTTCTGGTGGCGCGACGACGACGCCGCCGGCCCGACCCCGGAGATCAGCCGCCTGCTCGAGCTGTCGCGCTCGGCCGAGGTGCCCCTCGCGCTGGCGGTCGTGCCGCAGGCGGCGCAGGCGGCGCTGTTTCGCCTGCTGCACGCGCGGGTCGCAGTGCTGCAGCACGGGGGCGATCACCACAATCGCGCCGGGCCGGGCGAGAAGAAGACCGAGTTCCCGGCCGCCGAGCGCGAGGAGGAAGCGCTGGCGCGCATCGCCGCGGGCCGCGAGCGGCTCGAGTCGCTCGCCGGCACCTGGCTGATGCCGGTGTTCGCGCCGCCGTGGAACCGGCTGCGCGGCGCGCTCGCCGCGCGCCTGCCGCAGCTCGGCCTGCGCGGGCTCTCCACCTTCGGTCCGCGGCCGCCGCAGCCGCCCGCGCCCGCGCTGGTGCAGGTCAACACCCACGTCGACATCGTCGCCTGGCACGCGGGGCGCGGCTTCATCGGCGAGGAGCAGGCGCTCGCAATCGCGCGCCGCCAGCTGGACGCGCTGTCGGGAGAACCGACAGGCTGGCTCACGCATCACGCCGTGCACGATGCGGCTTGCTGGGCTTTTCTCGAGCGCCTGTTCGAAGTCACGCGGCGCGCGGGCGGCAGCTGGGCGCATCCGCAGTCGGTATTTGTCCCTGCGGCGGGCTGAAAACTTCCCCGTATACTTGGGTCTGAAAAAAATTTCAGGCTCGATCACCTTGAAGAGGGGGATGGACCGTGGCTGATCTGCTGACGGTCCGCGATCTGAAGGTCAGCATCGACGTCGACGCCGGGGTGATCAGGGCGGCCGACGGCGTTTCCTTCCGCATCCCGCAGGGCGGCACGGTGGCGCTGGTGGGCGAGTCGGGCTCGGGCAAGTCGGTGGTGGCGCAGTCGATCATGGGCATCCTGCCGCGCATCGCGCGCATCGACTCGGGCGAGATCATCCTGCGCGACCCGCGCCAGCCGGGGTCGGAAGTCGATCTCTCGCGCCTCGATCCCGCCGGCCGTGTCATGCAGGACATCCGCGGCGGGCGCATTTCGATCATCTTCCAGGAGCCGATGACGGCGCTCTCGCCCCTGCACACCATCGGCAACCAGATCGGCGAGGCGCTGCTGCTGCACCGCGAGGGTCTCGGCCGCGCGCAGCGGCGCGAAGCGGTGATCGAGATGCTGCGCCTCACCGGCTTCCCCGACCCGGTGAAGGCCGAGCAGACCTATCCGTTCGAGCTCTCCGGCGGCCTGCGCCAGCGCGCGATGATCGCCATGGCGCTCGTCTGCCGGCCGGCGCTGCTGATCGCCGACGAGCCCACCACCGCGCTCGACGTCACCATCCAGGCGCAGATCCTGCAGCTGATCCAGCAATTGCAGGGCGAGTTCGGCATGGCGGTGCTGCTCATCACGCACGACCTCGGCGTGGTCGCCAACATGGCGAGCGAGGTGGTGGTGATGTACCGCGGCCGCGTGGTCGAGTCGGGCGTGCTGCAGGACATCTACCGCGACCCGCGCCACCCCTACCTCAAGGCGCTGATGCGCGCCGTGCCGCGCTTCAACATGGCGCCGGGCGAGCGCCTGACGCCGATCCGCGAGGTGTCGGTGGAGGATTCGATCATCTCGAAGCGGCCGGTGGTGAAGGGCGCGGGCGGCGCGCCGCTGCTGGAGGTGAGGCACCTGAGCAAGCGCTTCGCCGTGCGCAAGCGCTCCTTCCTCGGTGGCGCCCAGGCCGGCGAGAAGCTCGCGGTGGACGACGTCAGCTTCGATCTCGGCGTTGGCGAGTGCCTCGGCCTGGTGGGCGAGTCTGGCTGCGGCAAGACGACGACGGCGAAGATGATCCTGCGGTCCCTCAGGCCCGATTCCGGAGGGGTGCTTTTTCAGAACCAGGATGTGCTCGCGCTCAAGGGTGCGCAGCTCTTCAACTACCGGCGCAAGGTGCAGTTCGTGTTCCAGGACCCGTTCAGCTCGCTCAATCCGCGCATGACCGTGGGCGAGATCGTCAGCGAACCGCTGGTGATCCATCGCATCGGCAACGCGGAAGAGCGCTTCTCGCGGATCAAGGAGCTGATCTCGCTGGTCGGCCTCGACGTGCGCCACCTGCGGCGCTACCCGCACAGCTTCTCCGGCGGCCAGCGCCAGCGCATCGGCATCGCGCGCGCGCTCGCGCTCGGGCCGGAGCTGCTGATCTGCGACGAACCGGTGTCGGCGCTCGACGTCTCGGTGCAGGCGCAGGTGCTCAATCTCCTGCGCGACCTGCGCAAAGCGCTCAACCTCACCTACATCTTCATCTCGCACAACCTGGCGGTGGTCAACTACCTCGCCGACCGCATCGCGGTGATGTGCGCCGGGCGGCTGGTCGAGATCGCCGCGGCGCCAGAGCTGTTCGCCAACCCGCAGCACCCCTATACCAAGGCGCTGCTCGCGGCGGTGCCCGACGTCGACCTCGGCCGCAAGCTCGATTTCGACGCGCTGATGCAGGGCAAGGCGTCCGACCCGGAGGCCTGGCCCGAGCCCTACCGTTTGCGGCCCGGAGCACGGTCGGTGCTGCTCGATGTGGGAAACAACCACCTGGTGAGGGCGGCATGAAGCTCGCCTGGGCATTGCTTTTCGCCTCCACGGCGGCGCTGGCGGCGGTGGAAACTCCGATGCTGGCGCCGGAAGTAAAGGCGGGAAAGCTGCCGCCGGTGGAGAAGCGCCTGCCGAGCCCGCCGCTGGTGGTGAACACCGAAGGCAAGCACGGCGGCACGCTCACCACGCTGGTCGGCCGCAGCCGCGATACGCGGCTCCTCGTCGTCTACGGCTATGCGCGCCTGGTCGGCTACGACCAGAGCCTCAGCTTCTTTCCCGACATCCTCGAGAGCTACGAGGTGAAGCAGGGTCGCATCTTCACCCTGCGCCTGCGCAAGGGCCACCGCTGGTCCGACGGGCACCCGTTCACCGCCGAAGACTTCCGCTACTACTGGGAGGATGTGGCCAACAACAAGGAGCTTTCGCCGTCCGGCCCGCCGCGCGACCTGGTGGTGGACGGCGAGCAGGCGACGTTCGAGGTGCTGAACGAGACCACCGTGCGCTACAGCTGGTCGAAGGCCAACCCGCTGTTCCTGCCGCGCATGGCGGGCGCGTCGCCGCTCTTCATCTACCGCCCGGCGCACTATCTCAAGCAGTTCCACAAGCGGTATTCCGAGAAAGTGCGCAAGGCGGACGTCGCCGGCACGGCGACGCGCAAGTGGTCGGCGGTGCACAACCGCCAGGACAACCTCTACGAGGGCGACAACCCCGCCCTGCCGACGCTGCAGCCCTGGGTGAACACCACGCGGCCGCCGGCGGACCGCTTCGTCGCCGTACGCAATCCCTATTTCCACCGCGTCGACACGCTGGGCCGGCAGCTGCCCTACATCGACCGCTTCGTGCTGTCGGTGGCCGACCCCAAGCTGATCCCGGCGAAGACCGGCGCGGGCGAGGCCGACCTGCAGGCGCGCGACGTGAACTTCAACAACTACACCTTCCTCAAGCAGAGCGAGAAGGTGAACAACTTCCGCACCCACCTGTGGCGGCCGGGCAAGGGGGCGCACTTCGCGCTGTTCCCCAACCTCAACGTCAACGACCCGGTGTGGCGCAAGCTCGTGCGCGACGCGCGCTTCCGCCGCGCGCTGTCGCTCGCCATCGACCGCACGCTCGTCAACCAGGTGCTCTACTTCGGCCTGGCGCTGGAAGGCAACAACACCATGCTGCCGGGCAGCCCGCTCTACCGCGAGGAGTACCGCGACCGCTGGGCGCGCTACGACCGCAAGCAGGCAGCTCAACTTCTGGATCAGATCGGATTGAAAACCGGGCGGGACGGTATCCGCCGCCTGCCCGACGGGCGGCCGCTCGAGCTCATCGTCGAGACCGCGGGCGAGTCGAGCGAGCAGACCGACGTGCTCGAGCTGATCCGCGAGACCTGGCGCGAGGTCGGCATCCGCCTTTTCAGCAAGCCCTCGCAGCGCGAAGCCTTCCGCAACCGCGTCTTCGCCGGCGAGACGGTGATGTCGGTGTGGAGCGGCCTGGAGAACGGGCTCGCCACCGCCGACTCGAGCCCCGACGAGCTCGCGCCCACCAGCCAGCTGCAGCTGCAGTGGCCGAAGTTCGGGCAGAAATTCGAGACCGGCGGCCGCTCCGGCGAGACCCCCGACATGTCCGAGGTGGCGGAGCTGGCCGACCTCTACAACGCCTGGCAGGAGGCCGCCTCGAGCAAGGAGCGCGAGCGCATCTGGCACCGCATGCTCAGCCTGCACGCCGAGCAGCAGTTCGTCATCGGCGTGGTGGCCGGGGTGCCGCAGCCGGTGGTGGCGCGCAACAGCCTGATGAACGTGCCGGAGAAGGGCTTCTACAACTGGGACCCGGGCGCCTTCTTCGGCATCTATCGCCCGGAGACTTTCTGGTTTAAGTAATGCTCAAGTACACCCTCCGCCGCCTGCTGATCATGCTGCCGACGCTGCTGGTGATCAGCATCGTCACCTTCATCATCATCCAGCTGCCGCCGGGGGACTTCCTCACCAACCAGATCGCCGAGCTGCAGAGCCAGGGCGACAAGGCGGCGCTGGAGAAGGTCGAGTTCCTGCGCAAGCAGTACGGCCTCGACAAGCCGATGGTCGAGCAATACGCGATCTGGATGGGCTTCTGGCCGGGCGAGAACGGCTTCTCCGGCCTGCTTCAGGGGAACCTGGGCTGGTCTTTCGAGTACGACCTGCCGGTGAAGGAGGTGGTCGGAGATCGCCTGTTCCTGTCGTTCATCCTCAATTTCTCGGTCATCCTCTTCACCTGGGCGGTCGCCTTCCCCATCGGCGTCTACGCCGCCACCCACCAGTACAGCTGGGGCGATCATGGCCTCACCTTCGTCGGCTACGTCGGCCTCGCCACGCCCAACTTCCTCCTCGCACTCGTCCTCATGTACTTCGCCAACGTGCAGTTCGGCCTCTCGGTCGGCGGCATCATGGACCCCGAATACCTCGGCCAGCCCTGGAGCTGGGGCAAGGCGCGCTCGGTGCTCGAGCACCTGTGGATCCCGGTGATCGTCATCGGCACCTCCGGCACCGCCGGCATGATCCGGCGCCTGCGCGCCAACCTTCTCGACGAGCTGCAGAAGCAGTACGTGGTCACCGGGCGCGCCAAGGGCATGCCGCCCTTCCGCCTGCTGGTGAAGTACCCGCTGCGCATGTCGCTCAATCCTTTCATCGCCGACATCGGCAGCCTGCTGCCGAGCGTGATCTCGGGCTCGGCCATCGTCGCCGTGGTGCTGTCGCTGCAGACCTCCGGGCCGATGCTGCTCGAGGCGCTGCGCAGCCAGGACCAGTACCTCGCCGGCTCCTTCCTCATGTTCCTGTCGCTGCTCACCGTCATCGGCATGTTCATTTCGGATTTGCTGCTGGCAGCTCTTGATCCGCGCATCCGCCTCACCGGGGGGGTCGCCAAGTGAGCGCGCAACTCGAGCACTACGTTTCGCCGGAGCCGTTCGATCCCCACCTGGCGGAGAAGCTGACGCCGGAGCAGGAGCGCTTCTACCGCGCCTCGCAGTGGCAGATCATGTGGTGGAAGTTCCGCCGCCACCGCATCGCGGTGATCGCCGGCGCCATCCTGCTCGCTTTCTACGCCTCGATCCTGGTGAGCGAGTTCATCGCCCCCTACGACCTGCACACGCGCGATACGCGCCACATCTACGCGCCGCCGCAAAGCCTGCACCTGTTCCACGAAGGGCGCCTGGTCGGCCCCTTCGTCTACGGCTACCGCATGCGCCTCGACATGCAGACGCTGAAGCGCGAGTACACGCCCGACACGGAGAAGATCCATCCGTTGCGCTTTTTCTGCCTCGGCGACCCCTACGAGTTCTGGGGCGCGCTGCCGGCACGCTTCCATTTCGTCTGCCCGGCCAGGGGCGGCACGCTGTTTCTCCTCGGCACCGACCGCCTCGGGCGCGACCTGCTGTCGCGCATCGTCTACGGCACGCGCATCTCGCTCACCGTCGGCCTGTTCGGCATCGCGGTGAGCTTCCTCATCGGCATCACGCTGGGCGGGATCTCCGGCTACTACGGCGGCTGGATCGACAACCTGATCCAGCGCTTCATCGAGATGGTGCGCTCCTTCCCCGAGCTGCCGCTGTGGATGGCGCTGTCGGCCGCGCTGCCCATCACCTGGAGCCCGATCCTCGTCTACTTCGGCATCACCATCATCCTCGGCCTGCTCGACTGGCCGGGGCTGGCGCGCGCGGTGCGCTCGAAACTGCTGGCGCTGCGGGAGGAGGATTTCGCCGCCGCCGCGGTGCTGATGGGCGCGAGCCCGCAGCGCGTCATCTCCCGCCACCTGCTGCCGTCCTTCACCAGCCACCTCATCGCCTCGGCCACGCTGTCGGTACCGGCGATGATCCTGGGTGAGACGGCCCTGTCATTCCTGGGGTTGGGTCTGAGACCGCCGGTGACCAGCTGGGGCGTGCTGCTGAACGAGGCGCAAAACATCAATGTCGTCGCCCTCTATCCCTGGCTTATGCTGTCGGTCGTGCCGGTGTTCGTCATCGTCCTCGCGTTCAATTTCTTCGGCGACGGCCTGAGGGACGCCGCCGATCCCTACAGCAGCACGGCAAGGACCTGAGG
>Ga0075431_100008548_pt1 | contig 10254 bp, 8 predicted proteins | sample RhiMetdeltSRZDD5_FD_75297 | JGI IMG/M metagenome (GOLD analysis project Ga0075431, IMG submission 75297) | Populus rhizosphere microbial communities from Tennessee, USA - Rhizosphere MetaG P. deltoides SRZDD5 | ecosystem: Host-associated > Plants > Roots > Rhizosphere > Soil | place: USA...
TCTTCTTGCAGTACCTCGGGATGCCCGGCCGCGTGAAAGAAGCGGACCCAGCGCTCGTCAGCATAGGGCGCTATCGAGATGTAGCCGTCCTTTGTCCGCATCGGCTGGCGCGCAGGATCGAGTTGGCGCGCATAGCCCCAGGGGCCCGTTGGTGGCACGAAAGTCTGGTTGCACAGGTGCTCTAGCATGTTGAAGCTTGTGATGGCCTCGAACATAGGCACTTCGACATGTTGACCCCCGCCGTCCCGCATGCGCGTGATCAGTGCGGCCAAGGTCGCAAAAACGGCGTGCAAACCCGAAACCTTGTCGGCGAAGAGCATAGGTAGGTAGCGAGGTCGTGGATTGCTGTCGACACGCGGCAGCAGCGACGCAGCGCCTGATGCAGCCTGAATAATATCGTCGTAGGCCTGCAGGCCAGCATAAGGACCGCCCAGGCCAAAGCCGGTGCAATGCACGTAGACGATGTCGGGCCTGAGCTTACGGATGTCTTCGTAGTTGAGTCCGAGGCGGCCGATTGCCTCGGGGCGGATGTTGTGGATGAAGACGTCGCTCGTCTCAAGCAGGCGCCGCATCGCAGCCTTGCCGGCATCGGTTTTCATATCCCACACGACGGACCGCTTGCCGCGATTGAGCCGTAGGTGTACCGGCCCCATCTGGGGCGTCTTAGGCGGCACGCCGACACCGCGAACGATGTCGCCTTCGGCTGGCTCGACTTTGATCACGTCGGCACCGAGATCGGCGAGAATTTGCGTGCAGTACGGGCCGAACACGACAGTCGTCATGTCGGCAACACGGATACCGGCCAACGGGGCTCGCGTGCTCATTCATCCCTCCATTGCGGCCCTTGGTGCCGATGCTTCACTCGCCGATGTTCAATCCGGCCAAGCGGGTTCAACGCTGGCCTCGCAACGTGGTGGCCCGTGTGCTCATGCTAGGCGGCCCACTTCCTTGGATTCGGAGGCGGCCTGCTGCGCTGAGGGTCCTGGTGCGATGGCCATCTTTGATCCCGATCCAACTCGATTAGCCTTTCGGCGCCGTAGTTAATAACGCGAAGGCTTCGTCCTCACGATCACGGGGCTCACAGGTTGATCTTCCTGAAGTACATCGCAGCCAGCTGCAGCTTCTCGAACTCCGCGATCTCTAGGGGGAGAGGCTCCTCCTGGCCCCGATCTCCTTGATCCGCGCCTCGATCTGCTCGAGGGTCATGTGCTCGGCGTGCTGCAGAGCCGCTAAGACGTCATCGATCGGGTAAGTCACCTCTTCTTCGTCGCTCACCCACGGTCCATGATACTTATAGGGGGAGATAATGGGGACTGAGTTTGTCAAGAGTTATATATACCCTCAGTCAATCTACGCCAACCGTTAATGAGCAAATGCGTCATCTACGCGCGAGCCCTGAGTGCAGAGTGAAGCCTGACCGCGCCGAAGTTGATATCGCGGCCGAGCGTCAGCGCGTGAGCCTTCAGTGCCGCTACGCAGGGCCGTGGAGCGCGTTCGGGTGTAAACCCGGAGGCACGCGTCATCGGCGGACCGATGACCCGGCCGCCGTGTAGATCGAGGCTGTCTATTCGCGGCATGCAAAAGTTCGCATCGAGTGATGTGCAGCCTGGGTCATGCCGGCCTTGAGAACCTGGCCTGGACTTTTCCGGCATCTCGGTCTTGAATTGCCGCATCGACTACGATTGCTGTACGGTTGACCATCAAATCTCTTAGCGGCTGGGCTGCTCTGGTACAAATCTGAGGAGGTGCAGCGATGGCAAAAGCGAGCAGAGAGGGTGTCTATAGGATCGTCGATGTCGTGGGCGTCAGCGAGACGTCGTGGGAGGAGGCGGGTCGGCGTGCGATCGAAACCGCAGCCACCTCGTTGCGCGATTTGCGCGTCGCCGAAGTCACCAAAATGGATATGAAGGTCGAGAATGGGAAGGTGACGGCGTTCCGGACGCGCGTGTCGCTCTCGTTCAAATACGAATCCTAGTCAGCTGGCTCTTAGGCTGGACGCCGCTGGCTGCGGTTCGTGGCTACGCCTTTTGCAGATTGGCGACTATCTTCCCCATCATCGTGCACGGCGGCATCGCGTTGTGCCGTTCGAAGTTCGCGCGACCTCACGCAGGCCAGAATGTAGATAAAGGCCCACGAGCGCGACGAGTAGTCTATTCCCTCACCAAAAACCCGAGTAGCCCCCTGGAGCCTCTCTGAATACCGCGAATGTTTATCGCATTTGATCGCACATTCATTTTTATGCGCGCCCCACTGTTCAGCACAGCGGCAATTAAGCACGCGTGTGCGAGCAAATATCGCCGATTCTAGGTGGTGTCTTAAAAATGTTTCAGTTTGTCGGACTATCGCGCACTGAGAGCCCTTGTACAGACTTTGACGTTCTACGTTCTATCTCAGTTCTTCAAGGAGCACCCGCGCAGTCCTCAGATCGGGTGTATCGAAGCCCTCGGTGAACCAGTCATACACAGGCGCGAGAACATCGCACGCTTCGATGCGCTTACCCTGTTGGGACCATAGGCCGGCGAGGCTTGTAGCCGCCCGCAATTCAAGTGACTTGGCCTGCTGCTCGCGCGCAACCGCGATGGCGTCGCAATAATACTGTTGCGCCACTTTGCAGTTATTGCCCGATTTTGCCAAGAGCATCCTTGCCTCGACGTAGAGTATACCTGATTGCCAGAAGGTCTGAGTTGTTCCGCACAAACGCGAGGCAGCGCTTAATGCTGCCGCAGCACCTTCATGGTTGCCGATGGACAGCTCCGTTTCCGCTAAAATCGCGTGGAAAAAACTGAGCATAGTGGGCCCACTTGCGCCATAAGCATCAACCGCGGTTCTCATCTCCGACAAACCCTCGGCAGGATTCCCAAGCTGAACGAGCGACCAGCCATGCAAGATCCCGCCGATCCAGTGATAGAAGCCCAGCTTATATTCACAGCCAAGCTTCAGGAGCCGATCTCCGCAGTCGAGAACCGCGGGCACATTCCCTCGCAGCAAATGGATGCATCCTGCAAACCACAGTGAATGGGCGAGGCTGGGCATATGTCCCAGGGCGTTAGCGAGGGCTATACCCTCTTGAGCGCTCTGCGCGGCCTGATCTGGATAACCGAGTAGCCACAGAAGTATCCCTCCCTGACCTTTCCCGCACACCGCTGGATCGTGACCCCCATACAGCAGCGCGTGATCCCGGTGCTTTTGCTGGCTGTATAACCTCAGCCCTTTCCGAACGTGATCGTGACAGTAGACAAGCTCGCCACGCCAGATCCGCGTCGCCCATGCCGAATGGTGAGCCTGCAACAATAGCCCGTCATCATCGAGCCGCTGGGCGATTTGGAACATGTCGTCAAGTAGTGTAAGGCGATCCTGATCTCCACCCGAAAGCCACATACCCCAAATCGCGGCAAATAGTGCATGATTGTCAGCGAGCTGTTCGGCCAGTTCGCGCGCGCGCTTATACGCAATCCGCGCTCCTGGAGTGTAGTACCCACTGAGAGACATAAGCGTTGGGCCGAGAGCCAATTGCAACGTGAGTTCCTGCCGCTGACGATCCGGTGTCTCGGCAAGCGTGGCGAGGCTCTCAATCGCGCGCCTTAGATGCCCGCTCGCCTCGGCATTCGCCGAACGGCTGGCAGCAATCCGTCCCGCTTGGAGCCAGTAACTCACGGCCTTGTCAACTAAGCCTGCTTCGCTCGTATGATGAGCCAATATCTCCGGCTCAGTTGCCGCCGACTCAGGGAACTGCTCCTCAATTACTCCGACGATGCGTGCATGAAGTTCCTTTTTTTGGGTGTGCAGCAAGGTGCCATATGCGGTGTCCTGCACGAGGGCATGTTTGAAAATATAGTCCGCTCGTGGCGGTGTGCCGCGACGAAATAGAAGGCCAGCTTCCGTCAATCGATCTAAAGCATCACGTAGTTCGGATTCGCTGCGGCGAGCGACAGCAGCGAGCATCTCGTATGAGAATTCCCGACCGAGAGCAGCTCCGATCTGCACAACCATTTTAACTGGTAGCAGCCGATCCAGCCTAGCCAGAAGCGAGGCCTGAAGGCTCGATGGAATTGCTAACGGGGGCAATGGCCCGACAAGGGCATATCGATCTGCCTCTTCGCGAACCAATCCCGCTTCCAGCAGCGCCTTCGTGAGTTCCTCGACAAAGAGCGGGATACCGTCTGTGCGTTCGACGATCCGGTCAAGTATCTCCGGTGGTAAGGCTTTCCCGCCGGTTATGCCGCTAACCAGGGCTATCGTTTCGCGTTGAGCGAGGCGGCTGAGAGTCAACGAAGTGACGTGCGCCTGCCCTACCCATGCCGGCGCAAATTCCGGGCGGAAAGTTATGACGACCAGTATCGCTAGGCGTCGCGCCCGCTCCACCACGAGATCGAGCAATTCGAGCGAGGTCGAATCGGACCAATGCGCATCCTCGAAGATCAGAAACACTGGGCGCAGCCGCGTCAAAAATTCAAGCTGGGCGACGAGTATCCGCAGCACCAACGTGCGCTTGCGCTGCGGGTCCGATGGACATGCTGGGTACCGGCCCTCTACAGGTATTGCCAGCAGATCCGCGACGAGGGCCAATGTTTCGCTCGCATCCGCCTCTGGTTGGGCGAAAAGCGCTTCGAGCTTGTCTAGCTTGGCTTCGGGCGGATCTTTGCGGGTAAACCCGGCGGCGCGCTCGATCTGAGCGATGAAGGGATAGAAAGCGCTGTCTCGATGGTGGGGCGAACAGAAGTATCGCTGGGTGATGTGCGGTTCTCCGCTCAGCTTCTCTTGGATCGCGGCGGCAAGCCGGGATTTGCCAATGCCCGCTTCCCCTGAGATCAAAACGATTTCGCCTACGGCGTCCTTTGCCCGCTGCCATCGACGAATTAGCAGGTCAATTTCATCCTTTCGTCCGATCAACGGAGGCAGCTTCGATGTATGTAAAGCCTCGAAGCGACTCTCGACCTCACTGGGTCCCAGTACTTGCCAGACCGGAACGGGATGAGCAAAGCCCCGAATGTTGACCGGGCCGAAATCCCGGTATTCAAAAAGACCACCGACAAGCTGCCGCGTAGTCCCAGCGATCAGGATACCGTTCGGCGCGGCCAGCGCTTGAAGGCGTGCTGCGAGATTTGGCGTGTCGCCGACGACACCGCGCTCCTGTGTCTCACCAGAGCCAATTAGGTCGCCGACAACAACCAGCCCGGTGGCAATACCAATACGCACCGCGAGGGCACCCGACGTCGGCTTAAGCACCGCCACGCGATCGGCAATCGCTAGGGCAGCCCTGATCGCTCGCTCCGGGTCATCCTCATGCGCCCGCGGATAGCCGAAATAGGCCAACACACCGTCGCCCATGAACTTCGCGACGAAGCCATCAAGCCGGCCGACCTCCTCGGAAACCACAGCACGGTAGGTGCCAAGGACTTCCCGCAGGTCTTCCGGGTCAAGCCTTCCGGCAAGCGCCGTCGAACCCACCAGATCGCAGAAAACCACCGTGAGGTGACGACGCTCTGCCTCAGTTGGGCTCGGAGATGAGGGGGAGGTGGCTGCCGTGCCCCGCTCGACCGCGTGGTTTTCATATGACTGAGCGGGTTCAGTTTTCAGAGCTGTTATGGCAGCGAGCAGTTTGCGGCGATGACCGACCGACGTGACCCCCATCGCGGTCAGGTCGTCGGTCGTCAAATTCGGCAAGACCTCACTATCTATGTCATTCTCGCGGAATGCATCCGCGTATCGCTCAAGGTCCAATCCCCGCAGCCACGCGCCTATATCCATCCTTGGGGCTTCCTCACCCACCGGTTGCCGATCAACTCCCCGGCTTGATGCCCGCGGCTTTGATCATCGGCCACCATTTGTCAGTCTCGCCTCTTTGCTCTGGGAGGACCGTGGCGGCAAGCGCATCCGTAAATCCGATGCGCAAATCGCCGACAGTAGGGTCAGCCAAGAACTCGATGTCCCTGACGGTTTGCTTCAACTCGTCGAACACCGCGACGCTGCGCTTGAGAACCACGTCCCCATAGATCGTCGGCTCCACACCGCTTGCGCTTCGATCAAGAAGTCGCACCCCGAGCGCGTGCTCCAGATCGGACATCACCTCCGAAACAGCTGGTTGGGAAACGCCAAGGTGTTGTGCTGCCTTCGCCATGCTGCCGCGCTGAACCACGGTGGAGAAAACGTGCAAGTCGCGCAGCCGCAACCGGCGGCCGATCTGGTTCTCCCAGTTGATTCTCCGGACCATAGGAATTTCCTTAAGGGGAGAAAACGAAATTGAGAGTTCCCTTTATAGCTCGGCTGAACGACAATGTAAGAGCCGGCGGCGACGCAGCCCCGCCAGGACTGCACCGTAAGGGCCGAGAGCGCGGGAGGGGCACGCCATGACGACAATAGTCCTCAGAAAAACTGCTGCGTGGACCTTGTTTGCATCCTTGAGCCTGCCGCTGATCAGCGGCCCAGCGCATTCGCAAACGGATTTTCCGAATCGGCGCATCCACATGGTGGTGCCTTATCCGGCCGGTGGGATTGTCGACATCGTCACGCGCATCGTTACCAACAAGCTGTCGGAGCTCTGGAGCCAGCCGATCGTGGTCGAGGCAAAGCCTGGTGCGAGCGGTAATCTTGCCTGGGATCAGGTCTCGCGCGCGGAACCGAACGGTTACACTTGGACCTTCGTCGGCCCCGGTACCATGGCCAACCCGCGCATGCAGACGAACTTGCGTTGGAGCGAGAAGAGCTTTGTGCCAGTCGGCGTCGTCGTGTGGGCGCCGTCGGCGCTCGTCGTGCATCCGAGCCTTCCGGTCACGACGGTCTCAGAGTTTGTCGACTACATTCGCAAGCGTCCCCATATGCTCAATTGGGCTCTCTCTGGCATCGGCACCAGTCAACACCTCAATGCGGCGTACTTCCTTACTGCGACCAAGCTCGACATGGTGGCTGTGCCCTACAGCGGCCAGCCGCCCGCCATTGTCGACCTGATGGCCAATCGGGTGCACTTCATGGTCGCTTCGATCGGGCTCGTCGCGCAGCACATCCACTCCGGCGCGTTGAAGCCTTTGGCCGTGCTCGGCACCACGCGCTCGCCGCTGTTGCCGAATGTGCCGACCGTGAGCGAGGCCGGCTATCCCGACGTCAACCTCGTCCCTTGGTACGGCTACGGTGTCCCGCGCGGCACACCGCAGCCGGTCATCGACAAGATCGTGGCCGGCTTCAACGCGGTGCTGAAGATGCCGAAAGTCCGGGAGGCGCTTGAGAAGCAAGCCCTGCAGCCGGTCGACTCGATGACGGCGAGCGAGCTTGCGGAGCTCTATGCGCGAGACGCGGAGAAGTACGCCAACATCGTTCGACGGGCGGGTATCGTGCTTCCGGACTAGTCACAAAGTCAGAATGCCGAACGATATCCGTTCCTGGGACCCATAGCGTCGCTTGCATTTCGACTAAGCCGACCTGATGTCAGGCAGCTTGTCGGTGATTTCACTTCAACTTGACGGCAATGATTTCAGGCCTTGGATGCGTGTACCTGAAGAGCATGCGCGGATCACGGTGACCACTGATCATTGAGCTGGGCTTTTTCATTGGTGCGCCACGCTCCCTCTATCTTCCGGTATATTGAAAGGTTCGCGAGCCGCTGGCCTAATTAGGGCGCCTCTTGGGATTCTTCCTCCCTGGGCACATTGGGACCTTCATAGCCTCTGCCATTGCTTCCCTTTGGCAGAGGCTTTTTTCATTGCCCGATACGGTCGGGACGCCGCACAGGTCCATGATCTTGTCGGCAACCACCCTCGGGCAATCGGCGGCCAATATCAGCGACCGAGCCTTCCGCGGAAGGGCTCTATCTTCCGTTATATTGTTTTGCTCTCGTGCATATGCGTTGATTTAAGCGTTACTTCAGGAAGGGGGCTGTTATTGGAAATAGATCAGATCCGGTACTTCCTTGCGGTTTGCGACAAAGGCAATTTCACTCGCGCGGCACAAACGTGTGGTATCACGCAACCATCACTGACCATCGCCATTCAGCGGCTGGAACACTCAATCGGAGGCAAGCTCTTCGACCGATCCTCATCGTCTCCTGTTCGGCTGACCGAACTTGGGTCACAGTTGCTCCCGATCTGCAAGGAGATTGACGTGCTTTTCGAGAAGACGGTCGCATTAGCGAAATTTCGTGCAACGCAGACCATCTCGGACGGGCGCTCGGCGAGGTCGTAGGAGCGGGGCATTCGGGGGCCTGGGCCCTTCGCGCTGGGCTGTCCAACAAAACGCGCCGCACAGGGTCATGACCTTGCCTGCCGCGATCTTCGGGCAGCCGGCGGCCAGCGCAAGGCGACCATGTTGGCGTCGGGACCGTATCAGCTCACGCTCGGGGATACCGTATTCCGTGCCGTGACCGTGACGGACATGCGCTCGGCTTTGCGCTTCAGCAGGAAGACGCCCGCACTATCGGGCGCTGCGCTGAATTTTCCCGAGACCCAGAAAAAGGGGCCGCCACGAGGGCAGCCCAAGCAAATCGAGGATACTGGATGACGCGCGGCGGGAATGCCACGCATCTTCATCAAATCACCTGTGGAGGTTGGTACGCAAGCGACAGATTGTCGCCGCGCGGGCCCTAGGTAGACCGCCGGGGCGGTTCCACTGCCGGCGAAGGAACCCATTGCTTACAACCGCCTGCTGGGTCTTGAGTACCAGGACCGGACCCGCGAACACACAGGCTGGGCGCCGCTTGTGAACCGCCGCAACGTACAACGGATCGCCGAGGAACCTCGGAGTTCTCCCGATGAGAAGCCCCAAAGAACTCCAGAAACGGATTGAGGGGCTCGATCAAGAGCGCAGAGCCCTGCTCAAGGCCCATCAGACCTTGATGGACATGTACTTAATCAAGCGAACGAAGGATGCAAAGCGACGGGCGTCCACTGCTCTCGATGAGGCGGGGAAACGAGAAAAGCGGATCGCCGAATTGCAGGCCGAAATGAAGGTGGTTCGAAAAAGGTCCAGCGCAACAATTAAACTGAAACACACAGCTTGAGTCGGCGTTCAAGTTTGCCTTTAACATCCCCGGCATATGCTGCGGATCTTGCGGTCTAGCACACGGTCCCTTTTCGCCGCTTCCGCCTGCTCCCTCGCCCACTCCGGTGAATCTTGGTCGGGCGTGCGCTTGTGATCGGGCGGCACCGCTTTCCACCGCTCCATCCGGCGTCCGATCGAATCCATGCCGCCGGTCCGGAGGCTGCGCCTCTCCCCTCGCGTCCGTGATCGCGCCTGCCGCTCAGCCGAGGGCGTCACGGGCGCGCGAGGCTCAACTCCGCCGGCTAGGGGCGGCCCCAGTTTCGACTTTTGCGCATGCGCGGAACCGCTGAAAGCAACCGATCCCGCAATGAGAACGAGCACGACAATTAATGCACGCATGGTCGTCTCCCACGGGCTACGAAATGCCACAAGCTCACATCCGTTTTCTTGCTGCCATAGCGGGACCGTACCACAAGCTCTAGCGGCTCGTGTCCCCGGTGCGAATCAGTGTGGGATGCCGGGCATGTCCGAGCGCCCGTTCAAGGTCGAACAGTGGTCAAAGGGCTTCGCCGGGATCACTAGACTGATTCTGGAAACCTCGACTCCAAACGAGGCACATGCCGAATTTGACCGCATCGTGAAGCATCGCCCTCGCGGCTGGTACACGGTGCGATGGGGAACGCAGGTCATGCGGGAGCACCCGCGCATCAAGCGCTGACTCCTGGTCGCCACGGGGCGAAAAGAGCCGCCTGTGAACCGCCGCAAGTCTGGCACCGATAGCGACGGCGTAGCTCGGCAACTGTTTACGTACTTTTGTCCTAGGACTTCCGGCCGATTGCGCGCCGTGCCGATGAACCATGATCGTAGACGGCAGCTTCACGCGCCTAACTTCTGCAGCCCCCAAGTGAGGAAGTTCACACTCACTCCGATCCAGGGTCGGCCAACATTGCAACGCGGCGGTTTTGCGAGGGCCCGCCGGACTAGAAGGCAACCATGGCGAACGCGCACATCCGAGTCGGGGTTACACTTGCGGTGTTGGCGTTTGCTGCAGCGGCCGAGGCGCAGCACCGCCACCCCGAGCAGGACACTGCCATCCATGAGAAATTTTATAGAAGGTGGCAGATGCCAGATCATCCCGACTGGAATTGCTGCAATCAAGGCGACTGCTATCCGACCGAGATCCAAATCCTCGACGGCGCCATTTTCGCCAAGCGGCGGGAAGACGGCAAATTCATTGCGGTTCCCGCCTCGAAGGTGGAGCTTCACCGCGATAACCCGGACGGGCGC
>Ga0075431_100008549_pt1 | contig 10252 bp, 4 predicted proteins | sample RhiMetdeltSRZDD5_FD_75297 | JGI IMG/M metagenome (GOLD analysis project Ga0075431, IMG submission 75297) | Populus rhizosphere microbial communities from Tennessee, USA - Rhizosphere MetaG P. deltoides SRZDD5 | ecosystem: Host-associated > Plants > Roots > Rhizosphere > Soil | place: USA...
TACATATAGCGCGATTCGAGATACTTCCCGTCAGCATCGAAGATTTCAATCCGGTGATTGCCTCGATCGGCTACCCAGAGACGGCCCTTCGAATCGAACGCTAACGCATGGGGAGTCCGAAACTCTCCATGTCGCACCCCGATCTGGCCCCACGACTTGACGAATTTGCCGTCGGGTGTGAACTTGCTGATGCGCGACGTGGCACCGCGCTTGAGACCCTCGGCAATAGCGGCGGCGGTGGTCATGCCCTGGGCATCGTGGCCGTCGGAGACGTAGATGCTTCCGTCGGGTCCGACGACGACGTCGTTGGGTTGGTTGAACTGCCCATCGGTGTTGCCCGGTTTGCCCGCCATGCCCAGGCTCAAGAGCTTCTCGCCTCTCGGACTGAACTTGTGTACCTGATGCCCCTTCGTCCCCGCTTCATTGCCCGCGAAGTCTGCAATCCACACGTTGCCCTGACGGTCAACGTGAATGCCGTGGGGTGTTACCATCACACCTTTGCCGAAGTTCGCGAGCACCGCCCCCGTGTTGCGATCAAATTTGAAGATCGGATCGACGGCGTTGGTGTCACATGAGACCCCACCGCCCCCCGCCCCTCCAACCGCGCCCGCGCCGCAGCGCTCGTAAGCCCAGAGGTGCCCGTCCCTCGAATCGATGTCAACGCCGGCTGACGTACCCCACTGGCGGCCTGCGGGAAGCTGACCCCAGTTGCGGGTCACTTTCGGCGTCGGGTTCGGGAGGCCCTCGCCGGTGATTGGATTCGCGACTCGGGCGCCTTGTGCGGCCGATACTACGGCGCGCAGGCTGGATTGGCTGTAACCGCTGAAAAGAAGCGCAGCACAGGCGCCGAAGGCGGTAAGCAGGATTCTCGGCGTGGACATGGGACCTCCTGGTGAGCCCAACGAGCTCTCGACTGACCGTGATCGTTGCGGGTGATGAGGCGGATTATCGCTGATCGTCGGTGCGGATAACAAGAATAACCAGGTGCCCGAAATCTAGATCAAATGAGGATGAGTTTTGTCGCTTTCGCGAAAGTCTTACATCGCGCAACGGAGACCAACGGTCGGAGTCCGGTGATCTGGATTGGTGAAGTTCCGGTAGTGAAGAGTCAGGAGACGCTCGTCGCTGTCGGACCATCCGCCACCGCGGATGACACGGTAGATACCGGTTTCAGGCCCCTTAGGGTTTTTGTCCGGCGAAATAGAGTAATAGGAGTGACCGTACCAGTCGTTCGTCCACTCCCATAGATTCCCAGTAACGTCATAAAGCCCGAATTTGTTCGGAGGATACGAACCCACGGCAGCTGGCCCATTCGGGAATCCATAATGCGCGAGTTTCGCAGGAGGATTTGCCGAAGCATCAGCGCCACGACCTCCTCCTCCACCACGACCGGCGACACCCGGTCGCAACTGTTCGCCCCAGGGGTAAAGTGTCTGGTCGATGCCGCCACGGGCAGCACGTTCCCATTCGGCTTCGGTGGGGAGACGTTTCCCGAGGAATCGGCAATAATCAACTGCATCATCCCAAGAGACGTTGTAAACCGGTAGCTTCTCCTTGCCGGTTGGAATTTTGTTGTCGATCCAGTGATAGGGCCTTCGATGACTGGTGGCATCCGTGAATCTCGCGTAGTCCTGGTTTGTGACTTCGAATTTATCCATCCAAAACGAGTCCAGATAAACCAGGTGGGCAGGTTGATCATCAAGGCGGGCGCGGAGGTGCATGCCCAGTTCGTCGATAAGCCACATGTGAGTGCGACCCATCCAGAACTCGCCGGCTGGGATCTGCACCATGTTGACATGGACGTCTTGTCCGCCGACTGCCGCAGTCGCGGCAAGACCCATGAACAAACCGACCAGACACCAAATACTTTTCAGCGTCACTGCATCATCCAAAAAGTGGGGCGATTTCGTCGTTACTGATGAACTCACCGCCGCCTACAGGAGCGGTCTGAACGTACTCGTATCCGCGGCCCGACGGTGTGCTGGCGAAGGATTTCAGCCAGTCGATACCGAGCGCGGAATAGATTGTCGCCACGGCGTTGTCCATGAAGGGCTGCTGTTTGTGATTCCAACCTGTATCGAGAACTTGCGAAGCGTCCTCGTTAGTCTTGCCGATCGCTCGACCGCCCTTTACGCCTCCGCCTGCAAAAAGCGTGGTGTACACCTGACGGTAGTGATCACGGCCCTCGACAGCGTTCATTGCGGGCGTTCGCCCAAACTCGCTCGTGGCGACGATCAGGGTTTCATCAAGCAGAGTTTTGCCAGGCGTCTTTCCAGGCATCGACGAAAGATCTTTGATGAGACTGGCGAATCCCTTGTCGAATCTTTCACAGTTCACGTAGTGATTGACACGTTTCGTGCGATCGAAGATGAAGCTATGTTGATCCCAGCGATTGCCATCGTAGACGTGAATGAAATGCGTTCCAGCGTCTGCCGCAATCATGTTCCTGGCGAGGATCAAACCCAGACCGTATTCATCATTGCCGTAACGTTCGCGTTCTTCCTTCGTTGCTCTGAAGACCGCGGGCCACCGCGGATCGCCGGAGATCCGCCGCGCGTCCGCATAGAATGTCTTATAGTCCTCTGCTTTTTTTCCCAGGCCGGTGCGATCGGCGCTCGTTACTTTCTCGAACTGTTCCAGCAGCCTCCAGCGCCGTTCGAGGGTTTCATTCGACGCCGTAGTCTCATCACCAAACGAGTCGAAAACAGTGGTCGGATCGAGATCCAGTCCCGTCACGCGTGTGGGCAGGAAGCCGCAGCCGATGCCGCCATTCGCGGAACTCGTGAGAGACGTGCTGATGTAAGTGGGAAAGGTGTCCGATTCGCGGCGTCGAGATTCGAGTTCGTACGCGACGACGCTACCGAGTGCCGGAATCTCTCTCGCAAGCGCCACGTTCAACGCGCGCCCGGTCTGCGTGTGGTACTGGCCGATGAAGTGAATCATCTCGTTGGCACGCATCGACCTCATGAGGGCAATTCTGTCGACGTATTCGGCAGAATGCGGAAATAGCGTCTTTGACAAAGAAATGTCAGAGGTCAGCTTCTGGACGTTCAGGTCTTTCGGTGTGTAACGCGTTTCTTTGAAATCCCAGCAGTCCGCCTGGCTGATTGCGCCGCCCATTTCAATGATGATGCAGTTGCGGGCAGTTCCGCGCGGGTTGGCCTTTCCCGCCGCTTTCAACTTTAATGGCCGGAGGGTTTCTCCGATTGCAGCCGCCGTCAGCGCCAGGCTTCCGAACTTTAGTGCGTCTCTCCTATTCATCGGCTTCACCCTTAGTGATTCAACACGAATTCGATACTGTTCAGGACCGCCCACTGTACGTCTTCAGCGCCGATGCGCCGATCTTTTTCAAGCGCTTGGAGAGCTACCTCCATTTCGGCGGGTGTAGGCCGCCGCGCAAGGCTGGCGAGAAAGATCTCTTCAATGATTTCCGTATTGGTCTTGCCGCTCGTCAGCAACTGTTCTACGCGAGTGCCTTTTTCCGCGCTGACGCGAGTGTTGACGGTTTTGGTATTCGTCAACAGCAGCGCCTGTAGTGTGGTGGCCCTGTTGCCATCCGGCACCTGGGTCATTCGGCTGCCCTGGAAGAACGCCTGCATGATGCTCGATATCTCGGCGTTTTCATCTCTCCTGCCGACATCCCTGGGCCAGACCAGCTGCTTGACGCGTGTCATCGGCAAGCCATCGAGCGTGAAGTTCGCTGGTTTGTTGGTCGCCTTCGTCAGCGCGTCGACGACCTCGGGACCGGTTAGAACGCGGATGTATTTGCGTGCATAGTAGGGCGTGTATGCATCCTTCCATTCGCTGTTGAATCGTGACGAAAGTTGATACGCGCTCGATTTCATGATGGTCTTGATCAGATGCTGAATGCTGTAATTGTGGGAACTGAACTCCTTCGCAAGCGTGTCGAGCAACTGCAGGTTGGTTGCCTGTTTGTCGAGTCGCGCGAGATCAAAGCCGTCATACGGTTCGACGAAGCCAACAGTCATCAACTTGCTCCAGATCAAATTCACCGTCGCGCGGTTGAATTGAATGTGGCTCGTTAGGATGCGTGCAACGGCTGCGCGTGGATTTTCGCCCGGACGCGGCTTTTCACCGGTCAGCAGGAATGCGGGTTCGTGTGTTTTGCGATCTCGCGGCATTCGGTTGAGGCTTTCGGTCATGAACGGCCAGTCGTCGTTGGTCTTGTAGCCTTGTCCCAGATCGTCGACGACTTGATCGCCATTAGTGGTGTTTTTTCCGCGATCGTCCCAAACGGTAATCATCCGCGCTTTGCCCATGAAGGCCGACTGGCTGGCAAACTCCGCGCGCGTTTTACCTGCCAGGTACTCATTGATGGGTTCGAGGTGTCCGGCGCCGTCGTGACAGGAGATGCACGTCGTATTGATACCGAGAAAGATTCTGGCTGTTTCGATGCTGAAATCGTCGATCGCATCGAGCCGGTTCGCCACACGATAGTCATCCGCATTCATCGGTAGAACGTTTGTGTCGAAACTATTACGCGACATCAAATTCGCTGCTGCGATCGTCGCGCTGCTCTTGGCGGATGCCGTGAACAAGTCGGTGACAACCTCGTTATATGGACGATCGACGCGTAGCCACTCCTTGTTCCAGAAATGGAACAAATACCCATTCATACCGTCGCCGCTTCGACCTACGGTTCGGAACAGATCGCCCCAGAACCATGCCCACTGTTCGCCGAACTCTTCCGTTCCGATCAGCGAATCAATCAGCTTGTCGCGCTTCAACGGATCGGGGTTCGCAAGGAACTCGTGCAGGGTTTCGAGAGAGGGCAATTGACCTGTTGCGTCGACGTACGCTCGGCGAACGAATTCGGAATCGGTGCTGATGGGGGCATGTGGAATGCGGTCCTGCTCCATCCGTCCGAAGATATGCTCGTCAATCAGATTCTTCCGTTCGACCTTGGCGAATGGGTCGCCCCCGCCGGGGATCGAACCGGCCACCTTGTCGGTGTACCGACCCGCTTCTTCCGCCGCGCTGGATTTGGATTGAAACAAGCCCCGATGCGCTTCCTCCACCTTCTGCATCTGTTGTGGATTCGGTTGTGGTGGCGTCTTCGGAGGAGTCTGCTGTGGCTGCTGCAATAAGAGTAGTGCGATCGCAAACCTGAGCATTTACGGGCCTCCTGGGTGTTCCGTCCATCTTAACCTACCGACTGGGACAGTCAAGGAATGCGGGTGGAGTTTCCCGAAAGACAGGCTTTTGCCGATTGGCGCGCGAAGCGGCGCCCCTCTCCCTCTGGGAGAGGTCGGCGCGAAGCGCCGGGTGAGGGTTTGAAAGTGCGACACGTCACGACCCCTCACCCGCCCTTCGGGCGACCTCTCCCAGAGGGAGAGGGGCGCTATGGTTTGAGTTTCCGCAGCGCTTCGAGGGCGCTTTGACGGATTGCCGGGTCGGCGCTTGCGGCGGCTTTTTGAAAATGGGAAAGCGCCTCGCTTTTGCGTCCCTGCATTGCCAAAATCGAACCGAGGCTGAAATGAGCCGGAGCAAATTCCGGATCAAGCTGAATGGCCGCCCGATACTGGGTAACCGCACTTTCGATCTGTCCCTGCATCGACATCACATCCGCTAGAGCATTATGTGCGTCCAGCAGGCTCGGATCTCCAGGCGAGGCGTTAGCAATCGCCCTTTCAAAGTGATAACGAGCCTGTGGAAAATCCTCCCGTGCTACCAAAATCATTCCGAGATTGACATGGGCGGCAGCGAGATCCGGCTGAGCTTCAATGGCTTTTTGAAAGGCGCGCTCGGCGCCGGCCGTGTCGCCGCGTTCACGCAGGAGACCTCCAAGGTTGTTGTTGGCCTGCGATAGGTCCGGATTGAGAATGATTGCCTTCTGCAGGGACGCGACCGCCTCATTCATCCTTTTCGCTTGCCTATAGACGAGAGCTAGATCGTTCAACACGGTCGCGTCGCTTGAGAGAGAACTTGCTCGCTCGAGCGCCGCAATCGCCGACTCCGCGGGGCCGGTCCTGGAAAGCGCCAGCCCCAGCTTGTGAAGCGCGGGCCAGAATTCGGGCGCTCTTGCCAGTGCCTGGCGGTAGGCAGGTATCGCTTGTTCCGGTTTTGCGGATTCCCAATATGCTTCACCCAATTCGAAATAGAACTCGGGTTGAGCGGGCTTGTGCTGTTCAATTGCGGCCTCAAGCCGCGCAATACCGTTTTGCAGGTTCGCATTTTGTTTGACCTGTGCGACCGCAGTGTACAACTCCGAATCCGCGCGGCTGGACAATGTTGTCGGATACAACAAAGCAACTTCATCTTTGTATTCGTCGTCTTTTTCCGCGAGTGGTGCAAGCAGATCGCGCGAAGGCTTCCGGCGCTGGATGTAGTGGTCGGTCATCACGACATGGACCACGTCGTCGGTTCGCCGTTTCGGCATATGACAAGAGAGACAATCCTTAGAGGTGGTATGCGATCTGTCAAATTGCGTATGGCATTTCTGACAAACGCCGACGTAATGGGCATTGGCGTCTTCGCCACGCGGGACGTCGTGGGGGTCGTGGCAGGTCGTGCACGTCAGTGCTCCGGAGCTTTTTTGAAAACACGCGGATCGAAGCAATCGGTACGCCTGATTGACGATCTCGAACTTGTCGTCATGTCCGGTGTTGGCTGCATGATCGAAGTGAATCGCGTAGTCTGCCAGCGCCTGTCCCGGCCGGAACGAAAAGACACCGCGGTCGAAGCGGCGCACGGAATACGGCAACCGCGTGCTCGTCGACTCTAGATGGCACTGCATACAGACTTCCAGCTTTCGGTCCGCCGATAGGCGCGCGGGATTCACGATGTTCTCTTTTTGAGGAGCGCGAGCGTGCGCGGCGCCGGGACCATGACAGCGCTGGCAATCAATGCCTTCCGGAATACCTCCTGTGAAGGAAGGCTCACCCCCACTGCGATCCGAATTACCCTTCACGTCGGGATACGCGTCGTGACAAAACATGCACTCCAGAGTTACAACTCTGCGAAAGTCCTGGTGATCCCGGCGATCGTATCCCGGATTCATCGCCCAATAACCGCCCTTCTCGGAGTACCAGGCAACCGGGAGTTCGACTAGTTTTCCCTGCTCGTTCCGGTGGAGAAACGTGCTGGCGTGATTTCCCGAGCCAAGCACGTAATGAATTTCCTTTTGAACAATGTTGGTCGGCTGACCGTCGGGTCCCAGTTGATGCCGTCTTTCAAAATAACGCCCGTCTTGTTCGATCATCGTGTAATAGCGATCTGAAGCGGCATGATGGAAAGTGTTCCTATTCTTGAAATCTCCTTTGATGTTTTGCGGGATTGCTCGCGAAAACGACCTCCCCATTCCCGTCTTGTGAAATGACTCGGAAACTTCCGCGTGACACGAGGCACACTCGGCAGGATCAACATACTCGACAGCAGCGACTCTGAGTTTTTTGTCCGGCTGTGGATGATTTCTTGAAGTGAAGAAGAAGGCAGCGACGACGACAAACGCAATCAGCACGGCCGCTGTGATTACACGCTTCATTTACCTGTGCCTGCGAACGTAATTCTTGAACCGAGGCTCGCAAAAGCGCCTGCTCATGGTGCGAATACTAGTGTTAGAATGCGCGCAAAGCAATTGACTGCACCAAAAATTCAACGCGGAGGACCAAAATGCTCTCTTGCAGAGTTCTTCATGTGTCCATTGTCGTTATTCTTTTGACCGTGGTGTTTGCGTTGCCGCTCCGAGCTCAGGTCAGCACCGCTACATTCCATGGCACGGTTAACGACTCTTCAGGTGCGGTCATTCCCGGTGCGTCGGTGACTCTCACAAACGAAAATACGAGTGCGTCTCTAGAGACAGTCAGCGGCGAGCTGGGCGAGTTCGTGTTCAACTTCGTTGCTGTCGGCAGATATACGATTAAGATCAGTTTGCCCGGATTCAAGACCTCGGAAACCCGGAATATGGATCTCGGAGCCGGGCAGAGCGTTCGCAAGACGTTCACGCTCGAGGTCGGTGTCGCCACGGACGCTGTCACGGTCACTGAGCAAGCTCCTCTTGTTAGCACCGTCGCGTCGGAGCAGCGCGAGAGCTTCAGTCAACGGGAAATAACGGAGCTCCCGCTCGCGCGTCGTAATTTCTCCAATGTCCTGTCTGTCGGCACCGGTGTCTCGACCGGCGGATCAGGCCAGGTCCGTCTGAACGGAGTCGGAAGAAGCGGCACCAAAGTTACCGTGGATGGCACGATTGCGGACTCGAACCCCGAAGCTCCTGGAACATCGATGTATCAGGCGTTCAATCAAATAGACGTCATGAGCATTGAAGCCGTCCAGGAAGTGCAGACGGTGAAGGGAATTGTGCCCGCGGAATATGCACACGTCCTTACTGGGAACGTGAACCTCATCACGCGTTCGGGCGGCAACAACTGGCATGGCAGTTTGTTCGAGAACAATCAGGTGGAGGAATTGAACGCGAGAATTCAAACGGCGACGAGCCGGCCCCCTCTGACGTTCAATCAATTCGGCGGATCGCTCGGCGGCCCGATCAAAAAGGACAAAGCTTTTGTGTTCGGCGTTTATGAAGGTTACCGCGAATCCTCGATGCAAGTCGTCCAGGGCAATGTTCCGACGCAGCGGATCCGAGATGCCGCGACTGCGGCAGTACCCGACTACAAATTATTCTTCGATGCGATTCCACTTGCTAACCAGCCGCACGACCCGGCTGGGCTTATCGGCCGGTTCATCGGTACGGGATCTCGAAAGCGCGACGACAACCACTTCGTTGTAAAAGGGGATTACTTAGTCCTTGAAAACGGTAACCTGTCGGCAACCTATCGTCACGGGCGGCCTAACCAAACCACTCCGAGTGTTTCGCCAATCAACTTCCGTCGATGGAAAGGCAAGAACGAGGCGTTAACGGTGACATTCGTTAAACCTCTGGGACGCTGGACAGGTGAAAGCCGTTTCGGATTCAACTATAACTTCATCGATCGTACCGACGGTTACTTCGAGATCAAGGACCCACGTGCCGAGGAAAAGAATGTCGGTGGGCGGCGCGTCCCGACCATCGGTGGACTCGGCTTCTCTGGTGGCGGTGGGGAAAAGGTCGTTTACGGCAAGGCGCCATCCTGGACTGTCGAGCAAAAGCTGGCGCGTCTGTACAGAAAACACTCCGTGAAGTTCGGCGGCATTCTCTCTATCCGCGGAGGCGGCCGTTCCGACGTCGAAAATCCTTCTGTCAGCTATGCCAATGAAGCCGATTTCCTGGCAAACAGCCCAAGCAGTGTCCAGATCACTTTTGGTGTCAATGCGTACACCTCGAAGAGTCACGAGATTGGTCTGTTCGTTCAGGACGACTGGCGCGTGACGCCGAAATTGGTATTGAATCTCGGGCTGCGTTATGACTACTTCTCCATCTTCGTAGCGAAGCCTGAAAAGGCGGACGCCCCCGCCGGACTTTACAATCTCGATGGTCTTCGCGATGCGAGAAACTTCGTTTTCGGTCCGTTGCGTGACGTGAACAGGCCGTTTGAGCCCGATAAGATGAACCTCGCTCCGCGCTTTGGTTTTGCCTACAATCCGGACGGAAAAGACCAAAACGTCATTCGCGGCGGGGTCGGCGTTTTGTTCAGTCCGCTCATTTGGGCTACGTTTAACAACGCGGTCGGCAACACTCCGACGATTCCTTTCCGGCGCACTTTCAGCCGGCTCGAAGCCGGAAACTTTGGATTCAAATTCCCTGTCTACAATGAGGATGTCGCTCCGATTCTGGACAGACTCGGGCAGATATCTCTATCGGACATATTTGAGCCGAAGTACGTCCAAGGTCCCTACACGATGAACGTCTATCTCGGATTCCAACGAGCTCTGAGTTCCACCATGATGTTGGAAAGCGCTTTCGTCGGGAATCGTGGCGTGAAGTTCTTCATGTATCGCCGGTTCAACGAAGTTAACCGCGTCACCGGCGTCCGTCCCAACACGCAGCTGGGATTTGAAGGAAATTACCTCGATAGCTCGCAGCAGACTGAATATGCGTCATGGCAAAGTTCGTTGCGGAAACGCTACTCAGACAAAGTTACTGCCAATGTTCATTACACATGGGGTAAGTCGCTGTCATACACCGGCGGTGATAACGCGGCGACCTTTAATGACGATTCAGATAACTCAATTCAAGATTTCTTTGATGTGAAAAGCAACCGAGGCCCGTCCGTAGGTGACAGGACGCATGTGATCTCTACCGACTGGATTGTCGAGCTGCCGAAGTTTGCTAGCATCGCGAACTCGTTTATCAAAA
>Ga0075431_100008551_pt1 | contig 10251 bp, 9 predicted proteins | sample RhiMetdeltSRZDD5_FD_75297 | JGI IMG/M metagenome (GOLD analysis project Ga0075431, IMG submission 75297) | Populus rhizosphere microbial communities from Tennessee, USA - Rhizosphere MetaG P. deltoides SRZDD5 | ecosystem: Host-associated > Plants > Roots > Rhizosphere > Soil | place: USA...
GTTTCGAGCGCTCGATCCTGCGCGGCGAGACCGCCAAGCTGATCGTCGAGGCCGATGCCTCGGATCCAGCCGCGGCGTCCAATGCCATCGGCGCCCTCAACGATATCGCATCCCAGAGTCTTGCCAATGAGCTGACCGGCGCGCTGGCGCCGCGCCAGGAAGGTCCGGCGGTCGAGGTGGTGGTGCACCGCCTCTACAATCCCGAGGGCATCACCCAATACAACATCGTGCCGGGACTGATCGGCACCATCCTCACCATGACGACGGTGCTGTCGACCGCACTGGCGCTGACGCGCGAGAGCGAGCGGGGGACGATGGAGAACCTGCTCGCCATGCCGGCGCAGCCGGCCGAGATCATGATCGGCAAGATCACCCCCTATATCGGTCTCGGCTTCGCCCAGGTGGCGGTCATCCTGCTGATGTCCAAGCTGGTGTTCCACGTGCCGATGGTTGGCTCTTTCGCGCTGCTCGCGCTTGGCCTGCTGCTGTTTATCGCCACCAATGTCACCGTCGGTTATCTGTTCTCGACGCTGGCCCGCAACCAGATGCAGGCGATGCAGATGACCTTCTTCTATTTCCTGCCGTCGCTCCTGCTGTCGGGCTTCATGTTCCCGTTCCGCGGCATGCCGGAATGGGCGCAATGGATCGGCGGCTTCCTGCCGTTGACGCATTTCTTGCGGGTGGTTCGCGGGGTGCTACTTAAGGGGGCACCAATGAGCTCGATCGCACCCGAGCTCGGAGCGATCCTGTTGTTCTTTTTTGGCGTAGCCGTGCTGACGCTGCTCAGGTTCCGGCGGACGCTGGATTAGGCAATAGGCAATAGGAAGAGCTCAACTCACTGCCTAATGCCTATTTGCCTACTGCCTATGGCAGCAGGGAGAAAGCTGCTCGCCAAAGCTACTTGATCTTCGTCTCCTTGAACTCGACGTGCTTCTTGGCGACCGGGTCGTATTTCTTGAACGATAGCTTCTTGTCGCCCTTGGTGCGCGAGTTCTTCGACGTGACATAGAAATAGCCCGTGCCGGCGCTCGACAGCAGCTTGATCTTCAATTTTGCGGCCTTTGCCATGGCTTATCTCCAGCGACGGACGGCGGGGTATTGCCCGGAACGCCGGCCGGTGTCAAGTCGAGGCGCTCCGGTCAAATCGTATCATATTGCCAGGTGCGGCCGCGCCAATATTGGAAGGTCAGGGGCGCCGCCGGGTCGAATGGCGAGGGGGCGGCCAAGGCCATGTCGAGCCGGCGCAGAATATCCCGAGTGATCGAGGGAAGGTCGAGGTCGCGCGCCTCCTCGATCGTCACCCAATAGGGGTCGAGCAGCTCCTCGGAGGCGGCGCGTGCCGGCTCGTCGAGATTGACCGCAGCGCTCGCCTCGGCAATGAAAAACCGCGTGTCGAAGCGGCGCGGACGGCCGGGCGGCGTGATCGCCCTTGCGAACAGTCGCATCGCCGACAAGTCAGGCCGGTGGCCGGTCTCCAGGAAGGCACGCCATGTCGATGATCGGCTGGCCGGGCGCTGCTTGTTCGCGGCGCGTCCGATGATGATGCCGACTTCCTCGAAGGTCTCACGTATGGCGGCCATGGCAAGGCCGCGGGCGCGGGCCGGGGTCGCGGTGCCGCGCATTCTGGCCATCAGCTTGTCGCGCACCGCCGGGTCGAGATCGGCGATCGGCTCGACGCGGCAGTCGGCGGGGTCGACGCGCCCGCCCGGGAACACGAATTTGTTGGGCATGAAGGCGTGGGAGGCGTGGCGCCTGCCCATCAACACCCGCGGCTTTGCCGTGGCGTCGCGACGGACGATGATGAGGGTGGCGGCGTCGCGCGGACGCAGCGCCGTCCGTCCGGCATCAGGCGGCTTCAATCTGGTTGCCCTCGGGACGGCGCGGACCGGCCAGCGCGGCATATTCGAAGCCATGCATGCGCAGCGCCCATTGCAGGGCGACGATCGCGCCCTTGATCCGCGGCAGGGTCACCAGCGTGAGCAGGAGCGCCAGCGGGATCCACAGGCTCACATGGAGGACGAGAGGCGGATGCCAGAGATGCTCGATGATGAGCGCCATTGGCAGCACGACATGACCGACCAGGAACATGGCGAAATAGGGCGGCGCATCATCGGCGCGGTGATGATAGAACTCCTCGCCGCATTGGCTGCAGCTCTTCGCCACCTCGAGATAGGAGGAGAAGAGCGGGCCTTCACCGCAGTGCGGGCATTGACCGAAAAATCCGAGCCCGAGCGAGCGCCAGACGGGGCGGGCTTGCGCGCGCGGGTCGATTTTCAGGGAATCGGCGGTGGAGTGCGTCATTTGCGGAGAGTAACGCAGGCCCTTTTGTCCGATATTCCACCATCCGCCGCAGCGTCAGGATGACGCAAGCTTGGGGGCAGTCGGCAAATAGGAAAGAGCACTGCCTACTGCCTAGCGCCGACTGCCTTTCCTGCCGGCCTTCCAGCCGGGAGCCGTGCCCTTCCGACCCGGCGCTGTCCCCTTGCGTCCGGCACTGACCATCTCGAAGCGCAGCCCGCCCGACACCGGTGCTGCCTCGACGAGTCGCACCTCGACACCGTCGCCGAGGCGGAAGGTCTCGCCGGTCCGGGTGCCGACCAGCGCCCGCAAGGCCTCTTCATGGTGGAAATAATCGGTCTCGAGCGAGGCCACCGGCACAAAGCCGTCGGCGCCCGATTCGTTGAGCGCGACAAACAGCCCGGCGCGGGTCACCCCGCTGATCTTGGCGGCGAACACCGCCCCGACGCGCGACGCCAGGTGTTTGGCGATCATGCGATCGACGGTGTCGCGCTCGGCGGCCATGGCGCGGCGCTCGGCCGCGGAAATGATGTCGGCGGTCTCGCCGATCCGCTCGATGTCCTGCGGCGACAGGCCGTCATTGCCGAGCCCGAGTCCACTGATCAGAGCGCGGTGGACGATCAAATCAGCATAGCGGCGGATGGGCGAGGTGAAATGGGCATAGCGGCGGAGATTGAGCCCGAAATGACCGAGATTATCCGGGCTGTAGATGGCCTGCGCCTGGGTCCGCAGCACCACTTCATTGACGATGTGCTGCTCCTCGGTGCCGGTGACGCGGCTGAGGATCTGGTTGAAATGCTGCGGCTTCATCACCTGGCCCTTGGGGAGGGCGATGCCGATCGTCGCGAGGAAATCGGCAAGCGCCCGGACCTTCTCCTGCGAGGGGGATTCATGGATGCGAAAGAGCAGCGGCATCTTGTGCTGCGTCAGTGTCTCCGCGGCCGCGACATTGGCGGCGATCATGAACTCCTCGATCAGGCGATGCGCGGTCAGCCGCTCGGGCGTCACCACGCGCTCGATCAGCCCATGGGCATCGAGGATCAGCCGGCGCTCCGGCACGTCGAGCTCGAGCGGCGAGCGGCGGTGACGGGCAGCCTCGAGCGCGCCATAGACGGCCCATAGGGGCCTCAGCACCGGCTCGAGCAACGCTTGCGCCCTGTTGGACGCTCGCCCGTCGATCGCCGCCTGCGCCTCCTCATAGGAGAGCTTGGCGGCCGAGCGCATGGTTGCGCGCTCGAAGCGATGACCGAGCTTGTTGCCGTTGCGATCGAATAGCATGAAGCAAGCGATCGCCGGGCGCTCCTCGCCCTCGCGCAGCGAGCAAAGGTCGTTGGAGATCCGCTCGGGCAGCATTGGCACCACCCGGTCGGGAAAATAGACCGAGTTGCCGCGGATGCGCGCCTCGCGGTCGAGCGCGGTGCCGGGCCGCACATAAGCGGCGACGTCGGCGATGGCAACGGTGATGCGAAAGCCGCCGGGATTTTTGGGATCAGGGTCCTGCTCGGCATAGACCGCGTCATCATGATCGCGGGCATCGGGCGGATCGATGGTGACGAGCGGCACCTTGGTCAGATCGCGACGGCCGCTGCGCGAGGCCGGCGCGAGCCGCGTCGCCTCGGCGAGCACCGCCGATGGGAATTGATCGGGGATGGCGTGCTGGTGGATGGCGATGAGCGAGATGTTGCGCTGATCGTCGGCAGCGCCGAGCCGCTTGCGGACCCGTGCGGCGAGGAGACCCCTGCCGCGGTCCTCGACGAGCTCGGCCTCGACCAGCTCGCCGGGGCGCGCGCCATGATCATCGCCCGGCCGCACCCTCAACTCGGCACGCGCCTTCTTGTCGGCCGGCACGATGCGGAAGCCGTCGGTCTTGGAAGCGCGGAACACGCCGATCACCCGATTGGCGCGACTGGACAATCGGCGAATTACGGTGGCCGAATAGGGGTAGTCCTTGTCGCGCGCCGGCGTGATCTTGGCGAGCAGCCGGTCACCCTTGGCCGGCGGCTGCAGCTCGCTGCGCGCCCCTTGGGCGCGCCGGCTCGTCAGGAGGATGCGCGGCGTCCTGCCATTGGCGCTGTCCCATTCGACCGGCTCGGCGACGAGCTCGCCGTCGCGGTCGGCGCCGGTCACCTCGATGACCGCCACGGGCGGCAGCATTTCCGGTCGCTCGAGCCGGCGCGACCGGCGCTCGAGCTTGCCGTCGGCTGCCATCTGCTTGAGCAGATCCTTGAGGGCAGAGCGCTGACCGCCGCGGATGTTGAAAGCGCGGGCGATCTCGCGCTTGCCGACCTTTCCGGTTGCAGCAGCGACGAATTCGAGGATCTCCGCTTCGCTCGGCAGGGCAGGGCGCGCCGGCTTCTGCTTAGATTTGGCGGCAGGCTTCGGTTTCACGCCGTATGCGGAGGTTTCGCGGCCGGTCGTTTGGCGGCGGCCTTGGCCGGCGTTTTCTTCGCCGCCTTTTTGGCCGGTTTCTTGGCGGCCGGCGCCTTGGCCTTCTTTGCCGGCTTTCGGGCCGTGCGACCGCCCCCGCCGTTCTTGGCCTTGGCGTCGATCAGCGCCACCGCCTCCTCCAGAGTCACGGTCTCCGGGGCGGTCGATTTCGGAAGGGTCGCGTTGATCTTGCCGAACTTGACATAAGGCCCGTAACGGCCGGCAAAGACCTGGACCGGACCGCCGCCTTTGGGATGCTCGCCCAGATCGCGAAGCGCCGTCTGGCCGGTGCCGCGGCGTCCCGGTCCACGATTCTGCTTCTCGGCGATCAGCGTCACCGCACGGTTCAGCCCGACCGTGAAGATGTCCTCGAAGCTTTCGAGATTTGCGAAGGTGCGCTCATGCTGAACGAAGGGGCCGTAGCGGCCAAGCCCGGCGACGATCGGTTGGCCGGTCTCGGGATGGCGGCCGATTTCGCGCGGCAATGACAAGAGTCTGAGCGCAAGCTCGAGATCGACCTCGTCCGTCTGCACGCCCTTCGGCAGCGAGGAGCGCGCCGGCTTCTCGCCATTCTCGCTCTTGCCAAGCTGGACGTAAGGGCCGAAGCGGCCATCGTGCAGAGTCACCGGCAGGCCGGTCTCAGGGTCATCGCCGAGAAGCTTCCCCTCGGCCGGGATCGCGCTCTTCTCCTCGCCATCGCTCGGTGAGCCGAGCTGGCGGGTATAGCGGCATTCGGGATAGTTCGAGCAGCCGATGAAGGCGCCGAACTTGCCAAGCTTGAGCGACAGCGTGCCGGTGTTGCAGGTCGGGCAGGTGCGCACCGGCGCGCCGTCCTCGCCGGCCGGGAAGATATGCGGGGCCAGCAGGTTGTTCAGTGCCTCCAGAACCTCGCCGATGCGCAGATCCTGGATGCCGCCAAGCGCGCCGGTGAAATCGCGCCAGAAGTCGCGCAGAACCTCCTTCCAATCGATTTCACCGGCGGAGATCCGGTCGAGCTGCTCCTCGAGATTGGCGGTGAAGCCATATTCGACATAGCGCGCGAAGAAGGATTCGAGGAAGGCGGTCACGAGCCGGCCCTTGTCCTCGGGAATGAGCTTCTTGCCCTCCTGCCGGACATAGCCGCGGTCCCGGAGCACGGTGAGGATGGCGGTGTAGGTCGAGGGGCGACCGATCCCCAGCTCCTCCATCTTCTTGATGAGCGAGGCTTCGGAATAGCGGGGCGGCGGCTCGGTGAAATGCTGCTCGCCGGCCAATGAGGCAACGCCAAGGCGATCGCCGCGGGCGAGCGGCGGCAGGCGCTTGGAGTCCTCGTCCTCCTCGTCGTCGCGGCCTTCCTGATAGAGCTTGAGGAAGCCGTCGAAACGGATGACCGAGCCGGTGGCGCGGAAGGAATAGCTCTTGCCGTCGCGGCCCGTCGCGACGCAGTCGGCCGTGGTGCGCTCGATGTCGGCGCTTTCCATTTGGCTTGCCACGGTGCGCTTCCAGATCAGCTCATAGAGATCCGCCTGGTCGCGGTCGAGCACGCGGCGGACATTGTCGGGATGGCGGAACAAGTCGGTCGGGCGGATCGCCTCGTGGGCTTCCTGGGCATTCTTGGCCTTGGTGCGATATTGCCGCGGCGCGCCGGGGACATAGGGTTCGCCGTAACGGCGCTGAATGACGTTGCGGGTCGCGGCGATCGCCTCGGGCGCCATCTGCACCCCGTCGGTCCGCATATAGGTGATGAGACCGGTGACCTCGCCGTCGATCTCGAGTCCTTCATAGAGGCGCTGCGCCACCTGCATGGTGCGAGCGGCGGCAAAGCCGAGCTTGCGCGAGGCTTCCTGCTGCAATGTCGAGGTGGTGAAGGGCGCCGCCGGATGCCGCTTGGCGGGACGGCTCTCAACCGATCCGACCGTGAAGGCGGCGCCGACGAGCGCCGATTCGATGGCGCGCGCCGAGGCTTGGTCGGGAATGTCGAGCTTGCCGAGCCGCATGCCGCCTATGGCATTGAGCCTTGCCTTGAACTCCTCGCCGCGGCCGGTCCGGAAGGCGGCCTCGATGGTCCAGTACTCCTGACGGCGGAACGACTCGATCTCGAGCTCGCGATCGCAGACGAGGCGCAGCGCCACTGACTGGACACGGCCTGCCGAGCGGGCGCCCGGCAGCTTGCGCCACAGCACCGGCGACAGCGAGAAGCCGACGAGATAGTCGAGCGCCCGCCGGGCGAGATAGGCCTCGACCAGGGCGGCATCGATCTGGCGCGGATTGCGCATCGCCTCCTGCACCGCCTGCCGGGTGATGGCATTGAACACCACCCGCTCCACCGGCTTGCCCTTGACGACGCCGCGGCGGTTGAGCAGCTCCAGCACATGCCAGGAGATCGCTTCGCCCTCGCGATCGGGGTCGGTGGCGAGGATCAGCCGCTCCGAGGCTTTGAGCGCCGCGGCAATCTCGGCGACCCGCTTGGCCGAGCGCCCGTCGGTCTCCCAGTCCATGGCGAAATCTTCGTCGGGGCGGACCGAGCCGTCCTTCGCCGGCAGATCGCGCACGTGACCGTAAGAGGCAAGAACAGTGAAGCCCTTGCCCAGGTATTTGTTGATGGTTTTCGCCTTGGCGGGCGATTCGACGACGACGACGTTCATTGAGAGGGGTTCCGGCAGAGAGGACGCCTCATAGAAGATCGCTCCTGTGTTGGGAAGCCCAATCTGTCGAGACGCAACAACTTGACTTTGCAACTTCTAGTTTCTTCAAAACGTGTATCAATTCATTCACCGTAACTCAGGGTTGTCGTACCTCTTGGACCCCTGCACCGCGTCCCAATCACATTCCTGACCGACCGAAGGGCGATGTCCGAACGCCGCCGAAACACGCTTGGCATCCGCATCGCCGCCCGAGTGACGCAGCAGCGTCGCTCCTCCTCGACCACACCGTCGATCGAGAGCACGCATCTCAGTGAATATGTCGCCGACATGGCACTCGAGCTGAGCCAGCTGACCAAAGCGGCAGAGCTCGATTTCCTGTCGCATTTGCTCGAAATGGTGTTCGTGGAAGCGTTCACCTTGACGCAGAAGACGCGCGACTAGAATTGATTTCGTGGGTCGTCAAATTCAACCCGGGATGCGTATCATTCGCCTGATCTGATCTGTAGCCTGATCAGGTCTGAGCGCCGTTCCATGTCGGAGCGGCCATGCTGGGGGAAAAACGATGAGCGATGAAAGGCGGCGTCAGCCGCAGGAAACGCGGGCGCATGAGGATGCGGGCCGCGTTAATGCTGCTTGCCAGGACTCGACGCGGTTCAGCGAGGACGAGATCTACGATCACGTCGTCGCAATGGGACTCGAATTGCGCCGTCTGACCAAGGGGGCGGATATGCGCTTCCTCACCTATCTCCTCGAGATGGTGGTGGAGGAAGCGGCGACAGCGCCCAGGCGCACGCGGCACTAAGGAACAGGCGGCACTCGGGCATGACGCGCTGAGTCACTCCGCCGAGCACCACCTGGTGGCTGGCCAGCCGAAGAATTCGTCCCGCGAGCTCGAGCTCGAGCAGCGCCGCCACGACCAGATGGGTCGGGGCACCGGTCTCGGCGACCAGATCATCGACGGACACCGGTGCCGCACCGATGAGGGCGAACAGGCGCTCGCGCAGCTCGAGCGGCACCTCCGGGTGGCCCTCATGAGCGAGCGTCTGCTCATAGGGATCCTGCATGAACACCTCCATCGGCGGTGAGGGGCGGCGCAGAAGCTCGCCGAGACCGTCCACGACGTCTTCGACCCGGGCGACCAGCTGAGCCCCCTCCTGGATGAGGCGGTTGGTGCCGGTCGCCCGGGCATCGAGAGGCGACCCCGGTACTGCGTACACCTCCCGATGTTGCTCGACGGCGTAGCGGGCAGTAATGAGCGAGCCCGACCTGAGTGCGGCCTCGACCACCACGACGCCCAGCGACAGGCCGGCGATGATGCGGTTGCGTTGGGGAAAATGCTTGGCGAGCGGCACCATGCCCGGCACCTGCTCGCTGATCAGCACACCACGCTCGCCGATGGCGGCATGGAGCGCGGCATTTTCCGGCGGATAGATGCTGTCGATCCCGCCGGCAAGGACGGCCGCGGTGGCGCGGGGCAGGGCGGCCTGATGCGCCGCGGTATCGATGCCGCGGGCGAGGCCCGAAACGACGAGAAAGCCGGCGTCCCCCAGGGCGGCGGCGACCTGGCGAGTGAATTTGAGGCCAAGCGCCGAGGCTGAACGGGCGCCGACAATGGCTGCTGCCGGCAGGCTCAAGAGCGCCAGGTCGCCCTTCATGCATAGGAGGATCGGCGCCTTGTAGATCTGGCGGAGCAGCGGCGGATAGCCGGCTTCGCCGATCGCCACGAAGCGGGCGCCAAGCGCATCGGCGCGCCCCATGTCGCGCAGCGCATCCTCACGGCTGTAGATGCGATGGCGCCCGGTCATGCCGCCACGGCGGTAGAGATCGGGCAGGGCATCGAGCGCCTGGACGGCGCCGCCAAAGCGGTTGATCAGGGTGCGAAAGGTCGCTGGCCCGACATTCTCGCTCATGATCAGGCGCAGCCAGTCCACCCGCTGCTCATCGCTCAGAAGCCTGTCCATCCGCCACCGCCTACAACTTGAAATTGGTTGTAGCAGTGTCTTTGCTCGCCTTCAACGGGAAATTTGAGTCTAGGCGCTCAGGCGGATACGGGGCTCGGTGCCGCGCCACAGCCGCTCGATATTGGCGCGATGGGTGAAGAAAATCGCCGTCGCCATGATCAGGACTGAAACGGCGGCGGGGGCAGGGGCCAGCATGGCGGCGACGGCGGTCGCCAGCACCGCCGCGGTCAGCGCCGATAGCGAGGAGATGCGAAAGGCAGCGGCCATGCCGAGCCAGGTCGCGGCAAAGGCCAGGCCGGCCGGCCAGCTCAGGCCAAAGAGCACGCCGAGAAAGGTGGCGACGCCCTTGCCGCCGCGGAATCTGAGCCAGACCGGGGCGACATGGCCGAGGAACGCCGCAGGTCCGGCAATGGCCGCCGCAACATCGCCGCCAAGCGCGCCGGCGACCAGCACCGCCAGCGTGCCTTTGGCGGCATCGAGGATCAGGGTCGCGGCGGCGATCCCCTTGCGGCCGGTCCTAAGCACATTGGTGGCGCCGATATTGCCGGAGCCGATCTGGCGGATGTCGCCGAGACCGAACAGCCGGGTGAGGATCAGCCCGAACGGCACCGAGCCGCAGAGATAACCCCACACGGCGGCCAGCACGAGGCTCATCAACTGTCCCGATTCCATTCGGCAATCCTACTCTCGGGCTTGCGGAACATCATGCTCTAAGGCTCGCCGGTCGCGTTCCGCCACACGCTGCGGCCCGCCACCACCGTCTCGACGGCGCGGCCGGTCAGCGTGCGGTGCTCATAGGGCGAATTCTTCGAGCGCGTCTTGAGATCCTCGTCGCGCACCTGCCAGCTTCGGTCGAGATCGACGATCACGAAATCGGCGGGCGAGCCGGGAGTCAGCCGGCCGCTTTCGAGGCCGAGCAGAGAGGCCGGCGCCGCCGTCAT
>Ga0075431_100008552_pt1 | contig 10251 bp, 3 predicted proteins | sample RhiMetdeltSRZDD5_FD_75297 | JGI IMG/M metagenome (GOLD analysis project Ga0075431, IMG submission 75297) | Populus rhizosphere microbial communities from Tennessee, USA - Rhizosphere MetaG P. deltoides SRZDD5 | ecosystem: Host-associated > Plants > Roots > Rhizosphere > Soil | place: USA...
CGTGCTGGATCGGTCGGCCGACAAGACGCAGGTCAGGAGGCCTGGCCGTCACTCGCTGGAAGACCTGGGTCGGTCTCCTAAAGCGGGTGTCGTAGGTTCGACTCCTACCTGGGGCGCTCGGGGTGACCTGCGCAAAGGTCATGTGACCTGGGGATACGGGGCGTGTCGGCCCTTCGCCGGTAGCGACCGTGGGCGACTGCTGCGGCCCGTCACAACCCGCCACGCACGGGACGAACTCGGGACGGGAAGTGCTGCCCCTGGGGGCGCCGACCGGCGGCCTCGACGTCGAGTGTGCGATTGGCCCACCCGGGACAGATAGCCCACCGGAGTGTCCATGGCGCTCGCCCGCTCCCGGTGCTCCCACGCGTAGGCGAGGGCTTCGGCCGGGGCGTCGGCGGCGCCGTTGTCGACGCCCCGGGACGACAGGAGAGCTCGCTGAAGCCGTGGCCGTGCCTGCTCCGCGAACCCGTCGAAATCGCACATCACAGCCATATGCATCTAAGAGCCCCGAGCCGGCCGATCGCGCAACAAGGCACCGGCCGACGACCAGGTGTTCGGAGCCTCGCGTTTCAACGCTTCGTGGCTGGTGGCCGCCCTGGAGGATGAAACTTGGGGTGCCGTCCGGCCGACGTCGCCCGAGACGAGGTTCCCGAGGTCGCGTCCCACAGGCCGATGCTGCCCGGGGAGTGGCCGGGCAAGTGGAGCACCTCGAAGGCCCGGTCGCCCAAGTCGATCACGAGCACGAGTTCGGGCGTCCGTCAGGTGTCCCGCCTAGGGGCCGTGTTCTGGTGAGTGCATGGGGCTGCGGGTCGGGGCGAAGTCGTCGTTCTCGTGGCTCGGAGGGCGCGGGTCGTCCGGAGGACCGCCCTCGCCGTAGTCCGTCTTGAAGAAGAAGTCGTGTGCGGCGTCCCACGCGCTCTCACCAAACCAAGCGTCCTCATCGTGCGCCCGTTGCTGTGCTTCGACCCAGCGCGCCCAGTTGATGCGGTCCTGCTCGCCACGGGCCTCTGCCCACTTGCAGGCGAAGAAGTTGGCGGTGTCTTGCAGGCCTTTGACGACGATCCGGGCGTCGTCGTCGTTGGCCCCCTTGTTGGCCCGGAAGTGGTCGGCGTGCGGGCCCTCCCACCCCTCTAGCGCAGTGCGGGCGCCGGACGACCACGCGGCGTGTTTGGCGTCGACCATCCTGGACAGTTGGTAGAGCTTGCTGGCGACCTGCAGTGCGAGGTGGTACTCGAACGGCACGTTCTGAGAGTTCGGCGACGGTGCGGATCCACCCATGCCCGCCGATCCTACGGGTTGAGTGGCCCGCTAGGGCCGTCGCGGCGATGTGTGGGCGAGCCTCGCCCGCGAGATCAGGCCCGCGACTCCCAGACAGCCTTGAGGGGGTTAAATCGTCTCCCACCGACGCGGGTGCATGGAGATGGTTATGACAACGGTACGGGCGGATCTCTCTGCGATGAGGGCGTTCATCGACGCCGCGAAGGAGATCGTCAACGCTAAGCCCTCAGGGCTCCTGGCGGAGATCGCCAGCCTCCGCGCGAGCTACGACAAGTTCCAAGAGCGCAGTCGGTTGGGCAAGACACTGCCCGTGGCCAACCCGACGTTGATCGGCACCCCGGGTGCGGTCGACAGCGTGCTCGCCGTCTATGCACAGAACGTCCAGCGTGACACGGGCTTCGCCGAAGCAGTGATGATCGCCTTCGAGGAAGCAGACGACGGCGACGGTGTGGTCGACCTCGCGAGGTTCAACAGGGAGTTCGGCCCAGCGCTCGATGCCGTGGCGGGGCGCCTGGGCGTACCCGCCGAGGCCTTGCTCAGTGCGCACACGGCGTTCAACCAGGAGATCATCAACGCGGTGAACAGCCCTGTCGCCGCGGGGATCCCGCGGACATCGGGGTTCGTGGTCGATCCGATCTGTACGGCGACCGGGCACTTCGTCGAGGAGGAGGAAGACTTCACCTGGCCGGAGCGCCTGGCGGTGTTGCGGTGGCGGCGGGTCTACTCGTCCAGGTTCGTCGGGAGCGGGCCGTTCGGTCGGGGTTGGGCCTCGTGGGCGAGCGCCGCGTGCGTTGCCCGTGCCGACGGATCGATCGCCTACTCGGGGCCCGACGGGCAGGCGGCCGAGTTCCAACCGGAGGCGCGCCCGGGCACGTACCGGCGCGTTCCCGGCCTCGCCGCGACGTTCCGCGCTCTGCCGGGCGCCTCTCTGAGCACCGCCGACGGCCAGGGCACCAGCAGCAGCACCAGCGACGGTCCCGGCCGCACCAACGGCTCCGACGACGGGGGCAGCCGAGCCAGCGGCTGGGAGCTGGTCTGGGACTGGGCGTCGCCACATCCCGGCGCCGTGTGGCAGTTCGACGATCAGGGTCGGCCGGCCGAGGTGGTCAGGCCCGCCTCGGGACGGACGGGGTTCACCTACGAGGACGACCGACTCGTCGCGGTCACCCACGACAGCGGCCGGCGCCTGACCATCGATTGGGACGGTCAGCGCATCGTCGCGGTGCGGTCGTCGTGCGGGCGGGTGGCCCGCTACTGCTACGACGACGCCGGCGACCTGGTGCACACCGAGCGCGTGCTCGGCGACCGCACCTACACGGTCGACGAGCGCGGCCTGATCGTCGAGGTGCACGACGCCGACGGTGTACGCCTGTGCCGCAACACCTACGACCGCCATGGGCGGGTCATGACGCAGGTGTCGCCGTTCGGGCGGGAGACGGTCCTGCGCTACGAGCCGCTGCACCGGACGGTGGTCTCGGACGGCTCCGATGGTCCGGTCACGAGCTACGAGCACGACGACACCGGCCGCCTGACCGGACTGGTCGACGACCTCGGATACCGGATGGATCGCAGTTTCGACCCCGAGGGCCGGATCCTCGCCATGACCGGCTTCGACGGCGGGCTCGTCCGCAACGAGTTCGACCCCGACGGCGCCACGGCGTCGCACCGCGGCGTCGACGGTCCGATGGAGCACTGGACCTACGACGAGCTGCACCGGGTCACGAGCCACCAGGTCGATGGTGGTCCCAGCTTCAGCTTCGACTACGCGGACGACGGCGCGGTGCCGTCCCGTATCTCGGGTCCCGAGGCCTGGGAGCTGAGTCTGGACAGCACCGATGGCTTGCTGCGATCGCTCGAGGACGCGGATGGCGTGCGGATCACGCTCGATCACGACGCCGACGGCAACGTCGTCGCGCTGCGCAATGCGCTGGGTGTGCTGACCCGCGTGGTGCCGCACGTGTCGGGCGAGCCCGCGCTCGTGACGCTGCCCGACGGGTCGAAGTTCACCTACGACCGCGACCCCGCGGGTCGGGTGGTGGCGGTCCGCGTTCCCACGGGTGACGTCTACCGCGTCGAGTGGACGCCGGCCGGGCGCCTGCGGGCGTTGGTCGAGCCGAACGGCGCCCGCACCGAGCTCGGATGGGGTGCGCACGGTGAGGTCGACCGGGTCGTGGACCCCCACGGCGCGGCGACCGAGCTGGTGCGTGACGAGATGTCGCGAGTGGTGGGCGTGGTCGCGCCGGGCGGGGCGAAATGGGAGCTGGCGTACACCGCACTCGGGTTGCTGTCGATGGTGACCGATCCCGCCGGGGGCGTGTGGCGCTACGACTACGACGCCGAAGGTCGCCGCGTCGCGGCAACGGACCCGCTGGGCCATACGGTCCGCCAGCGGTACGACGCGGCAGGCCGCCTGGTCGAGCTGACCGACCGTCGGGGCGAGGTCACCCGGTTCAGCCACGATGCCCTGGGCCGCGTCTTGCGGGAGGAGCGCTCGGATGGGGCGGTCACCCAGCGCGAGTGGGACGGCTGGAATCGCCTCGCGGCGGTGCAGCATCCCGACGGCGATCGGCTGCGCTACCACTACACACCGGGAGGGCGGGTCGCACGCGTGGAGACCGCCGAGGGCCGGGTCTGGACCCACGGCTACGACGAGGCCGGGCGCCTGGTGTCCGTCACCGATCCGTCGGGCGGGGTGACCCGCTTCGAGTGGGACGCCTGCGACCGCAAGTTCGCCGCCACTACGCCGGGGGGAGCGACGACCAGGTGGCGCTACGACGCTCTGGGTCGGGTCATCGAGACCGAGCGTGGTGGGCGGGCCTGGCGCACGGCGTACGACCACGCGGGGCGGGTCGTGGTGGAGGCCGACCCGACCGGTGCCACCACCCGCTTCGCTTATGACCTCCGGGGCAACCTGATAGCCGCCACCGACCCTTTGGGCCACACGGTGCGCTACCAGTACGACGAGCGCGGCAACCAGACCGTGGAGATCGACCCGTTCGGCGGAACCGTCACCACGTCGTTCGACGGGCTGCGCCGTCCTGTCGCGGTCACCGACCAGCTCGGCCGGGTCACACGCGTCGAGCGCGACGCTGCAGGTCGGGCGATCGGCCAGGTGCTGCCGACCGGCGACGTGGTCCAGTGGCGCCGCAACGCCGCCGGGGCCGTGACGGACACCCGGGTCAACGGGCGAGACGCGATCGTGTTCGACCACGACCGGTGCGGCCGGCCGGTGGTGATCCACGAGCCGGCACGCAACCGCACCTTCAGGCTCGGGTACACGCCCGGTGGGCGGATCCGGTCCCTCGACGTCAACGGCCGGCGGATGCGCTGGCAGCACGACCGTGACGGCCATGTGATCGCCCGCACCGACCCCGACGGCCGCACGACCCGCTACACCTACGACCGGGCTGGACGGGTGCGGACGGTCGAGTTCGACGAGCTCGGAGCGTTCGACCTCGAGCGTGACGCCGAGGGCCGGCTGGTCGCGCTGCGCGGCCCCGGCATCGAGCGGCGTTGGGACAACGAGGACGGCCGGCTGGTCGTCCGTTCGCGCCTCGACGGTCACGGGGGTGAGCAGACAGTCGAGCTGGCTCACGACCCCGCCGGTCGGGTGGCCGAGATGCGCACCGACAGGGGCGTCACCCACTACCGCTACGACGGGGCCGGCCAGCTCGTAGCGGCGTCACGTGGTACCGATGCGTGGAGCTGGTCGTACGACCCCGCGGGCCGCGTCGACCGCGAGGATGGTCCCGGCGGGACCCGCACGTTCGTCTACGACGACGCCCACCAGCTCGCCCACAGCGACGGCCAGCAGGGCCGGACCTCGTTCCGGTACGACGACGCCGGTCGCCGCGTCGAGGAGACCGGACCGTCCGGCACGCGGCGCTACACGTGGGACGGGTTCGGACGCCTCGTCGGCGTCGAGACCGATGGCCGGCGGCGCTCGCTCGACGTCGATGCCCTCGGCCAGCTCGCTGGCGTCGACGGCGCCGCGTTCGCCTGGGACCCGACCTGCCCCGTGTCCGAGCTGCTCGCCCTCGCCGACGAGCGCGTCGTCACCGCGGGGGGTGCGGTGCTGGGGCTCGCCGGCCTAGGAGGCACCATGGCGTGGCTCCCAGGCGAGGGGCTCGCGAGCACCGACCGCGATGACGGTCGCGATCCGTGGGGCGCGTTGCCGAGCCGCACGGACACGGATGCGCCGACGCTGGGCTACCTCGGCGAGGTGGACCTCGGCGGCCTGGTCTGGCTCCGCAACCGCGTCTACGACCCCGCCACCCGGCAGTTCCTCTCCCGCGATCCGCTCGCCGGCGTCCCCGGCCTGACGGTCGCCGCCAACCCGTACCACTACGCCAACAACGACCCGATCGGCCACATCGACCCGCTCGGGCTCCAGGGCGTGCTCACCATCGAGCAGTACAACGAGTACGCGGACCAGGCCTACGGCTGGCAGACCCAGAACATCGTCACCGCCGTGACCGTCGTCGCCGGTGTGGCTCTGATGTTCGTGCCTGGCGTCAACCTCCTCGGCGCAGTCCTCATCGGCGCCGCGTTCGGCGCAGTAGCCGGCGCCGCACCCGCGGTCGTCCAGAACGGGATGGAGCACGGCTGGGGCCTCGACAATGTCTTCGGCGACTGGGACTGGGGCACGATCGGGGCCAACGCCCTGAAGGGCGCGGTCATCGGTGCCGCGAGCGGCCTCACCGGTGGTTCGATCAACGTGCTGACGCAGACCGGCGGCCGGTTCGCCGGCCTGCTCACCGGTGCTACCCGGGCCGGCACCGCTGGCCGCAATGCCTTGGCGGGCACGGGGTTGGGCGCGCTGGACGGCGTCGTCACCGAGAGCTACGACCTCACCCCGCTGCCTGCCAGCGACGGCAGGTTCGACGCGACGAACATCATCTTCGACAGCGCGATCGGTACGGGCGCCGGCGGCATCGGTGGCGCCATCACGCACGGGCACACCACACCGACCGGCACGCCGGATGTGACGCCCGGCGGTGCCAGTACTCCGGATTACGTCCACCCCGCCGCCGCACACCCGCCGAACGGCACGCCGGACTTCGGCGGCGCGGCAGGCACCCCCGACCTGAGCCTCGGCCCGACCAGCGAGGGTCCGGGCGGACTTGGCAGCGGCGCCTCGCCTGGCGACGGAGTCCCATCACCGGCGGGATCCGGTGCTGAACCGCTTGGCGCTGACGTCGGCGGGTCGGCTGGCGGTGATCCGCTGTCGGGGTCTGGTGCGGAGCCGCTTGGCGCGGACGTCGGCGGGTCGGCTGGCGGTGATCCGCTGTCGGGCCGAGCGGACGGTGCCCCGCCGTCGGTCGACAACGGGTCGAGCAAGGGTCCGGCGCCGGGATCGCACGACTCGGAGGTTTCCGGCCTGGACGCAGGGAGCGAACACCCCGCTGTGTCCGATCAACAGGCGGGCGATACCGGCACCACGGATCCAGCCGGGGGCTCCACCGACGACCTGGCCGGCGACGGAAAGAAGAAGCCTGGGGGCGGTGATGGTGTCGACGGTTCCTTGGGTCCTGACGCCGTGCGCTACGAGGCCGGGGACTACGACTCGGCCGGGCTCCCCGTCGACGGACCCGAGTCCGGTCCTTCGGGCTCCACCGACGATGTGGCCGGCGACGGAAAGAAGAAGCCTGGGGGCGGTGATGGTGTCGACGGTTCCTTGGGTCCTGACGCCGTGCGCTACGAGGCCGGGGACTATGACTCGGCCGGGCTCCCCGTCGACGGTTCCTTGGGACCTGACGCCGCGCACTACGCGCCCGGGGACTACGACTCGCTCGGGATACCACTCGCGAGAGGGGACGGGACAGGCCCGCCGCTCGACCCGACCGCGGATCGCCCACCCGATCCCTCCGTCCACGACGCGCTCGGTCCAGAGGCCGGCGGCGTGGATGGCGGAGCCTCGGGCACCGGGCCCGGCGCGCGAGGGCACGGCGGCGCCGAGTCGACGCCTGTGTCGCAGGAAGGCGGTCCGCCGGGCGGCGACCCCACACCCACGGTCGAGGAGGCCGCGCTCGCCGCTGCCGCCGTGACGGCCCGGCCACCGTCGCATGCCGAGCCCGGGGCCGACATTGCTCTCGCCGATCGCGACACTCCGCATATCCATCCTGCCTCCGGCGGTACCCAGCACTCCGACGGCGTCCGGAACGGCGGAGAGCCGCCGCACGCTGCTCATGACGACCTGCCCGCAGCGACGGATGACCCAACCGTCGAAGGAGCAGACCCGCCCGCCTCCGCGCTGGACCACTCGACCGATCCGGGAGCCGAGGTACCAGCCACCGTGGAGGCAACGGTCCGAGACTCGGACGTCGATTCCTTGGCGGGCTCGGTCGGCGCGGCCGAGCCACGATCCGTCCAGGCTGGCAGTGTCACCGACCGCTTCACCGAGCCGTTCCCGGTCGACGTCGACGGCCAGAGGTTCACTGCCCAAGCCACGGTCCACGCGGCATCCGTCATCGACCAGGTTCACTCGGTTCCGTCGACGGCTCGGCCCCTCCGCTTCAACGTCGAGGAACGCCAAGGGTTGCCACATGGGGAGTACTTGGCCGACATCAGAGAGTTGACGGTCGCCCCGGTCGACGGGGACCGCAGCCGTATCGCAAACGCACTGAATCCAAGGCACTCGTCAGCCGAGCTCACGTTCGTCCACGAGTTCGGGCACTACCTCGACTTCGAAGCGTTCGGTACGCCAGGATCGTCGGCGTCCCGTGGCAACGACATGAGCGACGTGATGGACACCATCAGGGCCACGGATCACTATCAGCGGCTCGACGGCATGCGCGGCGCGACGACCGATCCGGCCGAGCTGCGGGATCTCAACTATCTGCTCGACGACGCCGAGCTCTTCGCACGGGCCTACTCGCAATGGGTCGCGGAGCGATCGATGGATCCGATGCTCCTCTCACAACTGGACGGCTATCGCCTCCCGGTCACCGACAGAGAGTTGGCATTCCGACGCGACTACGTCTGGCCCGACGAGGATTTCGCACCGGTCGCTGCGGCGTTCGACGATCTCTTCCGGGACCATCCCCCGCGCGGGCACGACTTCGGTGGAAACCCAGCGGAACCACTCGATCCGCATCTCGATCAGCCCGGCGACCATTCTCCCGCGACTGCCGACCAGGGGCTCGACACCGACTCGTCCCCCCGCACGCTTCACACCGACCCCCAGTCGGGCCCGCCGCCCGTCGACGAGACCCCTGCTGCAGCGGGAAGGGACAGGACGGGCCCACCGCTCGACCCCGCAGCGGATCCGACGGCCGACCCCGACCTCGACCTCGACCCCGCAGCGGACCTGGCGGCCGACCCCGCATCGGTGCGCAGACCCCCCGAGGGAGCCAGCCCCGATCAGAGCGGGCCATGGGCCTCCGGGGCCCGCGTGGAGGAGTGGCGGGAGACGTGGTGGGGCGACGACCACCCGGCCGTCACGCTCAACGGCGGGGAGACGACGGTCCCAGTGCGCAATCCCTCGGTCGACCACATACCGGACGGCCAGCCTGAGGCGATCCACCCGAACGAGGCACCGCAGATGAGGGCGGACAAGACGTTCCAGAACGACAATGCCGTGCTCCTGGCCCAACATGGGCTCGAAGTGCGCCAACAACCCGGCATCGATGACAGCGGGAGCAGGGTCGTCGGTCCGTCCGGAAACCCGATCACCGCCGACTACTCGATCAATGGCCATTTGTTCGACCACAAGGTGCCCCACACGGAGAATGCCGGAAGCTTCGTTGGGAACACGCTCTTCAACGCGGCAAGGCGCTATCTGGAGAGGGGGAGCCAAGCCGACCGCTTCGTCGTCCACCTCGACGGCACGCCGATCACCCCCGAACTCCTGGCGGACGCCCTGGAGAGGCATCAGCAGCGCACGACCAGCACGGTGCGCATCCAGGAGGTCCTCGTCGTCTGGGCTGGCAACGTGATACCCATCTGGCCGGCGTCTTGACGCACCGACTCAGCACCGGAGCCCAGCGTCCATGAGCAGCATCTTCCATCTGGAGTTCTCGGCCTCATCAAGCCCTATCGAGCGACTCGCGCTCAACCTTCGTGCCGTCACGACCGATGCCGGATTGGTGGCCGACGTCGGCGCGGACGATCTCGTCAGAGCCGTGCTCACGCTCGACAGCGGTCTGTGGGTCTCGGTGTCGCAGCTGGACGACACGGTGACCGATCCGTTCGGCACCGAGCTCGGCGTGCAGAGCGTCGCCTCCGTCGACCTGCAGCTCAACGGCACGCGTGATTCGATCGAACAGCTCGACGAGATGCTCACCGTCGTGTTCGGCCTGCTGGCTCGGGTCCCCGGCGACGCGGTGCTCCACTACGAGTACGCGGAGGTGTGGCTGGTACGCCGCAGCGGCGACCTCCTTCTCGCCGACGACGACGAGATCTGGACCCCTGACCGCCTCGCACGAGTCCCGCCGCCCTATCAGCGCGCCGAACTCGCCGTCCCAGGCCACAACAACTAGACGGGGCCTCGGGCCGGCGGCTGCTGGTCAGGGCAGCGTTGAGGTTTCCAGCTCGCAGCGCCGACCGAGTGTCTGGCGCGAAGGTCGGGCGCGAAGCGGGGTGGTACACCCCGTCACTGGCCGTCATCTCCTGGATGGTGCGGTCGCGAACATGCAGCTCAGGGGTACCGGCCGTCAGCGGATGCATGGGTGGGGTCGGTCTCCTAAAGCGGGTGTCGTAGGTTCGACTCCTACCTGGGGCGCTCGAATGGCCTGGTCAGAGGCCTACTGTGGCTATGCGGCTGGGTGCTGGCGCGCACCCTGGCGCGATATACCGGCTGGTATACCCGGGTAGCTCCCGCTGACCTCGCTCAACCCGGCGCGTGCTCATGGCCTTGCTCGAACTCGGACGGCCCAGGTCTTTGGTAACGGGGCGATGGTGACGCCGCGCCAGGATCCGGCTCTTCGGGGCTCCCCCCTCAACGAGCCACAGCCGACGACGAGATCTACGTGG
>Ga0075431_100008557_pt1 | contig 10248 bp, 5 predicted proteins | sample RhiMetdeltSRZDD5_FD_75297 | JGI IMG/M metagenome (GOLD analysis project Ga0075431, IMG submission 75297) | Populus rhizosphere microbial communities from Tennessee, USA - Rhizosphere MetaG P. deltoides SRZDD5 | ecosystem: Host-associated > Plants > Roots > Rhizosphere > Soil | place: USA...
CGGATTGTAGACCACCGTGGAAATACCGAATTCCTTAGCCATCGGCAGATACTCCTGCTCGATCCCTCTCGCCAGCAGATTGTAGATCGGCTGTGTCACCGTGGCCCGTTGGTAGCCGTTCTTTTCGGCGATCCACTGCATCTGGCACACTTGCCACCCGCTATAGTTCGAGCTGGCCGGAAAGCGAACTTTGCCCTGCCGCACCACCCGATCCATCGCCTCGAGCGACTCTTCGATCGGAACCGAATAATCGGGCTGGTGCAAATAGTACAGATCCAGGTAATCGGTCTGGAGCCGCCGTAGACTGTCTTCAATCGATCGCGCAATGGCGTCTCTCGACAGCCCGCTCGGCCCGGCGTCGCCCATCTTGCCGGCCACTTTGCTCGCCAGCACCACTTTGTTCCGACGGCCTTTCAGACAATTTCCAACAATAGTCTCCGACACTCCGAGGTTATAAACATTCGCCGTGTCGAAGAAATTTACCCCCTGGTCGATGCACCTGTCGACGATTCGCATCGCCGCCGGTTCGTCCACCTGGGAGCCAAACGTCATCGTTCCAAAACAGGCACGCGAAACTTGCAGATCTGTGTTTTTAAAAGTGAGAATTTCCATAGCCGCCAAGGGCTATCTTCGCAGAATTTTGCGCCGGGCAGGTCTTCGGAACCTGCCCAGGGGACTCGACTGCTAGGCTGCGCGAATCTTTTTAAGTGGCGCCCGAACTGGAGTAGCGTGCTGATACATTTCCAGCAGTTCAATCAGCCGATCGATAACAGATCGGCGGTGATACAACGAGCATAGCTGCTCTTCGACGGTTCGGATAGTGGTAGGGGAGGCGCTATTTGGAATCATTAGCATATAGTTAACTCAATATTAGTAGTACTTACAATTCACCCCTACGACTATCCTGCATATTGCCTTGTGGATATCCCTAGAGTCAAACAGGGGTATCCCTAGGTCCTATTGAGCAGCATGCTAGCATGGGAAGTAGCCCCCCAACCGGAATGGATTTTCTCCAGGGTTTGAATCCCCAACAACGCGAAGCCGTCGCCGAAACGGAAGGCCCCCTGCTGATCCTGGCCGGCGCCGGCAGCGGCAAAACTCGAGTGATCACGCACCGGATCGCGCGAATTGTTCGCGAACTTCGCGTGCCGCCGTCCGCCGTCCTGGCCGTCACGTTCACCAACAAGGCGGCCGAGGAGATGCGGAATCGCGTCGCGTCGCTGCTCGATGGTGAGAATCTATCCTCGGCCCCCCACGTCTTCACGTTCCACTCGTTTTGTGTGCGACTGCTGCGGCGCGATGGCGCTCCGTTGGCCGATGTTCGTCCGGGCTTCACTCGCAACTTCACCATCTACGACGAAGAGGATCAGCTGGCGATCGTCAAAGCGGCCTACCGCAATCTTGGTCTCGACGAAAAGTTCATGAAGTTCCGCGCTGCGATCTCCGCAATCAGCGAGGCCAAGAATAAGAAACAGTCGCCGCAGGATTTCTACAACCGCTCCGCCGATCCGCGCATGTCGAAGCTGGCGGTTGTCTTCGAGCAGTACGAGCAGGCCCTGCGCCGCGCCAATGCCGTCGATTTCGACGACCTGCTGCTCGAATCGGTGCGCCTCCTCTCCCACGACCAAGCCACCCGCGAGATCTATAACCGTCGCATCAACTACCTGATGATCGACGAGTATCAGGACACCAACCGCACACAGTACGATCTGATGCGCCTCCTGACCCAATCCCACAAAAATATCTGTGTCGTGGGCGACGAAGATCAGTCGATTTATAGCTGGCGCGGCGCCGACATCCGCAATATTCTCGACTTCGAGCACGACTATCCGAATGCTCGCGTCATCCGGCTGGAGCAGAACTACCGCTCGACCAAGAGCATCCTCGCCGCCGCCGGGGCCGTCGTCGCGAACAACCTCGAGCGCAAAGGCAAAAACCTGTGGACCGATGGCGCCGAAGGCGAGTTGATCGGACTCTATGCCGGATACGACGCCGAGAACGAAGCCCTCTACATCGCCGACACGGTTGAGCGGATGCTCGCTCAGAATCCGACGTATCGCGTCGCCGTCCTCTACCGCACAAACTTCCAGTCGCGCCAGATTGAAGAGGCTTTGCGACGCTATGGACGAGCCTACCTCGTCGTCGGCGGATTCAGCTACTACCAGCGCGCCGAGGTCAAAGACGCCGTCGCCTACCTGAAACTGGCGCTTGCACCCGAGGATTCCATCAGCCTGTTGCGCATTATTAACACTCCCGCCCGCGGCATCGGCAAGACAACGGTCGAGCAGATCGAGCAATACGCTCTGACCCACAATTTGAGCATGTGGCACGCGCTCGACCACATGATCGAACAGCAGCAATTCCCGGGACGCGCCCAGGCGGCGCTGACCGCATTCCGTACCCTGATCATCGACCTACGCGACGCGGTTGCGACCTGCCCTCTGAATGTCGCGCTCAAGTTCATCCTCGACCGCACGGGATACTTCAGCATGCTCGAGCAGGAGAACAGTCCGGAAGCCGAGGCCCGCATCGAGAATTTGAACGAGTTGATCAACGCCGCCGCCGAAGCCGTCGAGCGCGGCGAAGGCCCCACCGAATTCCTCGATCATGCCGCCCTGGTAGCCGATTCCGACTCCCTCGACACCAAGGCGCAAGTCACCCTCATGACGCTTCACAACGCCAAGGGTCTGGAATTTCCCATCGTGTTCCTGGCCGGCCTTGAGGAGGGGCTGTTTCCCCACATCCGCTCGATCGATTCCGCGGCCATGCTCGAAGAGGAGCGCCGTCTCTGCTACGTCGGGATGACACGCGCTGAGAAGCGTCTATTCCTCAGTTGGGCCCGGTCGCGAAGGCGCTTCGGCGGCGGACAGCCCGAGCCTTCCGTGCGCTCGCGCTTCCTGAAGGAGATTCCCGGCCACCTGATCGAAGGGTACGCCGAGGACAACGCCGCCCGTCAAGTGGACCTCACTCCCGAGCGGCGCGAGGTCCGCGAGACCGTCAAAAAGAATACCTACACAGGAAAGACGTATAATTCCCTGGAGAACATCTCGCAGTTCTTCGCCGAGCGCGGAATCAAGGCGGGTGGCCCGCCGCCGTCCTATCCGCCGCGCCAGCCGTCGCCGCCGGTCCCGGCGCCGCCGAAAATGATGGCTAAACCGCTGGGCTCTCGAAAAGCGGGCTCGACGGTGGATCATCCCAAGTACGGACGGGGCGTAATTGTGAGGCGGGAAGGTGAAGGCGAGGATGCGAAGCTAACCATCAGCTTCGCTAAATACGGGCTCAAGAAACTGATCGAAAAATACGCAGGATTGAAAACAGACTGATGAATACAAAAACGGTAACGGATCGGACGGAACGAAAGAAGCTGAAGCGGGCAGCGCGCAAGAAGGTTACCCCCAAAGCGAAGCGAGCCTCAGGTGTGGCGCGCGGCTCCATGAAGAAGAAGATCAGACGCGCCGCTCAAGGCCAGCGTAAGCGATAAGCCTGCGCGCGTGTCGCATCTTTTCCGCACCAAGAGCATCGACGCCCTGATTGCCGCGTCGGAGGAGCCCGGCAGACGGCTCGCCAAGACTCTTGGACCCTGGAGCCTCACAGCTCTAGGGATCGGCGCAGTGATCGGTTCCGGCATTTTCATTCTCACCGGAACCGCGGCCGCCGGAGAAAAACTCACCTACGAATCGATACTGCATGCGCCCGTGCTCGATCTTCTCCGTCACGGCCGCGACGCCGTCTCGACCATGGGACGTCCCGGCGCCGGACCCGCGATTTCGCTGGCGTTTCTTCTCACAGCTCTAGCGTGCGGTTTCGCCGCGCTCTGTTACGCCGAACTGGCGTCGATGATTCCAGTCGCGGGCAGCGCCTACACCTACGCCTACGCGACGCTCGGTGAGATTTTCGCCTGGATCATCGGCTGGGACCTCATCCTCGAATATGCCGTCTCCAACATGGCCGTGGCGGTAGGATTCTCCGCCTACTTCAACGATTTCCTCGACGCCGTTCTCGGCCTCCATCTTCCGGCAGAGCTTTCGAATCCGATCATCGCCGGCGGGCAGTTCACCGGCGCCTGGTTCAACCTGCCCGCGCTTCTTCTCATATTGGCGCTGACCTACATCCTCACCAGGGGCGTGAAAGAGGGCGCCGGCGCGAATAACCTGATGGTGATCGTGAAGGTTACCGCGATTCTGATCTTCATCATCGGAGCCTCAACAGCCGTCAAAACGGAAAACTGGCGTCCGTTCATGCCCAACGGATTTCCCGGCGTGCTGACCGGCGCTGCGATCGTGTTCTTCAGCTACATCGGTTTTGATTCGGTATCGACCGCCGCTGAAGAATGCCGCCGCCCGCAGCGCGATCTGCCAATCGGCATCATCGCCACGCTTGTAATCTGCACGATTTTGTACGTCTCAGTCTCGCTCACGCTCACCGGGATTGCCCATTACACGACGCTCGGCAACGCAGCCCCGGTAGCCGGCGCGCTAAAAGCCCTCGGTTACGACGGAATCCGGCGTTGGGTGGTAGCCGGCGCGATCGTCGGCATGATCTCCTCGCTGCTCGTATTCCAGTATGGGCAAGCGCGGATCTGGTTTGCGATGTCCCGCGACGGCCTACTCCCGCGCTTTTTCTCGAAGGTGCACACCGTCCACAAAACTCCTCATGTCAGCACCTGGGTCGCCGGGTTCGTCGTCGGAATACCCGCCGGCGTATGGGATATCGGCACGTTCGCCGACCTGGCGAATATTGGTACGCTGTTCGCTTTCGTAATTGTATCGGCGGGCGTGATTGTTTTGCGGCGCAGCCAGCCGGACCGCCCCCGCGGATTCCGCGTCCCAGGCTCTCCAGTGCTGCCCCTGTTCTCGATCTTCTCCTGCTTCGTTCTCATGCTAGGCCTGCCGCTGCAGACCTGGATTCGCTTCTTCGGCTGGCTTATCGTCGGATTGGTCGTGTACTATTTCTTCGGCCGGAAGCACAGCGCACTTCGCGCCGCGGCGAAATGAAAAACAAGTCAAAAGTCAAAAGTCAAGAGGCAAAAGTCAAAAGTGTGTCGGTGCACGGATTCTGCTCCCGCCGCACTATTGACTTTTGCCTTTTGACTTTTGACTTTTGACTTGCCTTTCCCATGCGCCCCCTCGCCGGACCAGCTCTTCTCTTCCTCCTCACCGTCGGCATTTTCTGGAAACTGGTTCTCACAAACCAGTACACCTGGCTCGCGCAGCCCGACTACGCAAATCAGGTCCTGCCATGGCTGCAGTTCCAGGCCGGCGAATGGCATCAGGGACAATTCCCGCTCTGGGATCCCTACCACTGGGGCGGACAATCACTCATCGGACAAGGCCAACCCGGCGCGGCCTATCCTCTGAACTGGATCCTGTTTCTTCTCCCGCTGCGCAACGGCTGGATCCGGCAGTCGTATGTGCATTGGTACTTCGTGCTGATCCACTTCATGGGCGCCCTGTTCTGCTACTGGCTCTGCCGCGATCTGAAGCGCAGCCGGACCGCGGCCATCCTCGCCGGCGCAGCCTTCGGGTTAAGCGGCTACGTCGGCAATGTCGATTGGCCGCAGATGCTGAACGGGGCTATCTGGGCTCCGGTCGTGTTTCTGTTCCTGCTGCGAGCCATGCGCGGAGAATCGCCGGCCACAAACGCCATCCTCGCCGGCGCCGCTCTTGGATTTTCTCTCCTTAGCGGCCACCATCAAGCGCCGTTGTTCGTGGCGCTGGCTGCCGCCGCCACGTGGATTTATTACTTCGTCGCGGCTCCCATGCCGCGCAGAAAAATTGTGTGCCTAGCCGCCCTCTTCGCCGTGTTCGTGGTCCTGACCGGCGGATTGCAAGTCTTGCCCGCCTACGAATATGGCAAGCTATCGCTGCGCTGGGTGAACGCGCCGGAACCAGTCGGTTGGAACGATCCCGTTCCTTACTTTGTCCATCACAATTATTCCCTTGGCCCACTCTCCATCTTCGGTATCGTGATCCCGGGCGCGCACACGGGCGTCAACCCGTTCCTGGGACTCGCCGTCATCTCGCTCGCGCTGCTCGGGATCGCCGCCGGCTGGCACGAGCGAATGATCCGATTCTGGGGAGCGATCGCCATCGGTGGCCTGGTTTTCTCGCTGGGCGGCAATTCGGTTTTCCACGGCGCGCTCTACGCGATCGTTCCCATGGTCGAAAAGGCTCGCAGTCCTGGGATGGCGATTCTCATTTTTCACCTCGGCGCAGCCGTTCTGGCCGCTTACGGACTCGATGCCATCGGTTCTCAAGCTCGTGATTGGGTCTGGACACGTCGCGTCGTCTGGGTGGCGCTCGCGTTGTCTGCGGCCTTGTATGCCACCCGTTTCGTCCAGATCATCAAGTCCGTCGAGCCTCAGGGACCCGATGGACCAGCCCTTGCCGGTCTCTCAGCCTTGCTGCTGGCAGGGCTGTACCAGGGCTGGCGACGGAGTGCGCTATCGGAGCGCGCCACTCGCGTATTGTTGGTGCTCCTTATGCTCTTCGAAACAGGCACGGTCACAGGCTTCTATTACCAGCGCAGCGGAGCGCCGGATAGCCCACTGGAGCGCCTGAAACAAAACGCCGACATCGTGCGCTTTTTGAGGGATCAGACGCAGCCCTTCCGCGCCGAGATCGATACCGAGGCGGTCCCCTTTAACTTCGGCGACTGGTTTGGCGTCGATATCTTCGAAGGATTCTGTGGGGTAACGAAGAACGTCATCGTCAACCACGGAGCCCCGCTTTTCCGCGATTTGTTCGCGCTCGGCTACTACATCGGACCTAAACCCGCCCGCGACGGGCAGGTGGAAATCTTTTCGGGCGAAAGCGGGCTCAAAGTGTATCGAAACCCCGGCCAGCACGATCGCGCTTGGGCAGTCCACGATGCCTTCGAAATTCCGCATGACAAAGCCGTGCTTCCCACCTTGTCTCGCCCCGGCTTCGATCGAAAGCGCCAGACATTTCTGCTAGGCGCAGTCCCCACACTCCAGGCCTGTGAAACGAACGAGAGCGTACGAGCTGTCGCGCGCGAAACGAACCGGCTCGTAATCGAGGCCAATCTGGGATGCCGTGGAATGGTAGTCGCGTCGGAGACCTACTCCCCGGGATGGAGCGCGACTGTCGACGGCAAGCCCGCGCACATCTACGAAGCCTATACTGTCCTGCGCGGGGTAGTTGTCGAGGCCGGACACCACCAGATCGAAATGCGGTATCGGCCGCGATCCGTCCTCCTCGGCGCCGTCATGACAGTAGCGGGCTTGGCCGGCGCACTTTTCTTCTGGATATACAGCCGGATACGCTCTTAGTACCATACGTGGCGTTACCCGCATTCGGGGGGAAGGTATAATGAAGGGCTCGTTTTCGAGGACGCTTGCAATTCCACTCATTCGACGAGGATTATCTTCAGCGGTTGGCCAGCGGCGATGCCGCGATCGAACGCCACTTCAGCCTTTACTTCGGCGATTTGCTCTCGCTGAAGCTTCGAGTCCGCATCCGTTCAGCTCAATTGATTGAAGATATTCGCCAGGAAACGCTGATGCGCGTCCTGCAGATCGTACGAAGGGGCGGTGTCGAGCACCCGGAGCGGTTTGGCGCATTCGTGAGCGCAGTCTGCAACAACGTTCTGATGGAGCAGGTTCGCGCCGAATCGCGGCACGAACGATCGGAGGCCGAAGCCGAGCCTATCGACGAGACCATCAATCTCGACGCTCCACTGATCAGCCAGCAGCGCATGCGCCAGGTGGAAAGCGTACTCGCCGATCTGCCGCCTAAAGACTGCAATTTGCTGCGGTTACTGTTCCTTGAAGATCGCGACCGTTTGGAATTGTGTAAGCAGTATGGGGTCACGGAAGACTATTTGCGCGTCCTCCTCCATCGCGCAAAATCGCGCTTCCGATCCATCTATTCAGCGCGTTACGGCGCCGCGGGGTCGGTCGTTTGAAACGGGATCGACTTTGCGTTCACTAATAATCAGGAACGGTTGATGGATCATGAAACCGCAGTCAAGAACAACGCCACCGAACGGTACTTCCTTGGCGAACTGACCGGCGCTGACCGGGAAGAGTTCGAAGAGCATTACTTTATGTGCCCGGAATGCACGGAGGACGTCCGGGCGCTGACCGTATTCGCTGTTAACGCGAAAGCGGTCTTTCGCGAAAAAGCCTCAGGGCCTGCTGTCCATGCCGGCGTACTGCTATCCGGCAAGGCCCTTTGGCTTTCCGCGGGACTCAATGTCGCCCTCCTCCTCGGGATCGGTTACACCACTTTCAAGGTTGCGCCGGAGTTGAAGCAGGAGCTTGCCGCCGCCCGTGCGCCCCAATTCGTTCAGGAGGTTTCGGTGCTGGGAGCATCCAGGAGCGCAGGCACGGTGCGGGAAATATCTCCCGCTACCCGGCGCGTTGTTTTCTCGTTCTATCTACCCGAGCAGTTCCAAAGTATCGAATATCAAGTGAAGGACGAATCCGGAACTGTTCAAACGAAGCAGAGCCTTGCCGCGCCGCCAAAGGAGGAATCCGCCGAATCCCACATCTCACTTTCCACTGCCAGCCTGAAGCCGGGAGCCTATGAGATTTCCTTTTGGGGAGTCGGAGCGAGTGGTCAGACGCCGATCGGGACTTCCAAGTTCCGAATCGCGAGTGAATAACGCCAGCGGACCCCAATAGTACGGCGCCCGGTTCCGTCCGCCGGATTTCAGTAGTTCGAGCTTAGCGGACCGCAGAGCAGCCGCAGGCTTCGAACCCGACGCAAGCCGGTCATAAAACAGATCCATCAATTCCGCAGTCGCCGCGTCATCCGCTTCCCAGAGCCCGGCGATCACGTTCCTCGCTCCGGCGTTCAGAAAGGCCCAAGTGAATCCGAGCAGTCCTTCCCCCGCATAGGCTCTCGCCCCCGCAGCGCGACAAGCTGAGATGGTCACCAGGTTCGCCTGTAGACGCTGCTTCATCACATCGCGGGCGTAGAGCTTGTAATCGTCGCCGACTTTCGAAAGAATCACCGCGGAATCGAGAGGGCTCTCCGAATTGGCTACCGCGTGCGCCGCGAAATGGATCAGGCTGTAGTCGCCGGGACTGGCGGATTGGTAAGCCTTCGGATGCGCCTGCTCGTGCGTCAGCAAAGAAGCCCCGGAGAATCGTCGACGGATAATCTCCGTCTCTTTTTCCAAATGCGGCAAGGGAGGAAACGCCGGATCCGCCAGCGTGGGATCGCCAATAAACAGCATGCGCCCCGGGGCCGCGCTTCGACGCGGTGGTATTTGCAGTAAACCCAATGCCGGCGCCACCGCGATGGTGACGTCTTCGATCCAATAATGCGGAACCGGATCGCGCGCAATGAGGGTTTCGAAATTCAGCCGGTGCAACGCGCCGTCAGGAACCACAATGACGCTCGCGCCGCGCGGAATCGACTGCGCCGCCGGTGCGACCAGCTCTTGATAGAGCTCGAACCCTGCCGGATTATCGCGCTCAAGCGGATCGTGCCCACGCTCGATCGCGGTCGTGTACCGATTCACGAGCTCGGCAATCCGCGCCTCGCCCGGTAGGATATGTTGGGAAACACCCTTAGGCCCGATCACCCACAAATAGGATCGAGCGGCTGTCAGCCAGTAGGACAGGAGGATCGGCCCATTCTGACGCGGCTGCGCCGCTACGAAGGAGGTATCGACGCCCAGCCGCTCTGCCAGCACCCGCGCCCGCGAAGAGTCAGCGACCGCCGCGGCGCGGGCCGTCTCTCCCTGGCCGGTGAGGAAGTCGACATAGTCGTCGTAGAAGCGGATCAGTTGCGCCAGGAACGTCACTTTGTGACGATCCTCGCCGAGTTTCGACCACTCACCTTCTATGGTGGCTAGCGCGTTGCGGAATTCCTGATCTGCTTCGGCGTCCCGATCGACGGCTTTGAGCTCGCGGGCAAGGCTGGCCTGGGCTTCCCAGAGGACGAATGGCTGCTTTTGGCTGGTCGCTGAGTAGATTACGGCTCGGAAGGAGGCTTCTGCTTGATCGTGTTGGCGGCGTGCGGCTTGGAGCGACGCTTTGTGGAGCTGATGATGCAGTAGAGACTTGGTGTTGTTCCTCTGGATGAGTGCAGCAGTCTGATCGATGAATCGCTCGGCCGCAGCAAGGTCTCCGCTCTCGATGGATGTCGTCGCCAGATTGTTCAGTACCATGGTGAGCCAGGTTTCATTCTTGGCCAACCTGGCTAGATCGGCCGCAGCTTGGTAGTTGAGGATCGCCTCGCTATACTCGTGGCGTCTATAGTAGACTCCGCCCAC
>Ga0075431_100008558_pt1 | contig 10247 bp, 7 predicted proteins | sample RhiMetdeltSRZDD5_FD_75297 | JGI IMG/M metagenome (GOLD analysis project Ga0075431, IMG submission 75297) | Populus rhizosphere microbial communities from Tennessee, USA - Rhizosphere MetaG P. deltoides SRZDD5 | ecosystem: Host-associated > Plants > Roots > Rhizosphere > Soil | place: USA...
CAAGCGGTACCGTCCAAACCACTTCGTGACGGACCTGCCGATGGACGATACCGACGGCGAGGTGGTGCCGGACTTTCACGCCGACCGCCGTGGCCGCGAGATCCTCAGGTTCGATATGCAGCCGGGCGATCTGACAGTACACCACTGCCGCACGCTGCACGGCGCAGCCGGGAATGCCTCACCGACGATGCGCCGCCGCGCGCTCTCCGTCCGCTATTGCGGTGACGACGCCCGCTACCGGATTCGCCGCGGCGTGCCGCAGAAGCCGCACCACGCCGAGGTCGCGGACGGCCATGTGCTCGATCACCCGGACTGCCCGGTGGTGTGGCGCGCTGCGGCCCGCTCCCCGTCAGCGACCGTTTGATCCGCTGCGGGCGTAGATCCGTTCCATCTCGTCCATGATCCGGTTCATCTCGCGCATCGCGGCCTGGAAGGGCTGCGAAGTGGTCATGTCTACCCCGGCATCCTTGAGAAGATCGATCGGGTACTTCGACGACCCGCCGGACAGCAGCCGCAGATAGGCGTCGCGATTTCGCGTCGCGGTGCCGTTGCGGCGCGCCTGCTCGCCGATGATGCCCTCCGACAGCGACATGCCCCCGATCACGCTGGTCGCATACTGGTAAACATAGAAGTTGAGATAGAAGTGCGGGATGTAGGCCCATTCCGCAGCGATAAGGTCGTCAACCCGTGTCACGCCCTGCTCGTGGCCATAGTACGTCCGGACGAGCTCGAGGTATTTCTTCGACAGGGACTCCCCGGTCAGCGGCTCGCCGCGCTCGACCGTCTCGTGCATCCAGAGCTCGAATTCGGCGAAGAGGGTCTGGCGGAAGAGCGTCGTACGTAGTACGTCGAGATAGCTCGACAGCAGAAAGAGACGGGTTGGGTCGTCCTTCGCGCCCGCGAGCATGTGCCGGAACAGCAGGCTCTCGTTCAGCGTCGAAGCGACCTCGGCGACGAAGGTCGAGTACGACCAGGTCGCGTACGGCTGGTGCTTCGACGACAGGTAGGAATGAATCGAGTGACCGGACTCGTGCGCGAGCGTCGAGACGTCCTCGTAGCCGCCGTTGAAGTTGAGCAGCTGGTACGGATGAACACCGTACACGGTGTTGCTGTACGCGCCCTGCGTCTTCCCCTCGTTCGGCAGCAGGTCCATCCAGCGCTCGCCATAGCCGCGCCGCAGCACGTCCACGTAGTCCTTGCCGAGCGGCGCGAACGCCTCGAGCGTGAGCGCCTGCGCCTGTTCGGGCGTATAGCGCAGCTCGACCTTTGTGACGATCGGCGCGTACAGGTCCTCGTAGCCCAGCTGATCGAGACCCATGATCTTCTGCCGCAGCCGCAGGTAACGATGCAGTGTCGGCAGGTTCGCGTGCACGTCCGCGAGGAGTTGCGTGTAGACGCCGGGCGGGATATTGGAGTCGAAGAGCGACGCCTCGAGCGAGCTCGCGAACTTGCGCTCACGGCGGAAGAAATCGTGGGCCTGGATCTCGGTGTTGAGCGTTGCGGCCAGCGTGCGTCCGAACTCCCCGTAACGGGTCCAGAACGCCTTGAATACCGCATCGCGCTCGGCCTTGTCTGGAGACGCGCGGTAGCGCGTGTACCCGGCGGCGTCGAGCTTCACCTTCTCGCCGTTCGCGAGCGTGATTTCCGGGTACGGCAGCTCCGCGGAGGTCAGCACGGAGCGGATGGTCTCGCCGGCTTCAGCGAGTGTCGTCGCGCCGGCGAGGATCCGCTCCTCCGCCTCCGAGAGCGTGTGAGGCGCAGCGCGCAGGATGTCGTCGAGATACATCCGGTACGACGCAAGCGCGGGCTCAGCGGCGAGATAGCGGTCGATCGTAGATCGCCCGAGGGCGAGGATCTCCGGGCGCAGGAACGCCGTCGACGTCTGCAGGTCGGTGAGCGCCTGCTGGGCTTCCTGCTTCATCTGCATGCTGCGGGCGACGCGAGTGTCCTGGTCGTAGAGCTGCAGGGCATACGCGTAGAGCCGGTTGGCGCGTCGGCTGGCGGTTTCCAGATCCGCGATCGCGTGCGCAAAGGCCTGAGAGGACTCGCCCAGCCGGCCGCGCCAGGCGGTGAGGTGCGGCAGCTCCGCCGCGAGCGCGCTCTTGTCGGCGAGCCAGGCGCTTTCGTCGGCGTACAGGTCGCGCAGATCCCAGCGCAACTGCTCGGGCACTTCGCTCCGCTCGATGGCGTGGCCCGCGAGCGGCAGCGCTGCCAGGAGACAGCACACGCGGCGGGAGAACTGTTTCCTCATGGTCATGCATCCGGAGTCAAGGCGGCCGCGCCGCGAAGCGGCACAGGTTGCCGAACCTGCGCGCGCGCCGCAATCGAGCGATGCTCGGCTCATCCTGCGGTGAAAACGCTTCGCCGCTACCGCGCGACCGACGGCCACGCTAAGCTTGCTGCGGTGCAACGTCAGAAGCCTCGCGGTAAGAAGCCGCGCGCCAGCGGCACGGCGCGACCGCCGAACCTCATCTACACGCTGCTCGAGGGGCGCGGGCTGCTCGAGATGGCGAGCCTGCCCTTCTGGTTGCCGGTCCTGCAGACGACGCCCCGGGGCGATGGGCACCCGGTGCTCCTGGTGCCGGGCTTTGCGGCGTCGGACGCGACGCTGGTAGGTCTCCGCGTCTTTCTCCGTTCGCGCGGCTATCGCGTCGAGACCTGGGGCTTCGGACAGAACACCGGTTTTCAGCGCAAGTTCACCCAGGCGCTCGAGCAGAAAGTGCGCTACATGCATCACCAGCACGGCCGCAAGGTGAGCCTGGTCGGTTGGAGCCTGGGCGGGGTGTACGCGTTCTATGCCGCACACTCCGCGCCCGAATGCGTGCGCAGCGTCGTCTCGCTCGGTGCGCCGATGCGCGTGACCGTCGATACCGACCAGGTGCCGCTCGCGATCAAGGCGCTGTACCGGTACTTCGCGCATCCCATGGGGCCCGTGGCGCATGTTTCGAATGTGCGCGCGCGGCTGCTGCGCTCGCCGCCGCCGGTGCCCTCGACCTGTATCTACTCGTCGACCGACGGCATCGTCCCGCCCGACGCCGCACGCATCGAGGCGCGGACCGGCAAGCACGAGAACATCTGGGTGCCGGGCAGTCACCTCGGGCTCGGGTTCAACGCCGCCGTGATGTGGGTGCTCGCCGACCGGCTGGCCCAGCCGGAGGGTGAATGGCGGCGGTTCCGCCCGAACGGGACCCTCGGCGCGCTGTACCGGCGTGCCGCCCGCTACGCGCTCCGCGACTGAGGATTCAGGCCGCTCGCCGTCGACGCGTCGCCGGCGATTTCGCCGGCCGCTTCCCGGCGCGCGCCTTCGCCGTGCGAGGCTTCCTCGGACGATCCGCCAGACCGAGGTATTCCTGGAAGCTGTCGCGGATGCACTGCGCGAAGAACTCGGGATCGGGCATCTGCTCGCGGCAGGACGTCGGCGAGATGATGATCCGCCCGTCGTAGCTCGTCACCGCGATGACGAGCCCCATGCCGTCGTAGATCGGCATGATCGCAGAGAAATACGTCATCCGCGCGCCGTCGAGGTACAGCGGAATCGCGGGCCCCGGTACGTTGGTGATAGTGCAGCTCGCCACCGGCGCGCGATGCCCGAAGCTGAGCGCGGAACCAGCCATCATCCGCGCCGAAAGCGCAAGCGACGCTGCGGGCGCGTGCTTGCGGATATCAGTCAGCTCGCGCGCGCTCACCGCGAGCGCCGGGTCGCCGGCCTTGGCGACGAACTGCTTGATCGAGCGCAACCGCGCCACCGGATCCGCGATATCAGTGCGCAGCGGCACTTGCAGCAGGCTGTAGCCGCGTGGGCCGCCCTCGCCGTTGCGGCGCGAGACCGGCGCGATCGACACCAGGCTCGGACCTGGCAGCTCCTCGTGCTTCTGCAGGTAGCGACGCAGCGCGCCGCCGCAGACGGCGAGTACCGCGTCGTTTACGGTCGCGCCCGCTACCAGCCCGCGGATCCGCTTGAACTCCTCGATGGTGAAACGCCGTGTCTCGAACACGCGATGCGGCGAGACGATCGAGTTGAAGCGCGTGACCGCCGAGCGCTCAGGATGCAGCCACGCATCGCCGAGCGAGCCGATCACCGCCGGGCTCAGACGACCGAGCATCCTCGCGAGCGGCGCCGCGACCTTGAGCGGCTGCATTGCGTTGTTGAGCGCCGCGCGCGCAAGGAGTGCCACGCTGCCCGGCGGCGACTCCGGGAACCAGGGCGTGGGCGGCGCAAGCTCGGGCGGCTCGGGGGTGGTGTCGTGGAGGAGCGTCGTGATCTCGGCGCCGGCGCTGGCGTCGATGGCGGCGTGGTGGATCTTGGCGAGGATCGCGAAGCTCAACTTCGGCAGGTCGAGAAAGGCATCGAGGCCCTCGACCAGGTAGAGCTCCCAGAGCGGCCGCGCCATGTCGAGCGGCCGTGCGTGGATGCGCGACACCTGGATGCAGAACTGCCGCCAGTCACCTGGCTTCGGCAGCGCGACGTGACGCACGTGGTACTCGAGATCGAAGCGCTCGTCCTCGATCCAGTAGGGATGATCGAGCTCGAGCGGGACCCGCAGCAGCCGCTGGCGGAAGATGGGCGAGAGATGCAGCCGGCGCTCGATATGCCGCAGCAGTCCCTTGAAGTGCACCTGGCCGTCGGCGGCGGTCGAGGGGTCGTAGATCGAGATCAGCGTGACATTCGAATTGGCGTGTCCGTTGTCCGCGTATACGAACTGAGCGTCCTCGCCGCGCAATTGCCGCATCGTGTTACCAGCCCCGGAGCGATCCGCGGCGAAGTGTAGCCTCAAACCGGATCCGGAATCGTCCGGCGGCCGCGGATCACGACGTGCACCGCAGTTTGGGGCTGCGACACCGCGTTCGCTGCGGGTATCGGCAGCTCAGGCGCCGTGACCCGGCGGTCGGACGGGCCGCGACCGCGACGTGCGGGAGCCATCACCGGACTCGTCGCCGTGGCGCGCGTCCGCGTGGCGGGCGAGCTCGAACTTGGCGATATGGTTGCGGTGCACCTCGTCCGGCCCGTCCGCGAGGCGGAGCGTCCGGGCGCTCGCGTACGCGTAGGCAAGTCCGACGTCGTCGCTGACCCCGGCAGCCCCGAATACCTGGATCGCCCAGTCGAGCACCTGGCAGGCGACGCTCGGCGTGACGACCTTGATCATCGAGATCTCGTTCTGCGCCGCCTTGTTGCCGGCCACGTCCATTTTCCACGCCGCATGCAGCACCAGCAGTCGCGCCTGGTCGATCATGATCCGCGCCTCGGCGATCCGCTCGCGCGTGACACCCTGGTCGGACAGCAGACGACCGAAAGCCGTGCGCTCGGCGGCGCGCCGGCACAGCGCCTCCAGCGCGCGCTCCGATGCGCCGATCAACCGCATGCAGTGGTGTATGCGTCCCGGGCCGAGCCGCCCCTGCGCGATCTCGAAGCCACGACCTTCGCCGAGCAGGATGTTCGATGCCGGAACGCGCACGTTCTCGAACAGCACCTCGGAATGACCATGCGGCGCGTCGTCGTAGCCGAAGACGGGCAGCTGGCGCAGCACGGTCACGCCCGGCGTGTCGCGCGGCACGAGAATCATCGACTGCCGTCGGTGGCGATCGGCGTGGGTCGGATCACTCTTGCCCATGAATATCAGGATCGTGCAGCGGGGATCGCCTGCGCCGGAGGTCCACCACTTCCGGCCGTTGAGTACGTAGTCGTCACCCCGTCGCTCGATGCGCGACTCGATGTTGGTCGCATCCGACGAGGCGACGGCCGGCTCGGTCATCGCGAACGCGGAGCGGATCCGCCCATCGAGCAGCGGCAGGAGCCATTCGCGCTTCTGCGCCTCGGTGCCGTAGCGGACCAGCACCTCCATGTTGCCGGTGTCGGGTGCCGAGCAGTTGAATGTCTCGGGCGCAATCGCCGATCGTCCCATGATCTCGCAGAGGGCCGCGTATTCGAGGTTACTGAGCCCGAGCCCGTGCTCGGACCCGGACAACCACAGGTTCCAGAGTCCCTCCGCCCGCGCCCGCTCCTTGAGCTCCTCGATCGTGTCCGTCGGGATCCAGGGGTTGCCCCTGCGCCGGTTCTCCTGAACCTCGGCTGCAAAACGCGCCTCTGCCGGATACACGTGCGAGTCCATAAACGCGCTCAGGCGTTCCTGCAGGCTGATGACCCTCTCGTTGTGGCTGAACTCCATGAGTGCGTCCTCAGGTTTGCAGGCGTTCGACCTGTCGCCATGCGAGCTCCGCGAGTGGCCGGGCGCGACGGCCCATCTCGAGCGCCTCGCTGCTCGCGGCGGTGCCCGACAAGGCGCGCGCCATGATCCCCTGCATGATCGCCGCGAGCCGGAACATGTTGAAGGCCATGTAGTACTCCCAGTCGCGCGCCGGGATGCCGATGCGACGCGTGCGGTGGCAGTACGCCGCGATGTGCGCCACTTCGCTGGGAATACCGAGTGCCCCGAGATCGTGACCGGCGATCCCGCGAAAAAGACCGGGCTCGACCCGCCACACCATGCAGTGATAGGCGAAGTCCGAGAGCGGATGACCGAGCGTCGACAGCTCCCAGTCGAGCACCGCGACGATGCGCGGCTCGCTCGGGTGAAAGATCACGTTGTCGAGCCGGTAGTCCCCGTGCACGATCCGCGTCTCGTCGTCCGCAGGCACATGCTCGGGCAGCCACTCGATCAGTCGGTCCATCGCTTCGATGGTCTCGGTCCGCGACGACTGGTATTGCCGGCTCCAGCGAGCGACCTGCCGGACGATATACTGACCGTGCCGCCCGTAGTCGGAGAGCCCCACCTCGTCCGGGTCGACCGAGTGCAGCGCCGCGATCACCCGATTCAGCTCGTCGTACATCCGCGCTCGCTCCCTGGGCTCGATACCGGGCAGAGCCGGGTCCCAGAGCACGCGCCCCTCGACGAACTCCATCAGGTAGAAGGCCGTGCCGATCACGGAGTCGTCCTCGCAGAGCGCGTGCACGCGAGCCACTGGGACGTCGCTCGCGGCAAGCGCCGCCATCACGCGGTACTCGCGATCCACCGCATGCGCGGACTGCACGAGCGCACCGCTCGGCTTGCGACGCAGGACGTAGCGGTCGGACCCGCGCGTTATGAGATAGGTGGGGTTCGACTGCCCGCCCTTGAGCCGCGTGACCTGCACCGGTCCCGGCGTGCCGCCCAGCGTCGCGGCGATCCAGGCGCCGAGCCGCGCGGCATCGATCCCCGCACCTGCGACTTCAGTACCACTCATCGCGCATTTCGAGAGTCGTATCGTCGACGCTGTCGAGGAGCTCGAACTGCGCCGCGGTACGCGGCAGCTCGCAGCGGAAGAACCAGCGGCAGGCCTGTCGCTTGCCGTCGTAGAACGCCCCCGCGCCATCACCCGCGGTGAGCGCCTGCTCGAGCCAGATCCACGCGGCCACGACGTGGCCGAACGTTTCCAGATAGATCGATGCGTTCGCCAGTCGCCGTGCCGATTCCGGCACTGCCGCCAGCGTGCGCGTGGTGGCGACGAGGCGAGTCACGGCATGCTCGAGCGCCTCCGCGTGAACGGCGAGCTCCGGATTGCACGTCGCCGGTGCGCCCCCCGCCGAGCGAGCACGCGCGACCGCGGCGCGCATGGTCGCGCAGAGCAGCTCCAATGCCTCCCCTCCCTCCAGCCCGACACGGCGGCCGAGCAGATCGATGGCCTGGATGCCGTGCGTGCCTTCGTGGATCGGATTCAGGCGGTTGTCGCGATAGAGCTGCTCGACCGGAAAATCGCGTGTATACCCGTAACCACCGTGCACCTGGATCGCGAGATCGTTCGCGGCCAGGCACCACTGCGAGGGCCAGGACTTGGCCACCGGCGTCAGCAGATCGAGCAGCAGCGACGCACGCCGCCGCGCCGCGACGTCGGGCGCGGTGTCGCGCTCGTCCACGAGTCTCGCGCAGTAGAGGCTCAGGGCAAGCCCCGCCTCGACATAGCACTTCTGCGCGAGCAGCATCCGGCGGACATCGGCGTGCCCGATGATCGGCACCGGCATGGCTGCGGGATCGCGCGCGTCGGGCGGCCGACCCTGCGGCCGGTTGCGTGCATAGTCGAGCGCCTCGAGGTAGCCCGCGTAACCCAGCGCCACGGCGCCGAGCCCGATCCCGATCCGGGCTTCGTTCATCATGTGGAACATGCAGGCGAGCCCCTGGTGCAGCTCGCCGACGAGGTAGCCGATCGCGCCCGCACGGCCCTGCGGTCGGTAGCGCCCCTCGCCGAAGCTGAGCAAGGTGTTGACGGTGCCGCGATATCCCATCTTGTGATTGAGACCGGCGAGCGCCACGTCATTCCGCTCGCCCGGCGTGCCGTCCTCCGCGACCAGCCGCCGGGGCACGGCGAACAGCGAGATGCCCTTGACGCCGGGTGGCGCGCCGGGGGTCTTCGCGAGCACGAGGTGCACGATGTTATCGGTGAGCTCGTGCTCGCCACCGGAGATCCACATCTTGTTGCCGTAGAGCCGATAGCGCGGTCCGAGCGGGCTCAGGCCGTCGGGTTCCGCGCGGGTGGCGATATCGGCGAGCGAGGATCCCGCCTGCGGCTCGGAGAGACACATCGTGCCCATGGCGCGGCCCGCAAGCATCGGCCGCACGAATGCATCGATCTGTTGCTGTGTGCCGTGAGCGAGCAGCAGGTGCGCGTTGCCGATCGTGAGCAGCGCATATCCCGAGGTGGCGACATTCGCCGCGCCGAACCAGGCAAAAGACGCCTTGTCCACCACGACCGGAAGCTGCATCCCGCCCAGGTCGTAGTCGCAGGTTGCGGCAACCAGCCCGGCGTCGGCAAACGCCGCCAGCGCCGACTTGATCTCCGGCAGCAGCCGCACGGCATCACCGTCGATGCTCGGCTCCTCGAGATCCGCCTTGCGCCGGTGCGGCAGGAAGCGCTCCGTGGCGATGCGCTCCGCGGATGCGAGCACGGAATCGAACGTCTCGCGCGAGTGGTCGGCAAACCGCGGTCGCGTGCAGAGCTGCTCCACGTCAAGCCACTCGTACAGCAGAAACTCAATATCCCGGCGTGAGAGCAGCTTGGCGGTCACGTAGCGCATCATACCGAACGTACCGCCTCGCACACGCCGAGCGCGCCGGTGCACGGGCGCTGCCCCTGTGCATCGGACCGCTGCCTCTGCTAGCGTTCGAGCCGCATGGCCAAGTCACCCAGTCTCCTCGACCTCCTGGCGATGCTGCCGGCCGGTGACATCGCCCGCACCGCGCGCTCCCTCGGCCTGTCACCCGAGCTGCTGCGCAAGCGCCTGGGCGCAATCGAGTCGACGCTCGGTGTGGACCTGCTCGGCAGCGCCACGCGCGCCCTGCTTCCCGCCGAGACCGGCAAGCTCGTCCTCGAGCATGCGGAACGCATCCTCACCCAGGCCCGCGACTTCACCCGTGATCTCGAGGAGCTTGCCGGGTTGCAGGCACCCTCGATCAACCTCGGCGCCGACACGCACGTCGCGCAGTTGTCGCTCGGCGTCGCGCTCGGCCGCATGATCACGGCGAACCCGCGTCTGCGCGCCAGGGTGACCATCGCGGACTTCGAGGAGCTCGCGCGCAGGGTGATCGCGGGCGAGCTCGAGTTCGGGGTCGCGGACACCGGCGGCGCGGCCCGTCACCCCACGCGGCTCGTCATCGAGCCCGTCGGCGAGTACCCGCTGCGGTTCTTCGTGCGCCCCGGACATCCGCTCGTGACCGGCGTCCCGCCGACGCTCGCCGCCGTACTCGCGTTCCCGCTCGCGATGTCGCGGATCCCGCAGCGCATCGCCGTGCACCTGGCCAGTGCGCAGCCGCTGCTCAGGCCCGATCGTGCGACCGGCGATCTGCTGCCGCCGCTCAAGGTCGACGACTTCGCGGCGGCGAAGCTGGCCGTCGCCGCCGGCGACGCGGTGGGTCTCGCTCCCGGACCGGCGATCGAGGCGGACGCGCGTTCGCGGAGGCTGGCAACCGTGCCGTTCGAGGCGCCGTGGCTTCGTGCGAGCTATGGCGTCTTCCGGGCGCGCAAGCGCACGTTGTCGCGCGCAGCGCAGCTCTGCATTGCACAGCTGCGCCAGGTCGATGCGGCGATTCAGGCCCGGGCTGCGCGAACGGCGCGCCACGCGGCACGACGCAGGCCGGCCACGAGTCCGCGCCCACGCCGGCGCAAGGCAGCCTGACGTGCTGCCGGCACTGGCGCTCGCAGCAGGCCTTCTGGCCAGCGGAGCCGCGGCGCCCGGCGTCGCACCGGTCACGCAACCGGGCACTCTGCGCGTCGACCTCGTG
>Ga0075431_100008560_pt1 | contig 10245 bp, 9 predicted proteins | sample RhiMetdeltSRZDD5_FD_75297 | JGI IMG/M metagenome (GOLD analysis project Ga0075431, IMG submission 75297) | Populus rhizosphere microbial communities from Tennessee, USA - Rhizosphere MetaG P. deltoides SRZDD5 | ecosystem: Host-associated > Plants > Roots > Rhizosphere > Soil | place: USA...
AGGACGTCCAGCCGCCGTAGCTGGCGGCTCTTTGCCTTCCCTGTGACAACGATACCGCGCTGTGCGAGAGCCGACTTTAGAAGCTGGGCAGCAAACTGGGCTGGGTCGAAGACGGAAAGATTGTATTTCAATCCCGGATGTTGCAGGGGGATTTCGCCCTGGAAAGTACATACCTGCCCATCCAGACTGCGGTCCATGCTCATCGAAGCACGCCCATCCCGGCTAACGGTCCTGACCCTATTGATGACCTCTACGCCTGTTTCCACGGGGTAGGTGCGCATCAGCGCCGGGCTGCCAGGAGTCTCCCCAGGGAGGACCTCCAGTTTGAAGAAGTTTTCGTTCACGGCCAGCGCACTCACTGCAGCGCTGTAGCTCCAAGGTAGGTCCTCTAAAGCCCAGGTCGGTCCGAAGGGTTCGTGCAAAAAGTAGCTTTCGTCTGCAACAATGTCGCCGACGATCAAGCGAATACCCCTCGCCGTCACCTGATCAACGACTTTCCAAACGAACGGAGGCACGTCGCTAGCTGCAAGATCTTCCTGCTGGGGATCGTAGCGGCGTCCTTCCAGATTCGGGTCTCCCCGTCCCACCAGCACAAGATTCCCAAGCAACCGACCTTGCATGTCGATCGGGCCCTCCGCAAAAACGGGAGTTTCGAATCGGAAGTCGGAACCGAGCCGTTCCAACGCCGCCGCCCCAATGAAAAGCTTTATCGTCGAGGCCGGTATGAACCGCTTTCTTGCGTTTGAAGAAAACAGGATCTCTCTGTTCTTCAGCGAAATGATGTGAATCCCCCAGAAGCCAGACTCCCACTTCGGCTGACTAAGCAACTGGCTGATCCGATCCTGCAAAGTGGAAGAGGGTTGGAGAGCTAGAACATGAATTTCTAGGCACAGATGTGCGAGCAACAGGCCTACAACCAGCAAATGCTTACGCCTGGACAGGAATCGAATAGGTTTAGCCAGGCCAACCATCAGAACTCTCACAACTCTGGGTTCCTTGGTCCCGCCGAGGTTTCAAAATTGGTCAATTTATCTGCCTTGTCCTGTTTGTGGGGGGTAGGTGGCCGAAAGCCGGGTGACCGTCCGTTGAGCCGGTATCACGACCGCAAGGGGTCGGCAGAGCTGCCAGTTTCTTCCCGGGCTGCCGAGAGAATTGTCATAACTTTCCCATCAAATCTCTAAACGCCATGTCAGCTTGGGTCGATATAATTTTTGTCTTTGCAACGAACAATCACTGTTATAATTCAAAAGCTCCGATAAGCATTCATCCCCAAACCTTACTCGAAACAGTTTGGAGAAATTTCACGCCACAGAGCAAGAAAATTAGCACTTCGGCATTTCACAAATTCGATTGCAGTTTCAGGCATAGATGACCAGGCTGAACCCGGTGTGACGAAAGCTGGTATTCATCGTCCGCCAGAGGGTGTCTTGTGCCTTTTCAGCCCTCAGCTGCTGGAGTCATTACAGACGATAATCCGTCGGAGGACAAAATCATGGAGCGCAAGTACAGGCAGCGTGGTTACATGGACAGTGATCGTGACCGGCAGCAAAAGCCCAAGCGGGAACCACGCCCGCCAGGAGGTCCCAAGGAGTTCCGGCCACGCCAGATGCCTGGTTTTCATGAGACCTATCGCTGCTCGATGTGTGGCGCATCCATCGCCATGCAGATTGAGCTGGAGAGCCAGTGTCCGAAATGCAAGGCAGATCTGCATACCTGCAAACAGTGCACATTTTTCGACACCTCGGCGCGCTTCGAATGTACCCAGCCTATCCCTGAACGAGTTCCGCGCAAGAACCTTCGTAACCAATGTAAGCTTTTCGCTGCCAAGAAGAGTGTCGAACGACAAACTTCTTCTCATTCCAGCGCTGCCAAGCCGCAAACCGCTCGTGAAGCCTTTGATGCACTCTTCAAGAAGTAACTTGGCCTCGCGTGTGAGATTTTGTTTGGAGCGCATTTCCGCTTCCCATTCTGTGCAGGCCAGCCTCTAATCTTCGCACGATGAAAACAGCCACTACGTCTGGGAGCCCTTTGCCCAAGCGACCGATGCAGGAGTACATCTCCTCGAAGGAAAAGAAGCAGGAATACGTCAACCAGATGTTTTCCGTCATCGCGCCAAGGTATGACCTGGTCACTTCGCTGCTATCCTACGGCCGCGACCAACGTTGGAAGCGGAAGTTGGTTGACATGGCTGCGTTGGAGGTGCATCACAACGTGCTCGACCTGGCTTGCGGAACAGGTGATCTCACATTCCTCCTGGCAGGGCGCCTGACTGAGGGAAGGGTTCTTGGGGTAGACATCACCCCCCCGATGATCGAGATTGCCAGCCGCAAGAAAGACGCAAGAGGGGCAAACAACGTAGCCTTCCAGGTGGCGGATGCTTGCTGTCTGAATCTGTCGGCAGACTCGTTCGATCGCATTACCGTGGGATACGGTGTCCGAAATGTCCCCGACATTCCCGTGTTGCTGAACGAGGTTTACCGTTTCTTGAAATCCGGTGGGAGATTTCTATCGTTAGACTTCAGCAAACCTTCAAACTCCCTCTATCGAGAGGCCTACCTCTGCTACTTGAGAGCCGTGGGGTCCCTCCTTGGTTGGCTGCTGCATGGAGATGCAGACGTGTATCGTTACATAGCAGAGTCGCTCAAGCTTTATCCAGGTCACCAGGGGATTCACGAGATGATGAAAACTGCAGGGTTTGTCGAGACAGGTTTCGTCACATTCCTGGGAGGGGCCATAGCAATCAATTTCGGCAGCAAGCCTGCCAACCACAGATCCTCGCTCGACCTGCGCCAAACTCCGCAATCCGACCCGCGGAAGGGAACTCTTGCTTAGACATAGTGGGGACAGCCAAAACGTGACTCCGTGCCTCCAAATCGCTTCTGTCGGCTACCGTTCTACGCAAAATACTCCCAGAGCAACTTGATTTCGCCCACGGCAACGGCGTCGCCAAGGGATGATATCCCTTGGCCAGATAGCCTTCGAGGTTGTGAGTGAGGCTTCCAGGCACTGATGTGCGGAGGCATGACTTTGAGAAGTGCTTGAGCAATTCGCGTTAAAACCTGCCCGTTGAACAGTGGGCCCCTGCATGAGTCAAGCTATATGTTGTTCGGCACCTACGTCGATGCTAGACTTAAGCGCCCTTGATCGTTCTAAAAGGAGAGCGTGTGTGCAGAACCCTATTTGCCTGCCCTTTGTGCTCGCCGGGCTCGGATTTCTCGTGGTCGGTTGCCAATCCCGCACCAAGATTGCCCCCGACACCGCAGCTCTTGTGAACCAGACCGAGATCAAGGAATCGGAGGTCGAAAGGGTCTATCGGAACCGACTCAAGCAGGCCAACCAAACTCCTTCTCCAGAAGAATCGTCGACGCTTCGACTCAACGTGCTAAGCCAGCTCATAAACGATGAAATGCTGATGTTGCGGGCTGCGGCCGACAAGCTGATTGCGAGCGACGACGAAGTCAACGTCAAGTTCACAGAATTTAAGAAGGAATATACCGAGGAAAAGTTTCAGCAGTTCCTTAAGGATCAGGGCGTCACGACGGACGACATCAGGAAGGAATTGCGAAAGAGCGCCACCATTGAGAAGCTCTATAACAAGGAAATCACTTCAAAGATCTCCGTAGCCGAAAGTGAGATTCAAGACTATTTTGCCAAGAACCGTGCAAACTATAACTTGCCGGAAAGCTGGCATGTGCTGCACATCCTGGTTACGCCATTTGCGGATGCCCAGCTCAATAATGCCAAGAACGATGATGCCAAAACTGACGAAGCTGCCCGGCAAAAGGTAGTCGGTTTATTGAAGCGGATTCTCAGTGGCGAGGATTTTCCCATCATCGCCCGCGACTATTCGGAAGACAGTTCCTCGGCTCCGGCAGGCGGCGACCTGCGGCTACTTAGCTTGCAGCAGTTGGAGGCCATCGATCCCCGCTTTCGGCAGGCCGTGCAAGGCCTCAAGATTGGTGACACCTTCGCCAGTCCCATACCGACCAAATATGGATACCACCTCGTTAAGTTGATTGAGAAGGAGGCTGGTGGCCAACATGAACTGACCGATCCCAAAGTTCAGGCCGATATTCGCCAGATTATTTTCAATCGCAAAGAAACCCTGTTGAAAACTGCCTATCTGGAACTGGTCCGTAATGAGACAGTCGTGAAGAATGTGTTGGCGCAAAAGATTCTCAATGATGCCGCTGGTAGCGGAGTGGCCTCGAGGTAGGAGTTCCCCCTCAGCAGCTGTGAGCATGTCAAGTGGCGGACGCAGCCGCTAAGACACCTCTACCGACGACTGCAATCTTGACATTTCTGTGCCGCACCTGTCCCCGACACACTCTGAATTGTGGGGAGAGATCAATAGCAAACGGAGGTCGATACCTCGGGTAATCTCACACAGATGCAAAGGAAGACGTTTAACATTGTCAATTTCGGTTGCCGCGCGACCCAGGCTGATGGGGCTGCCCTCGAGCAGGCATTCCTGGATCACGGTCTGGAAAAGGCTGTCGGCTGGGAGTCCTCTAAGGTCGTGTTGATCAATACTTGCACCGTAACCAACGCCGCCGACGTGGAAGCGCGCCAGATCATCCGGCGGGTGCACCGCGAGAACCCCGGTGCAAAGATCGTTGTCACCGGCTGCTATGCTCAGCGAGCGCCTCAAGAGCTCGCGGCGATCGAAGGGGTGGCTTGTGTGGTTGGCAACTCACACAAAGATCAGTTGGTACCCATCGTCGTCAAGAACTATCTTGATGGCGAGGTGGCCGCGGTTCTGAGCAGTGCGAGCCCTGCAGCCCGCGAAGCCAACACGTTTTGCAGCAGCATTTTTGAATCGCGGGAACTTCGTACTATCGCCGATCCCTCCGGCGGCGGAAGGACGCGACCGGTACTGAAGGTGCAAGATGGCTGCAGCTACCGCTGCTCCTATTGCATCATTCCCTGGGTTCGCGGCGATTCTCGCAGTCTGCCGCCCGGAGAGGTGCTCAGGCAAGTGCGACTCTTGCTCGATCGCGGTTTTCGGGAGATCACTCTCACGGGAATCCACCTGGGCGGCTATGGAAAGGACCTGGGCTCACGCGGCGGTCTGGTACAGCTCGTGAGGGAAGTCGTGAAAGAGGAGCGCCTCGCCCGACTACGGTTGAGTTCGATAGAACCTTTAGAGTACACGGATGACCTCATCGATCTCGTGGCCGAGTCGCCCAAGATGGCCAAACACTACCACGTTCCACTGCAAAGTGGCTCCGACCGCATCCTGCGCCTCATGCGGCGGCCTTACACCTCGACGTTCTATGCGAGATTGGTAGACAAGATGCGCCGGCGCGCTCCGGATGCGGCCATTGGCGCGGATGTTATGGTCGGCTTTCCGACCGAAACAGAGGCAGATCATCTCAGCACAAAGGCACTTCTTGGCGCCGCGCCGGTAACCTATCTGCATGTCTTCCCATACTCCCCGAGACCCGGAACAGCCTCCACCCGCCTGAACCCAGAGGTTCGAGGTGACGTCGCTCAAGAGCGAAGTCGCCAGTTGCGGGAATTGGCGGTCCAGAAGAACGAGACCTTCCGGAGTTCGTTCGTCGGGAAGTCGCTTTCCGTGACAACGCTAGACCGTAGGCCGACAGCCGGTGCCATCGAGGCTCTTAGTTCGAACTATCTGAAACTGGAAGTTCACGGAGATTCCATTCGGGCCAATGAGTTGCTCGAGGTGAAGGTGACTGCGCTAACCTCAAATGGGTTGAGCGGAGCTTGTCTCTGATGTCCCTGGTTTCCCCTAGTTAAGGGTAGTGGCGAAGCCAGGTCACCGTTCGATTCGGTTTCGCGCCGTCCCGTTAGCCAGTCTCCGCCACCACCGTCGCCTGAGCTGTTGTCCTTGGGCCACCCACTCCCCACAAACGGAGAGAGCGGATGAGTTTGACCCATACTTCACCTTCCTTGCGGGCGAATGAAAACTAGCTCTCCAGAACTACCTGCGCCACCGCATAACGATCGGTGTGAGACAAGCTGAGCCAGAAATGGAGGGCTCCCCTGCGATGGGCCAACTCCAAAGCGCGTCCGCTCAAGAACAGACTGGGTTTTCCGCTCAGCTCGTTCCTCACCTCGGCGTCATGCCAGCCAACACCGTCCCTCCATCCGGTTCCAATCGCTTTGAAGGCGGCTTCCTTGGCAGCAAACCGAGCCGCATAGTGCTGATATTGGTTGGCGCGTTCCTGGCAATACTCGATTTCAAGAGGCGTGAAGGCACGGTTCCGCAAGCGGTCTCCTCGCCGCACCATCGCCAGGCGCAGCTTCTCGATCTCGACGATATCAACGCCAATTCCAACAATCACCGGGTGTTCTCCTCAGGATGGAAGACCAATTTGTAACTTCAGAAGACGGGCTATTCTTATACCACCAACGGCTTGCAGCCTACAAGTGGCTCCGGCACGGGTTCGGCCTTCGGCGGAGTTTGACTGATCGACGCGAGATGTCTCTGGGATTCAACGGGTACCAACCCATCGAGACAGTCATCGAGAACCGCAGAATCTTTGTCAAGAGCCTCTGGGGTCGCGAATTGCCCCTGACCCTGCTAAAGCAGACTCATTCGGACGTCGTCTTGCCCGTGGTATCGCCAGGGTTCGCCGCGCCTCAGGAAGGCGACGGATTGGTCACACGCGAGCCGGAACTGCCGATCTCGGTCCAAACGGCGGATTGTTTGCCGGTGCTGCTGGTCGATCCATGTCGGCGTGCGATCGCAGCGATTCATGCGGGCTGGCGGGGAGTATTGAAGCGAATCGTCGCGAAAGCGGTGAGGCTTATGGAAGCCGAGTTCGCTACGAATCCTCGAGACTGTGTTGCCGTAGTCGGACCCTCGATTCGCAGTTGTTGCTATGAAGTCGGTGACGAAGTGGTTGAGCCTTTCACTAACGAATTTGACTACGCTGCTTCACTCTTTCGTGACCCGCGACCCGGTGAAGCGACGCGAAAGGGAACGCAGTACCTCGACCTGTCATTAGCTTGTCGGCAGCAGCTCCTCGATGCGAACCTGTTGTCAAAGAATATCCATGCGAACGGGCCCTGCACTTGCTGCCAAAAGCATCGATTCTTCTCACATCGGGCCGAGAAGGGAAACACCGGTCGGACGCTGTCGGTGATTGGGATGACATTCTAGGTGCCTTGTGCAACAAGGCGGCGCCCTCCAGCCAGCATCCAGCGTCTCAAACCAAGTTGTCGGTCAGAGAATCTGAGGCAATTGGCGATCTCGGCAACGATTCCTTTGGGGCCGAACCTTAGGTCGAGAGGGGCGCGCGTCTCGGCCCTTTAGGTGGGGACGGACGAAGCTGCATTGATGGCCGCCGGGCGTCGCAAACCGAGGAGCCAACGCATCGAGGCTGGCCAAAACGTCCAAACCTCACTCCATGTGTGACGGAACGCTCCTGTCGCCGCACGATTGGTTTCACAGAAAATGGTATGATCGGTTCGCAGATCATACAAGTTGGCACGATTCAGGAGATCATCTGAGCTGTTTCCCCGAGGTCAAGCATGAAATTATTCGGCAAGGCCGAAAAGCAGGAAGGATTCCTCAACAAACTCAGGGCCGCAGTCGCTTCAACAAAGTCCAACCTGGTTACGAAGATTGAAGACGTCGTCAAAGGCAAGAAGGTCATTGATGCCGAGTTGTTGGATGACTTGGAAGCCATTTTGATAGGCGCCGATATTGGGGTGGAAACCAGTAGCGACATTCTGAAAACCATTCGTGACAAGGTCAGCCGGAGGCAGGTCAATGATCCGGACCAGCTGCGGACCCTGATCAAGGCGGAGTTGCGGCAGATCTTGGATTCCGTAAATCAGAGTCGCATCGCTTCGCTAGCCACTGGGACGCGTGTAGTGATGGTCGTGGGTGTAAACGGCGTCGGCAAAACGACGACCATCGGCAAGCTGGCCAATCTGTGCAGGCAAGCGGGCAAGGGGGTTTTGGTTTGTGCAGCGGACACGTTTCGCGCGGCGGCCATCGAGCAGCTGGAAGTTTGGAGCCAGCGTGCCGGAGTGAGCGTCATCCGGCAGAAAGTCGGAGCTGATCCGTCCGCCGTGCTTTTTGATGCCATCGCCGCCGCCAGGTCTCGCTCGATTGATGTCTTGATTGTCGATACGGCAGGCCGCCTTCACACCAAAACCAATTTGATGACCGAACTCGAGAAGATGAAGCGCATTGCTGGACGCGAGATCGCCGGTGCGCCGCACGAGGTTTTGCTTGTCATCGACGCCACCACCGGCCAGAACGGTCTGGTTCAGGCCCGCGAGTTTACACGCAGTGCGGGAGTTACGGGAATTGTCCTGACAAAGCTCGACGGCACTGCCAAAGGCGGGGTCGTCGTCGCCATCGCACGTGAGCTGAAGATTCCCATTCAATATGTGGGTGTAGGGGAGAAGGTGGACGACTTGATTGAGTTTTCCTCCGAGCAATACATCGAGTCATTGTTTGAGACTGATTAGCTGACTCACCCGCGGTGGCAAGCCTGCTCAGGGCACCGAGAGTCGCCCAGCAAGCGCACCCCACTGGGTTCAAGTTACCCGATCCTCCAGACCCTCTGGCGCGGCCCATCGCCAAAGGATTCATTTACGCTCATGAGCGAGAGCCGGAAGACAGAGGCAAGGAAGCGCTGACTACCATCTGGCCCACTTGAAAACGTTTTAACCTCGGGCATCGTAGCCGCCCAAGAAACCACGCTGGAAGAGCCTGAGAAGGCAGGGAATCATTCACTTCCGCCGGAAGCGAAAGCAAAACTCTCGCACCGTCGTGCATCAACCCCAGCAAATGCCTGATCGTGACGAGCACTACATGAGTTATGCGTTACAGTTGGCCCGCCAAGGGATTGGACTCGTCAGTCCCAACCCGATGGTTGGAGCGGTGCTCGTTCGGGAAAATCGAATCGTTGGAGAGGGCTATCACCGTTACGCCGAACGTCATCATGCCGAGGTTTGTGCGCTGGAACAGGCAAGAGAGCAGGCACGCGGTGCGACCCTGTACGTCAACTTGGAGCCGTGTAGTCACTTCGGCCGCACGCCGCCTTGCGTTGATCAGATCATCGGAGCCGGTGTGGTGCGAGTCGTGGCAGCCATGCAGGATCCCAATCCACTTGTCGCTGGAAGCGGCTTTCAAAAACTCCAAACGGCCGGAATTGCCCTGACGAGGGGCATATGTGAACCAGAAGCCTTGAGATTGAATGAAGCCTATTGCGAATTCATCCGGACTCGGAAGCCTTTTGTCGTCCTAAAGGCTGCCATGACACTGGATGGCAAGATCGCCGAGTCCGGCGGTCGTTCCCGATGGATAACCGGCGAACCGGCCAGGGAAAAGGTCCAACAACTTCGCTTTGAGGCCGATGCTGTGCTCACCGGCATCGGAACAGTTCTGGCAGACGATCCGCTGCTTACGGATCGAACACAACGCCCTCGGCGAAGGTGCTTGGCCCGCGTTGTGCTGGACACTCACTTGCGTTTGCCCCTCGACTCCAGTCTGGCCTGCAGCTCCAGCGAAGGTGATATAATTCTGTTTTGCTCGGAGGAGCCCGAGCACGACAGGAAGCGTCGTGTGGAGGAGTCGGGCGTTGAAGTCGTTCCTGTTGCCGCCCCGGGAGGGAGGATTCCCTTCGAAGTTGTACTACGCGAGCTAGGCCGCCGTGACTTGACGAGCTTGCTCATCGAGGCTGGCTCGGAGGTCAACTTTGAGGCACTGCGCTCCGGCTGCGTAAACAAATTGTTCTGCTTTGTAGCCCCCAAAATGCTGGGGGGCAGGTCTCCGTTTCCGGTCGTGGGAGGGGAAGGTTTTCTTCATCTGGAGCAGGCTGTGCCACTGACCTTTGCATCGATCGAGCGAGTTGGAAACGACTTACTCATCGAGGCTTACGTCATTCAGAAGACCTGATGGCAGATAGACTTCTATGTTCACCGGAATCATCGAAGAAGTCGGGCAGGTAAAGTCGTTGCAGCATTCCGAAAACACCGCCACTCTGCAAGTAGAAGCGGACAAAATCCTCGAGGGTTTGCAGCTCGGAGATAGCATCGCGGTGAACGGAGTTTGTCTGACGGTTCGGAGGAAAGCAGCGCGACACTTCGCAGCCGAGCTATCCGAGGAGACGGTGAGCCGATCGAATCTGGGAGGATTGAAGGCAGGCATTCCCGTGAATCTCGAGCGGCCGCTGCTGCCAACGACGCGCCTGGGAGGGCACTTCGTTCAGGGCCACGTCGATGGGGTAGGGAAGGTGTTGTCCATCCGGGCAGATC
>Ga0075431_100008564_pt1 | contig 10243 bp, 4 predicted proteins | sample RhiMetdeltSRZDD5_FD_75297 | JGI IMG/M metagenome (GOLD analysis project Ga0075431, IMG submission 75297) | Populus rhizosphere microbial communities from Tennessee, USA - Rhizosphere MetaG P. deltoides SRZDD5 | ecosystem: Host-associated > Plants > Roots > Rhizosphere > Soil | place: USA...
TTCCTTCCCGACAGTCGACCGGGCGTCGCGTGGGACCGGGGGCTCGTGAACGTCGTTGCACCGGACGCCGCGACCTTCGCCCGACTGTGGAACGAGCACACATGAGCGCGGCCGCCGGTCTCTTCGCCTGGCGGGACGAACGGGACGGACGGGGTGGGCTCGCGGATGCCCTCTGCGCCGCGCTGCTCGCGGCGATCGGCGGTGCTGGCTTCGTCGCCGCCTTCCGCGCGCAGGATCTCGCCCGACCCCTGCTCACGGCGACGCTGACCGGAACGGCGGTCAGCCTGGTGGTGACCGGGATCCTGCGCCGTCGACCGTCCATGGCTGCGCTGGTCGCCGTCCCCGCGCTGGTTCCCGCGGCGGTCGTGGGCTGCGGCGGTGGAGCCGTGGTGTTCACAGGGCTTCGTGACGGCTGGTGGACGATCCTCGAGTCGGCCGCACCGGTTCGGGCCGAGCCTCCGGTCCTGGTCGTACCGTTCGCTGTGGTCGCCGTCGCGGCGTTCCTGGGTGCCGAGCTCGCCCAGCGCTCGCGCTCGCCCGTCGCTCCCGTGGTGCCGAGCCTGGCCGCGTTGCTGGTCGGTCTGCTGCTCGGCGCGCCGAGCCGGACCTCCCCGACGTGGGTGCCGGTCGCCTGGGTGGTGGGCGCGGCCCTCGTGGTAGGCCTGCGAACCGCGAGTGGACACGGCGGTGCAGCCGTCGCCGCGTCCACCGACCGTCGGGTCACCCCTCGGCATCTCGGCGCGGGCGGTGACTCGACACCAGTGGCGGTGGGGCAGCGCCGGCCCCGGCGTCGGTTCGGTCAAGCGGCCGCAGCGACCGTGCTGGTGCTGCCCGTGGTATGCCTCGCGCAGGGCTTCGGCCCCGACGCGCCCGGAGCAGGGACACGGCCGCGCTTCACGCTCCGCGATCAGTTCGAGCCCGTCGCGGCGCCGCAGCCGCTCACGAACCCACTGGTGGAGACCACCGCCCTGCAGGCCGGGCCGGACGACCTGCTGTTCGTCGCCGAGACCTCCGGACCGGTCGCGCGGTGGCGCCGGGCGGTGCTCGACACCTACGACGGCCGGGAGTGGCGGAGCCAGGGCACGTTCCTTCCCGCCGGTACCGAGCTCGCCGGGCCCGACTCCCCCGCCCCCGCCAGGGGGGACGGGGGCGAGCCCAGCGGCGAGCGGGTCCGGCAGAGCGTCGAGGTCGTCGGTCTGGATGGTCAATGGCTTCCGGTCGCCGATCGGGTGGTGGAGATCTCCCGCGAGGGGCTTCTGTTCGACCCCCAGGCCGGCGTTCTCCTGGTTGGTGGTGACGGGAACCTGCCGTCCGGCTACGAGGCCATGTCGGTGACAGGCAGCCCCTCGTCGGAACAGCTTGCGACGGCGGCCGTCGCCACCGACCAGGAAGCTCGCCGGGCGACCGCTGTTCCACCGGACCTGCCTGCGGACTTCGTGACCACCGCGGACGAGATCACGCGGGGCGCGGCCTCGGACTACGACCGGGCTCTGGCGATCGAGCGGTTCTTCGTCGAGTCGGCCCCTGAGGCCCCCTTCGAGCTGGCGACAGGTGACCTGCCCAGCGGGCACACCCTGGGCCACCTTCGCTGCTTCCTGTTCGAGGCCGACCGGTGCGCGCGCCGGGGCTCGGCTGAGCAGTTCGTCGCCGCCTTCGCCCTGCTGGCCCGGACCGCTGGCCTACCGGCCCGGGTGGTCGTGGGGTTCGACGGCTCGGGGGCGGCCGGACGCGACGAGGTGACGGCGGCCGAGGCGTCGGCGTGGGCCGAGGTGAAGTTCGACGGCATCGGGTGGGTGGCCTTCGATCCGGTGCCCGAGCCGTCGGTCGACGTGGCTCCGGTGACGACGCTGCTCCCCGGCGGTACGGGCGGGCCCGACGCGTCGACCCCGACGACGGTCGCGGAGCCTGACGACGGGTCGCTCTCGTCCGAGGGAGGTGAGACGGCGGCCGGTGACGGCGCCGGCAGCGCTCTTCAGGTGGCCCTGTGGGCGGCGGGTGGAGTGGTCGTCATCGCCCTGGTGCTGCTACCCGGAGCCTTGCGGGCGCGGCGACGGCGACGCCGCCGGCGCGCCCGGGGCGCGGCGGAACGCCTGGCCGGTGCCTGGGCGACCGCGGTCGACGACCTCATCCGAGGAGGTGTGGGCGTCGGCAGCGGCCTGGCCGGCCTCGCGGTCACCGACCTCGTCGGCATCGCCCGACAGGTGGACCACATCGCTCCGGCCGGACCGCCGCTGGCCGATCTGGGGCTGGTGGTCAACCGGGCGCGGTTCGGCGCCCCTGCCGTGGACCCGGCCGATGCCGATCGGGCCTGGACCCTGACCGACGACTTCACGAAGCGGCGACGCCAGGGACGCTCGATCGCCCAGCGCCTCCGGGAGTACGCCAACTTCCGCCGCTGAGCCGCCCGTCCCGCTCGTCGGCGCTCGTACTGATAGCGGCCCTCTGATTGCTCGGCTGGCTCATCTCAGCGGTCCGCCGCTGCCGGGCACCGGTCCGCCACTGCCGGGCACGGGCTCGCCGGGCACGGGTGGGCCGGCGCCACGCTCGGGGGCGCCGCTGATGCCGGGCTGGCCGGGGCCGAGGCCATATTGGCCCTCATCGCGGCCGACGCCAGGCGCCATGGGCCCGGTACGGCCGGGGGCACCGGGTGCGAAGCCAGCTTGGGCACCGTCGGCGCCGTGGGCACGCACCATGGCCCAGGAAGGACCGGGCTCGCCGGACCCGAAGCCATATTGGGGAGGAGCGCCGATGCCTCGCTCGGAGGCGCCCACGATGCCCTGGTCGACCACCGTCCAGCCGTAGGAGTCTGTCTCCCACGGGCGCATGCTGTCCATGGTGGGGTGCCACCCTGTGCCGTCCGTGGGGGGGCGAGCGACGCCGCCGAAGTAGCCGCCGACGCCCCCGCTGACGCCGCCGGCCAGGACGTCCGTCGCGAGTCCGGAGGGGTCGAAGGGATTCTGGCCGAAGGTCGCGCGGGCGGTCATTCCGAAGGCTGCCGATTCGGTCATGCCCCACACCGCGCCGCTGGCGAGCGGGCTGAGGCCCGCGAGACCACCCATCGTCCCGACGGTGTAGCCGAGGCCGCCGGCGCCGACGCCGATGACGCTGGACACCGCGACCTGGGTCCAGTCGACCTGGCCGGTGAAGGCCTGCTGAGCCATCGCGGACGCGCCACCGGAGACGAGCCCGCCGATGATCATCGAGCTGGCCACCGGCCCGATACCCGGTACGAAGAAGACGGCGGCCGCGCCGACGATCATGAGGCCACCGACGATCCACCCGGCGTTGCGATCGAACCAGCTCTCGTTCCAATGCTCCCGGGCCTCGGCGAGCTCCTGGTCGGTGAGCGGGCGGAGACCGGTCGGGTCGGACCAGCCGATGGGGTCGTTGGCGGCGTAGTGGTAGGGGTTGCTTCCCCAGGGGTGACCGGTCAGCCCGGGCAGCGGGTCCGGCGAGAGGAACGAACGAGTCGCCGGGTCGTACGCGCGGGCTCGCAACCAGACGAGACCGTCGACGTTGAGCTCGCCCTGGCAGTCCACTTCGAGCCCGACCGGGCCGGACGGCTCGTAGCCGTTGGACGGTGCCGCAACGACACCACCCCATGGATCGGGTACGGCGCCGTTGCCGTTGGGCCAGGCCGCCGCCATGTGCGGGAGGCCGCCCGCGGCGGCCAGGACATGGTCTCCGACCACCCGGAGCTCCTCGATCGGGCGGGCGGGATCCCAGACGAGGGGGATGCCGTCGATGGCGGCCAGCCGTCCGAGAGCGTCGTAGGACAGGCGACGTCGGCCGGTGACGCCGTCGGCCCCGGTGGTCTCGATCCCGTCCAGCTGGCCCGCGGGACCCCAGTGGTAGCGACGCTCGCCGTACGGGCCGAGCTCGGCGACCCGCCGCCCACATGCATCCCAGTCGAACCAGACATCCTCCCCCCGGCCGACGATGCTGGTCAGCTGCCCCGCCCGGTCGTAGCCGAAGCGTCGGGTGCCGTTCGGCGTGTCGTCCCGGATCAGCCGACCGACGGCGTCCCATTCGAAGCGCCGGATGCTCTCGCCGACCCGGACGGCGACCAGTTGCCCCGCCCGGTCGTAGCCGTAGCGGATGCAGCGACCGTCACCGTGCTCTTCGGTGACCCTGCGTCCAGCGGGGTCGTAGCTGAGCTCCACCGAAGCCTCTGGTAGACCGGTCACCTCGCAGGTCCAGCCGGTCAGGCGCCCGGCCTCCCAGCGACGCTCCTCGACCCGGGTGGCTCCGGCGACCCGGACGGGACGGCCGGCGACATCCCGCTCGATCACCACCTCGCCCATCTCGGGGTCGTGGATCACGGTGGGCCGGCCGGCCGGATCGAGCTCGTAGGTGGTCGTGGCGGTCAGCCCAGGGCGCTCGATGGCGGCGGCCACGACGTTGCCCGCCCCGTCGCGCGCCCATCGCATGGTCACGGCGCCCGTGGTCTCGGCGAGCAGCAGACCGTCGGCGTCCCACTCTCGGGTGACGGTGGCGCCGTCCGCTCCCGTGATCCGTACCACGCGGCCGAGCAGATCCCGCTCCACGGTGCTTTCGACCCCGTCGCTCCCCCAGGCAACGAGGCGATCCGAGTCGTCCCAACGCCACCGTTGGGTCCCTCCGTCAGCATCGGTCCGGCTCACCAGGCGCCCGCCGACGTCATAGGTGAACCGGGTCGCGCGCCCCAGCGGGTCAATGGTCTCGACCGGACGACCCATCGTGTCGAGACGCCGCTCCCAACGGGCACCGGTCGGATCGACCTGGGCCACGACCCGGCCCATCACGTCGCGCTCGAAGCGCACCTCACCGCCGTTGGGGTCGACCACGGACACGGCGCGGCCCGCCGCGTCGTATCCCGTTCGGGTTACCGCTCCGTCCGGTCCGATGACCTCGACGGGCCGGCCAACGGCGTCGTAGACGTAGCGCGTCACGCCGCCAGCGGGGTTGGTCACCGCGGTGACCCGACCGACGGGGTCGTAGGCGTAGCGGGTCGTTTCCCCGGTCGGCTCGACGACCCTCACCAGCCGGCCGTCGCGGTCGTAGCGGAAGCGGCGTCGGCTGCCCGCCGGACCGGTGACCACCCGGAGGCGGCCCAGGTGGTCGTAGTCGTAGCCGATCCGGGCACCGGTTGGACCCACCACCGACGTCAGGCGACCACCCGGCGAATAGGTGAACCGGGTGACGCCACCCGTCGCTTCGGTTACCTCGACGATCCTTCCGCACCGGTCGTAGGCCGCCCTGGCGCCCGAACCGTCCGGCCGGAGGTGGGCGACGGCCCGGCCCACCCGGTCGTACCCGAAGGCGACCGAGGTGCGACCGTCGTCGATCCCGGTGATCCTCCCCGCCTCGTTCACGCCGACGGAGCGGCGGGCCCCGGTCGGGCTGATGGTGGCGACAGGGGTACCTTCGGCGTCGTACTCGCGCCGCCAGATCGCGCCACCGGGATCGCTGACCTCGGTGACCCGGAGCAGGGGGTCATGAGTGAGGTCCCAGTGACCGCCGTCCGCCTGGACCACGCTCACCAGGGCGTCCTGCTCGTCCCACTCGAGCCGGGTGACGGCACCGGTCGGATCGATGTCCTCGATCACGTTGCCGTGTCTGCCACGGCGAAGCACGCGACGCGCCCCGGTCGGATCCTCGGTCGCGAGAACCCGACCGGCAGGCGACCGCTCGATCCGCCAGATCGCGCCGTCCGCCGTGCGCCGACGGACCATGTAGCCGGCCGCGTCCCGCTCGACCTCCTCCCGGTGGCCCAGCGGTGACGTCGCCGCGACCATCTGGCCCGTCCGATCCCAGTCGTACCGAGTCGTCGCCCCGTCGCCGTCGGTCACAGCGACGACGTGGCCCTGGTCGTCGTAGGCGAACTGGAGGACCACACCGTCGGGATCCACCACCTGCCGGACCAGTCCGTCGACCACCTCGACATGGGTGACTCCGCCTTCGGGATCGACGATCCTGCTCGGGATCCGCTCGTCGGCCCGGTAGCTGTACCGGCACGTTTCCTCGTCTGGCCCCGTGGCAGCGACGCAACGGCTCAGTTCGTCCCACTCCAGGGCCACGACAGCGCCGTCGGGTCGCTCGACACGCACGCAATGACCCTGTCGATCCCGGCGGTAGCTGGTCGTCCCGTCCCGCCGGTCGATGACCGCGACCACCCGGCCCTCGTCGTCGTAGGCCTTGGTCGTCGCCCGGCCAGCGCCGTCGACCACCTGCACCAGGCGACCGGCCTCGTCGTGCAGCCAACGGCTGGTCGAACCGTCAGGGTCGCCGGTCACCTCCGACGAGAGGTCGGGATGGTAGGAGAACCGGACGAGCCGACCCGCCGCCGTCTGCTGGGTGCTCACACGACCAGCTCGGTCGTAGGTGTTGCGGGCCGTCACGACGTGGTCGCCGTCCTCCACGGCGAGGAGGCCTCGGTGCGTGTCCCACTCGTAACGGCGGATGCCCAGCGGCCCCTGCACCTCCACCAGCCGACCCGTCTCGTCGTACCGGTAGTCGACGCGGCGGCCGTCGTCAGCCACCGCTGCCACGATGCGCCGACCGTCCCACTGGAAGGCCACGGACCGCCCCCGGACGTGGCCGAGGCGCACCAACCTCTCACCGTCCCAGGTCAGGACGACTCCGTTGCTCGGTCCGTGGTCGATCGCAGCCGGTCTTCCTTCAGCATCGAACCGCCAGCTCAGGCCCTCGAGCCCGAACTCGACCACTCCCCCGTCCTCGGCCACGCTGACCCGGCCACCGAAGCCAGCGACGGTCCCGGTCGACAGCGGCACCTCCACGACCTCGCCGTCAGGACCACGAAGGCTCGCGACCCTGCCCGCCCCGTCCCGACGCAGCCGGGCGGACGCCCACGAAGACCAGCCGGGACCGAACGGCCCCACCTCGCTGTCCAGGCTGTTGTAGGTGCGCCGGACCTGCAGCCACCTCAAGGCGGGCCCGAAGCCCAGATCGATCTCGACCTCGACGAAGTTGCCCGAGGCAACGTTCACTGGATCGGACGCGTAACCCGAGGTCTGCGGGCCCCCGACGGCCATCGACGGCATGACCCAGAGGTCGAAGCGACCATCCACGAAGCCACCGTTCGCCAGGGCCAGACCGATCTGCACATCCGTCGCGTGGCACAGCTCGGCGCCCCGAGCATCCGCGTCACGGAACGCCTGCGCCACGGTCCGCAACCAGCGGTTGTCCAGGCCATTGGCCGAGATCCACATGCCCACGTTGTTGACGAGGCCGCTGGCGCTGAGGCTCCCCCACTCGTTGTGGACCTCGAAGCTGCCCAGGGCCGCCGACAACGAGCCGTAGGCATCCAAGAGCTCAGAATCCAGGCGCTCACAGGTCGCAACGCAGGAGTCCATGTTGTCCGGGCGCGCCGAGACGACCACATCGACCTCGCTCAGAAGACCGTGCCGAAGCCCGTCCCGCGGGAGGCAGGACCCGACGGCGGCGACAGATGAGGCTCAGGGACCGGAGGCGGAGGCATCGGCGGCGGTGGGATCACCGGCAGGCTCCCGTTCCAGAACTTGTCCCATCCGCTGCGCTCCCCCTCCCGGCGCGCGGCTTCGGCCACCTGGCGCTCCCAGTCACGCGCGGCGAGGCGGCGGTCCTGCTCCTCGTGGGCCGCACGCAGCATGGCCCGCACGTCCTCGGCCGCATCACGCAGGGCGGCAGCCAACTCCACAGCGTCGAAATCACCCGCGAGCGCCCGCTGCATGAACTGCGGCATCGCCTGACCCTGCCAGTCGACCATGGCCTCGTTCTGAGCCGCGGAACGTTGCCCCCGCTTCGCCTCGATCTGCTCGGCCACGAAGTCGAAGTGCACGATCAACTCCTCCGCGCCGGTCCAGTCGAAGGGGACGTCCTCGTGGATCGCACCCAGGTTCTCGTCAGTCACCGCCACCCGCCATCGCCGACGACGCCACGGCCCCGCGAAGCCACGGCCGCCGAAGCCACCCAGCACTTGCACACGCCGACCGAACGTAGAAGGGGACCGCTAGCCGGCCGTTAGCGGTCGTCGTTCGGCACCGGACCAACGCGAGCACCCGCGAACCTGCTCAGCCTGGTGCCGGCGTGGCGGCGCCTTGGACGGTGTCCTGGTTGGCGCCGCGGATGCACTGTGGGGGGCTGAACACCGACGCGACGTCACCGGACGGCATGGCGTCGACGGTGGCGACGAGCGCGACGGCGTAGCAATAGCCGACGCCCGGTCGCAGCGACGTCTCCGGGATGAGCAACGACGGCCCGTTCTCGGCCGGCACGACCTGTGGCTCGTCGGACTCGGACAGGACCAGCACCAGGTAGCTGCCCGCGGTGTCTCCCTCCCAGCTCAGCTCGACCCCCGCCGGGCTCTCGACCACGTGCAGGCCGGTCGGGATCGCCGCGTCATCTGGCTCCGACCCCGGGCTCGAGTCCGATCCGTCGCCGCCGGCGTGGTCGTCGTCGCTGACCCGATCCCGCAGGCCGAGTCCGACGACAGCCGCCGCCACGGCCACCAGCAACAGTCCACCGAGGGCCAAGGCGCGGCGGCCCGGACGCCGGCGGGGTCCAGCCGGGTCCGTCGGGATCACCATCGGAGGAGGACGGCGTGGCTGACCGTCGCGCTGGATGGTCAGCTCGCCGGGAGGCGGCGGCCCGAAGGCGGCAGGTGGCAGCGACGACGCGGCCGTCCCGCCGCCGTTGTTACCCACCGCGGCCGGTGGCCGGACGCGCTCGACCGTGAGGTGACCTTCGGGCGCCGCGCCGACGAACTCCGGAGCCCCAGATGTCATCGGCGGGGCAGGCGGCGACGCCACATCAACCCCCGCGGCCTCCAGATCCAGGACCACGGGGTGGGTGGGCGTCACCCCGAGCTCGGCCTGAGCCCGCTCGAGGTCCGTGGCGAAGGCCAGCGCCGTCGACGTGCGATGCGCGGGATCGCGAGCCATGGCCGCCGCCAAGGTCCTCACCAGCGTCGCAGGGACGTCCGGCCGGGTCAGCGGGGGGACGTCGGTCTGCAGGATGCGCAACAGCAATGCGGGCAGCGAGTCGCCGGTCGCCACCTCGTGGGCGGCGTGGCCGGCAAGGACCGCATACAGGGTCGCCGCCAGCGAGTAGACGTCGGACGCGGGGGTCGTGGCGGTCCGCTCGATCACCTCGGGCGCCGCGTAGTAGGGCGTGAACCCATCGGTCTTGATCGAGACCTCGTGCCGTTCGGCCAGGACCGAGAGCCCGAAGTCGGCGAGCACTGGTTGACCATACGGAGTGAGCAGCGCATTTGCCGGGGTGATGTCACGATGGATCACACCGGCTCGGTGTGCGGTCTCCAAGGCCCCGGCGAGAGCGATGCCGATCTGCACCGCATCCTCCACCGGCAGGGGCCCGCCGTTGTCGAGGAGGTCGCGGATGGATCCGTCGGGGAACAGCTCCATGGTGATGTAGGGACGGCCGTCGGCGGCGATCCCGGCGTCGTACAAGGTGACGATGTTCGGATGGGCGGAGAGCCGGCCGGCGAGCTGACACTCACGGAGGAAGCGGCGCTGGGACCGCTCGTCGGTGAGCGCGACCGCCAGGATCTTGATGGCGACCCACCGGTCGAACTTCTCCTGGTACCCGCGGTACACCTCGCTGTGGCCGCCGCGACCCACCGGAACGAGCTCGCGGTACCCGTCGAGTACCAGCACTACCCCGGACCCGTCGTCCCGTCGGCCGCCGTCTCCGCCGGATGGGTCGGCGTCGGCGGTCGTAGGCCGGCTTGGACCAGTAGCCAGCGTCGGTTGGCGACGAGGACTCCCCGACCGGGTGGAAACGCCTGCCCGGGGCGAAGCGTCGGTTTGATGCCCAGGGTGGCGTGGACGTCCGCGCGGCTCTCGGGCTGGAGGAACAAGGTGCTCCGGTTACGTCGCAGCACCGACATCCAGCCCGAATAGGTCCTGGTCATCGTGGTTGGGTCACAGGCGACCACGAGGCGGACGGCATCGTGCTTGGTCAGCGCTTCGAGGGGGCGCAGGATCTCGGCGCCGTCGATGTCCTCGGCGCTGTCGACGAACAGCACGAGCTCGGCCTCGACGCGCTCGACACCGTCCAGCTTCTCGGCCAGCCGGGCCACCACGTCGGCTTGCGAACCCCGGGTGAACGCTGCTTCGTCCCACAGGTCGAGCCCCGACAGGGGGCTGGCCGGGCCGCCGAGCACCACGAGCTGGGGGCCGTCACGGTTCACGGCCCGCAGTCCCCACGCCAGCGCCTCGAGCGTCGAGGACTTGCCCGACAA
>Ga0075431_100008567_pt1 | contig 10239 bp, 7 predicted proteins | sample RhiMetdeltSRZDD5_FD_75297 | JGI IMG/M metagenome (GOLD analysis project Ga0075431, IMG submission 75297) | Populus rhizosphere microbial communities from Tennessee, USA - Rhizosphere MetaG P. deltoides SRZDD5 | ecosystem: Host-associated > Plants > Roots > Rhizosphere > Soil | place: USA...
TCGTACACGCCGCCGCCCAGCCCAGCCACGACCTGGCCGCCTCGCGGCCGTTCGACGACTTCGACACCAACGCCGTCGGCACCATGAACCTGCTGGAGGCGGCCAGGCAGGGCGCCCCCGACGCGGTGTTCGTGCACATGTCCACCAACAAGGTCTACGGCGACGCCCCCAACGAGCTGCCGCTGAAGGAGCTGCCCACCCGCTGGGACTACGCCCGGCCGGGAGACTTCGACGGGGTCGGCGAGTCGATGCGGATCGACCAATCGAAGCACTCGCTCTTCGGCGCCGGCAAGGTGGCCGCGGACGTGATGGTGCAGGAGTACGGCCGCTACTTCGGCATGCGGACCTGCTGCCTCCGCGGCGGGTGCCTGACGGGCCCGAACCACAGCGGCGTCGAGCTGCACGGGTTCCTCAGCTACCTGGTGAAGTGCAACGTGGAGGGCCGGCTCTACAAGGTGTACGGCTACAAGGGCAAGCAGGTCCGCGACAACATCCACGCGCTCGACGTCGCCCGGTTCGTCCACGCCTTCTTCGAGAACCCGCGGCCGGGCGAGGTCTACAACCTCGGCGGCGGGCGGGCCAACAGCTGCTCGATCCTCGAAGCCTTCGACCGGGCCGAGTCCCTGAGCGGGCGGAGGATGCAGTTCGAGTACCTCGAGAAGAACCGCGAGGGGGACCACGTCTGCTACGTCAGCAACCTCGCCAAGGCGAAATCGGATTTCCCGGGCTGGGACGTCACCAAGTCGCTGGACGACATCTTCGACGAGCTGTTCTCGAGCTGGCACCGGCGCTTCCGGAAGACGGGGTGAGCCGCCGCCTCGCGGCGGTGCAGCGCCGCTCGCGCGGCAAAGGACCGTTCGACATGAACACCGAGATCGCTCGATATTCACCAGCAATTCCCGACGAGACGGCGTCGGGCGAGGAGGGGGTCGAACGCGAGTTCCTGAGCCTCCTCGACCAGGTGTTTCGTCGACTGCGGCAACACAACATCCGCCACTGCGTCCTCCGCAACCGCGACCGCATCCCTCGCGGGCTCCTTACGGGCTCCGACGTTGACGTCCTCGTTCCCGCCGGCACCTTGGCGTCCGAACTCGTACGGATCATGGGGGACCTGCGGCCGACCCACGTCGTCCCTCACCGCTCGACGCTGGAGGTGTACTTCCCGGCCGGGCCGCTGCTCCTTCATGTCGACTTCCTCATTCAGGACCGCGAGTGGCGCGGCGCCCGGTACCTCCGGAACGAAGAGATCCTCGACGCGGCCCGCGACGACGACGGAATGCCGGTGGCGTCGCCGGTGCACCAGGCGTTCTGCGCCTGGTTCAGCAGCCTCACTCGCCGCGGCAAGTTCAAACCCCGGTACGTCCCGCTGATCTCCTCGGCGTTCCGTGATTCCCCCGACGCGATGGCCCGGCTGCTGACGCGGGCGTTCGGGCGGCGCCTGGCCCTGGAACTCCTGGGCCTGGCCGAGCGGGGCGAGTTGCAGCGGTCGGACGAGTTTGCCGGCCGCTGCCGCAGGGCCATCTGGCTCCGCGCACTCCGCCGCCAGCCGCTCGCGACGCTATGGGGACTGGCGGCTCATTATGCGGCCGAAGCGAGGCTTTGGGCGCGGCCGCCGGGGCTCTCGGTGGCGGTCCTCGGACCGGACGGCTCGGGCAAGTCGGCGGTCGCCTCGGCCCTCACGTCCGCGACGCGGGCCGTTCTGCCTTTCACCGCGGTGTCGGTCCACCACCTGTATGAGCGCGTCCTCCCGCGGCTCTCGGAGCTGAAGAAGGGGCGTTTGCGGCGGAGGCCCTCCGCCCCGGCCGTCGTACACAACCCGCACGGCAAGACCGCCCACACGGCCTTGGGGTCGCTGTTCACCCTCGGCTATTCAATGCTCGACCAGTGGCTCAGCCAGTTCCTGTTCGTCCGGTCCAGGCTCGGCAGAAACACGCTCCTCTGCCACGACCGCTACATGATCGAGATCGTGGTGGACCCGAAACGGTTCCGCTACGGTGGCCCTCAGTGGCTGGCCCGCGCGTTCAGCCGAATCACGCCCCGGCTCGACCTGGTCGTCCTGCTGGACGCGCCGGCGGAAGTACTCCAGTCGCGGAAACAGGAAGTTGAGTTCAAAGAGACGAAGCGGCAGCGGGAGGCGTACCGGGCGCTGGTGAGCGCACTGCCGAACGGCCACGTCGTCGATGCGAACCGGCCGCTCCCGCCGGTGGTCGAGGACGTGCGGCGGATTCTCCTTCTGTATCTCGCGCATCGGACCGCCCATCGGTTCCGCTTCGCCGTGGCCGGCGCGGCAACCTCTGGGGTGTCAACTTCCGGCGCCAAACTCTCCAGCCCGGCGGCACCCGCCGGCGCGGCCCCAGCCGCTGTTGCCCCCGCCACGGCAGTTCCCTTTGAGGTGTGCAGATGACGTCCGTTCACGCCATTCCTGCATCCTCGTGGAGGGCGCGCCCGGCCGGTGCGCTGGGACTGCTGCGCAAAGGCTCCTGGGGCATTGCGGACCAGATGCTCATCTCCGGGACGAACTTCGTGACCATGGTGTTCCTTGCGCGCGGGCTCGGTCCGGCGGCGTTCGGCGCCTTCAGCCTCGTCTACGGGGCGATGCTGTTCGTCAACAGCATCCAGGGGGCGTTGATCATCCAGCCGCACAGCGTCCTTTGCGCCTCGCGCAAGGGGCAGGCCTGTGCCGACTACACGCTCTCCACCGCCGTCGCCCAGCTCTTCTTCGCCGCGGCCGCCGCCGTGCTTTCCGGCGCGGCAGGCGGTGTCAGCTTCCTGGCCGGGTGGCCGACGACGCACCTGTTTCTGGCGCTGGCCCCCTGCATCGCCGCGTGGCAGTTGCAGGAGTTCACGCGCCGCGTCCTGTACGACGAGCGGCGCCTCGGCGCTGCCTTCGCCAACGACGTCATCAGCTACGGCGGCCAAACCGCGGTCGTCGCGACGCTCTGGGCACTCGGTCTCCTGACGGCACCGATCGCCCTGTACGCGATCATGGCTACGTCGGCGCTGGCCGCGGTCGTGGGGGCGTGGCAGCTCCGCTCCAACTTGCGCGGCCGGTTCTCCCGCTCCGTGTTCTCCGAGAACTGGCGGTTCGGCAAGTGGCTGGCAGGGGCCGAGATCGGCTATTGGGCCTCCAACCAGTTTTACCTGTACCTGACGGGCATCCTACTCGGGGTGGCGGCGACGGGCGTGCTGCGGGCCGGGTACGTGATCTTTGGGCCCACCCGCATCCTCGGGTTCTTCCTCAGGACCGTCCTGCCCAACCGCTTCGCCCGCACGCTCGCCGACGACGGCGATCCCGCGATGCGCGAGCAGGTGAAGCTGGTCACTTCCGTCTCAGCGCCGCTCATGGCGACCTACTGCCTGCTCGTGGCGGTTTTCGCCGACCCACTGGTCCGCCTGCTGTACGGGCCGCAGTTCGCGGGCCACGCGATGGTCGTGGTGCTATATGCCGTTTCCGCCTTCGTCTCGCTCATGACCTGCGTAGTCACGTCCGCCCTCCGCGCCAAGCAACTCTCCCGCCGACTGTTCATCAGCCAGCTCTACGCGAGCCTGGTCGCGGCGCCGGTCGGGTGGGCGCTGATCAAGTTCCTGGGGGTTGAAGGTGCCGTGGTGGGCATCATCCTGACCAACGTGGTCGTCGGCCTTTCGAACTACCTCGCCTACCGCCGGACCGGGCGCCGCGACGGCCCACCGGAAGTGGTGGTGGGTGAAGGGGGGTCGCCGGAATGAAGACCGACGTCGCACCAGTCACAGGTCTGGCTACGGCGGACGGCGCACCCGCCGGCGGTCGCGCGGCCACGTTGACGCGCCTCTTCCAGACGCTGGAAGAGGCCGGCATCGGTTATTGCGTCCTGCACGGGTACGACGACCTGCCCGCCCGCGTCGCGTCCGACATCGACTGCGTCGTCTCCGCGGAAGTGCTCCCCCGCCGCCTGGCCTCCGTGCTCCGGGCGGACCGGGAACGGCTCGGCGCCCGGATCGTGCAGTGGTTCGACGACGCCGCGCACTTCATCGTCTTATGCGGCCGAGCCCCGGACGGGGAGCCGTTCTTCGTGCAGCTTCACGCCTGCGCCGATTACCACCTCGCCCGTCGGACGTTCTACTCCGGCGAGGAATTTCTCAGGGGCCGCGAGCGGCGCAACGGGTTCTGGATTCCGGCCCCCGCCCTCGAATTCGCCAGTCACCTGGCCAAGAAGATCGCCAAGGGTGAACTGACGGAAGAGGCGGCGCGTTCTCTGGAAGTGCTCTACGCGCGCGACCCGGCGGGATGTCGGCAGCACGCGGTCCGGCTCTGGGGGGGCGAGTACGCCGACCTCGTCACCGCCGCCGCGGAGCGCGCGGAATGGGACACGGTCCGGCAACACGTCGTTTCGCTCCGAAAGGAGCAGAACCGGCGAATCCTCCTCCGCGCGCCGCTGGGCGTCGCACGGGACTGGCTGGCCGCCGCCGCCCGGCGCGTCCGTCGCGTTCGGCGCGCCGACCGGGGCCTGAACGTGGTCCTCCTGGGGCCCGACGGCTCGGGAAAGTCGTCAGTCGTGGAGGCGGTCCGGTGCGGCGTGGCGCCGGCTTTCGTGGCGACGCAGCGCCGGACGTTCCCGCCCGCCCTGCTTCGGCGCGGCTCCGGCACGAACGCCACGCCGCACGCCACACGCGAGCGTTCCTTTATCAGCTCGGTCATCCGCGCGGTCTGCTACTGGTTCGTCTACTGCACGCTCGGGCATTACCTGCTCATCCGCCCGGCGATGGCGCGGGCGACACTGCTCTTACACGACCGCCACCTCGTGGACGCGCTGGTCGACCCGAAGCGGTACCGCTACGGCGGCCCGCGCTGGCTGCTGCGCCTCATCTGGGGACTCGTCCCCAAGCCGGACCTCGTGATCCTGCTCGACGCCCCGGCCGAGCTCGTGCAAGCGCGAAAGCAGGAAGTGCCGGTGGAAGAGACGCGGCGACAACTGGCAGCCTACCGGGAACTCGTCTCCGGCATGCGCAACGGTCGCGTGGTGGACGCCGCGATGCCCCTGCGGGAGGTGGTCGCGGCAGTGGAGGACCTGATCCTCGACCGTCTCGCCGCCCGCGCCGCGGGCGGACTCCGACAGGAGGCCGGCCGATGAACGCCAGTTCGCCTTTCTTCAGTTGGACCTGTCTGTTTCCGGCGGACACCTCGTACGAGTTTGCCCCGCACACGGCATGGGCGCGCGAGGGCGGCGGGTCACGCGCCCGCGGCGACGTATTTGTTACCTCGGATCGGTCGTCCGCGGCGCTGCCCGATCTCGATTCCTATGGTGGCCTCGTCGCCGTCAATTGCCAGGGGCTGTCGGAGCGTCGGCTGCAAGAGGCCGGGTTCGCGTACGTCCGCCGGTTCGCGCTGCTCCCGGGCCTGGAATCGCCGCGGTGGTTCATTCCCCTCGAGACGCCGGCGCTGTCCTCGGCGGGATTCTGCCTTTCCGCCCCGTTCAAGTTCGCAGCGCAACTCCGGCGGTGCGCGGGTCGGGCGGCGGCGCGGGTCGGGCTGCCGGGGTGGTACCGCGACCAGATCATCATAGCCCGGCGGGAGGTTCCGCCCGTCGAGCGCGCCATTCAAGAGTTATTCCCCGGGCGCCCGGTCCGGCTGGCGCTCTCGTCCGGCACCCCGCCCCCCGCGATCAACCGCAAGATATCACTGGCCGTGTTAGCGGCAGGCGGGCAGGTCCTGGCGTTCGGGAAGCTTCCGGGCCCCAGCGGCATTTCCGAGCACAATGTGCGGCGCGAGGCGGAGGTGTTGTCCCACCTTTCGCGCTGCCCCGGCGGCACGCGCGCGCCGAGGCTCCTCTTCTCGGGCAGCGTCGGCGGCAGGTTTCTGGCGCTTTCCACACCGCTGCCGGGCCGGCCGCCGGGGCCGGAGCCGGCCGACGCTCACCGCCGATTCCTCGACGGCCTGAGGACGGGGCGGCTGCGGCCGGCCGACGACAACGCGTACGCGCGGAGCCTCTGGGAACGCGCTCCGCTGCTGGCCAACCGGCCCGACCTCGCGACGGCCCATCGGGACCTCCTTTCGGCACTGCGTGCGTCCCGCCTGCCGGCGACGACCGTTCACGGCGACTTCGTGCCGTGGAACCTTCGCGAGCACGAGGGCGCCATCGGCGCCTTCGACTGGGAGTACGCGCAGGTGGACGGATTGCCCTTAATCGATGAGACGCACCACCTGCTGGCGGTGGGCTACCTCCTGAGGAATTGGTCGCCGGCGGAAGCGTTCGACCGGCTCAGCAACGCGGCATCGGACTCGCCGCTCGACCTCCCGCCGCGCGTCGTCGGCCTCCTGCAACTGGGTTACCTGCTCGATTACCTGCTCCGGCTGTTCGGCGAAGGGCACGGCGACGACTACCCGCGGGTCAAGTGGTGCCGCGACATCGTTCACTATCTGGCGCCGCCCGCTCTGAGGGGAGTCGCCGCATGAACTCCACCTCGACCGATGTCGCCCTGCCGCCGTCCCCCGCCGCGCGCCGCGCAAAGCCGGCCCCCATTCCCCGTCGCGTGGCCGAGGTGCTCGAACCGGTCCTCAGGAACACGGACGGGACCGGGTGGTCGGTGCGCAAGCTTGCGGATGGGGGCCAGGCCCGGCTCTTCGCCGTCGAGGCCCGCGAAGCGCGGGCCCGGCTGAGCGCCGACGGCCTCATCGTCAAGGTGTATTACGGCGACGGCGCGGCGGACCGGGAGGCCGCCCGCGACGAGTACGAGTGCCTGCGTCGACTTCACGCCCGGCTGGACGGCACGACGCAACACGGGTGGAGGGTCTGCTGCCCCCGCCCCGTTCATTTGTGTACCCGGTCGGCCGCACTGGTCATGACCCGCGTCCCGGGGATCCCCTTGAGCCGGCACCTAGCCAGCCGGGAGGGGCCCCCGTCGGAGGTGCTCGAGTCAGTCGCACGCGCGGCGGTGTCCTGTTTGCGGCGTTACTGGGAGGGCGAGGCCCGGCTGTACGGGGATCTGATCCTGAACAACATCCTGTGCGACCTGCCGTCGCGCACCCTGTCGCTCGTTGACCCCGGCATGCCCGAGCCGTTTTACGACTGTGCCGCCGCGCCCCGCGCGTGGTACCCGGCCTCGCGCGACCTAGGCTTTCTGCTGTTCTGGACGGCGTCGCTGGTCCGCGCGTCGATCCCGCACCCGGTCCTTCACGCGCGGCAGAAGCGGATGACGGGCCGGATCCTCCGCACATTTCTCGAGGGATTCGAGTCGGCCGCAGAGAGAACCGACGCGACGAACGAGATCGAGGCGTGTGCGCGGCTCCACCTGGCGCGGATGGCGACTCCACTTTCGCCGCAGGGGATATGGCGACGCCTCGTAAAGCGCGCCACAACGAGGACTGTCACTCGGATCCTGCGCGACTTGCGGGAAGCAGACCGGATGGCCGTGTCACGAGGCAGGCTGGCGTGACGACGCAACCGCTCCATCTTGGCCCCTCGCGCTTCGGTGTCCCGCCGGAGGCGGCCTTCATTCCGCCGGCCCGGCTCGACCAGGAAGGAACCGCCGGTCCCCGGCACTGCGCCTGGCTCGACCTGCTGTGCTTCACGCTGCTCGGGTACGCGCTCTTTGGAAAGGGCTTCGCCTACCTCGGGCTGCCGCCGCTGTTCATCGGCGACGCGGTCCTGCTGCTCGGCGTGTTGTGGCTGCTCGTGCTGACGCGCTCGACGTCCGTCGTCCTCTCGTCGCCGCCGGTATGGCTGCTGCTCCTGCTGATGGGCTGGGGGCTGGCCCGCACGTGGCCGTACCTGGCGCGGTACCGCGTGGACGCGCTGCGGGACGCGGCGCTGTACGGCTACGCCGCCTTCGCCCCCGTCGTCTTCGGCGTCATCGTCGCGCGGCCGCGGCGGCTGGCGGCGCTGCTGCGGAGGTACTCCGTCTTCGCCCGGGTCTTCCTGGCGGCGGTGCCGGTCGTGTGGCTCGGCTCGCGGTTTTTCGGCGACGCCATCCCCCGCTGGCCGTGGGCGGACGTGCCAATCGTCCACGCCAAGGGCGGCGACCTGCTGGTCCACCTGGCCGGGGTCCTGGCGTTCTGGGCGGCCGGTACGGGACGGTATCGGCCCTTCTGGCTCCTGTTGCTGGCGGTCAACGTCGGCCTGGTCGGCGCCTACAACCGCGGCGGCCTCATCTCGTTCCTCCTGGTGTTCGCGGTCTGCGGGCTCTTCCGGCCCCTCGCCGGGGCCCTGTGGCGCATCACCGCCGTCATCACCATCACGCTCCTGCTGCTGGCTGTGACCGACCTGCGGTTCCGCATGCCCGGCAAGGGCCGCGAGGTCTCCTTCTCCCAGCTGGCCGGCAACGTCCTGAGCGTCGTCGGCGAGTCGGAGGAGCAGGAGCTCGACGGCACCAAGCAGTGGCGGCTGAACTGGTGGGGGGACATCGTCAACTACACCGTCAACGGCCCCTACTTCTGGACCGGCAAGGGGTTCGGGATCAACCTCGCCGACGACGACGGCTACCAGGGCACGGCGTGGGAGGGGCAGCTCCGCAGCCCGCACAACGGCCACCTGACCGTCCTGGCCCGCGCCGGCGTTCCCGGCCTGGCGCTGTGGCTCCTCGTCCACGCCGCGTGGGCGGCGGAAATGCTCAACCGCTACCTCCAGGCCAAAGCCGCCGGCCGCCGCCGGTGGCAGGGCGCGTTCCTGTTCCTGCTGGCCTACTGGGCCGCCTTCATGGCCAACGCGTCCTTCGACGTCTTCATCGAAGGCCCCATGGGGGGGATCTGGCTGTGGACCGTCTACGGCGCGGGACTCGCCGCCGTCTGGGCCTACCGCCACCACCCGGAAATCCTGGACGACAACCTGGACCAAGCCGCGCCGGGTGCGGCGCGGAGGTGATGTCATGGCAACGATCGGCGTTTTCGGTCTGAACATGTCGCCCAAGTCGGGCGGGGTCTACAGCCTGATCGACGGGCTGATGTCGCACGCGCAGCACTCGCGGCACAGCTTCCTGTACCTCACCGCGCACCGCCCCTCCGCCGCCACGCTCCCGGCGAACGTCGAGGTGCTCGAGCGGCCGAAGTGGGCGCGCGTCGCCACGCAGGTGGCGATGAACCTGCCCCGCGCGGACCTGCTGTTCCGCTGCCGCGCCCTGTCGCTGGGCGCGCTGGCGGCCGCGGCGGGCGTAGGGCCGGGGTTGTTCCGGGCGGTGGACGGCTGGCTGTGGCCCCACTGCTTCAAGCCGGTGCCCAACCTCCGCCGGACGGTGGTGATCTGCCACGACATGATCCACCGGCACCACCCGGAGTACTTCAGCCGGCGGGAGCGCGCCGGCCGCCGCCAGGCGGAGCGGCTGCTACCGCTGACGGAAACGATCCTGTGCCCGTCGCTGGCCAGCGCCGGCGACTTGGTCGCCGCCTACCCGGCGCTGGAGTCGAAGGTGCGGCTGTTCCACGAGTCCCCCTGCGAGGTCGTGCCTGAAGGGGACTGCGCCGCGGAGCTGCGGCAGGTGGACGAGACCTACGGCGGCGCGCCGCTGTTCCTTTTCGTCGCGGTTGACTGGCCCCACAAGAACCACCGGCTGCTGATTGAGGCGGCGGTGGCGCTGCGCGGGATGACCGACCGCCCCTTCCGGACAGTGTTCGTCGGCCGCCGCCGCGGCTCGGCCGTGGCGGAAGCCGTCCGCGCCGCGGGGGCGGGCGACGTCGTCAGTGAACTCGGCGGCGTGTCGCGGGCGATGCTGGCGGCGCTGTACCGACGGGCGACCGCGCTCGTGTACCCGTCGCTGCACGAGGGGTTCGGCATCCCGCTGGTGGAGGCGATGCGGTACGGCGTGCCGATCGTTGCCAGCGACCGCCCCTGCATCCCCGAGGTGTGCGGCGGCGCCGCCGCCCTGCTGCCCCCCAACTCGCCCGACGTCTGGGCGATGGAAATGCACCGGTTGATGAACGACCCGGAGCACCGGGAGTTCCTGGCAGATCTGTCGCGCCGGCGTGCCGGCGCGTTCAGTTGGGCCGGGACCTGGCGGGGCGTGGACGACGCGCTCGACGCGGCACTGGCCGGTGCGCCGGCATCGGCCGCCGACGGGACGGTGCCGATGCGCTATCCGGCCGAACCGGTCATGACGCCCACTTAACCGCGCCGGCGCGAGAACTTGGTCACCCGCGCGGGATCACCTTCGGCGGTGATCAGGATCACCGATTCCCAGGCGCGTGCCCGAGTCCGTCCAGCCAGGGGCTTTCGGGGCCTGGCGGGGCAGTGTGGCACGCCGAAGCAGTGGATGAGTTGGCGTCGTTCGTAGTGG
>Ga0075431_100008568_pt1 | contig 10239 bp, 13 predicted proteins | sample RhiMetdeltSRZDD5_FD_75297 | JGI IMG/M metagenome (GOLD analysis project Ga0075431, IMG submission 75297) | Populus rhizosphere microbial communities from Tennessee, USA - Rhizosphere MetaG P. deltoides SRZDD5 | ecosystem: Host-associated > Plants > Roots > Rhizosphere > Soil | place: USA...
GTCCAAAAGTCGGACGGTTAGGGACGGACGAGAGACGGGTGGACGTGGTAGGTGGCGCTTCGGGGGCGGCCGAACGTGTACGGCGTCGGTCGGAAGCGGATGTATCCGTGAAGTTCGAGTGCTTCGAGCGCTTCGTCGAGATCGGCGTCCGAGTGGATGCGGTAGCGGACGGCGTGGCGGGCGTCGCGGCGGGTGAAGCTCGGTCGGCCGGTGCGCTTGATCCAGGCGATCAGCGTGGGGGTGTTGGCGACGACGGGATCGAGGCCCATAGCGGCGTAGGCGGCTTTAGCGTGCTCGGTGAGGTACTCGGCGAGGCAGATGGCGCTCTCGACGAGGTGATAGGGGACAGGGGATAGGGGACAGGGGTGGTCGAGGGAGGCGACGTGGAGGAGGCCGGCGATCCTGGCGGTGGCGCCGACGAGCTTGCTGGCCCAGTCGACGATCGGGTCGAGGTCAGCGTCTGGGGCGAGGCGGGGCTCGACTGACTCGGCGAACTCTCGGAGGCGGTCGGCGGCGAGGGGGTCGAAACGGAGGTGCTGGGTTCTAGGTGCTGGGTTCTGGGGGAGGGGTGGGTGAGGGTGAGGAGGGCGCGGATCTGGCGGTGGTAGAACTCGCGGAAGCCGTTGTCGACGGGTTCGAGGGCGACGTCGCGGCGGCCGAGGGTGGCGGCGGGGACGGCGTAGAGGAACCTTGCGAGGAGGCCTCGGCCGTGGAAACCTGGGCGGGCGACGAGGTTGCGGAGGACTTCGGGCTGGACGGCGAGGCCGACGGTGAGGGCGGGGTGGGGGATGACCTCGCCTGGACGGCCGACGCGGTCGACGATTATTGGGTCGCCGGCGTGACCTTTGAGGTAGTGATCGAGGTTGGGGGCGCCGGTGCTGGAGTAGCGGCCAGCGATCATGTCGAAGAGGCCGCCTTCGGGGCTAAGGATGGCGAGTCGGCCGCCGTGCTGGGAGAGGAGCATGGCCAGCTTCTCGGGTGAGCAGTCGTCCGTGACGAGGCGAGGGACGACGGGGGTTTCGGCAGCATTCAGGTCTGCGAGGCGGTGTTCGACGGCTTCGAGGAGCTGGGGTCGGTTGGGATCGTCGGCTGAACAGAGGGCGGCGGCGTCCTGGGCGCGGATCAGGGCTTGCTCGGCGGCGTGCTGGCGCCGGCGAGCGAGCGCGAGCAGCGGGGCGGCCTCGACGGCGCGCTCAGCCTCGAACTGGACGAGGGGGGCGGTGATGCTGGCGAAGATGGCGCTCTTGCGGTGGCCTGGAGGGAGGGCGACGAGGGTGAAGAGGTTGAGGGGCTCGATCCAGTCGCCCCAGGGGTTGAGGACGATCGGGCCGGCGCAGGCGGCAGATAAGACGGCGAGGGCGAGCATGCCGGCGAGGTCGGTGGGGGTCTGGGTGGCCCTGGCCTCGGCGCGGACGTAGATGCCGATCCAGCCTGGTAGGGCTCGGTCTGGGAAGGCGGGAAGGCGGGGGGCGCCGAACGGGGTGGGGTCAGGCCAGGGTCGGTCTTCTGGGTCAGGGTTGCCGCGGAGGAGGGCGGTGAGGCGATCGATGTTGGTGATGCCGGATTTGGCGAGGATGAGGGCAGCTCGGCGGTTGACGGGGGTGGCGGCGATGGCGGCCTGGACGGGCTCTGACCAGTCTGGATCGAGGTCGTGGAGCTGCTTCTTTGTGGGAAGTTGGCCTTCGAGGGCGTGGACGAAGACGTAGGCGGGGCTGGTGGTGTCGGCGGACATGGTGAGGCCTCACGGGTAGTGGAGTGCCGGTCCAGAGGCGTAAGAGAGGGCGTTAGTTGGACCGTGGGTTGATGAACTTCTACGAATACCATCGGTATGCCGGGAGCCCCCACCCCAACCCCTCCCCCGCGCACGGGAGGGGCTCTCGCTCCCCCTCTCCATCGCGATGGAGAGGGGGTCGGGGGGTGGGGGCCCTCCCGGGCGACTACCGAACTATCTCGTCAAACTTCATAAACCCACGTCTAGGGTTGAGCCGTCGCTACGCGACTCTAGCCGGCGGACACTGAGGTGTACCCCTGAGCGCGGCCTAGAGCGCGCCAGCGTAACAGGCGCCTTGCCGCCACTTCGCACCCTCAACTCGTGTAGACTGGACACAGAATCGATGGTGGAAGGGTGGTCACCGTGGACTTGGAGTCCGTGCTACAGGCGACGGCTGACAAGTTGTTGACCGACTTCGACTTGCTCAGCAAGGAGGTCAAGCATAGCCGACGGCCCGGGAAGTGCTCGCCTCCCGGGCCGTTGGCTTGTCCACGCTGTTGGATGCGCCGAGGGCGACGGCCCCCGGCGCATCCAACAGAGGCGCCATGAGAGCCCTAGACCGTCAGACCCTTTGCCTGTGCTTCCTCCTTGACGGTGGTCCGGACCTCCTGAGCCACGCCTTGCACCTTCTCCATCGTCTCGCTGGCGACTTCCTGCGCCCGCCCCATCACCTGCGCATTGGCCGCGCCCATCATCTGATTTTCTAGCTGGGTCGGCGGCAGCCAGAGCCCTACGGCTGCCCCAAGCGAAGCAGCGACGGCAGCCGCCGTCAGCGGCCGCTCCTGGACCAGACGCTGGAGCTGTCCGGGCGCGCGCTGCGTCTGGTCCATGACCGTCCCGGCCATATCACCGACGTGGTCCTGGACAGAGGTGGCCATCCCGCCTACATGCTCCTGGACTGAGTTCGCCATCTCGCCGACGTGCTCTTGCGCCGAGCTGGCCAAGTCACCGACCTGGCTGGTAGCGCGACTCACCATGCCCCCATCTCCGCTCGTGCTCTGGTACCCGGACCGATTGGCCTGGTTTGCCGCTGGCGAGCCGTACCGAGAGTGCGTGCCGCTGTGGGCTCGGTAATCTGGATGACCTGACGAGCGGTTCATGTACAGCCAGCCGAGGCCGATTCCGACCAGGGCTGCCGGCACCGGATTCTGCTGGATAAGGTCGACGATGCTCGAACCGGCGTCCACGGCGCTCTCGCTGGCACTGCTGGCCAGGTGGCCGGCCGTACTGGCCGCATCGCTCGCAATCTGACCCGCCGTACTCGCCGCGTCGCTCGCCATCTGGCCGGCGCTCCCGATCATGCCGTCGTCAGTCTCGCCGCTTTCACGTGCCAGCGGGGGTCTGGGCAGGCTCCCAGCTACCACTCGAGCGGAGTCTGACGTCATGGCGTCCCGCTCCTCCTGAGATGCATAGCCAGTGCGAATGGGGTACGCTTGCGGCGCCGTAGCGCCCTGGTACGAGCCCGGTGTCCGATAGGTTCCGGCGGTCGATCCGGTGGTGGACGCTTGCCCGCCCGCGCGATTCTTGTAGAGCCAGAACAGGCTCAGGCCCGCCAGTGCCGCTGGGATCGGGTTCTGCTTGATGGTGTCGATCACGATTGAGCTCACTCCCTTCGCCGTCGCTCCAGCGGTGGTGACGGCCTCTTCGGCACGCCCGACCGTCGCGTCCCAGGCGGCATCTTTTGCCCCGGTGGTCACGTCGCGGGCCGCGTCTTTGACCTCGTGGACGGCGTGCTCGGTGACCTCCTTAGCCGCGTCCTTCACCTCGCGAACGGCGTCCTGCAACACTTCCTGGGCCGCCGTCTTGGCCTGGTCGGTCGCATCACGCGCGATGTCCTTTGCCTGCGCGCTCAGGACATCAGGAGCGAGGCGTTGCTGAATCGCGTCGATCGTCCCGCTCATCTCCGTCCGGGTCTGCGCGATCTCAAGGCGGATCTCCTCGGGGTCTCGATCGTCCGTATCAGCGTCCGTACTTCGACTTGCGCCCCCGGGTCCACCGGAAGAGTCGTACAGCATCATCCGATTTGCTCCTTTGCCCACTGCGTGTCTTCCTTAATCGATTGGATGGTCTGACGCGGCGTCAGATCCTGCTGCTTCAGCGCCGAGATGCCCCTCTGGACGAGGACATACCCGACGACGGCCACGACCGCGCCGACGATCAGCGCCGCCGCCCACAACGGGACGCCCCGATCAGCGATCAGGAAGATCACGGCGGCGATGATCGCGAGCAGCCCGGCGTAGGCGACGAGGCCGCCCACAGCCAGGACCGCGATATCCTTGGCCACCCGAGAAGCCGTCTCGGTAATCTCAGTTCGCGCGAGCGCCACCTCCTGGCTGACCAGCGTGCCCATATCTCGGGCGAGATCCCCGAAGAGGTCGCCGAGCGACCGTTCGTTAGTGGGTTGTTGCATGGTGACTCCTCCGAGCGCCGCCTCCACCGCACCGAGCGCGCCGCGACGTGGCGCCGTAGGGCCGAAACCTCGGCAGGAGATCCCAACCCCCGGCGTTGATCGTCTCGGTACGTTCGATTGGCTGTGCGCGCTTACGGCTGGTTGCGACTGCCAGCCCCTGGACGCTCGGAGGTCGAAGAGCCGCCGCCAGTCCGCGTGCCCGGATTCGGCGTTGAGTTCGTGCTCCCCGAGCCGTCCGGCGTGCCGCCGACGGAGGGTGTGACGGGGGGCCTCGGAGTCGGTCGCTCAGACTCGGCGACGGGCGTCCCGGTGCCGGGTCCCGGGGCTGCCGGTGTCCCTGGGTTCATGGTGGTGCCGGCGCCCGGGTTACTGCGTGAGGGCGACGTCGGCCGGGGAGCCGTCGCGCTGTCCAGGTCTGCCTGTGCGGCTGCGGTGTAACCACCGGGCGGCGACGATGTGGACCCCGGTGTCATCCGGGATCCGGTGCTTCCTGCCATGGGCGGTGTCGTGTAGGAGGCGCTCCCATTCGACGCCGAACTCGGCGACATCGTCTGGCTCTGGGGCTGACTCTTGCTCCTGAGGAACCGCACCACCAGCATACCGAGTGCGAACGCGCCGCCGGCAAAGGCGATTGGCTGCCGTCGCGCGAATCCTTCGACGTCCGTGACGAGTTGATTCGTATCCCGTCGGCGCAGATATCCACCGAAGTGCTCGATCTGTTCGGCACCACGATCAGCATACTGAGCCAGCATCGGCTGCGAGCCTTCCTCGCGAAGGTGCTGGCCCGTCTGGCGAAGCGCCTGTGCAACGCCAGTCATCGTCTCGACGACGTACTCTTTTCCCATGTCCAGCCGAGACGTGACCTGTTCCGTGGCCTGTTCCATCACCGGAGGGCTCTGGTTTTCGGCACCTCCACCGGGCGTACCGTTGCCCTGACCTGAACCGGCAAGCCGACTCGCCGTCTCTTGAACCTTGTCGACAACCTTACCCGCCATGTTGTGGGCTTGGTCTCGTACCGTCGACGTGGATTCACTCGATTGACTCCCTGATGTCGCCATGGCATATCCCTCTCTGCATATCATCTCGGCCGAATTTGCGTCAAACATCCGTCTGCATGGATCGATTCAATCAATCCACTGTCTGCGACACATCTCACGCGACTCGACCTGGCAGATGACGGAAGGCACGGTATGTACCGAAACCTCACGCTAAAGGGGGTGCAGGTGTACACATCTCCGGTTGGAGGGACTTGGACGTTGTGGTTGCGTCTGTACTCGTCCCGCGGACTACCGGCCCGCATGCCGATGTCGGTGAAGTGTGGACCGAGAGGTCAGTGTCCCGAGTACGTGGAGAATCTGAGAGTAGTCGCCGCTGGTGGCGGCACACCCCTGCTACGCCCGGCACACATCCAGTTTCCGTGTGGAGGTGGTGTCATGGCGGTGCGCTCTACTCGCTCGACGCTGCTCGCGGCCGGCATCCTGCTGGGCATTGGCCTCGGCGGGTTCGTGGACGGAATCGTCCTTCACCAGATCCGGCAATGGCACCATATGGTTACTGAGCCGTTCCCTCCCGACAGCGTGCAGAACCTCCAACTGAACACCCTCGGCGACGGTCTCTTCCATGCCTTTACCTGGCTCATGTCGGCGGTGGGGATCGGGCTGCTCTGGCGGGCGAGCAAACGGCCCGGCGTGCTCTGGTCCACCAGGGCGCTCGTCGGGGCGCTCGCAATCGGTTGGGGGCTGTCCAACCTGGTGGAGGGGATCGTCGATCGCCATCTGCTCGGCGTCCACCACGTCCGATCGGGTCCTGACCAGCTAGCCTGGGATCTGGCCCTTCTCGCGTTCGGTGCCGTGCTGGTGGCTAGTGGCTGGATGCTGACACGGCCCTCGTCTCGTCAGCACGTGACGACCGAGCCCGGCGCCGTGCGCGGTGCCTGAGATCGATCCCCCGCCACCGCGTGGGTGGGGCGCGTCAGACTCCCAGGATCGTCAAGATGGCGGAAGCTCCCCCGTTGGGAGCGGCAGTGTCCGGTGGATGTCCACGCCGGCCTTGACGCCGTGCGCGCTTGCGATCGGGACGAGCTGCTCCTCGCCGACCACGTCCCCGACCGCCCAGACGCCGTCGACCGACGTTCGCAGGTGCTCGTCGACGTCGACGCAGCCGCCGGACCGTAGCCGGCAGCCGAGCCGCTCGGCCAGTGCCGTCCGAAACGTGTGCTCGATCGCGAAGAAGGCGGCCGAGACCGGCAGCGTCGTGTCATCGTCGAAGCGGAGCGCCTGGAGCTGCCCGTTTGACCCCTCGAAGCGCCGCACGTCCTTCGTGATGACCCGAGCCCCAATCTCTGTCAGCCGGTCGCGGTCATCGCGTCCGAGAGGCGACGCCCGGCCGTCAGTCACGATCGTGATCCTGCGCGTCCACTGCGTCAGGGTGAGCGTAAACGGCAGCATGCTCGGCGACCACGTCACGAGCGCGATCGGCTGGTCCCGCACCTCGTAGCCATCGCAGTGAGGACAGACGAAGACTGACGAGCCGTAGAAATCGAAAAAGCCCTCAATGTTGGGATAGGTGTCGCGAACGCCGGTCGCTAGCACCACTCGCTCGACGCGCCAGGCCCGCCCGTCGGCCTCGCAGACGACGAAGCCGTCGCCGTCACGCTGCGCCTCGTCGATCCGGGCAGTGACGATCTTTCCACCAACGTCGGATACCTGCTGGCGACCGAGCGTCTGCAGTTGCTGGCCGGAGATTCCGGGTAGGCCGAGGACGCCGTGGACCTGGCGTGCCCAGTAGTTTCGTGCCGGCCCGCCATCGAAGATGACGACGGATCGCCGATGTCGTCGGAGCGTCAGGGCGGCGGCCAGCCCGGCCGTGCCCGCGCCGACGATGCCGACCTCTGCCACGCCGGTGAATGGTGAATTCTGCATGGCGCGCCGAGCGCATGTGGCGTGCCGCCACGGTCCGCATGCAGCCAGGAAACGTGGGTCGCTTGCGCCGTTCCGTGCAGCGCTCATAGCGACCTATCTGTCTCACCCTGGGCACCAGTGATCGATTCCTGGCCCGATCGCCGGACCTGGCGGCACGTCGAGTGCGATTGGCGAGCCACCATTCTCGACGCAGGAGAGGCCCGCACCATGATGAAGCACGTCGAACGCTCGGACGACTCCCGGACCCAGAGCCCCGTTGATCAGTCACGTGACCCGAAGCCGGGCCACCTGGCTTTCTTGCGATGGTTGGCCGAGCGCGACAAGCTCGAGCACCGGCCGTTCGGACCTCCGAGTGGGAGATACGCGACGGCCCGGACCGAGGCGCCTCACCACTGACGTGGCACCGTGGCCGTCGTCAACAGGGTTCCATCCCGTCGTGGTCGCCGCGAAGACGACGATGTGGAGCCCGTCCACGACTTCGGCGGTCGAAATCGTCTGGCAGCGACCTGGCACCGCGATCTACCGCACTGAATGTCGGGAGCTGCGCGTGGCCGAGCTATGTGGAAGTACACATCTTTCTGCCAGGCGCGCCGAACATGACCGCGACGGTCGTACGTTGCCTACAGTGGCAGCAGGTCGGTTTCGCTGGTACGCTCGTACGGTACGCTGGCGTTTGAGGCATGTGCGTCCAGCTCACCCATTCCCTCATTCACGGTGACGGAGCGGCCAGGTTCCGGGATGGAGTAAACGATGACAGAAACCATGCCCGATTCGGCCCGCCGCGACGAACGGTCGTTGCTCATGCTCCGACGGCTGCTCGCGATTCGCGCGGCCGACCTGCGGCCCACGCTCGACGAAGCGTCGACGATCATCGCCGAGACGTTTGGGGCCGACAAGGTCGACGTCTTCGTGTATCAGGCCGATGTGGACACACTTGTCGCCCTGGGCACCAGCAAGACCCCGTTGGGGGAGCGCCAACGGACCCTCGGGCTGGACCGACTGCCGCTCTCGAACGGCGGTCGTGGCGCGCAGTCTTTCCGGACCGGCGAACCTTACGCGACCGGCCACGCCGACCAGGATCCAGAGGAGCTGCGCGGCATCGTCGACGGACTCGGAGTGCGCAGCATGATGAACCACCCTATCGAGATCGACGGAGCGCGTCGTGGACTCATCCAGGTGGACTCTGCCAGCCCGGACTTCTTCACCGAGCAAGACCGAGACGCGCTGGCAGCCGTGGCCGGCTGGATCGGGCTGATCATGCACCGCGCCGAACTGGTCGAACAGATGACGGCCGAGGCGGAGCGTCGAGGAAGGCGGCAGGCCGGCGACGAGATCGCCCGGATTACACGGCGCCAGCAGGAAATCGCGATCATGATCGCCGCAGGGCTAACGAATGCCCAGATTGCCGAGCGTGCCGTGCTCACTTCCGGTACGGTGGCCAATCACATCGAGAACATCCTGCGACGCCTCAACCTCGCCTCTCGGACGCAGATTGCCGTCTGGGCCGTTGAGCGCGGGCTCTACCGCTCGGATCATGACGCGGACGAGACGGAGGCGCCGCCCGACCAGAGACGCCAGCGCTCAGGCCGCACCAGCGACGTCCCCGTCTCCACCAACTAAGAGCGACTTCCAGTACGCCAACGGCGAGGTGCGTCACGGCAAGTTCCAGTCGAGCTGCTCCTGATCGCTCGCCACGGATGCTGCACCATCGGGGCGCCGTGCCAGCGACGCCCCGTTCACTTGTCATGGGTACCCGAGTCAGCTGCCCGTCGCGCGAATGGATCCGGCTCGCTGACGCTCGCGGTACGGATAGCCGCCGGGCTACGGACAGCCTCGAGGAGGCGGGCACGTCGACGTACTTCCCGCGGCACCCCCGGAGTCCGAACCGTCGACGTGGAGGTAATGACGCGGCCGACGTGAGCATGTGCGGCCCGAAGGCTGGGTCAGACCTCGCCGACGACCGACGTTCTCAGCGCGGGGTCGCACCGGGTGGAGCGGAGAGCCGAGAGCTGGTGTCGATCAGCTGACCGCAATCAGCGTCAGCGTGCCCTTGAGCCCGGGCGTGCCGTGGATCTGGGTGAGCACCAGCCGGCCGATGTCGCTGGTAGTGCCCGCCTCGAGGACGAGCACGACATCGTAAGTCCCGGTCACCACATCCGCCGCGCGGACCCCCGGCAAGTGCCGCAGTTGCTCGGTTACTTCGATTGCCTTGCCGACTTCAGTGGTCATCAGCACATAGGCCCGGGTCGTCATGGCGATCATCTCCTGGTGCGCCCTCGACGGTCGGCAGCGGCGTTCACGCGCTCAACCAGCCTCTGCAACGGTCCCTGTCCGAAGCAGTCCGACACGGTCATGCGGCCCGATTTGGCACGATCCTGCAGCGCACCAGCGGCCCGTCTCAAACCGCTGATACGTGGACGTCTCCACCCTTCACATTGGCGGCGAAGACCTTTCCCGCCGTGAACTGCGGCGGATTCGGGACCAGGGAGGACAGGTGCTCCTTGACCCACGCGGCGACTCGCCGCGTGGATTCGTCCGCCTGGTCTCGATCTTCGAAGACAGTAATCGAAGCGACAACATCGCCGCCCGTGTGCAAGGCGAAATACGCCACGAAGCCCGGCAACTGGCTCAAGATCGGCACGAGCTCCTCATTGACCCGTCGCGCCACGACGTCGATGGAGCGAGGATCGAGCCCCGTGTACCGTCGGATGACGGCGTACGGCTGATCGCCCACCTGCTGGATCGACTCCATCCCAGGGGAGCTGTGCTGTACGGTTTCGAATGGAGGCTCGAACTGGCTATACGCTCGCGAATCCGACATCGGTCCGTCTCCTCGCATGCCTGGCCAGCGCCAAACCCATCCACCGTCCGTGGTGGTACGATCGGTCGAGCCACGGGTCAAGGACCGGCCCCCGTGCGAGCATAATTCCACCTCCTGGTCCGCTCCAACGTGGGTGCACCGTAGGCCGTCTATCTCCAGGATAGTCCGATTCTGAGCGACTGTCGAGAGGTAGCGGGCGCTGGGGTGCCCTGCACGATTCTGCAAAGCTGGGAGAGAATGGAGGGAGGCTGGGTCGGGAGGCGCGGGGTGGCGAGACGGACGCGAGAGCGGATCAGCGCGGAGCGGTGGAGTCAGG
>Ga0075431_100008569_pt1 | contig 10238 bp, 7 predicted proteins | sample RhiMetdeltSRZDD5_FD_75297 | JGI IMG/M metagenome (GOLD analysis project Ga0075431, IMG submission 75297) | Populus rhizosphere microbial communities from Tennessee, USA - Rhizosphere MetaG P. deltoides SRZDD5 | ecosystem: Host-associated > Plants > Roots > Rhizosphere > Soil | place: USA...
CTCTCGGGTCCGGGGGGCGCCATGGCGGGACCCTCGTCGGGGCGCCTAGTAAGCGCAGCAGCGGTCACTGTCGTCCCGGCGTCTCGACGCGGAGGTGCGCCCACCCCCCCGTCGGCACTGTGGCGCACCGTGTCCCGCCATGGCGCCCCCCGGACCCGGGGCAGACGCCGGCCGGGTGGTCACGTTCGCCCAGCGACCACTCTCCCCATCCGGCTATCCGGCCTTCTTCAACACCTGCTCGACCGACCGCAGCGCATCGGCTGCCAACAGCAGTTCAGCAGCGCTGAGCTCCTCCTCCGCAAAACTCTCGCGAAGGTACAGCCCCACAAGCCGTCGCGTCGGTGCCCCCGCCGCCGGGAAACGCCCTCCCGCCACACGCACCAGCTGCAACGGCGCCAGCGAGTCCGGCACCGGCAACCCGCTGTGCTCCAGCCGCTCCCGCAGCCGCCGGTACGCGTCCGTCGCCGTTCGCCGCTTCCGTCGCATCTGCCAGGCCAACGCGGCGACCACGACCAGCGCCAGTACCACGAAGGCGATCAACATCGGCCCCCGCCACCGCTGCCAGCTGAACGCATCCGCGCCGGGCAGTACCGTGCCGCCTCCCGTGACCGCCTCCGTCAGCCCGGCCGTCGGGTCCGGCGCCTTCGGGCTCCTCTGGAACACCCGCCAGAACGCCAGCCAGGCGCCGCGCGCCTGCAGCAGGAGCGTCATCTGGTCGTAGAAGCCGAAGGTCAGGACGTAGCGATCCCAGCGGAACTTCACGAAGTCCGAGATCTCGCTGAACAGCAGCGGCCAGTCGCGCTCCGTCGCACCCGGCCGCCCAGACGCCGGCGTCGGGTCGAACACCATCCAGCCCTGCTCCGGTAGCCACGCCTCCACCCACGCGTGCGCGTTGCTCTGGCGCACCACGTAATAGCCCTCGAACGTGCTCTCGTCGCCGCCGAAGAAGCCGGTGACGAAGCGCGCCGGGATGCCCTGGCTGCGCAGCATCACCACCATCGCCGTGGCGAAGAACTCGCAGTGGCCGCGACGCGTGCGGAAGAGGAAGTCCTCCAGCGCCAGCTGCCCCGAGCGGCCGACGAACTCCGTCGTGTAGGTGTAGTCCTGCGCGAGCCGCTCCTCGAGGTGCCGCGCGCGCTCGAAGGGTGTGCCCGCGCCCATGAGCTGTGCGGCCAGCGTCGCGATGCGTGGGGTCACCCCACGCCGGTCGAGGCTCGGGTCGGCATCGCTCGTCAGATCCGGCGGCGGCACTGAATCGAGGGCCGGATCGTCCTTCATCTCGACGTCGTAGCGCAGCGTCGTCCCCGGCACGGTGTAGAGCGATATGGCGCCCCCGCGGTCGCGGGCGACCGCCTGCACGCGGTACCTCAGACCCACCGTCTGCACCGGCAACGGCAGCGTCGAGCTGCTCCACGGCAAGAGCCACATCTCCGCCTGCTGCACGGGGCGCCCGCCGGCGAGCCGGAAGGTCCCTCCGGGCTCGGGGGCGAGCGGCGTGAAGTCGCCGTTGGCCCGCCAGGTCCGCCCGTCGTAGCGGTCGTAGGTGTCGGCCTTGAGCCGGATCTCCCGCCGCGGCTGCTCCTGGGGTGAGAAGCGCATCCGCAGCACCACCTGGCGGCCGATCCGCGTGCTGCCGATACTGTCGAGAGTGATCTCATCCGAAAACGCCGCCGCGTGCACGACCGTGCCGGTGCCAGCGCCGCGCACCAGCAGGTAGGGAGTGCGAATGCGCGGCAGGAGCGCGAAGAGCGGCGCCGCCATCACCAGCGCGGCGAGGGTCGAGCCGACGACGAATCCCCTCAACGGAGCCTTCACCGGCTCCTCGCGGCGGTAGCCGAAGCGGGCGAGCACCGAGAAGTACGCCAGCCGCGCGAGCAGCGTCAGCGTCAGCGCGAGGTACGCCGCGAGGTAGAGCATGATCGTCGGGTGGACGCTGGTGCCCATCGCCGCCAGGAAGAGGAAGAAGGCGAGGATGGCGACGTGCCACTTGTCGCGCTCCTGGCGCAGCGCGAAGAGCTTGACCGCCACGGCGAAGAGGGCCAGGTGGATGACGGGCCGCACCAGCTGGCCGCTCCACCGCACGACGAGGTCGACGTACAGCAGAGGCAGGTAGGCGAGGCCGAGCAGGTTCATCGCCCAGGCCGGCAGCCAGCTCGAAGGGTCGCGCCAGGCGCGGCGCAGGAAGAGCCCGACGGCGATCGCGTAGAGGAAGAGCACCGGCCACTCGAGCACCTCGTTGAGGGGCAGCGGCAGCGGCGCGAGCAACGCCAGCAGGCCGAGCAGCAGCCGCTTCTCGCGTCCGAAGCTCATGCCGCCTCCACCGGCTCCATCGCCAGCCGCAGCTGCGGCGCGTCGGGCGAGGAGCCGCGCAGCACCTGCGTGGCGAGCGGCCGCGGCTCGACGAGCGCCAGCGCCTCGAGCACCGCGCGTCGCTGCAGGGGGCCGCTCGCGAACGCCACCCGCTCGTCGCGGGTGACGAGCTCGACCTCGAAGCCGCGGCCGAGGTAGTCGACCGCGGCGGTGGCCGCCTCGCTCACCAGGCGCTCGAAACGCGCCGCGGCGTCAGGGGTGGCGATCTCCCCCACCGCGTTGTCGAAGACGATCGACAGGCGCCGGCCTTCCTCCGCCTCGCGCTCCGTGAACACCATGGCGCCCGTGCGCGCGGTCTGCTTCCAGTGGATCCGCCGCGGGTCGTCGCCGTGCCGGAAGGAGCGCAGCGAGTGCAGGTCGTGGCCCCAGCCGGCGCGCTGCGCGAACCCCTCGCCGCGCGTGGACGTGCGCTCCGGGACCAGGCTCGCGGCGGGGAAGAGCTCGGGGAAGACGAGCACGTCCGCCGTCAGCGGGTAGCGCAGCCCCTTGTGGAAGAAGCCGAGGGGGAAGATGCTGCCGACGTGCACCCAGGAGAAGCGGTGCCGGCCGCGCCGCGGCACGAGCAGCTCGAGGTAGCCGCGGCTCGTCCCCCGCCGCGGCAGGTACGGCACGAGGAGCGGCTGCCCCGGCTCGCCGAGAGAGAACACCAGGAGCCAGCGCGGCAGCAGCCGGCCGGCGTGACGCACGTGCAGGCGCATGTGGAACGGGCGGTTGGCGAAGACCTCGCTCGGTACCTCGAGGTCGAGGTCGAGCCCGCGCAGGTTGACGCGGGAGCTCAGCCCCGACACCACCAGCACGCCGAGCATCACCGCCATCACGATGTAGAGCGCGTTGTTGCCGGTGTTGGTGGCCGCCACGCCGACGATCAGGCAGCCCACGATGTAGCCGAGGCCGACGCGCGTGGGGCGAATCCGCTCGGGCACCGGCCAGCGCCAGGCGCGCTTGCCGCCCCCCGCGGGCTTCGCCCGCTTGCCGCCGCCCTCCCGACCCCCGCCCCTGGGTTTTCCGTCACCCCTATCCCCCCCGACCCCCTGCCCCTCCAGGGGCAGGGGGCGCCCCCTCCCGCGCCGCGCGCACGGGATCGCCTGAGGAAGGGAGACCACCGCAGGTCGTTCGCGCGACTCGAGTGCCGCCGGTGATCCGCTGGGGAACGACAGTGCGCGATGCGCGCTGGGGTCGACGCTACGAGGCGCCGCGGCCGCTCAGGACTACGGGGATGGTCTTGAGCAGGATCTTCAGATCGAGCGAAAGCGACCAGCTGTCGATGTATTCGAGGTCGAGCTCCATCCAGCTGCCGAAGTCGAGCTCGTTGCGGCCGTTGACCTGCCAGAGGCAGGTGAGCCCAGGTTTCATCGACAGCCGGCGGCGTTGCCAGCGCTCGTAGCGGGCCACCTCTTCGGGGATCGGCGGCCGCGGCCCGACGAGGCTCATGTCGCCGCGCAGCACGTTCCACAGCTGCGGAAGCTCGTCGAGGCTGAACTTGCGCAGCACGCGGCCGACCGGCGTCACCCGCGGGTCGTCGCGAACCTTGAACACCGGCCCGTCCATCTCGTTGAGGTGCTGCAGCTCGGCGAGGCGCTCCTCGGCGTCTTCGGTCATGGTGCGGAACTTGTAGAGCGTGAAGCGTCGGCCGTTGAGGCCGCATCGCGTCTGCCGGAAGAGGATGCTGCCGCCCGTGGTCAAGCGGATGGCGACCGCGACGCAGCAGACGATCGGCAGCGCGAGGAGCAGGATGAGCGAGGAGAGCGCGACGTCGAGGGTGCGCTTCCAGGCGAGCAGGAGCGGGTTGGTCGGCGCGCTGGAGTAGGTGAGCAGCGGGATGCCGTCGATCTCGGTGATCTCGGCGCGTGCCTGCGGATGGGGGAAGAAGTCGAGCGCGAAGAAGCTGCGGATACCCTGCTCGTGGAGCGCCAGGTAGAGGTCGTCGAGGCCTTCGAGGTCGGGACGGCCGATGGCGAAGACGACGTCGTCGACGACCATCTCCTGCAGGATGCGCGGCACGTCGCGCACGTGGCCGAGCACCGGCAGCCCGCCGACGTGACGGCGGGTGCGGCCGGCCGGCGGCGAGTCCTGGCTGTCCACCTCGACGCAGCCGATGAGGCGGAAGCCCCACCAGGCGTGCTCGGCGATCGACCGCGCGAGCGCCTGCGCGGAGGGCCCGGTGCCGACGAGGAGCAGGGTGCGGTAGTTGAGGCCGCGGCTCCGCACGTAGCGCGCCACCACGCGCAGCAGCACCTTCTCGGCGAGCAGGAGCACGCAGGCGAGCGCGGAGAAGATCACGAGCCAGGCGCGGCTCGCGCGGTCCTGCGGCAGCATCCGCTCGTCGAGGCGCAGGAGGTAGAGCAGGAGGGTGAAGGTGACGGTGGCGGCACCGCTCAGCTGCACCACCTCCCAGGCCTCCCGCAGGAGCGGCGTCGTGCGGTGGGAGCGGTAGCGCCGGAAGCGGAGGAGCAGAAGCCCCCAGACCGACAGCGCCACCGGCAGCAGCGGCAGGTAGAAGCGCAGCGGGTAGAGCTCGCTCGGGAAAGAGCGGTGGGCGAGCGACGGCAGCACGGCACTGCGCAGCCAGTGCGCGGCGACGAAGGCCGCAGCTACCAGTGCGAGGTCGAGGCTGAAAACCGAAAGGCTGAGTAGGCGGGCCCGTTCCTTGAGCATGCGGCGTCGGAGTCGATGTAGCTCGCGCTTCTGGTTCTACGAGCGGGACGTCGACCGCGTTGGGATTGTAGTACGTGGGGTTTGCCGGCCCGGTGACACCGGCGGCTGCGCCAGCGCGCCCAGAGTGTTAGACGGCCGAGCGCCGCCCGATCATTCGCGCGAAGAGGGCCGCATAGCCGTCGGCCACCCGTTCCCAGTCGAAACGCTCGCGTGCCCGGGCGGCGGCGAGCGCCCGGCGCCGCTCGACCTCGGCGGGGTCGCGGCGCAGGCGCTCGAGGGCCTCGGCGAGGCCCGCCGGCTGCTCGGCCCGGAAGTAGACCCCTGCCTCGCCGGCCACTTCCCGGTTCTCCGGCGTGTCGTTGACCACCACGCAGTTGCCGTAGCCCATGGCCTCCACGAGCGCCGGGTGCGTCCCCCCCACCTCGGTGGCGTGCACGTAGACCCAGGCGTGGGCGAGGAGCTCGCGGTAGCCGTCGCCGTAGATGGCCCCGGGGAAGCGCACGCGGGGATCGGCGGCCGCCCGGAAGGAGGCGATGAACTCCGAGGCGTAGGGCGCGTCGCCGACCATCACCAGCGGCAGGTCTCCCCCCACGTGCGTGTAGGCCTCGACGACGCGGTGCGGGTTGTTCTCGGGCTCGAAGCGCGAGACGTAGAGCGCATAGCCGCGCTCGACGAGGCCCAGCCGCTCGAGCGTGGCACGCCCCGGCGGCACGACGGCGTCGACCCCGTAGGTGAGCAGCTCGCTCGGCTGCGCGTAGCGGGCGAGGTAGTGGCGCCGGATCACCTCGGCGTCCGAGATCACGACGTCGGCGACCATCCCGGCGAGCCGCTCGGACAGCGCGTAGACGGCGCGCCCGAAGGCGCCCCACTTGCCGCGGCGCTTCTCGATGCCGTCGACGTGGAGGGCCGTCGGCGTGCCGGCGACGGCGAGCAGCGGCACGAACATCGCGTTGGCGGAGTTGACGACGAGCGCCGCGTCGTACGCCTCGCCGGTGGCGTGGAGGCAGGAGAGCAGCGTGTGCACCGGCGTGTCGAGGTGTTTCGTCGGCAGCGTCGGCAGCACGACGAGCCGCGCGCCGCGGTGGCTCGCGAGCGCGCGCGGCGTGTAACGCGAACGGCAGTAGACGGTGACGTCGAAGCCGCGCGCGACGAGCCGCGCTGCGAGCTCGTCGCAGAGCGTCTCGTAGCCGCCGTAGCGGGCGGGGATGCCGCGGCTGCCGATGATCGCGACCCGCGGCGGGCGTGGCGCCACCGCGGAGGCGTGCGCCGCGCGGGCCGTCACCGGTCCCCCTCCGCGTGCGCAGCAGCGGGCGGCGCGAGGTCGATGGCGTCGCGCAGGAACCAGCGCTCCATCTCCCAGCCGCTCGCCAGCCGCCGTCCGCGGAGGGTGCGCCGCCGCGCGAGAAGCTCGCGCCGGTGCGCCCACACCCAGCCGTAGGCCGGCAGCGAGCTGCGCTCGCGCGCCAGCACGAAGGCGAGCGCAGCGAGGTCGCGGGCGAGGGTGAAGGGCAGAGTCCACACGAGGTTGGCGAGCGACTGGTGATAGAGACGGAGCAGGTAGCGGTTCTTGAGCGAGTGGCGGTTGACCGCGGGCGGCATCGCCGCGCGGCGCGACGGCAGGTTGACGCGGCGGTGCTCGCAGCGCGCCGCGGGCTCGTAGAGCACCTCCCAGCGGCGCTCGCGCAGGCGGAAGCAGAGCTCGGCGTCTTCGCGGAAGCTGTGGAAGCGAGGATCGAAGACCTCGCCGTCGATCGCGGCGTCGGCGAGCGCCTCGCGCCGGAAGAGCGTCGCGGCTCCCGTGCCGCCGAAGACGCGCTGAGGCCGCGCGAGCTGGCCACGATCGAGCTCGCCCGAACCGCGGTCGTGATGGCGCCAGGCGGGCGTCAGGCGCATGCCGCAGGCGTCGAGGCTGCGCCGGCTGTGGTCGTCGACGGGACGGAGCAGGCGCCCGGTGACGGCGCCCACGCGAAGCGCTTCGTGGATCGCGTGGACCCCACCGTCGGTTCCGCCAGGCGCATCGTGCATCGCCGCTCGCGCCAGCAGCCGCGCAGCGTAGTCCGGCGCGGGGCGCGCGTCGGCGTTGAGGGTGAGCGCCCACGCCGCCGTGCTCTTGTCGAGGGCGAGGTTCATGCCGCCGGCGAAGCCGCGGTTGTCGGCCAGCGCCACGACCTCTCCGGGGAGCCCCGGCGGCCAGTGGCGGCGCGCCGCCTCGGCGCTGCCGTCGGCGCTCGCGCAGTCGACGACGACGAGCTCGGCGGGCGCCGGCACGAGCGCCGCGACGGCGGCGAGGCATCCCGGCACGTCGCCGGCGTCGTCGTGAGTGACGACCAGCACGGCGACGGGCGCGGCCGCCGGCTCGCTCAAGACACCTCCGCGAGGGCGGCCAGGGCGCGGGGGCGGCGCCACCCCGAGAGGGCTCCCAGCGCCGTGGCGGCGAGGGCGCCGGCGGCGCTCGCGCGGCTCGTCGCCCGCCGCGGACGGCGTACGGGGAGCGCCGCGGTGCGCGCGAGCGTGCCGCCCACGAGCAGCGTGCGCGCCGCCACCGACCAGCCGCGCCCGTGGTGCTTCTCGAGATAGAAGCAGAGGTTGCGGTAGTAGGACCAGAGGAAGCGGCGGTAGCCGAGCGGCCCGACGCTGCCGCCGAGGCCGTGCACGAACTCCGCGCTCGGCCAGTAGCGCAGCACGCCGCCGTGCGACGCGAGGCGCCGGGCGAAGTCGACGTCCTCGAACCACGCCGGGTGGAAGCGCGCGTCGAAGCCGCCGAGCCGTTCCCACGCCGAGCGCCGCAGGGCGAGCGCGGCAGCCGCCGGCTGCGCGACCGGCGAGCCCGCGGCAGGCTCGGCCGGGGCGCTCCGTGCGGGATCGCGGAAGAGCGCGTGGAGGAGGAGCTCCGACGGTCGCGGCAACGCGCGGAGCTGCCATGCCGTCTGCGCCCGGCCGTCCTCGCCGACGAGACGCGGAGCGAGCCCGGCCGCGTCCGGCAGCGCGGCGAACCCGGCGAGGAGAGCGGGCAGCGCCTCCGGTCGCGGGCGGGCGTCGGGGTTGACGACGACGAGCAGCGGCGCCGCGGCGATCGTCGCGCCGAGGTTGGCGCCGCCGGCGAAGCCGAGGTTGCGGCCCGGGCAGGCGAGGCGGGCCCTGCCGAGCGGCGGCAGCGCAGCGGTCCCGCCGTTGTCGACGACGACCACCTCGAAGCGCGGGTCGTCGGGCACGGCGGCGAGCAATCGCCCGAGATCCTCTTCGGCGTGCCAGTGGACGACCACCAGCGACAGCTCGGGGACCGTCGCGCCCGTCACGGTGCGAGCGCCTCCGCCGCGAGACGGCGCAGCTCGCGGCGCGGCACGAGCGGGGCGCCGCCGCGGGCGAACGAGGGGAGCAGCCGCAGCGCCCTCGCCCAGCCTCCGGCGACCGCCGTGGCGAGCCGCGGCCGCCGTGCGACGTCGGCGAGGTCGCGCGCCAGCGCTCGCGGCAGCGCCAGGGCGAGGCTCCCGCCGAGAAGGCGGGCGAGCGCGAGCCAGCGGTTGGCATAGAGCAGCCGCATCCTGCGGCCGCCGAGCGCGCCGGCGCTGCCGCCTCCGGCGTGAACGGCGCGCGCCGCCGGCACGAGCGCCGCTCGGCCGCCATGGTGCCGGAGCCGTGCCGCGAGCTCGACGTCTTCGTAGTAGGTGTCGAGCGTGGCGTCGAACGGTCCGCGCGGCAGCGCCGCCGCGGCGAGCGCGCTCGCGCGGTAGAGAGCGGCGGCGGCCGAGACGCCGAAGATCTCGCGCGCCGCCCCCTCCGGCGCGCGCCCGCCGGCGCCGAGCTGCACCGCCTGCCACCAGCGGTTCCAGCCGATGCCACAGCCGGTGACGCGCGCCGCCGCGTGATCGAAGGGGCGGTCGAGGTCCACCCCCTGCACCGCGACGAGGCCCGGGTCGTCGGCCAGCGCGGCGGTGAGCGCGGCGAGCCACCCCGGGGCGAGCTCGGCGTCGTCGTTGAGCATCAACACGAGGGCGTCGGTCGGTGCGCCCAGCGCGGCGATGCCGGCGTTGGCCGCGGCCGCGAACCCGATCGGCGCGGGGAAGCTCAGCACCTGGTCGGCGAAGGTGGAGGCGGCCTCGGGCATCGGGCTCGGTCCCTGGTGCACGACGGTGATCTCCACCGTCGCTCCCTGCCGGCGCACGCTGGCGAGCGCCGTGGCGAGCGTCGGCGCGCCGAGCGTCGGCACCACCGCGGCGACGGCACCGCTCATGGCAGCCACGAGAGCTCCACGCGGTCGACGACCACAGGCGCCGTCGCCGCCGGTGTCTCCAGGGTGAGCGTCGCCCCGGCTGGCCACGGCACCGGGCCGAGCTCGAAGCGCCGCCAGCCGCCAGGCGCCACGGCCAGCGTGGCGAACGGCCGTCCGCCGGCGCCCACGCGCAGCGTCCCCATCGCGTGTGCCGGGCCTTCCGCCCGACACCAGACGGCGAGCCGCGCGCGTGTCCCGCCGGAGACCACCGGCGCAGAGAGCGCGCTGCCGGCGTCGAGCCACCAGCCGCCGCGAAAGCGACCACGGTCGAAGGTCCACGTCTCCGGGTAACGGGCGCCGCCGCGTGCGGAGACCTGGGCGTCCTCGAGCTCGACCACCCGCGTCGGGAGGCGCGCGGCGGCGACGACGGCCGCGGCGGGCGCCGCGAGGCAGAGCGCGACGCCCACCGCGGCGAGCCCGGGCCGCGTGTGCCGCGGCCAGCGCCACGCGAGCAGCAGCAGCGCCGTCGCGGCGAGGGGCCACCACCAGCTCGCGGTGCGAAGTCGGATGGCGCTCGGCAGCAGGCGCGCGACGTCGAGCCCGAGCTCGCGTCCGAGACCGGCGAGGAGGTAGCTGCCGCCATCGGCGAAGTTGTACGTCCATCCCGGCACGGCCACCCAGAGAACGGTCAGCGCCGCGGTGCCGGCGGCGAGCGCGGCGACGAGGAGCCGGGCGCCGCCGGAGCGCCGCTGGGCGAAGAGCGGGATGGACCCGAGCGCGAGCAGCGGCAGCACGGCGAGCCCGTAGCGGAAGGGCGGCGACCAGCCGCCGAACCACTCGCGCCGGAACGAGACGAGCAAGAGATAAGGGACGACGAGAAACGCCAGCTCGGCGGTGAGGCGCGGGCGGAGGCGGCCGACGCGTGCCACCGCCGGCACGAGGAGCGCCCAGAGCGGCGCCGCGGCGAAGAGGCCGAAGGCGAGGTCGAAGAAGAGCCCCAGCG
>Ga0075431_100008571_pt1 | contig 10238 bp, 8 predicted proteins | sample RhiMetdeltSRZDD5_FD_75297 | JGI IMG/M metagenome (GOLD analysis project Ga0075431, IMG submission 75297) | Populus rhizosphere microbial communities from Tennessee, USA - Rhizosphere MetaG P. deltoides SRZDD5 | ecosystem: Host-associated > Plants > Roots > Rhizosphere > Soil | place: USA...
TCCGCTATGAATTCGTTACCGTGCCGACTGAGGTGAACGGCAAAATCTCAAATCTGCGAAATGTCACGGACACGACGCTGACCATCGGCTCGCCGTGGCACAACAATCCATCGTTGAAGAATTTCGCGCCGCGGGTGGGACTCGCGTGGGATCCATTCGGCACCGGCAGAACTTCCGTACGCGCTGGGTTTGGATTGTTCTTCGACCAGATTCTTCCGAAGTACTACTTCTTTTCCGGAAGCCTGAATCCTCCGTTCACGACGCGGACCTCAATCCCGAATCCGCCGTTCCCGAATGTGGTTGCAAACTTCGATCGCAACGCCTACATCCGCGCGCAACTGCAAACGGTGAATTACGACTTGCAGACACCATACGTCGCGCAGTGGAACTTCAGCATTCAGCGGGAACTCCCCGCGGGCATCGACTTAACGCTCGGATACGCCGGTTCTCATGGCGTGCACTTGTTCCGTCTTGGCGACGCCAATCTTGCGCCTGAGACCATCGTCGATGGGCGGAAGGTCTATCAGCCGCAGCTTGGACGGCGCAATCCGTTCTTTACCGGCATCTGGCAGCGCGTCACCGACGCGCAATCGTTCTACAACTCATTTCAGGTAAGTGCGCTTCGACGATTCGCCAATGGATTTCGCGCGCAAACGTCCTACACGTTCTCACGTTCGATCGATGATGCGAGTGGGATTAACTCGCAAGATTTCTCGAATGTCGTCCAGTACGGCATGGACTGGTACGACCGAACAATCGATCGCGGACTGTCGGCATTTCACGCAAAACACAATCTGACCTTCAACTGGACTTACGACCTTCCGTTCGGCCAGTCGTTGACGGGTGTTGCCGCAGGGCTGATCAAAGGATGGCAGTTGAACAACATTACGTCGGTTACTTCCGGACATCCGTTCACTGTCCGGCTCGGCTTCAATCGATCGGGGAATCAGAACACCACGAGTTTCTCGATGCACGAACGGCCGCAGCTTAAGGCGGGCGCCTCGAACAATCCGATACTGGGAGGACCGGACCGTTACTGGGATATCAACGCCTTCGAGTTGCAGCCGGTCAACGAGCGGGGAAATCTCGGCAGGAACACACTAATTGGTCCTGGACTGGTGAATCTGGATTTCTCAATTGGGAAATCGTTTGATCTAGGTGAAAACCGCCGGCTTCAGTTCCGTACCGAATTGTTCAATGCGCCGAATCATCCCAACTTCGCAGTTCCATCCGGCGTCATCGCTTTCACGAACGCTGCCAGCGCGGTCTCGCCGACTTGGGGTCGCATCACGTCAACCGTGACACAAGCGCGCCAGATACAGTTTGGTTTGAAACTGACGTATTAGCAGGTGGGAATGAAAATTGGGGCCAGATACGTCTGACCCCAATTTTGATTTCTCATTCGGGAATCTTAAAGTCGATTCCACGCTTTTGATTCGCGCGTTGCGTTGCCGGGATGTTCAGATCCGAAAGCGGAAACTTCGAGACGTTATTTCCGTCCACAGCCCACAGCATTGTTCCCATGATCGCGTAACCGCGGGTCTCGGTCTGATGTCCGTCCCGAAACACGAGGACCACTGGCGTTTCTGGTTCTCGCGGCGCTGGCGGTGGTGGCGGCTCCGGCTTTGACCGCATCGCAAGCTCATCGCTTAGCTGCTGAACCTGATTCTGCAAATCTTGGATTTCGCCCACTAATGCATCCGTCGCTGGTTGCGGCGCATAGGATGGATTGACCGTGTAGGATGGATTGACCGTGGCCTCTGGGTATATCGGTGCGGAATAGTACGGACTGGTCGTCGTTAGCGGCTGAACATACGTGAATGGGTACGGATAATATGGATACGGATACGAATAACCGTACGGGGCGTAATTGTAGTACCCAAGTGACGGACCAATCACAGCTTGTCCCGCGGCAGCACTGAACAGAGGACTAACCGCTCTGAAGCCGAATCCCGATCGGCCGACATCCCGAAGTCCCGTGCTGAATCCCGGGGTTCTCGGAATTGTCGGGTTAACAACTGGAGGGATGTTCCGAATGGAGTTGCGCCCGAATCCCCCAACGGTGGGAATTGTGGGGTTAACAACCGGAGGAATATTCCGTATAGCCGGCGACGACATTTGCGGGCGTGCTCCCATTCCGCGGCCCATGCCACCTCCGCGGCCCATGCCACCGCGCTGGGCGTTTGCGGTGGTCGCCATTGCAAGGACGACAATCAGGGTTATCCAGGGTTTCATACGAGATCCCTCTACTTTCTGAGAATCCTTCTACCTTCATCATACCAATCGGGCTACGGTCACTTGGCCTCTTTCATCGGGCGGCCGATTTGTGTTAATGAAATGCCATGCCGATTTACGAATACACCTGCCATAAGTGCGGAGAAACAATTGAGGCCATCCAGAAGATGTCTGACCCGGATCTCGTTAAACATCAAGGTTGTGGGGGGAAATTGACGCGATTGCTGTCCGTTCCCGCCTTCCAGGTCCGGGAAAGCGGTTGGGAATCGGAGGGACGGCAGCATCCATCGGTAGCTCAACAAAACGAAAATGAACGACGGGCAAAAGAGACGAAAAAGAAGGCGACTCGGATCATAAATTCTCCCGCAGGCGTGAAATCACGGCGCGGTTCTTCGCGGGCAAAATCCTAACGCTCGGCCCACAGGCCTTTCAACCACGGCACAGCGCGTCGCAGTCCATCGACAAACCGGTAGGTCTGATGGTGGGCAATCCCACTCAGTTCAATCAGTTCGGCGCGCGCGCCATTCTTCTTCAATTCGGCAATATAGAGCTGAGTCGGACGAATCGGCTGGACCGTGTCGTCGATCGAATGAATTGCTAAAACCGGTAATCGCCAACCGGTCGTGGTTGCGGGTGGAGTTCCAGAGACCGGGATTACGGCGGAAAAGCGGTCCGGATACTTCATGCCATACCGCCATGAGCCCGTCGCGCCGGCGCTGAATCCGGTGATTGCCACTCTTTTCTTATCGATGTTGTACGTCTTCATCGTTTCGTCCATGAGCAGATCGATCGCACGTTCGTTCGCCGCGCTGATCCACGGACCGCCTTTGGAATCCGGAGCCACAATCACCGCGCCCAGATCTTGAAACGCCTGCGCGACCAGTATTTCCAGCACCGCGCGACCGGCGCCTTCCGGATCGCCGCCGAAGTGAAGAGCAAGCACAAGCGGCACGGACTTGGACGCTTTGTAATCATCCGGAACGAAGATCGAGTAGTAAACAGGCGCCTCGCCGGGACGCTCGATCACGCGTGTATCAACAGTGGGAGGTATAAATCGGGTCTGGATCGAGGCAGGCTTCATGTGTGCCCCTATGCGGAACGCGTGACGCGTTCCTGGGGCAGTTCCACGGTGAAGGTTGAGCCTTTCCCCGGGCCCGCGCTTTCTGCGCGAACTGAACCGCCGTGGAGGTGAACAACATTTTGAACAATTGAAAGTCCTAGTCCGAGGCCGCTTGTATCCTTCGACTGTTTCCCTTGCCACATCGTTTCGAAGACATGCGGTAGCAGATCCGAACTCAGTCCGATGCCAGTATCGGAAACTCGTAGAACATGGTTTCCCGACTGGGATTTCAGCTGCACCGAGACGGTCCCTCCAGTTGGCGTGAACTTTACGGCGTTCGAAACAAGATTCCAAACCACCTGATGCATGCGTTTGGAATCGATTCTTGCGTGCATCGGTTCGTTCGGTAGAGATCGGAGAATGCTGATCTGCTTGGATTGAGCTATAGGTTCAAGTGCCTTGCAGGCGTCTTCGACAACCTTGGCAAGATCGGACACTTCGAAATCCAGTTCGAACTTGCCGGAGGAGATTTTCGCGCTGTCCAGCAGGTCCTCCATGATCCGAATTTGCATCCCGGTGTTTTGATCAATGACCCGGAGAGCTTTTTCGTGGAGCGTGTGATCGTCCGGACGTTCCTTGAGGATGCGAAGCCATCCGACGACGGCATTCAGCGGCACTCGCAAATCGTGCGACAGCATGGCAATGAAACGGTCCTTGGCAAAATTTGCTTCTTCGGCAGCTTCGCGGGCTGCGCGCAATTCCCGTTCGCGCGCGGCGCGTTCGGTGACATCGTTGATGATCGTGATCGTCCCGACAATACTTGAATCTTTGATTAGCGGAGCAATATGCGCGGTCTGCAGCATTTCGTCGAATCCTTCTTCAGAGATCGCCGGCATCCGGATCAGGTAGTGATGCAATCTCTGCGAGAGTAGGCGAACCTGGCCTCCAAGGACGTCCTCGTACAATAAATTCAAACCGCGCTGCTGAAGATCGGGAAACAGCTCGAACAGCGGTTTTCCGATCACCTGCGATTGCGTCATTCGAGTGTGCTGCTCGAGCCAGGTATTCCAGCCCTGAACAACTAGTTCCGTATCCGTGATCAGGACACCCTGGGGCGCATGCACCTGCATCCAGAACAGTATTGAAGATTCGAAAGGAGCAGAACCAGTCATCGTCTTCCTCCGAGTTGACTGTCCTCCCACTCCTCAACAGCGTGAATCAACCGGTCCAGCGACGACACTCCCAGGACGATGATGAGGTAACCTGAAATCGCACTTTTCTTTACATGAAAGGCAGTGGACACAACAACTGCATAACGTAATTCTTCGCTGCCGATTGTGATCGATCGGAGGAGTTGGTCCAGGCTTTCCAGATGCAGCCTGGGCATTGAGAACGAGACCTGAACCTTCAGCAGGTTTCCGAACACACCGAGACAGGCGTTCAACAGAATGTTTCCAATTTCCGTGATCGCCTCACGCGCGGACTCATCGAGGGTTCCGGTTCGTTCGGACGCTTCGGACAACAGGTCCGTGAGCGATACGGCGCCAGAGTAGTTCAACAGCAGTAGCGCATCGCCGGCGACAGGCCCCGAAAAGATTTGATGGACGGTGGCAATTTCCTCTCGCACTAACGAGCTGATGGTATTGGGCAACTGGTCGATGGGGCACATCTGGATTTCCGGTACATCCAGGTTGACGCGGTCTCCAGACAACTCCGACAAGGATGATGCAGTGCGCGCAAATGCAATATTCAATAATTCGGTTAGAGCATCCCTCTGCTTGTCACTTAGAATCATCGGACGCCCTTTCCAAAGCGCTTCGAATCGTGCCGAGCACTTTCTCACGAACAAATGGCTTACTTATGAAAGCGACTGCCCCTTCATCCTGCGCAAGCTGCTGCGTCGAGGTTTGAATGTCCGCGCTCGCGACGATCACCCGGGCATTTCGGTCCAGCTCACGAATCTTCTTCAACACTTCAATACCATACATTTCCTTCATGATCAGGTCGAGCATGACGACTTCCGGTTTCTGCAAGAAGTACGTTTCTAGGGCAGTCAGGCCGTCCTGCGCTTCAATCACGTCGTGTCCGTCGGAGGCGAGGATGTCTTTCAGAATCCGCCGCGACATGGCCGAGTCATCAACTATCAGTACTTTTGCCATACGCAACCTCCGAGAGCGCGTCCGCCATTTGCTGTAACGGGATGACTCGGTCCGATAGATTCGCTTCGACCACCGATCGTGGCATACCGTATACAACACAAGTCTCTTCGGCTTCAGTGAAAACTGTGCCTCCTCGCGCTTTGATCTCGGCCGCGCCGGCTTTTCCGTCATCACCCATTCCCGTCATGACAATTCCCAGAACCTTGTCTCCGAAGGTCTCGGCAGCCGAGCGGAACAGTACGTCCACGGACGGACGGTGCAGCAGGTCGAGCGGACGCGCGTCCAGATGAATCCGCACCGAATCACTATTTCGTTGGAGAGTTAGGTGACGTCCGGCCTGTGCGATATAGAGGTGTCCCGGCTTGAGTTCATCGTTTTCATTAGCGTGCACTGTCTTCAATTGTGTCAGGTTTCCGAGACTCTCCGCATACATTTCCGTGTATCCCGCAGGCATGTGCAGAACAACGACGATGGGGATAGGGAAATCCGCTGGTAATAACGGAAAGACTTGCTTCAAGGCTTGCGGCCCGCCAGTCGAGAGACCAACAACGATCACATCGAGCTTTCGCGCCGGGATGCCCAGCCGCGCAGGAGTTCGACCCTGAACCTCTTTTCGCGGGGCGGCTTGCACTCGTTTCATCGGAATGGCGGCCGCCGCCTTTACTTTGGAAACAAGCTCTTCACTCATTTCCAGGACTTTTTCCGTCGCTAGCGCTGAGGGCTTTTGTACGAAATCCACGGCGCCCAGGTCAAGCGCTTCGAGTACCTGTTGGCTGGACTCATTTGAAATGCTGACAACGATCACCGGCAGCGGTTGTCGGGCCATTTGCCGTTCGAGGAAACCGAGACCACCCATTCCCGGCATGATCAGATCGAGAGTCACAACATCCGGCTGAAGCTCCTTGACCGCCTCGAGGGCCTCCTCGCCGTCTCTGGACGTCCCAACAACTTCAATGAAGGGACTACGGGACAACATTTGTTTAATAACTTTGCGAACATATGCAGAATCGTCCACCACGACGACGCGAATCACCCTCGTCATGTTATTTCCTCTCTAAAGCATCTCACGTAAACGAACGCTCCGTTCATCTCATTTAGTTGAAAGTCGCTGGTGAGTTTCAGGAGAGACTCTGGTGCGCCAACGAAGAGAAATCCCGGAGGAAGGATGCGGTTTGCGAATGTTTTGACGGTTTTTCGGATCCTGTCCTCGTGGAAATAGATGAAGACGTTCCTGCAGAAGATCACATTTGATGCCGCCAGCCCGCTGATCTCATCCTCTTTCGTAAGGTTGGCGATCGTCCAGGTGACCTTCTGTTGAATATATGGATTGATCTGCCAGCGGTCGCCTTGTCGCTTAAAGTAGGTCTCCCGCATTTCCGGAGACATGTTCCGAAATGACCGCTCGCGATAGAGTCCTTCTCGCGCAGTTCTCAATGCCGCCGGACTGACGTCGCTCGCTACAATTTCAATTGGATACCCGGAGAAGCCGGCTTGATCGATCGCCATGGCAATTGTCAGCGGCTCTTCACCGGAGGCTGCAGCCGCGCACCAGATTCTGAACGGGCTCATCGCGTGATTTTTGAAGTGTCGTGGCAGGATCGACGACACCAATAGCCGGATCTGGTCGAACTCTCTCCAGAAAAATGTCTCGCGAACTGTTATGGCATCGATCACCTTGGGCCATTCGACGGAGGCTTCGGCGTCGTATTTCAGTAGGTAGTAATAGTCGAGTAGCGAGGTAAATCCACGATCGGCAATCAGACCTGAGAGTTTTTCGATAAACAGATCGCTCGCCTTCTCGTCGATGTGGATGCCGGTTCGTTCGAGGACGAGGTCGCAAAGCAGCCCCGTGATGGTCTTCACCGCTTGCCTAAAGCTTTCTGCGCGGCACTTCGCACGGCGGGATCTGGATCGTTCGTAATCATCGCGGCAAGCTTCCGCTCTGCCTCATGACTGCCCAGGCGGCTGAGCGCGACGACGGCGGCGTAACGAACCTGCGCGTCGCCGTCTTCGAGGGCTTTGGTTAACACGCGTGACGCTACCGGATGTTTTCTCCGGCTCAAAGCGTCGATCATGGAACGCCGGACCTCCAGTTGCGGATGGCGCAGCCCGCTTGCGACGATCTCGATGTTCTCAGCGTCGATTCTCGAAAGAGCCTTAACACAAGCTTCCCTTACCGAGGCCTGCGCAGTAAGACGGACTACCGACTCAATCGAGTTCGGCGTTCCCATATTCGCCAGACGCTCCACCGCGGCGGCCGCCACTTCGTGGTCGTTGTCGGTCGCCGCAACCCATTCGAGTGATCCGATGACCTGCGAAACTGGATTTCTTCTAAGGGCATTGACCGCGTCCAACCGATGATCGCGATCACTGGATTTGAGCAGCGCCAATAATGGGGCGAGCGCGTCCGGGTGTCCGATCGATTCCATAGCCGTTGCGGCGGCTCGCGAGAGATCTCGATCCTGCGAACTCAACAGCGGACTGAGTGCGGCGACGGCCTTGGGGCCGCCGATCGCGGCGACGGCCTCAGCGGCTGCGATGCGAACATGAGTCGCAGGATCGGACTGAACAACGGTCGTCAGGGGATCGAGCGCTTCCGGCGTCGCCAGGCGTGCCAGAGCTCGGGCGGCATAGTAACGCACCCAGGCGTCTGAATCGAGAAGCGCTCCGAGCAATGTGCTTAAGGCTTCCTGCTCGATATCCATGTGGCCGAGCGCCTGCGCGGCTGACGCTCGAACTCTGGAACCTTCCTGGCTTAACGCGCGCGTCAGCACGGGCAGCACTCGATCGTCGTCCAAAAAGGGAAGAGTTTCAATCGCAGCCCGCCGGACGCTCTCATGCGGGTCGGTAGCGCATTCGATGAGCCGGTCGACGTGATAGGCGAAATAACCTGCGATACGAACCGCCGATTCCCGAACGTTAGGATTGTCATCCGACATCATTCGGAGCGTGTCGGCCTTCGTGCGCGGATCGCCGAGAGAGTTGATCCCCGCGATAGCTGCTTGCCGAACGGAGGCGCTGTCGTCGGAAAGCAGGCTAAGCAGAGTATCGTATGCTCTGGAATCACCAATCCTTGCAAGCGCGGTTGCGACCGGAATGGTCAAGCCGGGATCATTCACCAGTGTTCGAATGAGCGCGGGAACGGCTGTAGGGTCGCCCACACGCCCGAGCGCCGTGACCGCCGCGCGGCGCACTTCTGAATCTGCGTGTTCGAGCTCTGGAATGAGTTGCTCCGTTATACGGTGGCCGTATCGAACGAGCACCTCCACCACGTCTTTTCGTACTTCTTCCGCCCCCAAAAGGCCGGTCAACGCCTGACGCGCGGACTCATGCTGCATCCAGCCCAGGACTCGCACCAGTGGCCGAAGTTGCGAAGCGTCGGTCCCGTTCAAACTCCGGATCAGAACCTGCGATGCCTCGGCCGGCGCATGCTGCCGCACGAGGTCAATCAAGTGCCTGCCTTCACCCAGTTGTTTCTCCACAGTGTCGTGCGCGCTCGCCAGCGCCTGAGCCACTGGTAAGATATGCGGACCGTCCGTTCCAAGCAGTTCGGCCAGAGCAGGAGCCGATTGCTCTGCTCCCAGTTTGGCCAGCGCTTCGACGACGGCGGTTCGCAACATCTCGCTCTTCAGTAACGGCGCCAGCCGGTTCACGATTTGGGAGTCACCCATCTCTGCCAATGCGTCAATTGCCGGAAAAGCGAGGAAGAAATCTTCGGCTTCAGCGATAAGGAGCAGGTCGGGCGCGGCTTCTACAGCCTTGAGCTTTCCGAGAGCCTCCATCACGTGGAATCGAACGTTCCTGTCGTCGTCGCGTAGAGCGCGAATCAAATCCGGTATGGCAGCGCGGTCTTTCAAATCGCCAAGAGCCAGCGCGGCATAGATTCGGATATCGGTTTCGGAGTCAGTCAGCAACTCACATAAGGGTCCGACTGTGTCGAAGCCGGAACTCGTTAAAACCTTAAGCGCGCTGTTCAGAACGCTGAGGTCGCGGTGTTGTTCTCGGAGCACGCGGATCAGCCCGGCGACCGCGGTTGCGCTGCCTTCCGCTCTCATGTCGTCCGCAGCCTGCCGTCGCAGCACCCACCTTTCGTCACCGAATTTGCTCAACAGCGTGTCGTCTTTACCTCTGTCGATCTCTTCCGTCACGTCGTTTATAGTGACGATCAAGCCGACTCTGGCCTCATCTTCGGTTAATGGGGCGATTGTGACCTTCTGCTGCATCCGCTCGTAGCGGCGGGACGGCGCTTGTGGGGCACACGGAAACAGATAATGATGAAAACGAGGAGCGAGAACCTCAACCACGCCTTCGTCCAGCGACCGCTTGAACAATCCATGAAGGCCGCGTTCGTCATAATCCGGCACGAGGTCGCGCAAGTGTTTGCCACGGGCCTGATCAGCTGAGATGCCTGTGTTCGCGGAGAGCCATTCGTCCCAGGAAACGACGATAAGGTCGCGGTCAGTCGTGAAAATACCGAGCTTCGCGTGTGATGCCATGGATAGCTTGGACTGACACCTATCTACGTTTCTTTAAACGAGACTTTCGAGCGGGCGTGCGCTTTGAGCCGTTGCCGGCGGCTTTTCGCCTGCTTTTTGCCGTGCCGTTGGTACGAGCTTCTGCAAGCAAGTCGGCCAATTCAGCGGCGGCAGTGGAGTGTTCGCGATTGTCGCGGGTAATCAATACAATCTGTTTCGACACATTCTGGGAGGCCGTCGTCATCTCCTTCAGTGTTTTCGATTGTTCTGCGAGTGCGCGTGCGAGTTGATTGGTTTGAGTTCGAGTGG
>Ga0075431_100008576_pt1 | contig 10234 bp, 16 predicted proteins | sample RhiMetdeltSRZDD5_FD_75297 | JGI IMG/M metagenome (GOLD analysis project Ga0075431, IMG submission 75297) | Populus rhizosphere microbial communities from Tennessee, USA - Rhizosphere MetaG P. deltoides SRZDD5 | ecosystem: Host-associated > Plants > Roots > Rhizosphere > Soil | place: USA...
ACCGCTCATATTGGTGAAGGGTAGAACCGCGATGGAGGGTTTGTCGGCACCGGATTTGAGCACTGAGCTTTTACCTATCGGCACGCCAGTGACCCTGTAGGCGCGCACCGGCTCGTCGATATTTTTCAGGTTCTGAATGCCGAGATCCTCGAATCCTGCCTTGATCTTGTTCTTGATGTGATCATAGGCAGTACCGGACACCAGGATGCCGCCCGGTTCTGCGAGGGCTTCCAAGCGGGCCGCGATGTTGACGCCGTCGCCGTAGAGGTCGCTACCCACCACCATCACGTCGCCAAGATTGACACCTATGCGCAACACGATATGCCGCCCTTCCGGTTGATCACTGTTCGCGGCGGCCATTCCGCGCTGGAGCTCAACCGCGCACAGCACGGCATTGACGGCGCTGCCAAACTCCACCAACACGCCGTCGCCGGTAACCTTGAAGACGCGGCCGTGATGTTTGGCGACCAACGGATCAAGGACGCCCTTCCTGCGAGCCTTCAGCGCTCCCAACGTGCCTGCCTCGTCAGTCTCCATCAGTCGGCTATAGCCGACCACATCGGCGGCGAGGATCGCCGCAAGGCGGCGTTGAAAAGCCTCTTCAGCCATAGCGCGTGCTCTCAGAACGGAGCGTGCAGGATTGTATCGGCAGCCGCGGCCCTAGTCTATTGGGCCGGACTTCCGCAATGGGTCAATTGCAGCATCGTCCGGCGGCAGGCCACCGTCTAGGAAAGTCAACGTGTAACGGTTTGTGCTGGTATCGGGCTTGTTTCCGGTGCTGTCGGTGGCAAGCAACGGGTACACCGCCTCGGCAGGACTATTGCCGTAAATTCCGGCCATTGCCGCCGCGGCGCGCAACAACCAGTCCCCATTGCACGTCGGCCGCCGCTTCGGGCAGTCACACTCATCGGCTTCACCGGTCTGAGCCATTACCAATCCATCTTATCTTCTAGGTCGTCATGAGCGAGCGGTTTACGATACCCGATGCAGCATAGGGATTTCCGCGGTAGCCCCAAATTGGGCGCAGCTCGGACCAATCGGCTCCTCGGCGTCATAGCGTTCAGCGTCGCTGTCGCGCTGACCTCAGTTGTCCTTAATGCAGCCTCGCCGCGAGAGCTGCCCACCAAGTGGCAAGTGCCACCGGGCGATTGGCTCGAGCAGGAAACCGCTGGATTTGCCAAGATCCTGTGCTCGGCGATCTTTATCACCGGGCGCGACCTCGAAACGGCCGCTGACGAGGATGGGTTTTTCGTGTCGCCGCGCGCCAGCCGCGCGAAGGTCGTTAATACCGTGGTCGATCGCAACGCGCAGGAAGTCCGGTTGACGTTGCCAGATGGGGTCACGCGCACTGCCCGACTGGTCGGCGATCAGGGTTGTGTCACGCTGCCACGTGGCGTTGAAAAGGTGTTCTTCACGCCGGTTGCGGTCAAGTCGGCACTGCCCGACGCAGCGACACTGGACTGGCCGATGGGGGACCGGCTGTCGGATGCGCCGCTGCCGCCGGAAATTGATCACGCGAAGCTCAAGGCGGCCGTGACGGCGGCGTTCCATCCCAAAGAGGCGCTCACCGCGGCATTCGTGGTCGTCTATAAGGGCCGGCTCATCGCCGAACGCTACCAAGACGGACTCGACTACAGGACGCGGCTGCCGAGCTGGTCCATGGGTAAAAGCATCACCGCAACGCTCCTGGGGCAGCTCATTCAGGAGGGAGTTTACGATCTCTGGCAACCAGCGCCGGTGGAGGAATGGCAGGGCGCCAACGATCCCCGACGCGCCATCCGGATCGCCGACCTGCTGCGGATGTCGAGCGGACTTCGCTTCGTGGCACCGCAGGATCCAGACTATGATCCGGCGCTGGGCTATCCCGACCAGCTCTATGTCTATACCGGCGCAATCGATGCCTATCGCTGGTCGATAACGCGCCCGCCGCAATGGCCGCCGAACACGGTCGGGCGCTACCGCAACTCGGACCCCCTGACGATCAACTACCTCATCAAAAAGGCGGTGACCGTCCGCGGGGAGGAATATCTCAGCTATCCGCAACGCCATCTGTTCGACAAGCTGGGCATTCGGCGCATGCTGTTAGAGACCGACCCGTATGGAAATTTCCTGCTCAACGGCTACGAGCTGGGAACGGGGCGGGATTGGGCGCGGCTTGGACTGCTCTATCTCCAAGACGGCGTCTGGAATGAAGAGCGACTCCTGCCGGAAGGGTTCGCCGACTTTGTCCGTACGCCGGCGCCCACCTGGTCCGAACCGGTTTATGGCGGCTCGTTCTGGCTGAACAGAACCGCCGACTGGCCGCTGCCGGCGGACGCTTATCTCATGGCAGGAGCGGGCGGACAGTATGCCTTTATTGTTCCGACCCACGATCTGGTGGTTGTACGACTTGGCCATTACAAGGGAGCGGAGGCCGGCAATCGAGCCTTACAGAATGCGCTAAAGCTGTTGATGAAGGCAGTGCCGCAGGTACGCCCGTCCTGGCCGGGCCCTGAGGTGCGGGACAACACCCCATGAGGCGCCATTAATGCTGCTGCCGGTTACTTGCATCGGTCCCGCAAGCGTTCAAAACCGGTCGAAGTCTCTGCTGGTAACTTGATCGTCACGCTATGCTAGATCTCTGCAGGTGAACCTTTAGAGCTTTTGGTGGTTCGATTGGTGGCTCGGAGGCCGTGAGTTGCGATGGCGCGTGATGAGCTAAGCAGAAGGTGGTTTTTGGCGTGGTTGAGCGCAGGCGGTGGAGCGAGCTTGTTGACAGCCGGCCAGATTGGGCTGCCGCTTGCACGGGATCGACAGCTCGCTGTCACACCCCATTGTGGTGACGACGAGCCAACCCCGAAGCAAACTGAGGGTCCATATTATTCGCCCAATTCGCCCGAAAGACGAAGCCTGCGCAATGGTGGAGAGGGCGTCCCGTTCGTTCTCAGCGGAACTGTGGTGAGCCGGTCTTGCCGACCGGTCCCTTCCGTTTTGGTGGACCTATGGCATGCCGATGGAAGGGGCGAGTATGATCTGGAAGGCTACAGATTTCGTGGTCATCAATTTACCAATGCTGAGGGGCACTTCCGTTTTGACACTATTTTGCCGGGCCTTTATCCAGGGCGGACGCGCCATTTCCACGTGAAATATCAGGCGCCTCATCAGCCCGTGCTTACCACGCAACATTACTTTCCCGACGAACCAGAGAACGACCATGACGGCATTTTCAACCCGGTGCTGCTGCTGAGAGTCAGCCGAGGGCCAGTCCAGGTGGGCAGTTTCGTAACGGTGCTCGATCTCCCCTGAGTGACTGCGCATCGGGCCAACCGAGAGCGAGTCGAATCAGCTGGGACCGGCAGGCGAGAGTAGGCTTCCTCAAGCCGGATGAACGCCGTGTTCAACTCTCGTTGTAGAAGGCGCCTGTACCCATCAAGTTCTGAATTTAGAGCTCGAAAGCCTCAGAGCGCGTCACGGTGTTCGTGAGGGAAACCTGCCTGAGCCCTGACCCTGATCGGGCTTTAGCCACTGCGGCGATGTCGACGCTCTCCGGGTTCTTATCGGCAGCGCGGGGCATTGGATGGCAAGCCAAGCTTGCTGGACTAAAGAAACCGCAGGCACTTACAACTGTTACCTGGTGAACCGAGTTAGACCGAAAGGAGATCTCATGGACTGGCGAGCGGTGGTTGGGACTCTCGCCGGGCTGTCACCTTTCTAGCGATCATTCCCTACGTTCTGGACATTTTCCGAGGCCTCACCCGTCCCAATGTGGTGACTTGGTTTCTGTGGACCCTGAATGGCTCAATTCTCGCCTCCGCCCAGTACATATCCGGCGCCTCGTGGACCCTTTCGGTGCTGGTGGCTTCGACTATCTCGACGGCCATTGTAACCGTCCTCGCGGTGCCTTTTGGTCAGAGCAAATACGGTGTTCTGGACGGTATCTGCCTCGTCATGGCCCTTGCCGCGATGGTCGGCTGGTGGTGGACTGAAAACCCCCTAACTGCAATCGTCCTCGGCGTGTTGGCAGAGATCTTTGCCGTATCGCCGACAATCGCCAAGACCTATCGAGCTCCCGAAACTGAAACTCCCATCACCTATTGGGCTACTTCCTTCGCAACGATCATGAGCCTCATCGCTAGTACAAGGTTTGATCTCGCCAATCTCCTGTTCCCCGTCTATTCAGTCTCAGTCAATACGCTCATTGCCGTGATGGCGAGCAATGGCAGGCGCCGCTCGGCATAGGTTGTGGACAACGAACCTTCCTCGACTCACAGCCGACATAGCCACCCGCAAGCTCGTGCCCCAAGAAGCAGGGCAAGATCACCTTGATCCTCACGAGTCAGTTGCGTCTGGTGGCGATGTATCGTCCGCCGGTGCTGATTCCGAATCAGCTGCGATCTCCGACTGATCCACGGCCTCTTCGACGACCATGGCGAGGAGATAGGAGAGAAACTTCATGTCGTTGCTGATGGCGACTTCATGAAACTCCAAGGCGAAATCCATCACATACTCGCACAGCTCCCGCCGCCCAACGGGCAGGTGTGCCCGCTTGCGCCGCCGCATGGCGGCAGCGTCGATCGCGCTGTATAGCTTCCCCTTCGACATGGCTTCCCCCGGTCTTGTCGTCAATTGCATACAACCCTTGGATGCGAACGGAAAGGAGAACAATCGGAGACCATGGTGGAATTTGGCATCAGGGAGCAGCGCAGGACTTGGGGAGGTCCGTCGGAAATAGCCAATACGCCTCGCGTCGGGTCTCCATCTGGGCTGGAGACCGCGCCTTTGCAGCGGGCTGATCGTGGCCGCTGTGCCGTTTGCACAGATTCTCTACAATTCCTGGCCTTCGGTCATCGCCACTTGCTGCATCTGCGCATCATCTCCGACAATCCGCGCTACCGGGCCACTGTGGTCGGCCACATCCGCTGGTTAACTGCCGCAAGCTGTGGCGGAAATTCCTGACGTCGAACAGGTTGGAAGCCGGCCAGGACAAGTGCGAGCTCGCGACCCGGAGCACCATCACCTGCTGTCCAGCGAGGCAGCCGAAATGCCAACGGGTGTGGCGAGATCCTGGTCCAACTGCATTTGCCGAGTGGAATTTGTCTTTCGATGTTTCCGGCGGGGGGGAATCAGGGTGGCCCGACCATGGGGGGCAGACATCATCGCTCCAATCGAGGTGATTCCGGGGGTTGTATCCCTGCCGGCAAATGGCTGCACCGGCAAATTAGTTCGACTGATAGGCCATAATCGAGCGATCGCCGGTTTTAGGCCGGAGGAGCGGCTGAGCGAGGTGGCGAGGCTGCTGGCCGGCAATGGTTGCAATGGATCTCCAGCAGCAGCGCGCGCTCAGGCATTTCTCGCCCATCGTCGGAAAAGCGGCGGGCCGAGATTGAGAAGATAGGCATACATCGCGGCGTCTGGGGCAAATGCAGCGATTGCCATCGAGAGCAATGCCGAGGCGATGAGCACGCCGAGCTCGATGCGGCCGCTCGCCACCAGCCGGTGTCCGATATCCCTCTCGATCACCAGCGTAATCGCCAAGGCGGTCACTCCTAGGAGGATCAAGTTGCCGCCATAGATCCAGATTGCAGGCAAGAGATCGTAGCGACCAGCAACCAGCATTGAGAAAGGCAGCAAAGTGACGAAGAAAAGATGGGCAAGCACTGCCCACGCATAGGCGTCGCTGGCCGTCTCCGGCTCCTCCTTGGTGACCGCCTGTCCGGTCCAAAAAATGGCAAGCAGGAGAAAGGTGATGATGTAGGCAATGAAGGTGTCTGTAAGTCGCGCGAAGGCCGCGAGCAACTCGTCGCTGTTTTTCGGATTGAAGTCGTCCGACAGCTCGATATTGACGACCTGGAGAGTCATCGCGAACCCGAAGATGCCGTCGGTCAGTCCGTCCAGCCTGCTCTTTGAAATGAACTCGTCCGTTTTTTGCATCATCATCCAGAGCGTTTACGCCGAACGAATTCGACGAATCTCATCCGCAACAAGTCTCTGAAGCCGCCACAGATAGGTATCATGGATACCATGCTCATGAAGTTTAACGATGGTGTTGTACAGGTACTCGGCGCAGGTGCCGATGTGGCCTGCTGCCCGAGCAAGCAGAAACGCTTGCTGCGCAATCGTCAGGTTGACATATGACGGATCGGATCGCGGAGCTGCCCAGAAGGCCAACGCGCGGAACCTTTCGTTGCCAGAGCGAACCTCAATCCATCGGATCGCATCGATGTCCCCTTTGTAGTCCGCCTCACGGCGAAGAAGCCGAAGCAGCTGTTCATAGTCATTTCCAGCAGGAAGGCGGAATGCAATCCCGTGGCAGCAACCGCCATAATCGAGGCACATCATCAACCCAGGCTGTTCGGGAGTCCCACGCCATCGGTGTATCTTGAGGCAGAATGACCGCCTCCATCCGAACGCCTTGCATGCTCGATGCTCCACATGCTCGAAGGCAGGTCTCCAGATGAGAGACCCATACGCAAACAGCCACAACGGGCGGCCTGCGTTCTCATTCGCGATCGACTGCGCGACGTGATGATAGTCGTCTGATGAGAGTTCAATAAAACCCTTTTCTGGTCCTGGATCGGCTTCCAGTCGACGGACTTCCGCTACCAACTCGGCGGTCAAGGTCAATCGATGCTGTATACGCATCAAAGGCTGTCTCTGTTTGGTCAATCAATCCCCAGCTACCGTCCAGGGCCTGGAAAAGCGGCGCGAAGGCATGGCCGACGATAACCCAAGCAGGGAACGCCGGAAAAGGTCGCCTCACACTTAGGTTCAAGTTAACCAAGTCAGCCCGAGTGCCGCGAGTCCAGCCGAATTGTCGCAACGCTGTGCTGTTCGGCACAGCGAATCGCTCGGCTCTATGCAAGCTGCCCAGGTTGTCAACCAAACCAGGGACCCCCCGATGACGAGAATTCCAGTTAGCAGCCAACCCACATCGACAACGCCTCGCTCTGGCGAGGGCACTCCGAGACTGCCGATCAGCCCGCGCGCCCAAAAATTGCTCAGAATGCAGCGCCCGAAACCGACTCCTCTGCCAAAGGTTTCGCTCACGCAAGGATCCGTTTCGCCGGAAGCCAAATCGCCGCGCACCGAACCCGCATCGGGATCGGCAACCCCGGGCTCCGCAACGCCGACCGAGCGCACTCCACGAGACACGCCGCCCTGGACGCCCAGGCAAGACCGGGTGTCGCGAAGCCTCTCGACCGGGCACCGGATCGAAATTTCCACAGCCCGGCGATCGGCCTCTCCCAAGAAGTCCATTCGCCCGGCCCTGTGGAGCAGCGGGAAGGAGTCGGTTGCGGAGGTCCAGCCATCAGCACCGGAAAATGAGCGATTGGCAGATTCGCATAAGGAGCAGAGCCCGAAATTCAAGGTGCCCGAAAAGCGATCACCGAGAAGGAACACCGGCATCATTCTCGGGCGAAGTCCCAGGGCTATGCTTCAGGATCAGGACTTGAAGGTGGTGCTTGCGAGGAGCGAAACCGTCCAGCCTGCCGCAGAAAAGCGGGACATCGTGAAGGAACGAATAAGACAGTTTGAAGAACGGGCGCAGCTCGCGGACAAGGTAAGGGTGCACCAAACGAACGTGAAGAACCGACAACCCGCCCGGCGCACGCGGAGTGAACAATCGGGATCGTCGATCGTCCCGAAACCGGCTCGTCGCGCGCCATCGCAGGCTGACGCTGCTGAAAAGCCCCAACTGCCATCCCGCAAGCCCGAAAACCTTTTCTGACCTCGTCAGCAGCTTGCTGATCAGCCTTGACCGGACGGACGGCCTGTCTGGTCGACTAAGATCCATGGCGTCGCGATGGTCACCGTGACGCCATGCTCCGTTTGCCGGGCGGCGTTATCGCCATTCTCGCCGCCGGCGCCGGACTCGCCAGCTATGCCATCACCCCCGATCGGCGGGCCCAGATCCTCGCAGCCGGCGCATTGATCGCTCAGGGATCGGCGGCTTTGCCGCCATCTGGAGCCGCATCAAGGCGACCAAGCTCATTCGCTGTATCAACCGCGGCAATCGGCAACGCTCTCAGCGCGACTTGGGAGCATCCGGCGCGCCTGTCGGCGCTGCTCCTGTCCGAAGTCGGTAAATCGATCGCTATCGCGCTGCCACAGGCGCTTCGCGCCTTAGGAGGAACATGAAAGGCTGCTCGAAACCCCGCATGTCCATTGCCCCTACAAGAGTGTCCGGTCCCACCGCCCGGAATATGTCGTTGATGGGCAGCGCGTCATAGATCATGGTTGCCGACACCACGCCGCGATATTCTGTCATACGCAGCCGAGCCTGCGGTTTGTCGGTCGCAAACATCCTTGAGAACAAGTGGAAAAGTCCTGCCGCAGCATTGCTACGCGCCAGATCGATGCGGGCCATCAAAATCGATATCGGAATGCGGGAGGGTGCGCAGCCTCTGGGCTGTCGAACCGCTTACCGTGCCAGCGGAACTTCTCGAGCAGCCCGTCGAATATATGGCCGGTAGGCAGTCGGTTGCCCCGCCAGCTACCGATCATCTGTTCAATGGTCGCGGCAGGAAGAGAGTCGTAGAACCTCATGATTTCAATGCGATCAGCGCTTGCTTCGAGCTCCGCAAGGCGCGATTGTGGGTCGGCAGCCATGGATTGTTGATCCTCTGGAAATGGTCTGAACGATCTGATCGGAGCTCTGGACAAACTGGGACAGCAGCGGGCCGATCGCCGTTTCCTTGTATTGCTTATCGATCCTCTCGAGTCGCTCGATCAACGGACCGGATCGCCGATCCCATTCGCGGCTCAGCTTCGAGTTGATCATGTCGACATGCTTGCCCGCTTGCGGTCGCGCTTCACGAAGGGTTGTCCCCGTCATAGCCGCGAATCCCATTAACCCCGCATTGATCGCTTCGTCGGGGTCGAAATTCAGGTCATAGGCGAGACGAAATCTGACCGAAAGCGTGTGCAAAAGATCCGTATGCTGCAGCACACGGATCAGCTCCGAAACCTGATCGCCCTTCAATGTCGTTGAAAATGGAAGAACGCCGACAACAGCCAGCGATACTCCGACGGACTCTGCGCAATCGTTTAGATAAGCGCTAACCCTTCGCTGAAGGATTCCAGCGCATATCTTCCTAAAAGGTGTTGATCTTGCAGCATCTTCACCGAGCACTCCTGCTGCCGATTGTGCTCCAGCAAGACTTTGCGCCAGAGCACCGACCATGTCTCCGCTGCATCTGAGGAATTGTTCGAGCGGCCCAGCAAGGCCCTTCCCTCTCGCGAAATCGCACCGATGATCGCTTTTGTGATGTAAAGAAGGTCGCGTCTGGAGTCAGCGTCTTTGCCTGTGCATCGGGTTGCCATCGAAAGCTCGTCTCCGAGAGATCGAATGCGATCAGGATCGAGTCCTTCCTCCTCGCACCTCTCATAGAGCGTATCAATCGCGCAGCCCAGGTTTATGGTGACGGCGCGTAGCACCAAAGGGTCCGGCCTGAACGAATTTCCGAACCACATGTTGGAAAGCTCATCAGCGGCTACCCAATAGCCCCTATCCCGTGTCAGTTGCCTAATGACCGACTCGGATTCTCGCAGTGCTCGCCGCGCAGCTTCGTGGGGTTGCATGCAGAACTCTCGATTAAACCGTTGCAAATCAGCGACAACACGGCCGCGTATCACGGCGGAGATTAGATGCCGGCCATCTCCAGTGCGACCAGGAAACCGACAAGCTCGAAAGCCGAAGTCATGCGCCGTGGCAGATATCGCTCCTTGTCGACCCACAGCGCTCTTCTGAAAGTTTCCGGAGCCTTGATACTTTGCTGCATCCACGCCAAGCCGTGGGAAACTGCACCGGCGATCGCAGCCGGTGGCCGCTTTCCGCAGAGCGCATGAATGGCCAACATGGCGTAGCTCGTCTCTTCCAATGTCGCCAGGCCATCCGATCCCCATCCCCCCTCGGGATACTGACGAGCGAGGATGGCGCGGAGGATGTGGTCGCGCTCTGCTGTAAGCGATAGCGGATGTTGAGACATGAGCGCGATACTCGCTTGAGACGTCGTGCCAGGAGGTATGCCATTTGTCACCGACCCAGATTCCGTCCGGGGTCTGCCGTGACTTGAGGTATCGCACGGCGGCTTCAGCGGGTCGGCCAATTAGCGAAAGGGCATGGACCGCATGTGCCGTCGTCGATGGCGAGGGCTGAAGTTCGCCAGGATAGGTTTCATAATGGGTGCCGATGTCAAACCGTCTAAGGGGGTCATGGGCAGGCTGAACGCCCGCGCCGCAGATGACGGCCAAA
>Ga0075431_100008578_pt1 | contig 10233 bp, 11 predicted proteins | sample RhiMetdeltSRZDD5_FD_75297 | JGI IMG/M metagenome (GOLD analysis project Ga0075431, IMG submission 75297) | Populus rhizosphere microbial communities from Tennessee, USA - Rhizosphere MetaG P. deltoides SRZDD5 | ecosystem: Host-associated > Plants > Roots > Rhizosphere > Soil | place: USA...
ATTTCGCGGCGGGCTCGGTCTTCGCGACGGTCGCGTGGTCTTCGGTCTTCGGCTGCGGCGGCACCGCGGCGGGCCGTTGTGAGGGCGCCGTCGCGGCGGCGGCTTTGCCGTTGCCCGCCGGCGCCGCGGCCGGAGCCTCGGTCGGCGCGGGCGCGGGCGCGCCGGCGACGGACGAGATGTCGTCGCCGGGCTCGGCGATGACGGCGATGAGGCTACCGACCGGCGCGGTATCGCCTTCCTTCACGAGGATCTTGCGAAGCACGCCCGAGCCGAACGCTTCCATCTCCACGTCGGCCTTGTCGGTCTCGACCTCGGCCAGGATGTCGCCGCCGTTGACCCGGTCGCCTTCCTTCTTGATCCACTTGATGAGCTTGCCGGTCTCCATCGCTTCCGACAGCTTCGGCATCACGACCTTGGTCACGGCCATGGCTCAGCTCCCGTTCACGTAGCAGACACGCTTGATCGCGTCGACGATCTTCTCCTTCGTCGGCGTCTTGAGCTTCTCGAGGTTGCGCGCGTACGGCATCGGGGCGTTGGCGCCCGTCACGCGCTCCACGGGGGCGTCGAGGTCGTCGAAGGCGCGCTCGGTGATGAACGAGGCGATCTCGGAGCCCATGCCCGCGAAGCCCGCGCCCGCCTCGACGACCACCGCCCGGTGCGTCTTGCGCACGGAGCCGACGATCGTCTTCTCGTCCATCGGCCGCAGCGTGCGCGGATCGACGATCTCGACGGAGATGCCTTCCTTCTCGAGCGCCTCGGCCGCTTCCATCGCGCGGTACATCATGCCCATGTAGGCGATGACGGTGACGTCGGTGCCCTCGCGACGGACGACGGCCTGGCCGAGCGGGATCGTGAACTCCGGGTCGTCCGGGACCTCGCCCTTCACCGCGTACAGCGTTTCGGACTCGATGAAGATCACCGGGTTGTCGTCGCGGATGGCGGACTTCAGCAGACCCTTGGCGTCCATCGGCGTGGAGGGGCGTACGACCTTCAGCCCGGGCACGTGATAGAAGTAGCTCTCCATCGACTGGGAGTGCTGCGCCGCGAGCTGGTGCGCCGGCCCGCCGGGACCGCGCACGACGATCGGGATCGGATACTGCCCGCCCGACATGTAGTTCATCTTCGCCGCCGTGTTCACGATCTGGTCGAGCGCGAGCAGCGCGAAGTTGAACGTCATCATCTCGACGACGGGGCGGAGCCCCACCATGGCCGCGCCGATGCCGACGCCGGTGAAGCCCGACTCGGCGATCGGCGTGTCGACGATGCGCTTGGGACCGAACTCCTTCAGGAGCCCCTGGGTCACCTTGTAGGCGCCCTCGTAGAGCCCGACCTCCTCGCCGATCACGAACACGCGCTCGTCGCGATGCATTTCCTCGCGGAGGGCGAGGTTCAGCGCTTCCCGGTAGGTCATCACCGCCATGGCGTCAGTCCTTGTAGATGTCGGTGAAGAGCTCTTCGGGGTCGGGCTCCGGCGACGCGTCCGCGAACGCGACCGCCTCGTCGATGATGTCGTTCACATCCTTTTCGATCGCCTTCAGGTCCTCTTCGGTCAGCGCGCCCGCGCCGATCGCGCGATCGCGGAAGAGCACGATGGGGTCGCGCAGCTTCTCCTTCTCGACCTCTTCCTTCGTGCGATACACGGCGCCCGCCGGATCGCGCATCGAGTGCCCGCGGAACCGGTACGTGCGCGCCTCGAGCAGCGACGGCAGCTTGTCACGCCGTGCGTGCTCGACGGCGCGCGCGGTGGCCTCGCGGATGGCGAGCACGTCCATGCCGTCCACCGGCTCGCACGGAATGTTGTAGGTCTGTCCGAACTTGTAGATCTCGGTCTGCGCGAGCGCCCGCTCCAGCGAGGTTCCCATGGCGTAGCGGTTGTTCTCGCACATGAAGATCACGGGAAGCTTCCAGAGGGCCGCGAGGTTCAGGGCCTCGTGGAACTCGCCCTCGGGCACCGCGCCGTCGCCGAAGTAGCACACGATGACCTGGTCGCCGCCCCGGTACTTGATGGCAAAGCCCACGCCGGCCGCGAGCGGCAGGTGGGAGCCGACGATGGCATGGCCGCCCAGGAAGTTCACCGTCTTGTCGAACAGGTGCATCGACCCGCCCTTGCCCTTGCTGAGTCCGTCGCGCCGCCCGAACAGCTCGGCCATCGCGCGCTTGGGATCGACGCCCTTGGCGAGAGCGTGGCCGTGCTCCCGATAGGTCGAGATCGCGTAGTCGTCCTCGCGGAGCATCGACGTCACGCCGACCGCCACCGCTTCCTCGCCGATCGAGAGATGGAGGAACCCGCCGATCTTGCCGAGCGCATAGTTCTCGCCCGCCTTCTCCTCGAACCGGCGGATCAGCATCATCTGGTGGAGCAGATCCTTGGCCGTCCCCGCATCGACGCCGAGAGCCGGCGTTGCTTTCGCTGTCTTCTGAGCCATGCGACCTCCTGCTACGACCGTACTCTCACTACCATCTCATCAAGCTGAGATCGTCCACGGACAGCCGACGTCGCGCCCGGAAGATCGCCACGATGATCGCGAGGCCCACCGCGACCTCGGCCGCCGCGACCGCCATGACGAAGAAGACCAGCGCCTGACCCTCCGCGCTTCCGTAGCGTCGCCCGAACGCGACCAGCGAGAGGTTGGCGGCATTGAGCATGAGTTCGATGGACATGAAGATCACGAGGGGGTTCCGGCGCACCACCACGCCGACCACCCCGATCGAGAACAGCACGGCCGACAGCGTGGTGTACCAGGCCTCGGGGATCACGACGGCCTCCGGCGCGCCATTACCAGGACGCCGACCATGGCGGCCAGGAGCAAGACCGACGTGAGCTCGAACGGGAACAGATAGTCCGTGAAGAGCAGGCGCCCGAGCGACTCGACCCCACCGGGGGGGGCCGGAGGCACCGGGCCGTCGACGCGGCGCCCGACCACGATGATCGCGAGCTGCACGAAGAGCGCGATGCCCACCGGGAGCGCGAGAAGACGCACGGCGCGCCGCGGATCCGGCCCCGTCTCTTCCTTGCCGGGGATCAGCACCATGATCGCGAACACGAAGAGCACCATGATGGCGCCGGCGTAGACGATGACCTGGGCCGCGGCGAGGAACTCCGCGCCGAGCGTCAGGTAGAGCACGGCGACACACGCGAGATTGATGACGAGGAACAGCGCGCCGTGGATGGGGTTGCGCTTGAGGATCAGCGCGAGCGCCGAGCCCACCGCGATGAGAGCGACGATGATGAAGGTGGCGGCGGCCATCAGACGTTCCGCCGGGGCGGGATCGGGATGGGCGATCGCGGCCGCCCGTCGACGCCGGCGGGCTCCAGCGACAGCAGCATCTCCTTGGTGTAGATCATCGACCGGCGGTCGTACGCCGAGAACTCCAGGATGCCGGTGTCCATGCGGATGGCGTCTTCGGGGCACGCCTCCACGCAGTACCCGCAGAACACGCACTTGCCGAGGTCGATGTCGAACCGCTGCGGCATCTTCTCGATCTCGGGATTCGGGTGCTCGTCGGCGACGATGTAGATGCAGCGCGCCGGGCACACCGTCTCGCACATCATGCACGCCACACAGCGCGGCGAGCCGTCCTCGCGCCGCACGAGGCGGTGCAGTGTGCGGAGCCGCGGCGACTGCGGCCGGCGCTCTTCCGGATACTGGATGGTGACGGCGCCGCGCGAGTCCTTCTTCCCGAGGCTGTGCGCGATGTGCTTGCCGAGGTTGCGGAAGAAGTGGCCGGCGGTGAGGCCGAGCCCGCTCAGCACCTCACGCAGGTAGAACCGTTGGCCGAGATTCACCGCGCCCCCCATGCCAGCAGAACGGCGCCCGTGAGCACGATATTGAGGATCGACAGCGGGAAGAGGCCGAGCCAGCCGAGGCGCATGGCCTGATCGTAGCGAAATCGCGGGAGCGTCCAGCGGATCAGCATCAGGATGAAGATCATGACCGCCACCTTGGTGACGAAGGAGCCGACCTGGAGGAGCGTGACGGTCAGCGGCGACAGGAGCAGCTCGCTGCCCCACGGGAAGTGGAACCCGTCGGCGAGGAGATAGGGCACCTGCCAGCCGCCGAGGAAGAGCGCGGTGGAGAGCCCGGCGAGGACGGTGGTCTCCACCATGTCGGTCATGAGGAACATGCCGAACTTCATCCCGCTGTACTCGACGTTGTAGCCGATGATCTCGGACTCGCCCTCCGGAAAGTCGAACGGAATTCGCTTGGTGGCGGCGATCCCCGCGGTGACGAACAGGATGAACGCGAGCGGCTGCGTCACGATGCCCCACTTCGGGAGCCAGCCCCAGAGGAGCTGTCCTTGCGCGCGCGCGATGTCCATCATGTTGAGCGAGCCGTACACCATGATCACGCCCATGACGGAGGCGCCGATCGCGATCTCCGCCGTGATCATCAGCGCGGCCGCCCGCTGGCCGCCGAGCAGCGCGAAGTTGTTGCCGGACGACCAGCCCGCCATCATCACGCCGTAGACGCCGAGCGAGAGCATCGCGAACACGTAGAGGATCCCGACGTTGAGCGTGACCGCCTGCAGCGGGATCGCGCGATCGCCGATGTGGAGCACGTCGCCGAACGGAATCGAGGCGAACGCGACGAGCGCGAACAGCACCGAGACGAACGGCGCGAGGCTGAAGAGGGTCTTGTCGGCGCCCGCGGGGCGGAAGTCTTCCTTGGTGAGCATCTTCAGCGTATCGGCGAGCGGGTGGAAGAGCCCCATGGCGCGGATGCCGAAGATCGACGCGCGGTTGGCGCCGATGCGGTCCTGCATGATCGCCGACTGCTTGCGCTCGACCCAGCCGAGGATGGCGGCGGTGTTGAGCACGAACATCATCACGAACGCGACGCGGCCGAAGGCGATCCCCAGATCGGCGACGACGCTCACACCGGCACCGCTTGCTGGATCGTCGCGCCCTGGTCGCCGAGGTTCTGGTACGTCAAGCCCGCGAACGCCGGCACCGCGCCCGCGAGCGCACGGAACCAGTGCTCGGCGCGCGTCGCGGTCGTCTCGCCTCCGGTCGCGGCCAGGATCCGGCCGATGATCTCCCACGCGGGCAACGCCTCGCCGAGCGCCCCGAGGGCCGGACGGAAGCGCTGGACGCGGCCTTCGAAGTTGGTGAAGGTGCCGTCGCGCTCGACCCACGCGGAGGCCGGCAGCACGAGGTGCGCGCGCGCGCTGGTCGCGTTCGCGTTGGTGCCGACGAACACCAGCACGTCCACCGCCTCGAGCGCGCCGCGCACGTCGGCTTCGGCCCAGCCGCTGTCGAAGAGGTCGTGCTCGAACACGATGAGCCCGCGCACCCGACGCGCGATGGCCGCGTTGAGAATGCCCGCCACGTTGCCGTCGAGGCCGAGCAGCTCCGCCCCGCGCGTGTTGGGGTTCTTGTCGGCACGGATCAGGAAGTCGTCCTCGGAGCCCGGCGTGCGGGGCGGCACGCGGAAGCCGACTTGCCGGATGCCGCGCGCCTCGGCGAGCGTGCGGAGCGCGAAGAGATCCTCGTTCGCCAGCTTCGGCGACGCGACGATCGCCATCTGGTCGGCGGGCACGCGCCCGAGCGCCTCCGCGACGGCCGCCATCGCGTCCGTCCAGCCGAGCTCGCGAGCGGCGCCGGCCTCCCGCTGCAGCGGCATCGTGATGCGGCTCTCGTCATCGACGAACCCGTAGCCGTAGCGGCCCTCGTCGCACATCCACCACCGGTTCACGTCCTCGTTGAAGCGCGGCTTCAGCCGGGCCACGCGGCGGCCCTCCGCGTGGTGCGGACGGCGCCGGTTGACGTGGACGTCGATGTTGCAGCCGCGCGCGCATCCCGGACATACCGACTTCGTGGTGTCGAGATACCAGACGCGCACCTGGAAGCGGAAGTCGCGGTCGGTCAGCGCGCCCACCGGGCAGATGTCCACGACGTTGCCGGAGTACTTGTTCTCGAGGTCTGAGCCCGGGAAGAGGCCGATCTCCGAGTGGTCGCCGCGATGGAAGATCCCGAGCTCTCCCGTGTGCGTGATCTCGTCGCAGAATCGCACGCAGCGCGAGCAGAGGATGCAGCGCTCGGCGTCGAGCATCACGTGGGGTCCGAGCGGCACGGCCTTCGGCTTGTGGACCTTCTCGTCCTTCATCCGCGGGTCGTAGAGCCCGTGCTTCATGTAGTAGATCTGCAGCCAGCACTCGCCCGCCTGATCGCACACGGGGCAGTCGAGCGGGTGGTTGATCAGGTGGAACTCCATGATCGACCGCCGCGTCTCTTTCACGCGGTCCGACTGCGTCGTGACGACCATGCCGTCCGCCGCCAGCGTGTTACAGGCGATGGTCGGACGCGGCGCCTTCTCGATGTCGACCATGCAGAGCCGGCACTGTCCCGCAATGGAAAGTCCGGGGTGATAGCAGTAGTGCGGGATCTCGATGCCGAGCCGGCGCGCCGCCTCGATGAGGTTCGTGCCCGCGGGAACTTCGATCTCCTTGCCGTCGATCGTCAGCTTTGGCATAGCGCCTCGAACTCGGGCCGGTACTTCTCGATGTAGGAGATGTACGGGCCGATCGCGCCGTCGTAGAACGCGCAGATCGTCGTGCCCGCGCCGCGCTTGGCGACGTCGAGAATCGTGTCGAGATCGTCCTTGCGGCCCTTGCCCTCCACGATCCGGTGACACATCTTGTAGATCCAGCCCGTCGACTCGCGGCAGGGCGTGCACTGGCCGCAGCTCTCGTGCGCGTAGAAGCGCGCGACCACCATGAGCGCCTCGGGGATGGACACTGTCTCGTCGAACACGATCACGCCGGCGGAACCGGCCATGGTGCCGGCGTTGCGGAGGCCGTCCACGTCCATCACCACGTCGATCTCGTGCGCGGCGAGGATCGGCGCCGACGAGCCCCCGGGCACCACACCCTTCAGGCGGCCACTCGCGCTCACGCCGCCCGCATGCTCGATGAGCTCGCGCAGCGTGATCGCGCACGACTCCTCGTACACGCCCGGACGGTTCACGCGTCCGGACACCGAGTAGAGCCGCGTCCCGCCCTGCGTCTTCGAGCCGAGTCCCGCGAACCACGCGGCGCCGCGATTGATGATGTGCGGGACCGCGCAGATCGTCTCGACGTTGTTCACGATCGTCGGCGCGCCGAACGCGCCCTTGATCGCGGGGAACGGCGGCTTCACCTTCGGCCAGCCCTTCTTGCCCTCGAGCGAGGAGATCAGCCCGGTCTCCTCACCGCAGATGTAGGCGCCGGCGCCCCGGTGCACGACGATGTCGAAGCCCTTGCCGAGATAGCCGGCGTCGTACGCCTCGCGCACCGCCGCCGAGAACAGCCGCCACGGCTCCACGTACTCGCCGCGGATGTAGACGAAGCCGAGCGCGCTCTTGATCGCGCGCGCCGCGATGATCATGCCTTCGATGAGCGCGTGCGGATCGCGCTCCAGCAGATACCGATCCTTGAACGTCCCGGGCTCGCCCTCGTCGGCGTTGATGACGAGGTAGACGGGGCCGGCGTGGTCTTTCGGGATGAACGACCACTTCATGCCCGTCGGGAAGCCCGCGCCGCCGAGGCCGCGCAGGTTCGACTTCTTGATCTCGTCCACGATGGCCGCGGGCTCCATGGTCCGCGCCTTTTCCAGCGCCTGGTAGCCGCCGGCCTCTCGATAGCCCGGGAGCGTGTTCGCGCCCTGCACCTCGAAGTTTCGCGAGAAGATCTTCTCGCTCATCGCAGCGCCTCGACGAGGCGGTCGACCTTGTCGGGGGTGAGGTTCAGCTCGTAGCGATCGTCCACTTGCATCATCGGCGCCGCCTCGCACGCGCACAGACACTCGACGGCCTGGAGCGTGATGCGGCCGTCGTCGGTGGTCTCGCCCACCTCGATCCCGAGGCGCTCCTTGAGGTGCGCGAGGATCCGCGGGGCGCCCGCGAGGTGGCAAGACAGGTTCTGGCACACGGCCACCACGTGGCGGCCCTTGGGCTGCTGGAAGTAGAGCGTGTAGAAGGTGACCACCTCGTGCACGTGCGCGGGACTGAGATCGAAGAGCGACGCGACGTAGGTCTCCACCTCGAGCGACACGTAGCCGAAGGTGTCCTGCGCCAGGTGAAGGACGGGCAGCAGGGCGCCCCGCTTGTCGGGGTACAGGGCCTGCAGCCTCCGGACTTCGGCGAGCTGTGCCGGGGAAAACGCGATTCCGTTCATCGGTCGAGCTCGCCGCCGATCATGTTGACGGAGCCGAAGGTCGGGATGAGGTCGGCCACCATCTCGCCGACGATCATGCGATGCAGCGCGGCCAGGGGCGGCAGGCACGGCGGACGGCAGCGCACGCGATACGGACGGTCACCGCCGTCGGACACGACGTAGAAGCCGAGCTCGCCGTTGGCGCCCTCGGTCGCGAAGTACGCCTCGCCCGGCGCCGGCCGGATGCCGTAGCCCTCCATGATCAGCATGAAGTGGTTCATCAGCCCCTCGATGGACCCGTACGCGTTCTCCTTCGGCGGCAGCACCACGCGCTTGTCACCGACGTTCACGCGCTTCTGTGCGTCGCGCCCCTGGCCCTGGAGATTGGGCGACAGCGTGATCGGCACGAGCAGGAGCCCCTCGGTCTTGCCCTGCTTGCCCTGATCGACGTACATGGCGGGATCGATGGGGCGACCCTCGTGATCGACGTTCACGGGCCCGGACGGGATGCCGGCGAGCGCCTGCTCGGCGATGCGCATCGACTGCTCCATCTCGGCCATCCGCACGAGGTAGCGCGCGTAGTTGTCGCCGTCTTTCTGCGTCGCCACCTCCCACTCGACGCGGTCGTACGCCCAGTGCGGCTGCGCGCGGCGCACGTCGTAGGCGACGCCGACGGCGCGCAGGAGCGGCCCGGTGATCGAATAGGCGATCGTCTCCTCGCGCGAGAGCATCCCCACCCCGATCATGCGGTCCATGAAGATGCGGTTGCCGGTGAGGAGCCGATGCACCTCGGCGAGCACCACGCGCGTCTCTTCGAATGCCTTGCGCGTCTGGTCGGCGAACCCGTCCGGGAGATCGGCCTTCACACCGCCCACGCGGCCGTAGGAGATGGTGAGCCGGGCACCCGTCACCGCCTCCACGAGCTCCCACAGGAACTCGCGGGCCTTGATCATGTAGAGGAAGACTGTGAACGCGCCCAGCTCCATGGCCGTGGCGCCCACGCACGTCAGGTGGTCGCAGATGCGCGAGATCTCGGACATGATCGTGCGGATGTACTTGCAGCGCTCCGTCACTTCGATGCCGAGCAGCTTCTCGACCGCGTTCGCGTAGCCGAAGTTGTTGATGAGCGGCGAGACGTAGTTCAGCCGGTCCGTGTACGGGATCGCGTTGTTCCAGCCGCCGACTTCACAGTCCTTCTCGAAGGCACGGTGGAGATACCCGATCTCGACGTCGGCGCCGGTGATCGTCTCACCGTCGAGCTCCGTGACGATGCGGATGATCCCGTGCATCGCCGGGTGCTGGGGCCCCATGCCGAGATGCATGGCCTCCTGACCGGCGGCGGCGCCCGTGCCGCTGCCCTCGCCGAGCAGGAACTCGCGGCGCGTCGTGGCGCGCGGCTCCGTCGTCGCCATCTAGTGTGCGGGCCCGATGAGCGGCTGGCGCCGGTTGATGGGGTAATCCTTGCGGAGCGGGTGGCCGACGAACTCCTCGTACATGAGCAGACGGCGGAGGTCGGGATGGCCATCGAAGCGGATGCCGAACATGTCCCACACCTCGCGCTCGAACCAGTTGGCGATCGGCCACAGCGGCACCGCGGTCGGGACCGTCGCGTCGTCCTCCTCCACGCGCACCTTCAGGCGCACGCGATGGTTGTGCGCGATCGAGTACAGGTGGTAGACCACCTCGAAGCGCGGACCATCTTCGCGGCCCGGAAACCTGGAGTAGTCGACCGCCGTGAGATCCATCAGCACGTCGAACGCCAGCGCACCGCTGTCGCGACAGAAGGCGAGCACGTCGCGCAGGGCCGCGCGCTCGACGACCGCCGTGTGGTCACCGCGGTGGTCGTGCGTCTCGACCACCGCCGCGCCGAAGCGCGCGCGAATCTCGTCCAGGAGCGCGGCGCCGTCCATCTAGTACCTCTGCACCTGCGCCGCGATCTTGTCCTGCAGCTTCATGAGGCCGTCGAGCACCGACTCGGGTCGCGGCGGACAGCCCGGGATGTAGACGTCCACCGGAATGATGGTGTCGATCCCCTGCACCGTCGCGTAGTTGTCGTAGAAGCCGCCCGTGCACGTGCACACGCCGAAGGCGACGACCCAC
>Ga0075431_100008581_pt1 | contig 10231 bp, 10 predicted proteins | sample RhiMetdeltSRZDD5_FD_75297 | JGI IMG/M metagenome (GOLD analysis project Ga0075431, IMG submission 75297) | Populus rhizosphere microbial communities from Tennessee, USA - Rhizosphere MetaG P. deltoides SRZDD5 | ecosystem: Host-associated > Plants > Roots > Rhizosphere > Soil | place: USA...
GTCCACGGCGAGGCGACGACCTCGCGCCCCTCGACCGTGCCCGCGAAGACCCCGAACGCGTCCTCGCGCGCCGGGCCGCATACGAAGCAGCGGCTGAAGAGGCCGTCGGGCGGCCCGCGGTAGCGCTCCGCGGCCGCGCGGGCCTCGCTCGGGCTCACCGGCGCGGGCACCTCGGCCGCGACCCCCGACACGCCCCTGCCCTCAGCGACGAGCGTCTCGCCGTCCACCACCCCTACCGAGCCGTCGTCCTCGAAGACGAGCTCCAGAGGAGTCTCCAGCGGCACCGGGCGCCGCAGGCTGACCTCGGCGACCCCGTCGAGGAAGGCGGCAACCACGCCCGCGACGTAGCCGCCCTGGCCGCTCTCGAGCGGCCCGTTGAACCGCCTCGGAATCGTGAGCGACTCGGGCACCGGCCGACTATCTCAGGCGCGTCGTCGCGGTGGGCCGCCGTCGCGCACCGGCGCGCGACGGCGACCGCGCCGGGCTCAGCCCGCGGCGTCGAAGCGGCGCCCCACCTCGTCCCAGTTGACGACGTTCCAGAACGCGTCGAGGTAGTCGGGGCGCTTGTTCTGGTACTTGAGGTAGTAGGCGTGCTCCCAGACGTCGACGCCCAGCAGGGGCGTCTGGCCGTCGGAGACGGGCGTGTCCTGGTTCGGGGTGCTGGTGACCGCCAGCCCGGAGCCGTCATGGACGAGCCACGCCCAGCCGGACCCGAACTGCCCGATCCCGGCGTTCTTGAACTCCTCCTTGAAGGCGTCGAAGGAGCCGAACTTGTCGTTGATCGCGTCGGCGAGGGCGCCGGACGGCTCCCCACCGCCGTCAGGGCTCATGATCACCCAGAAGAAGCTGTGGTTGGAGTGGCCGCCGGCGTTGTTGCGAACCGCGGTCCGCTTGTCGTCGGGAAGCGCATCGAGGTTCTGCAGGACCTCGTCGACGTCCTTGTCGGCCCACTCGGTGCCCTCGAGCGCGGCGTTCGCCTTGTCCACGTAGGCCTGGTGGTGCTTGTCGTGGTGGATGCGCATCGTCTGCTCGTCGATGTGGGGCTCGAGCGCGCCGTAGTCGTAGGGAAGGTCGGGGACCTCGTAAGCCATTGATTCCTCCTCGGGTCGGTCTTGACTGGAACTTACCCGAGCGCCTCGCGAAATCCCTGCCGCCACGTGGGATAGCGAAGCTGCCACTCGAGCTCGCGCTTGGCCTTCTCGTTCGTCGCCCCGCGGGTCTCGGTCGCGAGCGCCGCGGCCGCGCTCCCGGCGACCAGGCGCGCCAGGAACACCGGCACGCGCAGCGGCCGCTTGGCACCGACGGCCTCGGCATAGGCCGGGACCCAGTCGCGCATCCGTGCCGGGTCGTCGTCGCAGACGTTGTAGATGCCTGGCGGCCCGCCCTCGCAGGCGGCCGCGGTGGCCGCGCCGGCGTCCTCGGTGTGGATGAACGAGAAGGTCCCCTCGCCCCGGCCGACCACCGGGAATCGGCGCCTGCGCACCTCGCCGGCGTAGTAGCCGTCGGCGGCATAGGTGGTGCCCGGACCGTAGAAGAACCCGTAGCGAAGCACGACCCCATCCATGCCCTCCGCGCCGGTCACCTGGTGCTCGAGGTCGAAGACCGAGCGCAAAGCGTCCCCGAACGGGCCCGGCGCCGTTTCCATCACCGGCGCGTCCTCGGCCTTCACCCAGTCCCCGACCGGCTCGTAGACGAACGCAATGCTCTGGGCGACGATCCTGTCGGTCCCGGCCTCCCGCGCTGCGGCGATCAGGTTGCGGGTGCCCTCGGTGCGGACCCGGTTGGTCGGGACATAGAGGTCCGGGTCCCGGAAGTCGAAGACGTCGGGGAGGGCGGTCAGCTCGTGCACGAGGACCTCCGGGCGAGCATCGGCGATGGCCCGGCCGAGGGCGTCGCGGTCATAAACGTCGCAAACCGCCGCCTTCGCCCCCGCGGCCTGGATCTCGACTGCGGCCGCCTCGCGGCGCGTCATCCCGGTCACGTCGTGGCCGGCCTCGACCAGCCGGCGCACGAGCGGCCTCCCGACCGCCCCCGAGGCTCCGGCGACGAAGATGCGGCTCACCCGCGCTCCAACCTGTTCGACACGGCGGCGAGCCAGGCGAGCGCCGCGGACCCGAGGGCGAGCAGCACGGTGTCGGCGATCCCGCGCCCGTTGCTGCGCGCCTCGTCAATGTCGAGCAGGTGGTTCAGGGCATGAAAGGCGTACCACAGCGCTCCGACCGCGAGCAGCGGCGTTCGCCACGACGGACGCCCCACCGCGATCAGCAGCGCGATCCCGTAGGCGAGCACGAATGCCCCGACGTCGCCGACGTAGTGCGTGTTCTCGAGCCCGTACTGACCGATGACGTCGAAGAAGCTGTCGGGCGAGAACACCATCCAGAGGCCCTCGCCGACGTGGAAGACCGCGAGCGCCGCCACTACGACGCGCATCGTGCGCTCGTCCAAGGGCGCGTCGGACCGCGTACGAGCCTCCATCGACCCGCCAGGCTAGCCGAGTGCCTCCGGGCTCCCGGCCCGCGCCCAGGAAGCCGCCGTGCGACGATTCGCACGGACGGATGAACGACGTACTCGAGGAGCTTCGCACCTGGACCGATGCCGGCCAACGGGTCGCGCTCGCCACCGTGGTCGCCACGCGCCGCTCGGCGCCGCGGGCCCCCGGAGCGAAGATGGCGATCAACGAGGAGGGCGAGATCGCCGGCGCGGTCTCGGGCGGCTGCGTCGAGGGCGCCGTCGCGGAGGCGGCGCTGGACCTGCTCCGGGGCGGCGGCGCGCCGCGCCTGCTGCACTTCGGGATCGCCGACGCCGAGGCGTGGGACGTGGGCCTGCCCTGCGGGGGCGAGATCGACGTGTTCGTGGAGGAATACGTACCTTGAGCGCCACCAAGCCGAGCCCGGCCGCCGAGCTGGCCGAGCTCGCGCGCAACAACGGCCGCGGCGCCGTCGCGACCGTCGTCGGACCGGAGGGCGACGAGGCGATCGGGCGCAAGCTGATCGTGCGGGTGGACGGGTCGAGCTCCGGCAGCCTCGGTGCCGACGGCCTGGACGCCGAGGCCCGCGCGATGGCCGGCGAGCTGCTCTGGGCCGAGCGTTCCGAGCTGACCGAGCTGCACGGCAGGCAGGTGTTCGTCGACGTGGTCGCGCCGCCCCCGCGCCTGCTGATCCTCGGCGCGGTGGACTACGCGGCGGCCCTGTGCAAGCTCGCGCGGGCGGCGGGCTGGCGCCCGTACGTCTGCGATCCGCGGACCGCCTTCGCCACCCGCGAGCGGTTTCCCGAGGCCGAGGAGGTCGTCAACGCGTGGCCCGACGAGGCGTTCGAGCGCCTCGGGATCGACCGGGCCACCTACATCGCAATCCTCACCCACGATCCGAAGCTCGACGACGCGGCCCTCCAGATCGCGATTCGCTCCGATGCCGCGTACGTCGGGGCGATGGGCAGCCGGCGCGCCCAGGAGCGCCGCCGCGAGCGCCTGCTCGAAGCCGGCATGGATCCCGAGGAGCTCGACGGGGTCGCCGCACCGATCGGCCTCGACCTGGGCGCGATCTCGCCGGAGGAGACTGCGCTCTCGATCCTCGCCGAGGTGGTCGCCGTGCGCCACGGCCGCCAGGGCGGCCGGCTCTCGGCCTCCACGGCGCCACGCATCCACGAGATCGAGGCCTGATCGCAAGCGTCGTTTCGGGGCGCGCGAAGGGCTCGGGGTAGACTCGGCGCAGGAGATAGTTGGCCATGACCTGCGATCGAGGAGCGGCCCGGTGATCAGGGGTGAGCTGGCACAGCAGGCCGAGGAGCTGACCGCAGAGCGGGCCCCCTTCGTCCAGGCGACGGTCGTCCGCGCCCAGAGCCCGACCAGCGTACGCCCCGGCGACGCGGCGATCGTCCGCCCGGACGGCACGATCGACGGATTCGTCGGCGGCACCTGTGCCGAGACGTCCGTGCGCCTGCACGCGCTGCGGGCGCTGGAGACCGACGAGCCGGTCCTGCTGCGGATCCTGCCGGGCGACGACCCCGGGGCGGAGGCCGCGCCGGTCGAGGGGGCGGTCACGGTCCGCAACCCGTGCCTGAGCGGCGGGGCGCTCGAGATCTTCCTCGAGCCCCACCTTCCCGCCGCGGCCATCAGGATCGTCGGCAGCAGCCCGATCGGGCTCGCCCTCAGGGACCTGAGCGAACGGCTCGGGTACGCGGTGCAGCTCGACGCCCCGGAGGACAGCGAACCGACCGCCGACGACGCCGCCGTGGTCGTCGCCTCGCATGGACACGACGAGGAGCGCGTCCTCACCGCCGCGCTGCAGGGCGCGGTCCCGTACGTCGGGCTGGTCGCCAGCCGGGTTCGCGGGGATGCCGTCCGCGAGTCGCTCGAGCTCCCCGCGGATCTGCGCGAGCGGCTCCGCACGCCGGCGGGCCTCGACATCGGGGCGGAGACGCCGGAGGAGATCGCGGTCGCGATCCTCGCGGAGATCGTCGCGCTGCGCCGGGCGCGGGACGTCGCCATCGAAGGCCGGCCGGCCGCAGCGCCGGTGACGGCGGCCGAGCCCGCCGCGGGTCCGGCCGCGGTCGCCCCCGCGGTCGCGGTTGCGATCGACCCGGTCTGTGGCATGGAGGTCGCGATCAGCCCCGCGAGTCTTCAGCTCGACCTCGACGGTGAGCGCCACTACTTCTGCGGCGAGGGCTGTCGCGACCGATTCGCCGCCGAGCACGCTCCCGATGCCGCCGTCCGCTGAGCCCTTCGTGACCGGCTTCGTGCTGGCCGCCGGGGGCTCGAGCAGGCTCGGCGAGCCGAAGCAGCTGCTGCGGCTGGGGTCGGCGACGCTGCTCGACCACGTGCTCGACACCGCGCGTGCCAGCGATTTCGACCAGCTGGTCGTCGCGCTCGGCGGCAGCGCCGACGAGGTCCGGAGCGAGGTCGACCTGTCCGGGGCCGAGGTCGTGGTCAATTCCGACTACGGGACCGGCTGCTCCTCATCGATCGCCGCCGGGTTGAGCGCAGTGGACGCGCGCGCACAGGTCCTGGTGCTGATGCTCGGCGACCAGCCCGGCGTCAGCGCCGACACGGTCCGCGCGCTCCTCGCCGGCCGCGGCGAGAACACGAGGCTCGCGGTCTGCCGCTACGACGACGGCCGCGGGCATCCGCTCGCCTTCGGCCGCGCGATGTTCGGCGAGCTCGGCGGGCTCCACGGCGACAAGGCGGTCTGGAAGTTGATGGACCGCCTCCGCGAGGAAGTGGTCGAGGTCCGCGTCTCGGGCCCGATCCCTCCCGACGTCGACACGCGAGCGGACTACCAGGCGGTGCTCGCGGCGGCCGGGCTGAGCTCGTGAGCACCCAGGCCCATCCGGGCGCAGCGCCGGCGCTGAGCGCGGCGGTGCCCGACATCGAGACGCTCGAGCGCAACCTCGACGCGGTGGACTACCTGGCCGACCCGGGCCTCGCGACGGCGATCTTCCTCTCCCTGCGCCTGCCCCAGCCGCTGCTGCTCGAGGGCGAGGCCGGGGTCGGCAAGACCGAGGCGGCCAAGGCGCTCGCGAAGGCGCTCGACACGACGCTGATCCGGCTGCAGTGCTACGAGGGCATCGACGCCGCGGAGGCGCTGTACGAGTGGAACTACCCCCGTCAGCTCCTGCGGATCCGAGCGGCGGAGGCGACCGGGGCCGCGCTTGACGAGGCCGAGCTGTTCGGCGAGGACTTCCTGGTGCCCCGGCCGCTGCTGCAGGCACTCCGGCACCCCGGACCGCTGCCGGCGGTACTGCTGATCGACGAGCTCGATCGCGCCGACGACGACTTCGAGGCGTTCCTGTTCGAGCTCCTGGGCGAGTCGAGCGTGACGATCCCCGAGATCGGAACGGTGCGCGCGAGCCATTCGCCGGCGGTGATCGTGACCTCGAACCGGACCCGCGACCTCCATGACGCTCTCAAGCGCCGCTGCCTCTACCACTGGATCGACTACCCCAGCCCCGAGCGCGAGGTCGAGATCGTCCGCCGGCGAGTGCCGGGGACGGCGCAGGAGCTGGCCGCCGGCGCCGCCGGCGCCGTGCGCCGCCTGCGCGAGAGCGACGTCCAGAAGCCGCCCGGGATCGCGGAGACGATCGACTGGGTGGCGGCGCTGGAGGTGCTCGGAGTCGAGCGCCTCGACGCCGCGGCGGCGGAGCGGACGCTCGGCTCCGTGCTCAAGTACCGCGACGACCAGGAGCAGATCGCCGAGCAGGGCCTCGACTGGCTCGTGGGCGCCGAGGAGGCGCGGTAGCGGCATCGCGGGCGTTGGCGCCTTATTGCCGCTATGCGGCACCAAAGCGCCAATGCGGCGGCGAGGCCTCAGCCCGCGGGCTGCGGAGCGTCGAGCCGGTACGCGGTCTGGGCGTCGAGCGAGCCCTCGATGCCGTCCGGAAGCGAATCGCCGCCGAACGCGCGCAGGGCGGCCGTCTGGATGCTGACGGTCTCGCCGCCGGCGGACCAATGCCCGTTGTCGTCCCATTCCAGGGTGTCCGGCGCGGCCTCGAGCATCCAGGCCGCGATGAGCTGCGCCCTGTCCCGCAGCTTGCGGGCCGTGATCGCGACGTTCTCGCCGACCGCGTCGCTGGGGGCGGCGTTGAAGCTGTTGCCCTCCCCGAAGCGATCCGTGTCCTGGTGAACGACCTTGATGTCCTCGGGCGGGATGCCGAGCTCGGCGGCGGCAGTCTCGGCGAGGCTCGCCTCCTGCCCCTGTGACGCCTCGCTGAGGCTCAGCACCGCCTTGCCGGTCGGATGCATGCGCAGGAACACCGCTCGATAGACCGGACCGTCAGCCACGCCACCAGACCCTATCGCTCGCGGGCCGGCTCACGGCGTCGTCCTGCCGCGCCTGGGGCCGTAGCCGCTCGGCATCGGGACGGGCCGCTGCGCGTCGGTCGGCTCGGCGCTCGCCCAGGACGGCTCGTCCGCATGGGGCGCGGGCGTGCGCGCGGGCTCGGGGCGCGTGATCTCCTCGGCTGCGATCGCATCCGCGAGCGCGTCCATCGCGTTCAGGTCGCGGCCGCCGATCAGTGCGTCGCAGTGCGGCAGCGCCGCCGCCATGCCCCCGGCCCGGGGCTCGAACCCGGGCGCGCCGGCGCGCGGGTTGACCCAGACGATCCGATGGGCGAGTCGGGCGAGCCGCTCCATCTCGCGCCCGACCAGGGCCGGGTCGGCGCGCTCCCAGCCGTCGGACAGGATCACCACGACGGCGCCCCTGGCCATCCCCCGGCGGCCGAAGCGGTCGTTGAACGCCTTGAGCGCCTCGCCGATCCGGGTGCCGCTCGACCAATCGGGCGCCGTGGCGGCGGCGCGCTGGATCGCCGCCTCCGGGTTACGCCCGCTGAGCGCGCGCGTGAGACGGGTCAGCCGGGTCGCGAAGACGAACGCCTCCGCCGGCGTCCCGCTCGCCACCGCGGAGCTCAGCAGCTGCAGGTAGGCGCGCGCGTAGGGCTCCATCGAGCCGGAGATGTCGCAGAGCAGCACCAGCCGTCGCGGGCCGGTGCGCCTGCGCTTGCGCACGAGCTTCACCGGCTCGCCCCCGGTCCGCAGGCTCGCGCGCAGGACCCGGCGCAGGTCCAGCCGTTCGCCGGTTCGTGCCCGGCGCGCCCGGCGCGTGCGCCGGTGCGGCGTCGCCAGCTCGAGCTGCCCCATCAGCCGGCGAAGCCGGGCCAGCTCGTGGGGCTCGAGCGCTTCGAAGCTCCTTTCGCGCAGCCGCTCCTCCTCGCTCGCCAGCGCCAGCGGCACCTCGATCTCGCGCGCGGGTTCGTCGGCCGACGCCGCGGCCGTCGGGCTCAGCCCGCCCCCGCCGGCGTCGCGGCCCGGCGAGCGGGACGGGCTGCTCGGCGGGCGCTCGCTCGCCGGCGCGTCGAGCGGGGGGGAATACGGGTCGCCGCGGTCCTCATCGGGCTCAAGGCGAGGGTCGAAAACGGCGGCGAACACGCGGTCGAAGGTCGGCAGCTGGGCCTCGGAGGAGACGAAGACCGCGCGCGCCGTCCAGTAGAGCTCGCTGCGGGTCCGCGGCGCGACCAGCGCGGTCGCCCGCGCGAACCTTGCCGAGCGCTCGTGGGTGACCGGCAGGCCGGCGTCGCGAAGCCGCCTGCCTAGCGCGGCGGCCAGCCCCGCGAGGTCGGGAGCCTCGAGCACCGCGGTCATCTCAGGCGCGCTCCGGCCGACGCCGCTACTGCGGCGGCTCGGCGCGGCCCTGCATCGCCGCCCACACCCGCGCGGGGTTCAGCGGCATGTCGATGTGGCCAACTCCGTGGGACTGATAGAGCGCGTCGCAGACGGCGTTGACGATCGCGGGCGGTGAGCCGTTCGTGGCCGACTCGCCGACCCCCTTGGCGCCGATGGGGTGATGCGGGCACGGGGTCACGGTGGCACCGAGCTCCCAGTCGGGGCATTCGAGCGCGGTCGGGATCAGGTAGTCCATCATCGACCCGTTGAGGCAGTTGCCCTCCTCGTCGAAGGTGATCACCTCCATCAGTGCGATCCCGACGCCCTCGGCGAGCCCGCCCATGATCTGCCCGTCGACGATCATCGGGTTGATCCGCACCCCGCAATCGTCGACGGCGATGAACCGCCTCACCTTGACCTCGGCGGTGCCCGGGTCGACGTCGACGACGCAGATGTAGGCGCCGCACGGATAGGTCAGGTTCGGCGGGTCGTAGACCGATTGGCCCTCCAAGCCACCCTCGAGGCCCTCGGGCAGCGGAGCCTCGCCGTACGCCGCGGCGGCGATCTCGTCGATCGTCGCAGCCTTCTCGGGATCGCCCTTGACGTACCAGCGGCCCTTCTCCCACGCGAGGTCCTCGGGCGACGTCTCCAGCATCCCCGCGGCGATCAGCCGCGCCTTGTCGCGCGCGCGCCGGGCGGCGACTGCGGCCGACGCACCCGACACGGGGGTCGAGCGGCTGCCGTACGTGCCGAGGCCGAACGGCGTCCGATCGGTGTCGCCGTGGCGGACCTCGATCTTGTCCGGCGAGATGCCGAGCTCCTCGCCTACGATCTGGGCGAACGTCGTCTCATGCGCCTGGCCCTGGGTCTGGGCGCTGATGCTGAGCACGGCGCGCCCGTCGGCGTGCACGCGCAGGTCGGCGCCGTCGGCCATCCCGAGCCCGAGGATGTCCATGTGCCGGCGCGGCCCGGCGCCGACGACCTCGGTGAAGAAAGCGACGCCGATCCCCATCAGCTCGCCGCGCTCACGCTTCTCCGCCTGCTCGCGGCGCAGGTCGTCGTAGCCGGCGATCCGCATCGCCTCGCGCATCGTCTGCTCGTACTCGCCGGAGTCGTAGGTCCAACCGGTCTTGTTCTCGTAGGGGAACTGCTCCGGGCCGATGAAGCTCTTCATCCGCAGCTCCACCGGATCGGCCTCCATCTTCAGCGCCAGCTCGCCGACCAGGCGCTCGACCAGGTAGATCGCCTCGGTGACCCGGAACGAGCACCGGTAGGCGACCCCGCCCGGCGCCTTGTTCGTGTAGACGGCCTTCACGCTGCAGTGGGCCGCCTCGAGGTCGTAGGAGCCGGCGAAGATGTGGAAGAAGCCGGCGGGGAACTTCGACGGCTGGGCGGTCGAGTCGAAGGCGCCGTGGTCGGCGATCACGTCGACCCGCACGCCCGTGATCCTGCCGTCCTTGGCGCAGATCCTCCCGCTCATGACGTAGTCGCGCGCGAAGCCGGTCGACATCAGGTTCTCGGAGCGGTCCTCGACCCACTTCACCGGCTTGCCGGTGAGGATCGTGCCGACGATCGCGCAGACGTAGCCGGGATAGATCGGCACCTTGTTCCCGAACCCGCCGCCGATGTCGTTGGTCATGATCCGGATCATGTGCTCGGGCAGGCCCGCGACCTGCGCGTAGACCGTGCGGTGGGCATTGGGCGCCTGGTTGCCGTTGTAGAGATCGAGCTGACCCGTCTCCGGGTTCATGTCGGCGATCATTCCGCAGGTCTCGAGCGGCGCCGGATGGCAGCGGGGATAGATCATGTCGCGCTCGACGACGATGTCCGCCTCGGCGAAGACGCGGTCGGCCTCCTCGGCATCGCCCGCCTCCCAGAGCGGGCTCGCGAGGTTGTCGGTCTGCCCCTCCTTGTCGTCGCGGATGACCGGCGCGTCGGGGTCGAGCGCCTTGCGGGCATTGACCACGGCCGGCAGCGGGTCGTACTCGACGTCGATCAGCTCGAGCGCGTCGCGCGCGGAGTAGCGGTCATCGGCGATCACGAAGGCGACCTCCTGGCCCTGGAACCTGACCTTGTCGC
>Ga0075431_100008585_pt1 | contig 10228 bp, 7 predicted proteins | sample RhiMetdeltSRZDD5_FD_75297 | JGI IMG/M metagenome (GOLD analysis project Ga0075431, IMG submission 75297) | Populus rhizosphere microbial communities from Tennessee, USA - Rhizosphere MetaG P. deltoides SRZDD5 | ecosystem: Host-associated > Plants > Roots > Rhizosphere > Soil | place: USA...
CAGCTCGCCGAGCCCTACCCGATCACGCTGCAGGCGGTCTACAAGCACCTCAGGGTGCTCGAAGACGCTGGGGTGGTGAGACGGCCACCGGGGCCGCAGCCTCGGCCGGTGCGGCTGGAAGCGGAGGTCTTCGACCTGCTGGACAGGTGGATCGAGCGCTACCGGCGCCAGGCGGAGGATCGCTACCGCCGCCTCGACGCGGTGCTGGAGTGGATGAACGACAAGACACCGAACGATACCGAGGAACAGAAGGGGGGCCGGCGTGAACACCATCGCCGAAACCACGATTGAGGCCGACCCGAAGGTGCCGGTCATCCGGATGAGCCGCGACTTCAACGGTACGCCCGAGCAGCTGTTCCGGGCGCACACCGATCCTGCGCTGTTCGCGCAGTGGGTCGGACCGAGCGCCATGGAGACGCGCGTGGTCGAGTGGGATGCGCGCTCCGGTGGCAGTTGGCGGTACGTGTCCACCCACAACGGCGAGGAATACGGATTCCGCGGCTGCTTCCACGAGGTCCGGCCCGACCGGATCGTGCAGACGTTCACGTTCGAGGGGCAGCCCGACGGGGTGGCGCTGGAGACGCTGTGGTTCGAGGCCCTCGGCAACGGGCGTTCCCGTCTACGCACACAATCCCTTGTGGACAGCTTCGAGAGCCGTGATGCGTGGCTCGCCAGCGGCATGGAGGTCGGGGTCAACGAGGGCTACGCCAAGCTCGAAGAGATGCTCGGCGATGGCAGTGTCTGACCGGCCCGCCGAGCGGCATCGGGAGATCGGCCGGGTGTTCCTCGACCGTGTCCGGGGCACCCGCTCGTGGGATGCGCCCTCTCCGGTCGCCGGCTGGACCGCCCGCGACGTCGTGCGTCACCTCGTCGAATGGTTGCCGTCGTTCCTTGCCGGCGGCTCCAGCGTGCGGCTGCCGGCCGTACCATCAGTCGACAACGACCCAATCGGGGCCTGGCAGGCGCACGCCGATGCCGTACAGGCGCTGCTGGACGACCCTGCAACCGCCGAACTGACCCTGTCCAACCAGCACATCGGCCAGCTGCCGGTGGACCGCGCGATCGACCAGTTCTACACCTCGGACGTGTTCATGCACACCTGGGACCTCGCCCGGGCGACCAGCCAGGACGACCGCCTCGACCCGGAATTCTGCGTCGTCCTACTGGCCGGGATGCAGCCGCTGGAGGACATCATGCGATCGTCCGGACAATATGGACCCAGGGTACCGGTGACTGACGACGCCGACGCCCAGACCAAACTGCTCGCCTTCATCGGCCGGGATCCGCGGTGGACACCAGCGAACTGACCGCCCCGGTCCTCGGCCATTGGCTGACAACTGGACTTCCCCGGGGTAGTCGTGCGGTCGACTGCTCAGGACTTCAGCGGGAGCGGCTCCAGCGTGAGGAGCGGTCCGCACGCTGGAGCCAGCTGCCTGCCACGTTGCGGCAGTTCACAGATTGCGTTGGTTGACGTAGATCTTGTTGTCGGAGCCGCGGACGAAGGTGCTGATCTGGTTGAAGAGCAGCGCGATGCCGGGCGCGTCCGGGGTGGCGCTGTTGGGTATCTCGCCCCAACCGGACCAGATGGGCACGTTGAACCGATTGAGGAAGATCCGGTTGTTGGTACCCCGCACGACCAGGTTGATGCCGTGGTCGTTGGATGCCGCGGCGGCCGGTGCGCTCACGCCGGCGCCGTTGCCGTCGACCTCGGTCTGACCACCCCAGACCGTGTTGAGGAATACATTGACGTTCATCCGGGTGCCGTCGCGTGTGAACAGGTACAGGTTGTTGCGGTAGGCGACGGCGGCCGGAGCGTCCTGTGTGGAACCGCTGCCGGGCACGGCAGCCCAGCCGGTCCAACTGCTGCCGTTGGTCCGGTTGACGTAGACCAGGTCGTTGGTGCCGCGCACGAACAGATGCAGGGTGCCGTTGAGCACCGCGGCGCCCGGCGCGTCGTTCGTGAACCCATTGCCGGGCACCTCACCCCAGCCGCTCCAACTGGTGCCGATTCGCCGGTTGAGGTAGACCCGGTCGCCTCCGCGGACGAACAGGTAGAGCGTCGTGCCGAGCACCGCTGCCGCGGGAGCGTCCTGCGTGAACCCGTTGCCGGGCACCTCGCCCCAGCCGGACGCGAATCCGCCCAGGGTCCATGAGGTGCTGAAGATCCGGTCGTTGCCGCCCCGGACGAACAGGTTCCCCTGGGCGCCCTGGATGGTCGCCGCGGGGGCGCTAGGGGTCGCGCCGCCGCCGGGCACCTCACTCCAGCCCGCCCCGGGAACCGGCAGAGTCGGAGGCGGAGGTGGTGGAGGGGGTGGCGGAGGCGGCGGGGGTGGCGGTTGAACAACCCCGTTGCGTGTGACCGTCCCCGGCGCGCCGGGGTTGCTGAGACCGCCGGCACCACCCGCCGCGCCAGGCGTGCCGCTCACGCCGAACGAACCCGGCCCGCCGGTACCGGAACCGCCGTCGCCACCAAGGCCGCCGAGGCCGCCCGCGCCACCGAATCCACCGGACCCGGTGGCGCCGCCCTGGGCGTCGGCGGTGATGCTGCCGGTGAAGGCGGGGCCGTGGTTGATCGTGATGTTCCCCCCTCGACCGCCGCCGCCACCACCGCCGCCGTTGCCGCCGCGTCCGCCGCCGCCACCGTTGCCACCGTTGCCACCGGGAGCGAAGAACTCTTCACCGGTACCGGCTGCGAGGCAGGACGAGCCGAATCCACCGGTCCCGCCGACACCACCGCTGCCACCTTCTCCTCCCACGCCGCCGTTGCCGCCGTTGCCGCCGCGGGAGATCAGCTCGAAGCTGCCGGTGGTGACGTCGCTGGGCAGGTCGAGCGTGATGTTGCCTCCGCTGCCACCGGCGCCGCCGGCCGTACCGTCCCGGCCGGCGTTTCCAGGCCCGCCGGCTTGGCCGGTGCCACCGAACCACGTGCTGGCGGAGAGGAAGCAGTCGTCGGGGGTTTCGCCGACAACGAACTGGCCATTGGTGCCGCTCAGCCCGAAGCTACCGGGAAGGCCGTCCGCCCCGGGCAGCCCGGGGTCGCCCGGGAGACCAGATTGGATGACCGGGGCGGCTTGGATGATCACCTGGAGCGCACTTCCACCGGAGGTGCGCATCCCCGTGATCGGTAGCACGGTCAGGTCGTGACCGTTGGTCACGATGGTGGCCGTGGCCACGGGGAACACCAACTCGTTGGCCAGGATCGTGGTGTCCGCGGTCAGCGACAGCGTCGTCGGCATGTCCAGGCGGTCGGCGAGCACCCGCCCGCTGGCCGCCGCGGACAGCGCTCGGTCGACCCGGAGGCCCGGCTCGGCCCGCAGATCAGCCGCGAGGCTGGTGCGCCACGGGGCCTCCCGCGGCCGCCCCGGATCGGCCAGAAACCGGGCCACCGCCGATGACCTGACCGAGGACGTGTCCGATGGTTGACCGGCAGCTGCCACCGCCGGGCTGGTCACCACGGCGGCGGCGGTGACCAGCCCGGCCGTGACCAGCAGCAAGTGTCTTCCCGTCCTGTTGCCCGGGCCGTCCCGCCCCAATCGGCGCATCAACACGTGCCCCCTTTCCTAGCCTGCGAGCGGAAGCGACAACCTCGTCCGTCCCACGCGTCCGCTTTCGGTACGCGCCGTAGACGCTAGGGACGTGCGCTGACTTCTCGATGAACTCAAGATGACTCCGTTGCCGTGTACACCGGCGGCCAACGATCTTGATGGCCGGCAGCCCGGAACCGGAATCAAGGCGGTGATATTGAGGACCTGGAAGTTACGCTCCTCGGGTCCAGCCGGCCGCTGCCGGCGTGCGGCGAACGCCGCAGCGAGTGGGCACATGGCTGAGGAGCATCGTGATGGCCCAGACTTCGATACGTCGGTCGTTGTTTCTGCACGCGTCGTTTCCGCGGCGGCCGCATGCGGTCCTGTCGGCGATGCTCGCCCGCGTCGACGACGACACACCCGCCGGTGGCGAGGACGGGCCGGTGGCGGTGCTGGAGGCGCGCATCGCCGAACTGCTCGGCATGCAGGGCGCGCTGTTCTTCCCGACCGGGACGATGGCGCAGCAGGTCGGCCTACGCATCCATGCCGAGCGACGCAACCGGCTGGCCTGGGCCGGGCATCCGCAGTCGCACATGGAGGTGTGGGAGAAGCACGGCTACCAGGTGGTGCACGGACTGCGCTACCACCCGGTGGGCGACCGGAACACGATGATGGTTCAGGCCGATCTGGACGCGGTCGCCGAGCCGTTGGCGGCCGTGGTGTGGGAGTTGCCGCAGCGCGACATCGGCGGCCAGTTGCCGACCTGGGACGATCTGTGCGAACAAGTCGCGGCCGCGCGGGCCCGCGGCGCGGCGGCACACCTCGACGGCGCGCGGCTGTGGGAAGCACAACCGTTCTACGACCGACCGCACGCCGAAATCGCCGGCCTCTTCGACAGCGTCTACGTGTCGGTATACAAGGGCCTGCAAGGAGTACGCGGCGCCGTGCTCGCCGCCGACGCCGGAACCATCGCGCAGGCCGCCGTATGGCGTACGCGGCTGGGTGGCTCAATCCCCGACGCGTGGCCACTGGCGCTCGGAGCACTGATTGGGCTCGACGACCTGCTGCCCCGGATGCCGGCCTTCCGGGACCACGCCGTGGCGATCGCTGCCGCCGTCAACGCCGATGGTGCGGCCCGGGCGTGGCCGGATCCGCCGCAGACGCCGCTGTTCCATATTCACGTCCCGGTCGGCAAGGCGGCGTTGGAACGCGCACAGGCCGCGCTGATCGCGCAGACCGGCGTACAGGTCTTCGGATACGCTCGCTCGGCGCCGGATCCCGGCCGGTGCAGCTTCGAGATCAGCGTGGGTGAGCACGCGATGGACTTTGCCGCCGACGAGGTCGTTGACCTGATCCACCGGCTTCTCGATCAGGTGCGATAGGTTCGCCGTCCAGGCCGCTGGCTCGCGGCCGTGTGGTTACCTCGGAGATAAGTGTTCTGTCGGCGCGAGCCACGTAACGTGACAACGTGCATGCGGAGAAGCGAACCAGCGCAGTCGGCAAACTGCTGCAGCAGTGGCGCCATGCGCGCCAGCTCAGCCAGCTCATGCTCGCTGGACATGCCCGCGTGTCATCACGGCACCTGAGCTTCATCGAAAGTGGCCGTGCAGCACCGAGTCGGGACATGATCCTTACGTTGGCCACGGCCCTCGATGTGCCGCTGCGGGATCGCAACCAGCTGCTGCTTGCCGGCGGATTCGCGCCGGTCTACCGCGAGACACCACTGACGGACCCGGTGATGGCGCCGGTCCGCGGTGCTCTGGAGCGCGTGCTGAGCCACCACGAACCGTACCCGGCCGTGGTGATGGACAGGCACTGGAATGTGTTGCAGGCCAACGACGCCGCCACGGCGATGTTCGCGATTCTGCTCGCGGGTACGCCGGCGCCGGAGCGGCCCAACGTCATCCGGCTGATGTTCGGGCCCCTTCGCCCATACGTGCCGAATTTCGCGGAGGTCGGCCCGGCGCTCATCCAACGGGCGCACCGAGAGGCGATCGCCGGGGTCCTGGATCCGCAGACCGACGCGTTGCTGATCGAGGTTCTCGCCCTACCCGGAATTCCCGCGTCGTGGCGGCGTGCCGACGTCACGCGGCCGATCCTGCCCGTCATTCCGGTGCGGTTCGAGCGCGACGCTGTCGCCGCGAGCTACTTCTCGATGGTGACGACTGTCGGCACCCCGCAAGACGTGACATCCCAGGAGATCCGGCTGGAGAGCTTCTTTCCCCTCGATGACGCATCCGTTGAGCACCGCTGGACGTGACGCCGGCACTGTCAGCAGCGGCAACCGATCATCTACATTGGACGTGCGATTCTTACCTCGGAGGGAATTGGATCCGGAGCTGCCTGCGGGCAGTGTGGGGTCATGAGCACATACCCGATCCACACGATCGAATCGGCGCCGGAGGGCGCAAAGCAATCGCTCGAGTTCCTTCAGAAGGCATTCGGCATGGTCCCGAATCTCGCCGCCACGATGGCCGGTTCGCCGTCGCTCGTGAACGCCTTCGTCGCCGCGCAAGGCCAGTTCGGCGGTGAGAGCTTCACCGGCGGGGAACGGCAGGTACTGCTGTTGACGAACGCGGTCACCAACAAGTGCTCCTGGGCAGTGGCGTTCCACTCCGCCATGGCGCTCAAGCAGGGCGTCGCCACGGCCGAGGTCGAGGCGATCCGGGAACGGCGTCTGCCTTCTGACCGGAGACTGTCAGCGTTGTCCGCCACCACGCGCACGCTGATCGACAAACGCGGGCACCTCGACGAAGGCGACACGAACGCCTTTATCGCGGCCGGGTTCGACAAGGCCCAGCTGTTGGAAGTGATCACCGGTGTAGCAATCTCGACCATGGCGAACTACGCGGGCAACATTGCCCAGCCGCCGCTCGAGCAGCCGTTCCAGGCACACGCGTGGAGCTGAGCTGAACTGACATTGCCCGCCTCGTGTCAGCTCACGGCGCGGCGGCTCCCAGCTGGTTCGACGCGGACTTCGTTGCGTGCCTCTGTTCGGCGGCGCGATCCCCAACCCGGTGGCGACTCAGGGTTGATCGCGATGCGGGCGGCCCGACAAATCGGGCTAGGTGGGCGTCGGACGGAACTACGAACTTGGCCCCACATCACGTCGCCGTCGTGTCGTCTGGAGGTGCCTTGACGGAGTTGTGCCGACGCCGGTGAAGCCAAGTCGCGAGAGCGGCTGCGATGACCGCCAGCACCGCACCGAGACAAGCGGCCGTGCCCATCCCGCCGCCGCTCATCGGTGACGCAGACCGCGACCTTTGGGGATTTGCGGCGGGAGGTGTCGCGGCGCCGGAAGACGCCTGCGCCACGTCTGCGGGCACGGTCGGCGCTGTGCCGGTCGCGGTTGGGGCTGTGGTGGCCCCGCCGGTCGCGGTTGGGGCTGTGGTGGCATGGCCGGTCGTCGACGTGTTCGGAGTGGTCGGCGTCGGTGTTGGAGGCGGCGGCGCGTTCACAACGGCGATAGTGATCTGCTGATAGTCCTGGAACGTCGCCACGGGCGGGCTGCCGACGGTGAAGGTAGCGACAATGACCGCGTTGTAGGTCCCTGGAACCGTCGGTGTGCCGGACAGCACGCCGGTCGAGCTGAGTGACAGGCCGGCCGGGATGAATCCCGTGAGTCGCGCGTAGCTCACGCTGCCAATGCGGCCCGGCGTCGATGCGAACGTGTGGGAGAACGGCTGGCCGACCTGGATGGGCGACCGAGGCGGAGCGCTGATGATCGCCGGTGCGATCACGGTCAACGTGACATTGCGGTTGACCGAGGAATGAAGGACGTCGGTGGCCCGGACCGTGAAGCTGAACGTACCCACCTCGTGCGGCACACCCGATAGCAGACCCGAGCCGGAGACGGCCATGCCGATGGGAAGATCGCCGGTCCGGGAGTACGTATAGGGCGGCATTCCACCGGTTGCGATGAACTGGTGCCGATGGTCGACGAGCGCGGTAATGGTCCCCGTGGGTGCCGGGCCGAGCGTCATGGGGAGAACGGTGACGTTGAAGGTGATCTGCCCGGTCGAGGCGGCGGCGGAGTTCGCGTCCAGCACCATCACCCTGAAGATCCACGTCCCGTAGGCGGTGGGTGCGCCGCTCAGCACCCCGCTCTCGGCGAGGGAGAGCCCCAGGGGCAGGTCACCGCTGGTTGGGTGCAGGCGGAACCGGTAGGGGGGTGTGCCGGTGCCCGGTCGCGCGGTGAACGTGTACGAGAAAGGGACCGTGACAATCCCCGCCATCGGACTCGGCGGTTCGGTGATTCGCAGCGTCTCCGCGGCGGCCGGTGGCACTGCGACAGCGAGCACCGCCGCGATGGTGAGCACGACGATCATCAGGCACGACACCCGGCGGCCCATGGGCCCCCTCTTCTGAACGGTTGCGGTGGACGAGTTGGGCCGGCGAAACCCAGGGCTTCACAGTGGGGTCACGCGCTGATCGCCGGCTGACCGATCGCTGATGAAGGTTCGCCCGGGAACCGGATGCCGGGTCCGGATCGTGCGAACCACACTGTCCGGATGCCGGCGTCCCGCGTCCTCCTCCTGGGTGAGACGGCCGCGATGGATGCGGCGGGAATCCCGCTGCCTCTTGGCGGCCCGCGGCGGCGGGGGATGCTGGCCTTCCTTGCTCTCCGGGCTCCCTGGGCGGCGACCCGGTCGGAGATCGTGGACGCGCTGTGGGGAGAGGCGCCACCCGCCGAGTCGGCCAACGCGGTGCAGGCCCACGTGTCGGCGCTACGCCGAGTACTGGGGCCGCAGGCTCTGGCCACGGTGGGCGACGGGTACCGCCTAGCCGATTCCGTCGAGGTCGACGTCGCCGTCTTCGATCGGCTCAGCCGGGCCGGTCGCGGGCTCATGGCAGGAGGTGAACCGGCCGCGGCAGGTGAGTCGCTGCGGGCGGCGCTTGCGCTGTGGCGCGGGCGGGCGCTGGCCGACCTCGATACGGTCGCCTTTGCGCCAGCCGCAGCGGCGCTGCTGGAGGAGCAGCGCCTTGCGGCGTTGGAGTCGCGCTTTGACGCAGACCTCGCCACCGGTCAGCCCGAGGAGACGCTGGCGGAGTTGGAAATGCTGCTCGCCGAACACCCGCTCCGGGAGAACCTCGCCGCCCTGCTCATACGTGCCTGCCACGCTGTGGGGCGTCAGGCGGACGCGCTGGCCACGTATGTTGCTGTCCGGGAACGTCTGCGCGCAGAGCTTGGAATCGAGCCGTCGTCCGCTCTGAGAGATCTGCACCGCAGCCTGCTCACGGGGACGGAGCCGCCGCCGCCGTCGGCGCCACCACGACGGCGCATCACACCGGTGCCGCACTTGCTCGACGAGACCGTCGGCCGTGAGGCGGATCTGGCGGCCCTGATCAGGTTGGTGACAAGTGAGGACGCACGCCTGGTGACCATCATCGGACCGGGTGGCGTCGGTAAAACGCGCGCCGCAATCGAAGTCGGCCGCCGGCTCACCGGCACGTTCGCCGACGGCGTGGTGTACGCGGCGCTCGCCGACGCGCAGCGGGACGATGACATGGCCTCGGTCCTCTGCTCGGCGGTGGGTGTGCGGGTCGACGCCGATGACACCTGGTCGACATTGGAGCTTGCGCTGCGCAGCCGCGACACTCTGCTCATCTGTGACAATGTGGAGCACGTTGTCTCCGTCGCCCCACGGTTGTCCAAGCTGCTCGCGTCCGCGCCCTGCTTGCGGATCCTGGCGACGAGCCGGCAGGAACTCGGCGTACGCGCCGAGCATCAGTACTGGCTCGACCCGCTGCCCCACACCAGGGCCACGACGTCGGGCGACGATGACGAGGCGGCACCGGCCCCCGCGGTGGCACTGTTCCTCGCCCGGACCCGGGCGGCCGGAGATCGCAGGAAACCGACCGCACAGGATATGGCCGATATCGCCGCGATCTGTGCCGCCTGCGACGGACTGCCGCTGGCGATCGAACTCGCCGCCGCGCGGGCACGGGTCCTCAGCGCCGCCGAACTCCGGCAGCGGATGGTCCGGCCACTGCCGCTGCTGGTCGGCGGCCGCGCAGACGCGCCCGAGCGGCATCGAACTCTGAGCGCGTGCATCGCCGCCAGCGTGAAAGTCCTCGCCTCAGACGACCGCAAGTGCCTCGCTGCCCTGTCGGTGTTCCACGGCGGCTTCAGCCTCGAAGCCGTATCCGCGGTCACAGAGCTGTCCACGGACCGGGCGTTGGACACGCTGGATGGGCTCGTTGGCCGGTCCCTCGTGCGACGCCGCACCGGTGCGGACGGCACGCGACGCTTCGACCTCCTCCAGACGATTCGCGAGTACCTCAACGACGAGGCCGATCCGGGCCACCTCGAACTGGCCCGGCGACGTCACGCTCACTACTACCACCGACTCTTCGGCCCAGTGCCAGATGCGCGCTCCAGCGTGCGCACAAGCTCCGAGTGGACCTCACTCCTGCCCGAGCGCCCCAACATTCGCGTCGCGATCCGGTGGACACGCGACGTGGGCGATGCTGCACTCTTCGCTGATCTGGTCCATGCCGCCGGCGGAATGTGGGAGCGATTGGGACCGCGCGAGGAGTTCGAAGAGTGGTTGCGTCACTGCCTGACCGACCCACAGACCAGCCCCGGCCGCGTGATCGACTCGCTGATCCGGCGCGTCGCCGTCGCCTGCCACGTCGGGGATCTCAACCGTGCCACTGCGGATCTCGAGCGGGCCCGGATACTGGCCCCGGCCTCCGACGAG
>Ga0075431_100008587_pt1 | contig 10226 bp, 6 predicted proteins | sample RhiMetdeltSRZDD5_FD_75297 | JGI IMG/M metagenome (GOLD analysis project Ga0075431, IMG submission 75297) | Populus rhizosphere microbial communities from Tennessee, USA - Rhizosphere MetaG P. deltoides SRZDD5 | ecosystem: Host-associated > Plants > Roots > Rhizosphere > Soil | place: USA...
TGAGCCCCAGGTCGGCGAGGTTGTCAAGGTCGTCAAGGTCGTCCAGGTCGACAAGGGTACGTTCCCGCGCCTGATTCCGTTGTACCTCGACAACCTCGACAACCTCGACAACCTCGACGACCTCGACAACCTGGTTAAAACCCGGTAAGACCCTGGGCGGCCATCTTGCGCACCTCCCCGCGGCGGCCGTACACAAGAGCGACCGTCAGACACTCCCCCTCTCCCCAGCGGGCTATGCGTTCACTCCTTCTCGCCGCCCTCGCGGCATTCACGGTTCTGCCGGCTGCCGCACAGGACACCAAGGCCGACTCCGCCAAAAAAGAGCTGCCGCTCAAGACGGAACGCGCGGTCAAGCTCACGACCGACGAGGGAACCTGGCTCTCGCTCGACGTCTCGCCAGACGGGCGCACGATCGCCTTCGAGATGGTCGGCGACATCTATACGGTGGCCGTGAGCGGGGGACAGGCGACGCGCATCACCGACGGCCTCGCCTTCGATGCGCAGCCGCGCTATTCACCCGACGGGAAGCAGATCGTCTTCGTCAGCGATCGGTCCGGGTCGGACAACCTCTGGGTGATGGACGCCGACGGCAAGAACGCGAAGGCGGTCACGAAAGGGGAGAAGACGCAGTACGTCTCCCCCGAGTGGACACCCGACGGGAAGTTCATCGTCGTCTCGCGGAACGCGGCCCAGTTCGTTCCGCAGTACGATCTGTACCTCTATCACAAGGACGGCGGGGCGGGGATCAAGATGACGGGGACCGCGCCGCCACCGAGCGGGCCGCCCGATCCCTTCGCGCCGCCGGTGCCTAACAACTACGTCGGCCCCGCGTTCGGTAGCAACGGGCGCTACGTGTACGTCGCCGCGCGACAGGGTGCGGGCGGGTACAATCAGACATCCTTCGGCTGGCAGATCGCGGTCTACGATCGCGAGACGGGGCAGATCCACGCCCGGACGGACGCCCTCGGCGGCGCCATGCGTCCCATCGTCAGCCCGGATGGAAAATGGCTGGTGTACGGTACGCGTGCGGACAGCGTCACGTCGCTGCGCCTGCGGGACCTCACCACCGGCGACGAACGCTGGCTCGTCCAGAGCGTGCAGCGCGACGATCAGGAATCGCGCTTCACACGCGACCTCCTGCCGGGGTCGGCGTTCACCCCGGATGGCCGGACGCTCATCACGTCGTACGGTGGGAAGATCTGGCGCGTGGATGTGCAGTCCGGACGCTCCGTGCAGGTTCCCTTCACCGCGGCGATCGATGTCGCCCTCGGTCCGCTCTCGAAGTTCGAGTATCGACTGAACGACACGACGCTCACGGTGCAGCAGATTCGCGGCGCACGACCATCTCCCGATGGGAAGCGGCTGTCGTTCACCGCGCTCGACAAGGTGTGGGTGATGGACCTGCCGCGCGGGACGCCACGGCGCCTGACGAGCACCGGGCGCGGCATCGGTGAGCATTCGCCGGTGTGGTCGCCCGATGGGCGATACGTCGCCTATGTGACGTGGACCGACCAGGGCGGGGACGTCATGCGCGTCCGTGTCGATGGACGCGCGCAGCCCGAGCGCCTGACGAGACAACAGGCATTCTACGAGCAGCTGAACTACTCGCCCGACGGCCAGCGCCTCGTCGTCGCCCGCGGTCCACGCCAGGAGCGCGTCGAGCACGAGGAGTTCACCCGTAACCCATACGCGGCGGGCGTGGAGCTCGTGTGGCTGCCCGCGACGGGTGGCGACGCGCGCGTCATTGCGCCGATGACGTTCTACGGGTATCCACACTTCGCGCGCGACAACGACCGCGTCTACCTCTACGATCCTCGCGACGGGCTCGTGTCGATGCGGTTCGATGGGACCGACCGGAAGGCGCACATCAAGGTGACGGGGAATCCGGACGCCCGCCGCAACCCGCCGCGACCGAATCCCGCCGATGAGATCCTCGTTTCGCCCGACGGCGATCGTGTGCTCGCGCAGGTCGACGGCAACGTCTACGTGCTCGCGATTCCGGTGATCGGCGGACAGACGCCCACCGTCAACGTCGCGAATCCGGCGAACGCACAGGTGCCCGCGCGGCGCCTCACGCGCATCGGTGGTGACTTCGTCGGCTGGGTCCGCGACGGCCAGCGCGTGCACTACTCGATCGGCCACTCGTACTTCGTCTACGACCTTCCTCGCGCTGATTCGCTGCAGCGCGACTCCATTGCGCGCGCCGATTCCGCGAAGCGCGTCTCGGCCGCGGCGCGCGGTGATTCCGCGCGCGTCGACACGGCGCGCGCCGGCCGCCCGCCCGCGGAGAACGTTGCCCGGACGCCGGCGGATTCCCTCAAGGTTGCCCGGGCCGATACCGGCAAGGCGAGCAAGCCGGCGTACGAGCCCGAGCGAGTGGACGTGCTCATCACCGTCCAGCGCGACCGGCCGAAAGGCACCGTGGTGCTTCGCGGTGGAAAGGCGATCACGATGAAGGGCGACGAGGTCATCGAGAACGCGGACATCGTCGTCACCGACAACCGCATCACGGCAGTCGGTGCCCGCGGTGCCGTGACGATCCCGCAGGGCGCGCGGATCATCGACGTCTCCGGCAAGACCATCATGCCGGGATGGGTGGACATCCACGCGCACATGTGGCCGGGCTTCGGCATCCACCCCGTGCAGCCGTGGGAGTACTACGCGAATCTCGCCTACGGCGTCACGACGACGCGTGATCCGCAAACGTCGACCACCGACGTCCTCTCCTACGGCGATCTCGTCGAGACGGGCGACATGATCGGCCCTCGCGTGTTCTCGACCGGGCCAGGGGTCTTCTGGTCCGACGACATCAAGAGCCTCGACGATGCGCGTGATGTGCTGAAGCGCTACACCGAATTCTATGGAATCAAGACGATCAAGCAGTACATGGTCGGTGATCGCAAGGTTCGCCAATGGGTCATCATCGCGGCGAAGGAGCTCGGCCTAACGCCGACGCTCGAGGGCGGGCTCGACTTCAAGAAGAACCTCACCGAAGCGATCGACGGCTACGCCGGCATCGAGCACTCGCTGCCGATCGCGCCGCTGTACAACGACGTCGTCACGCTTCTCGCGCAGAGCGGCGTGACTTACACGCCGACGCTGCTCGTGCAATACGGCGGCCCGTGGGCCGAGAATTACTGGTATCAGCGCCACGACGTTCTGAAAGACGCCAAGCTCGGGCGCTGGGTACCGAAGACCGAGCTCATGCGTCGCGGGCTCCGGAGACAGGGGTGGTGGCACGAGAGTCAGTACTCGTTCAAGCTCCTCGCCGAGCAGGCGAAGAAGATCGTCGACGCCGGTGGTCGCGTGGGCCTGGGAGGACACGGGCAACTCCAGGGACTCGGCGTTCATTGGGAGTTGTGGTCCATCGCGTCGGGGGGGATGAAGAATCACGACGTGCTTCGAGTCGGCACGGTGTTCGGGGCGGACGCGATCGGATTCGGGAAGGAGCTCGGCACGCTCGAGGGCGGAAAGCTCGCGGACCTGCAGGTGCTCGATGCGAATCCGCTGGAGGACATCCGCAACACGAACACCGTCCGCTACGTAATGAAGAATGGGCGGCTGTATGAGGCCGAGACGCTCACGGAGATCTGGCCAAGACAGCGGCCGATCGAGCGGCCGTGGTGGTGGGAGCCGGAGCGTCCGGTCGCGGCGGGGGCCTCCTCGCCGTAACCGGTGGGTGAATACGGGGTTCCTGCGGCCGCCGAGTTCGTGGCGGCCGCTTTTCTTGTGTGACGGGTGGCATCGTAATCGTCATGTACACGATGTATTGTGTGATGGGTGGTGATGACGCGGGCACGGCGGCGATGAAGGAGGTTTCGGAATGTTTGTGCAGCAGGCAGGCGGAATCGTATGGCGCGCGGCCGATGCCGGCGCAGAAGTGTTGGTCGTCAGCGGGAAAGACGAAGGGGCGCAGTGGATCTTTCCGCGGGGCGACGTCGAAGCGGGCGAGTCGCCGGCGGAAGCGGCTGAGCGGCAGGTACGCGAGGAAGCTGGGATCGCGAGCCGCGTCGTCGCGCCGGCGGGCGAGCTCGAGTTCGCGGATCGCGGAAAGCATTTACGCGTCACCTATTTTCTCCTCGAGGTGACGAAGCGCGTCGGCGAAGGCGATGGCCGAGCAGTGACGTGGCGCACGATCGACGAGGCTTTGGAGACGCTGACCTTCGAGGGGACGCGGCGACTGTTGCGCGCCTTTCGGCGGAAGATCGAGGCGCACGCGCGGCGCGCGCGCGGGCCTCAGACGGCGTGAAGTAGGGGTCAGGAGTCAGGAGTCAGGAGTCAGGGGCGGTAAGGCGCGTCGCCGCTTCGCGGCAGACGCGCTCATCAGATGAGCAAACGGCGGCGCGAATGCGCCGCCGTTTGCCTTACCGCTCCTGACTCCTGACTCCTGCCTCCTGACTCCTTACGGCATAGTGAACGCCTGACCCGACACCCCGCCCGCGCCCGATGCGCCCTGGCTGAAACCACCGGCGCCGGGCGACCCGATCTGATACGTGTTCGCGCCGATCGTCACGGTGCTCGCGGCGTCCTTCACGATTCCAATCGACGGTCCGCCGCCACCTCCGCCTCCATGCCCGCCGTCGCCTCCGGTGCCGCCACGGCCGCCGCTTCCGCCGTTACCGCCACCGTTGCAGCCGCCCCCACCTTGGCCGCCGAGTCCGCCAGGCCCGCCGTTACCGCCGACCCCACCAGGTCCGCCCACACCACCGTCATTTGTGATGATCTCGTTGTTCGAAATCGTGATGCCCGTCGACGCCATAACGAGTACGGCGAATGACGCAGCTCCCCCTCTACCTCGCTGGCCGAGGTTGCCTCCCCCACCGCTCGCGCCTCCGCCCCCACCACCGCCTCCCGCTCCGGCGGCCGTTCCACCACCACCACCGCCACCGCCACCGCCACTTCCGGAGGTCCCGGACGTCCCGTCGGTGCCGTCAGCAGGCACGTAGCCGGCGGTGGACAGCGTGCCGATTTGCGCACCACCGGTGCCGTTGGTGCCACCTGCCCCGTCGGTGCCTGGCGTCCCACTGCCACCCGCAGGCGCTGCGGTCGTACCGCCAGAACCGCCCGCGCCGCCGGCGAGTGCGCCCGCGTCAGCTCCATTCGTCCCGCTCTCACCGCTGACGTTCACCGATCCACCGTTTCCGCCGTTGCCACCCGCGACACCCAGCTGCGAGCCGGCGCTTGGTGGCCCGGGCTGTCCACCCACCCCACGCGCGCCGCCGTTCGGGCAAGACGCATTCGTGCCCGGAGCGCCCGGGAGTCCGCCAACGCCGTTGAAGCCGAACTGTCCGCCCGAGCCTGCCCCCGCATCACCAGCGATGATCTGATTGTTGGTGATCGTGATGTTCTGCGTCTGACGCAGGAAAACAGTGTGAACGCTGAGTCCGGTCGCGAGCGCTTCGGGCGGTGTGCTGATGCGCAACCCATCGATCGTGATGTTCGAGACGTTGAGCCCGAGCACCGTGATCATCGTCGTACCACCGGTGAGCATCACCGGGTGGTTGGCGGGATCGCGGAGCCAGGTTCCGGTCGCGAAGCCGCCGTAAATGCTGACACCCTCCTGCAGTCCAATGGTCTCGGGGTACGTGCCATTGGAGATGTAGACGTCCGCTCCGCCGCCCATGGTGGTGGCGAGCCCCAGGCCGCGGACGACCGTTTTCACCGGCGAGCCTCGCGTGCCCGGATTGACGTCGTCGCCGAGTGGGCTGACGAAGATGGCGCGCGTCTTGTCTTCCATGACGTTGATCTGGACGACGGACGCCTGACTCTCCTTGCCGAACTCGTCGGTGACGCGCAGCTCGAAGCGCACCGTCGATACCGCCGCAGGCGCCGTGAAGGTTGGCGTCTGCCCGGTGAGGAAACCGGTGCCACTGGTGACGTCGGGTCCGAACACCTGCGTCCACCGATACGTCACCGCGTGACCTTCCGGATCGTTCGCGCTTCCAGCGAGCGTCACCTGCTCGCCACGATTCACATCCTGCGCGGGACCCGCGTTGGCGGCGGGCGCCGCGTTGGACAGCGTCCTGAAGCCCCACGCATGCGGGGCGGCGAGGGGAGCACCGTCCACATCCGTGATTCCCGTCGTCAGTACGACGCTGTAGCTCGTGTCGAAGAGAAGAGGCGCGGCGGGAGTGAACGTGACGACGGCGCCATTGACCGTGATCGTGCCAGTGATCGGAGCACCAGGTGTTGGCGAGACCTGGAAGGTCGTCGCCGTCACCGACGAGGCGGCAACCGGCTCGGAGAATGTCGCGGAGATGGTCGTGTTCCGCGCGACATCGGTCGCGTTGGGGACGGGCGTCGTCGATGTGACCGTCGGCGCGGCATTCACCACCGTCGTGAACGTCCAGCTGTGCGCCGACGACAGCGCGTTACCCGCGACATCCTTGATGCCGGTGGTGAGGCGCGCAGTATACGTCGTCCCGAAGGCGAGCGGCGCCGAGGGAGTCAGCGTCGCCGACGTCGCGCTCGACGCGTTGACGGTGGCGGCCACCGGCGCACCGCCTGCCGGCGTCAGCGTGAACGTGGTCGTGGAGATCGACGTGCTTGTGACCGGCTCGGAGAAGGTCGCCGTGACAGTCGTGTTTCGCGCGACGCCCGTGGCGCCAGCCGTCGGCGTCGTGGAGATGACGGTTGGAGGCGTGCGATCGCCTTCAGCGCCATCTCCGTCGCAAAAGGTGAGAGCGGGCGCGAGCAGCAGAAGCACGCGGCCGAGATGAGCGCGGGGAGTCATAACGAGTGAACGGTGAAGGCGTCGAAGAAAACAGATGTTGGGGCACCGAAGGATTACCCGGGGACCATCGGGAGTCAAAGGCGGTCACGAAAGGTTTACAGCGCGTCACCGTCGGGACGCGGAGGTTATTGTAGGGGAGACCCGGACAGGCCGAGGAGACCGCGATGCTCGAGGAACTGGAAACGCCCGCTCCAGTCGTCGATCTCGACCGCATGGAGCGGAACCTGGATCGCATGGCGGCGTACGCGGCGGCGCACGGACTGGCGCTGCGTCCGCACATCAAGACCCACAAGACACCCTGGCTGGCGACGGAGCAGCTGCGTCGAGGCGCGATCGGCGTCACCTGCGCGACGCCTCGTGAGGCCGAGGTGATGAGTGAGGTCGCTCCGGACCTCCTGGTCGCATATCCCGCCGTCGGGACCGCGAAGGCGCGGCGCGTGGCCGGGCTCCCCGCCGACGTGCGTGTGACGGTGGCACTCGATTCGACTCGTGCCGCCAACGACCTCGCCGAGGCCGCTCGTGAGGCGGGACGCCGGGTCGGGGTGCTCGTGGAGTGCGACATGGGGATGCGTCGCGTCGGGGTGCAGACGCCGGAGGACGCGGTTGCGCTCGTCAGGCACGTGAGCGCGCGGCCCGAGCTCGACTACGCGGGCATCGCCTTTTATCCCGGCCACATTCGCGAGCCGGTCGACCGGCAGGACTCGGCCCTGCGCGAGCTCTCGCACCGGCTCGAAGGAACAACGAGCGCGCTCCGCAAGACGGGGCTGGAGCCGCGCGTCGTCAGCGGGGGCTCGACCCCCACCGCGCTGCGCACGCACGAGATCCCGGGCGTGACCGAGATGCGCCCGGGCACGTACATCTACAACGATCGCACCACGGCCGCGATCGGCGCGTGCACCATGGATGACTGCGCGCTCACGGTGCTGGCGACGGTCGTGAGTACCGCGGTGCCCGGTCAGGCGGTGATCGACGCCGGCAGCAAGGCGCTCGGGCGAGAGCCGATGCGCGGCACGGAGGGGGACGGATTCGGCGTCGTGCTCGATCATCAGGAGGTGCCGGTGCGCGGCATGTCGGAGGAGCACGGGTTGCTCGACCTCTCGAGCACGACCTGGCGGCCGGCCGTCGGCGATCGGGTGCGCATCGTTCCAAACCACGTGTGCATCGTGGTCCATCTCTTCGACGTCGTGCATGGAATGCGACGCGGTGCCGTCGAGACGAGCTGGCCGGTGGCGGCGCGTGGGCGGGCAGCACCTTCCGCGGTGCTGGGCTGAGCGTTCAAGCCAATGTGGAACGATGGACGAGGACCGAGGAAGCCACATCGGGACGCTTGTCAAATTCCTCGGTCCTCTTTCATCGTTCATTCTTGAGGCCTCCGACCACCTGTTTTCACCTCGAGCGTTCAAGATGCGAACTACGAATCTCGCCTTTCTCGCCTTACTCGCCGTCTCCGCACTTCAGCCGGTCGGCGCTCAAGGCACCGATCCCCATTTGGCGCGGGCACGGCGGATACTTCGCTCGACGCCGCTCATCGACGGGCATAACGACCTGCCGTGGGCCATTCGCTCGGATTCGGTCGCGCGGCACGACGTCGAGAAGTACGACCTGCGGAAGAAGACGCCCGGACATACCGACCTCGCGCGCCTCAAGGCCGGAATGGTCGGCGGGCAATTCTGGTCCGTCTACATCCCGGCGAATGTCCGCGATTCCGGATACGCCCGGGTGCAGCTCGAGCAGATCGACATCGCCCGACAGGTGATCGCGAAGTACCCGGAGATCGAGTGGGCGCTCACCGCCGACGCCTTGCGCGCGAGCCACGCACGCGGGCGCATCGGCTCACTCCTCGGCGTCGAGGGCGGCCACGCGATCGAGAACTCACTCGGTGCGCTTCGGGGCTATTACGACCTTGGCGCGCGCTACATGACGCTCACGCACTCGGCCACCATCGATTGGGCCGACTCGGGCACCGATACCGCGCGACATGGAGGTCTCACGAAGTTCGGCGAAGAGGTCGTGCGCGAGATGAACCGGCTCGGGATGCTCGTGGACCTGTCGCACGTGTCGCCGGGCACGATGAGCGACGCGCTCAACGTCAGCGAGGCGCCGGTGATCTTCTCGCACTCCTCGGCGCGCGCGGTCACCGATGTACCGCGCAACGTCCCCGACTCGATTCTCAAGCGACTGCCGCAGAACGGCGGAATCGTGATGGTGACGTTCGTTCCGGGATTCGTGTCTCGACAGGTCGCGGAGTACGGCAGCGAGATGCAGCGCGTGAACGCGGAGCTTCGCCAGCGATTTGCCGGCGATGACGCGGCGCGGCGCCGCGAGCTGGACGCGTGGCGGGAGTCGCATCCGACGCCGAAGGCCACGCTCAAGGATGTCGCCGACCACATCGACCACATTCGCAAGGTCGCCGGCCCCGACCACGTCGGGATCGGTGGCGACTTCGATGGAATCAGCGAGGTGCCCGTCGGGCTCGAGGATGTGTCGACGTATCCGGCACTGTTCGCGGAGCTGTCGCGTCGCGGCTGGTCCGAGGCCGATCTGCGGAAGCTCGCTGGCGAGAACCTTCTGCGGGTGCTGAAGCGGGCCGAAGCAGTGTCCGCGCGGCTGAAGCGAGAGCGCTCGCCGTCGACGAGGACCATTCAGGAGCTGGACGGCACACGGACGTGACCGAGCTGCCCATGTCCGGTGACGAAGTCATCGTGGCACTGGGGAGTGCCCTCTTCGCGCTCTTCGTGTGGGGACGCTGGATGATCGGGCCGATGCGGTTGCGGCGGCTCGGCGCACCGGCGACGGGCTCCCGCTTGCTGACGGTCGCGCCGCTCCTCTGCTTGGTGCTTCTCTTCGCCGTGCTGCGGACGCTCGCATCGCACGACGTCCGCGACGATCCGCGCTACCTGGTCATGTACCTCGCGTTAGGCGCAGCCTGGCTGGCGGTGGCGATGATGCTCATGCCGGTCCTGGGACTGAGCGTGCGCGACGACGTGCTCGAGCGCGGCAATCCGGCGGCCGCGTACGCCGTGTTTGGCGCGCTTCTGGGTATCACGCTGGCCTTCGCCGGCGGCAACATCGGCGACGGCCCGGGATGGTGGGTGGTCGTGTTTTCGGCGATTCTCGCGACAGCCGCGTTGTACGTCATGTGGGCGTTGCTCGAGCGGTTCGCAGATGTCTCGGAGCAGGTCACCGTGGAGCGGGACGCCGCCGCCGGCGTCCGGCTTGCCGGCTTTCTTGCCGGGTGCGGCCTGATCCTCGGCCGCGCCGTGGCCGGCGACTGGGTTTCCACGAGTGCGACGGTCGCCGATTTCGCTCGGGTGGCGACGCCGGCCCTGGGGCTTCTCCTCATCGCCATCCCACTCGAACGAATGGCGCGGTGCACTCCGCAACATCCGGTGCGCCCGGTCGTGACATGGGGGTTCGGACCCGCGCTGCTGTATGTCGCGTTCGCGACAGCGTACGTCGCGGTGATCGGCATTCCGGCATGACAGCGCCCTGG
>Ga0075431_100008589_pt1 | contig 10224 bp, 9 predicted proteins | sample RhiMetdeltSRZDD5_FD_75297 | JGI IMG/M metagenome (GOLD analysis project Ga0075431, IMG submission 75297) | Populus rhizosphere microbial communities from Tennessee, USA - Rhizosphere MetaG P. deltoides SRZDD5 | ecosystem: Host-associated > Plants > Roots > Rhizosphere > Soil | place: USA...
CGTTATACGTGGACGCCGACACCAGCGCGTTGTTGGGCACCGCGAGCTGAAGCCGGATGAGGACGGCTTCGATGCCGCCGATGAGCAGGAACACCACCGCGGATACGCCGTACAGGATGCCGATCCGTTTGTGATCGACGGTGGTGATCCAGCTCCACACGCCGGTCGCCGACGGTGCATGGGCGGCCACGTGGGCTTCGCGGAAGAGCGCGGCGTCGCGGGTGGCGCTCATTTCAGGGTCACCAGGTACGCGGCCACCGCGCGCGCCTGGTCATCGCTGAGGCCGAGCGCCGGCATCTTCACGCCCGGCTTCAACGCGGGCGCATTCTTGATCCAGGCGGTGAGCATGTCCGCGCGCGTCGGAAACATCGCCGCCGCGAAGGTGGTGCGGCTTCCGAAGTGCGTGAGATCGGGGCCGAGAATGCCGCCGGACACCCCCTTGATGGTGTGACAGCCGACGCACGCGCTGCCCGCAAAGATCGTCTTGCCTTCCGCCGCCGCGCCCTGGGGCTCCGCGGCGGGAGCCCGCTGCGCGGCCACCCAGCGGTCGAAGGCGTCGGGAGTGTCCACGAACACCCTGAGCCCCATGTGGGCGTGGGAGGCGCCGCAATACTCGGCGCACTGTCCCCAGTACTCGCCGGGCACTTCGGGAGTGAACGACATCTGGTTCAGGCGCCCCGGCACCACGTCCCGCTTGCCACCCATCGGTGGCGCCCAGAAGCTGTGGATCACGTCCGGCCCTTCGAGCTTGAGCAGCACCGGTCGCCCCGCCGGCACGTGGAGCTCGTTGGCGGTGACGACGTCGAGACCCGTGTAGCGGAACTCCCACCACCACTGTCGCGCGATCACGGTGACCTCGAGGCTCCCCGGACGCGGCTTCCCCTGCGTACGGAACGCGATCTGGATGCTCGGGATGGCGATGACCAGCAGCACCAGCGCGGGCACGATCGTCCACGCGATCTCGAGCGCGGGGAGCCCGGGCGTCGTCGACGCCACCGCGCCCGGCCGCTCGCGATAGCGCGCGAGCACGTAGGCGAGCGCAAGGAACACGACGAGCGCGATCACGACCGTGACCCAGGTGACGATCGTGTAGACGTGAAGGATGGCGCGGTTGTAATCGGAGCCGGCCACCACGCTGCTCATCGGCGTCTTCCACACGCACCCGCCCGCGACGAGGACGGTGGCCGCCAGCAATGCGGGCGCGATCGCGCGCACGAAGACCCGCACGCTTGCATTCCGATTCACGAGCCGACGGTACCGCCGCGGTGTGCCGTCCGCAAGCGATGCAGGTCGCTCGACGCCCGAACCGAAGAGCGCTACGCCGCGAGGGCGAGCAGCGAGTGGAGGAGAACGTTGGCGCCGCGCTCGATGGCGTCCCAGTCGCTCATCTCGTCCACACGGTGGCTGCGCCCCCCGAGCGACGGGATGAAGATCATTCCCGCCTCGGTGATGGCGGCGAGGTTCTGCGCGTCGTGACCGGCAGCGGAGTAGAGCCGCTGCCGGGCGAGCCCCAACGTGTCGCACGCGGCCTCCACGGCCGACTGCACGCGCGGCGCGCACACCGCCGGCTCGGTCACCGACAACGGACGCATCTCCACCGCGAGCTGACGCCGTGCCGCCACCCGCTGGGCGACGGCGGCGCAGCGCCGGGCGAGCGACTCGAGGACGGCCGCGTCCGCGGCCCGCATCTCGTGCACGATCTCCGCGCGCCCGGGGACGATGTTGCTCACCCCGGGATGGACCTGCACCACGCCCACGTTGGTGACGCTCCGTCCCTCGCCCCGCTTGACCACGAGATCGCGCACCCGCAGCGCGTACTCCGCCGCACCGAGGAACGCGTCGCGCCGGCGCTCCATCGGCGTCGTCCCTGCGTGATCGGCCTGGCCCACGAAACGGACGCGGGTTCGCCGGATCCCGACGATCGAGTCCACGACCCCGATCGGGATGGACGCTTCCTCGAGGCGGGGTCCCTGCTCGATGTGGAGCTCGACGTAGGCAGCCACCGCCCCCGCCGGCGCGCGCGCTTCCGGCACCCGCGCGGCGTCGAACCCGGCGCGGCGCATGGCGTCCACGAGGCGATCACCATCGACCGCGGTCAACGTCGGCAGGCTCTTCTCGTCCAGACGGCCGCAGAAGGCGCGCGAGCCGAAGAGGCTGCCGTAGCGTCCCTCCTCGTCGCTCCACGCCGCCACCGCGACCGGCAGCCGGTGAGCGGCGCCGCGTTCCCGGATCGTCTGGAGGCACTCGACGCCCGCGATGACGCCGAGCGCACCGTCCAGCATCCCGCCCTCGGGGACGGTGTCGATGTGGGAGCCAGTGAGGACGACCGGTGCGCGCGCCGAAAAGTCGCTGGCGCCGAGCGCTCCGAAGACGTTTCCGGCCGGGTCCACCCACGCCTCGAGGCCGGCCGCACGTAACTCCGCGAGCAGCCAGGCGCGCGCGGCCTCGTAGGGCGGGCTCCAGCAGATGCGCGTGACGCCACCGCCGGGAAGGCCGCCAAACTTGGCCAGGGTTTCCAGGCGCGAGCGAAGGCGCGGCAGGGAGATCACGCCGCGGAGCGTAGCACGGCGCGAGAGCGCCTTGACTTCGCGCGGGGCGCGTCCCTAGAATGAATCGCCGTTCATTCGGCACTCAGGGTGGTACCCACCGCAGGAGGGGACATGGATTTCACGTTGACCCCCGAACAGGAAACCTTCCGGGCCGACGTCCGGTCCTGGCTCGAGCAGAACATTCCGAGAGAGTGGACCCGCCGTGTCATGGCGAGCTCCGAGGTGCCGCGTCCGGAGGCCTACGAGTTCCTCCGTTCCTGGCAGCACAAGCTCTACGATGCCGGCTTCATCGGGCTCACCTGGCCCAAGGAGTACGGCGGGCGGGGGCTGAGCTTCCTGGAGGAGATGGTCCTCCACGAGGAGATGTCGCTCGCGAAGGCGCCGCCCATCCTGAACGTCCTCGGCGTCGGCATGGCCGGGCCGACCATCATCGCGTACGGCACCGAGGAGCAGAAGCAGCGCTATCCGGCGAAGATCCTCTCCTGCGACGAGATCTGGTGCCAGGGCTACTCGGAGCCGAACGCAGGATCCGATCTCGCGTCGCTCCAGACCCGGGCGGTGAAGGACGGCGACCACTGGGTCATCAACGGGCAGAAGGTGTGGACGTCGCTCGCGCACGTATCGGACTGGATGATGCTGCTCGCCCGCACCGATCCCACTGCGCCCAAGCACAAGGGCATCACGTACTTCCTCCTCGACATGAAGCTTCCCGGCGTGACGGTGAAGCCGCTCCGGCAGATCACCGGCGACGCCGAGTTCAACGAAGTCTTCTTCGACAACGTCCGCGTCCACGAGTCGCAGGTGCTCGGCGGCGTCAACAACGGCTGGGCGGTCGGGCTCACCACCCTGATGTACGAGCGCCTCGCGCTCGGGTTCGGGTTGCAGACGCGGCTTCGCATCGCGGTCGATGCCGTGATCGAGCTGGCGCGGCAGATGGAGAAGGGCGGGCGCGCGATCACGAAGGACGCCGTGATGCGACAGAAGCTCGCCCAGCTCTGGATCGACACCGAGGCGCTCAAGTACACGGGCGCGCGGGCGGTGACCAAGCTCCTGCGCGGCGAGCTGCCGGGCCCCGAGGCCTCGACGGGCAAGATGGGCTGGGTGGAGACCCATCAGAAGCTGCAAGAAATCGCGATGGAGATCCAGGGCCCGTACAGTCAGCTCATGCGTGGCGGCGATCGCGCGGTGGAAGGCGGCGTCTGGCAGTACACGTTCCTCCGCTCTCGCGCCAACTCCATCGAAGGTGGGACCACCGAGATTCAGAAGAACATCATCGGCGAGCGGGTCCTCGGCCTGCCGAAGGGATAGAAGAGGAGACCGGGACCATGGATTTCGGTTTCAGTCAGGAACAAGACCTTCTCCGCGCCACCGCCCGGAAGTTCCTCGAGAACGAATGCACGTCGGAGTTCGTCCGCAAGCGCATGGAAGAGCCGGCCGGGGTCACCGACGAGTTCTGGAGCAAGCTCGCGGAGCAAGGCTGGCTCGGTCTCGTCTATCCCGAAGAGTACGGAGGCAGCGGTCTCGGCTTCGTCGATCTCACGGTGTTGATGGAGGAGATGGGACGCGCGGTCACGCCGGGTCCGTTCTTCTCGACGCTGCTGGCCGGGCTCACCATTCTCGACGCGGGGTCCGCCGGTCAGAAGAAGGAGTGGCTCTCGCGGCTCGCCGCCGGCGAGGCGAAGGGGACGCTGGCGTGGACGGAGCCGAACGCACGCTGGGACGCGGCCGGTGTGACCACGACCGCGCGCAAGGCGGGACGCGGCTACGTGCTGAGCGGCACCAAGCTCTTCGTGCCGGACGCGCATCTTGCGGACGTGCTGGTGACGGTGGCGCGGATCTCCGAGGGCGCCACCCCGGAGGAGGGCATCGGACTCTTCCTGGTGCCGAAGGGCGCGGCCGGCCTCGAGACCAAGCTGTTGCCGACCATGGATCAGACGCGGAAGCTCTGCGAGGTGTCGCTGCGCGACGTGCAGGTCGACGGCGACGCGCTGCTCGCCGAGGGCGGTGGAGGGTGGCCCGCGCTCTCGCGGGTGATCCAGCGCGCCACCGTCGCGCTCTGCGCGGAGATGTGCGGCGGCGCCCAGCGCGTGCTCGACATGACGACTGACTACGCGAAGATCCGCATCGCCTTCGGCAAGCCCATCGGCTCCTATCAGGGCGTGAAGCACCGCGCCGCCGACATGCTGGTCGAGATCGAGAACGCGAAGTCGCTCACGTACTACGCGGCGTGGGCCGTCGATGAGCGCGTGCCCGAGGCGGCGCTCGCCGCCTCCATGGCCAAGGCGTACGTGTCCGATGCCTTTCGTAAGGCTGCCGGCGGCGCCATCCAGCTCCACGGCGGCATCGGCTTCACGTGGGAGCACGATCTCCATCTCTTCTTCAAGCGCGCGAAGTCGTCGGAGTTCACGTTCGGCGACGCGACGTATCACCGCGAGCGGGTCGCGCAGCTCATCCTCTAATTCGGAGGGGGCCTCTACGGCCCCCTCCGATGCCTCCCCCCTAGGAAGCGACACGGAGGGCGGCTTCGCCTCCCTCCGGACCTCCCTCCTCGATTGCGCCGGCGGAGCCGGCGCTCGGAACGTGCCTGCTTCATCGCCTCATCACCCTGGTCGCCTCGGCGACGGTCGTCTGCGCGTTGTCACACGCGTCTGCAGGTACACGGTTCGGTGAGGGCGTCGGGTTCGTTACTATAGGCGCGTGACGCAACGGTGCTTTGGGCAGCGTATGACTCTCGGTGCGCGACTGACGCGGGGTTGCGGTGAGTGACGCGGCGAGCGCCGCCGAGCCGAGGCCGGCGGCGTCGGTGATTCTGGTGAGACGCGCGCGGGAAGCACCGGCGTCGCTCGAGACGTACATCGTGCGGCGGCAGAAGTCGATGCGGTTCCTCGGCGGGTACTACGCGTTCCCCGGGGGCAAGGTCGATCTCGAGGACGCGAGCGCGGCCATGCTCGCGCGGCTGCGCGGAGTGGACGCGGAGACGGCGGCGGCGAGCTTCGCGTCGGTCAGCGGCGTGCCCGCCCTCGCGTACTGGGCCACTGCGATCCGAGAGCTGCTCGAGGAGTGCGGGATCCTTCTCGCGTGCGACGCGAATGGGCGGCGGCTGGACGCGCGCGCGCCGGCGGTGGCGGAGACGATCGACCACTGCCGCGCGGAGCTCATGGCCGGTGCCGCACCGTTCGCGGAATTGCTCGGGCGCCAGGGCTGGTACGCCGACACGCGCGCGCTCGCCTATCTCTCGCACTTCGTCACCCCGCGCCGAAGTCCCATCCGCTTCAGCGCCCGGTTCTTCATCTGTCCCGTTCCTCCCGGTCAGGTGCCGCGATTGTTCACGGAGGAGACGTCGGAGGCGTTCTGGGTGAGGCCGAGCGAGGCGTACCAACGCTTTCTCGCGGGTGAGATGGCGATGGCGGAGCCGGCGGAATACGCGCTCGGCTACGTCGCGCAGTTTCGCTCGATCGAGGAGCTCGGTGCCGCCTGCGGCGACGGCGTCGAGAAGTTCCACGGCATCGCGCACCGCATCGAGCCCGCCTGGGAGCGTTTCGACTGGAAGGCCAACCGCTGGCCCGACTCGACGTTCACGAGCCGCTGACGTCGCCGGCGCGGAAGCTCGCGCGTGCGGCGGACCGCAGCGTGCCCGCGCTCCTCGTCCTCACGCTCATCGCGCTCGCCACCTCGATCACCGCCGTCGGCATCGCCACCGCGTTGCTCGGTGTGGCAACGCTGCTCCGTCTCCTCGATCCCGATCTGCGCGCGCGGTTCACGCTTCCGCTCGCGATCCCGATCGCCGCCTACGTGGCGGCGTCGCTGCTCGCCACCGCATTCGCGCGCGACCGCACGAGCGCGGTCCTCCAGTCGAAGGATCTGTTGCACCTGCTCCTGTTCGTCGGCGCCGTCAACGGCTTCGCGTCGACCGCGCAGATCCTCCGCGCCTTCGCCTGGTTCTTCACGGCGATCGGCGTCGCGTCCGCATACGCGATCCTCCAGTCGTGGGCGTGCAACTGGAGCACGGACCCGCCGGCGTGGGTGGCCACGGTGCTGCGCGTCAAGTTCGACCGCTGCCGGAACCTGACGCACGAGCCGTTCCGGGTCCGCGGGTTCTTCAGCATCTACATGACGTTCGGGGGAACGTTGCTGGTGTCGCTCGCGCTGCTGATGGGAGGTCTCGTCCTCGGCGTGTGGCGGCGAGCGGCGGCGCTCGTGCTGCCCACGCTGCTCGCCCTCGTCGCGCTCGGGCTGACGTACAGCCGCAATGCGTGGGTGGGGTTGGTGGTGGCGGTGGGCACGCTCGTCGTGCTCACCCGACGTCTGCTGCTGATCGCCCCGCTCGCGGTCGTGCTCCTCGTCGCCGTCGCGGTGCCGTCGCCATTGCGCGCAAAAATCCTGTCCGCCTTCGACCCCGCCAGCCCGAGCGTGAGCGAGCGGCTCTACTTCTGGGAATCCGGGTTGCACATGCTGCGCGATGCGCCCCTGCTCGGCCTGGGCCCCGGCGGCGTGAAGATCTACTATCCGGAGTACAAGAACCCGGCGGCGCGACGCCCGGGCACGTCGCATCTCCACAACGACGCGCTGCAGATCGCGGTCGAGCGCGGCCTGCTCGGTCTGGCGGCGTGGCTCGCAATCTGGGTTGCCTTCCTCTATCACGCCGTCCGGATCTATCGCGCTCTGCCCCGCGGAAGGAGCGACGCCGCCGCGCTGGTGGCGGGGAGTATCGCCGCCGTCGTCGGCTTCCTCGCCGCGGGAATGTTCGAGTACAACTTCGGCGATTCCGAGGTCATCGGCCTCGTGTGGGTGGTGATGGCGGTGCCGTTCGCGGTGGCGCGGGACGTGGACGCGCCTGTGGTACTTTGACCGCCTCACGGGATGTCGAACGCCTGTATCCCCTTTCTCGACGGACAGATCCGTGCCGGCCGCGCGGAGCGTCCCGCCATCGTCACGCCGACGTCGGTGACGACGTACGGCGAGCTCGCCGGGCTCGCCGCGCGAGTCGCCGGCGCGCTGCGGGGGCTCGGCGTGGAGCCCGAACAACGCGTCGCTCTCCTGCTCGGTGACGGACCGGAATGGGCGGCCGCGTTTTTCGGGGCGCTTCGGATCGGCGCGGTGGCCGTGCCACTCAATACGCGCCTCGCGCGCGACGACTGGGTGGCGATGCTGGAAGACAGCCGCGCCAAGGTCCTCATCGCCGACGCTGCTCATGCCGCGGCCATCGCCGCCGCGCGCGAGCAGCTACCAGCGCTACGCTTCATCGTCGGCGTCGGCGTCGGGGCGGGGCCGGAGCCGTCGTTCGCGACGCTCGTCGCGGGGGCGCGCGCGGTCGATGAGCCGGAGCGCGTCGGCGAGGACGACATGGCGTTCTGGCTCTATACCTCGGGCACGACCGGCGTCCCGAAGGCCGCCGTCCACCTCCATCGTGACCTCGCCGCCTGCCGTCACTATGGCGTCGAGGTCCTCGGCGCTCACGACGGCGATTGCGTGTTCGCCACCTCGAAGCTCTTCTTCGCGTACGCGCTCGGCAATGCGCTGCTGATCCCACTCTTCGTCGGTGCGCGCACCGTGCTCTGTCCCGGGTGGCCGGATCCGGAGACGACGGCGGCGGTGATGCGCCAGGCGCGGCCGACGCTCTTCTTTTCCGTCCCGACCTTTTTCGCACGCCTGCTGCGCTCGGACCTTCCCGCCGATACGTTCCGATCCGTCCGGCATGCCGTCTCCGCGGGAGAGCCGCTTCCCGCCGACATCGCGGCGGCGTGGCGGGAGCGCTTCGCCGTCGAGATCCTCGACGGCCTCGGCGCGACGGAGACGATTTTCATGGTGCTCTCGAATCGCCCCGGTGCCGTACGCGCGGGTACGGTGGGCATCCCTGTCCCGGGCACCGAGGCGCGGCTGCTCGACGCCGACGGACGCGAGGTCGCGGACGGAGAACAGGGCGTACTCCACGTGCGCACGCCGTCCGCGAGCCCCGCGTACTGGCGAAGGCGCGATCAGTCGCGCCGCGCGTTCGTGGGCGAGTGGTTTCGGACCGGCGACGTCTGTCGTCGCGACGCCGATGGGTACTATCGCCATGGCGGCCGAGAAGACGATCTCTTCAAGGTGGCGGGGATGTGGGTGGCGCCCGCCGACGTCGAAGCGGCGCTCCGCAGCCATCCGGATGTGATCGACGCGGGCGTCGTTGGTGCCGGTGACGACGCCGGCCTCATGAAGCCGGTCGCGTTCGTGGTGGCGGCGCCGGCCGCCGCCGACAACGGCCTCGTGGAAGCGTTGACGGCGCACGTGTCCCGCGCCCTTCCCGCGCACCAGCGCCCGCGTCGCATCGTGCTCGTCCCCGAGCTTCCGCGCACCGCGACCGGCAAGCTGCAGCGCTTCGTGCTCAAGCAACGCGCGGCGGTCGAGACATGACGCGGCCGTCGGCGGCGCGCGGCAAGCGCGCGGAACGGCTTCCGATCGGGCGCGAGGTCAAGTGGGGCCGGTTTCGCGGTCTCCGGAAATTCGAGACGCCGGGCGAGCTCCCCGCCGGCTACGCGGACTTCCTCCTCAAGCTGCTGCACGTCCAGGCGTCATCGGAGCTCATGTCGGTGCTCACGTTTCGCGAGTACCTCGACCGGGCGCCGACGCTCGACGATCGGTGGACGCTCGCGCGCGTGATCGCCGACGAGATGCGGCACGGCATGCAGGTGTGCCGGGTGCTGGAGACGTTCGGCAGCAGCGGGCAGGCGATCGTCCAGAGCTTGCTGGCGATGCGCCCGGGGGACGCCAAGCTCGATAGCTTCAACGAGCCGCTCCGCACGTGGGGCGATCTCCTCGCCTTCATGACGCTCATCGATCGCGTGGGCGACTTCCAGCTGCGCAACTTCGAGGAGTGTAGCTACGCTCCGCTCGCGCGCGCGATTCCCATGATGCTCCACGAGGAACAGTTCCACATCGCGGTGGGCGTGAACGGCCTGCGCCGGATGGTGCACGACCCGGACTACTACGGCTCCCGCCAGGAAGCGCAGGCGCTCGTCGATCGCTGGTACCCGATGGCGCTCGACATGTTCGGCCACTCGGGGTCGGCGGCGAGCGCGCAGGCGATCGAGTGGGGCATCAAGAAGTGGGACAACGACGAGGTGCGCGCGATGTACGTGGAGGAGGTCGGACAGGTCATCCGTGACCTCGACCTCGCGGTGCCGCCGTCCGATCGTGACCGGCGTGTCCGTTGATGGCGGTCCACGTCACGAATGTCCAGGTGCGCTGGGGTGACGTCGATCCCGCCGGCATCGTCTTCTACCCCCGGTTCTTCGAGTGGTACGACCTCGGCACGGAAACGCTGTTCGCTTCCCTCGAGCTCCCGTGGCCCGAGATCTTTCCGCGGTATTCGATCGTCGGGGTGCCGATCGTGGAATCGGGCTCACGGTTCTTCGCGCCCGCGCGTTACGGCGACGTCCTCGCCATCCGGTCACGCGTGGACTGGGTGAAGGACAAGACGTTTCGCGTCGAGCACGAGATCGCGGTGCGGGAGGAGCTCGCCGCACAGGGATTCGAGATCCGCGCCTGGGTCGGCGTGCCCGTGTCGTCGAGCGGCCGCTTGCACGCGCGCTCGATTCCGAGCGAGGTTGCCGTGCGTCTGCGCGGGGATGTCGGATGAGCCCGACGGCGCCCGCCCGCCGTCATTCGCGGGTACTATACGGGCCGTGAGCACCGCCCC
>Ga0075431_100008595_pt1 | contig 10223 bp, 10 predicted proteins | sample RhiMetdeltSRZDD5_FD_75297 | JGI IMG/M metagenome (GOLD analysis project Ga0075431, IMG submission 75297) | Populus rhizosphere microbial communities from Tennessee, USA - Rhizosphere MetaG P. deltoides SRZDD5 | ecosystem: Host-associated > Plants > Roots > Rhizosphere > Soil | place: USA...
CGGGCCAAGCAACCTCCAGCAGGTCCCGTAGCTGCTGCATGCGCGAGCTGGAATCGGTGATCAACTGGGTACGGCGGGCGCCGAGATGACGCAGCCGCGCCCACTGCGCACCAGCCTGCTCAGGCAGATAACAATGCAGCTGCGCTGCCTGCCGGGCGATGAGCACCGCGTCGCGCGACCCGCACGTCAAGATGCAGCCGATTCTTGAGACCTTGCCTTCGGGTAGACCTGGGACGAAGTAAGAACCGATGCCGTATGGCTGCGATAGTGGCGGCTGCCGAGCGGGACAGCGCGCAACCAGATCGGCCCACCGCTCAGGGCAGTTCGAGAAACTCTCGAAGCGCCTCTTCGACGGCTGTCACGGTGGTGTGCGACACAAATCCCGCGCTGTCCCTCAAGGCGGCTCGGTCGAGGACCTGGACGACCGCGTGAATCTTGATGAATGCTCCGGAAAGAGGGTCATCCGCGCTCAAGCGCACGGCGAGCTGATTCGGATGCGGAACATCGCGAGTGATAACAAGCGCCCAGATGGCCAATTCATCGACATCGTTATACTCATCGTTACTGATGATCAGCACGCGGTACTGGCTGCCTCCCCGCAGGAGCGTCCAGACCTGGCCGCGTCTCACCACTGCGAGCCTCGCAACGCTATGTCGTTGCTGGCTTCAATCAGAGCAGCGTCTGCATCGATCTGTTGCTGGGGCCGCCCACGGAGGTGCTCGCCATAAGCCTGAGCGGCCGCCCGCTGACGTGCGCGGCGAGCCTCGGGAAGCACCCGGCGAACCGCCGCGGTCACCGCGGCCGAGGCGTTGTCCTGACTTTGCAGGTAGGCGGCGACGTCATCGGGCACGCTGATGCTGAGCTTGACGGTCATACTTTCTTCCTACCTGATTCGGGCATGGAAAGCCAGATCGACACGCCAGTCAACCGATCTGGCCTCCGACGGCATCAGCGTGACCTCGATGACACACCATCAACGTTCGGTTGTGCTTTGCTGGAGGCCTTCTTGTGGGTCGTGCTGAGTCCCGGCTCGTAGTCGGTGGGCGGGGTTGGACCATACTGGTCCGTCATGGACCTGGATGAGTACCAACGCGGCGCCCTCCGTACCGCGGCGCCACGTGACAAGCGGAATGAGCTGCTCCATCTGGTGCTCGGGCTGGTCGGTGAGTCGGGTGAGATTGCCGAGAAGTTCAAGAAGTGGGTCCGCGACCTCGATAGCGAGGAGTCGCGGATCGACCGAGCCGACATTGCCAAGGAACTCGGTGACGTGCTTTGGTACGTGGCGGTGCTCGCCGACTATCTCGACCTGTCGCTCGACGACATCGCGACGGCCAATCTTGCCAAGCTGGCCAGCCGCCAAAGCCGTGGCTTGCTTGGTGGCAACGGCGACAACCGCTGAGCGGGGGCCTAGCCGCGCGGCGGGAGCCTGACACAGGTTCTTAGTTCATCACGTTTCCCTTCGGGAACGCGCTGGAAGAACAGTCGCGGGCCCACGCCTGAGGGATCAATGCATGCGAACGCTGAACCCTGATGCTCAGGCGGCAGCGCGCGATCGAAATCGTCCCAAGTAGCAAACCCCTCCGGTGGCGGCGGCACGACATACCCCAACACCTCGCACCAGAAACGAGCGACGCGCTCAGGTTCTGCGCAGTCGAAGGTGACTTGGATCTGCTTGACCGACGCCATCGGTCTTCCATAGAGGCGGCGTCTTTCGTCGTCCCCGCGGGTCCGAGTCAGCAAGAAGAAGATCCGCAAGAGACGCAGAAGTGGGAAGAGCAGAAGCGTGCAGATGCGGCGCGCGCTGAACGCGAACGGCAGGAGCGGGAGCGGCGCGACGAAGAATATCGCCCTAGAGGCGACCGCTAAAACCGGCTGGGGTCACCTGGGTGGCTCCAGCTCGGAGACCGGAACAGCGCGTGCCGTCGTCCAGGCCGTCCTCAGGCCGTCAGAGGTTCACGAAGCACGGCCATCAACCAGCAACGATGACTAGCTTTCCGCAGGTCACGACATGTTGACCGAAAGGCGACTAGGCTCCGGCCGACCCATGCCTCAAGATACGCACTAGCGCGACAACATAGGGCTGAGACGGAATTCATAAATCGTTGACATTCGATCTGGGTAACGGACGTGGATTGACGTGGAGATCATTGTTGCCGTCGTGTCCGCCGCCGCAGCAGTAGCGGCCTCGGTCATCTCTATCATCAGCGTTTCGTATGCACACAAAGCGGTTCGGGCAGCTCAGCTTCAGCAACTCTTCCAAGGGTTCAACCTCGCCAGCAGTACAACCCTTGAGCATCCTGATTTGCTTCGGGATGTACACGGTCTCGATAACGAACTCGATCAGGACGAAGCACGTCGGATTGCCTACCTCAGCGTGTTGCTGGATGCGTTCCAGCACTACTACGGCCACGAATACCGAGGCAACTTCAACAAGATGGCCAACGACATGATCGCCCGTCCAACGTTCCTGAATCGGATCCTGGCCGTCCCGGCCAATGCTCCACGTTGGGATGCAGCCAAGAAGATCTACTACGGTGACTTTGATGCTGCATTCATCAGCGCGATCGACCGGCTACTACAGCATGAGCAAGGGGCGTAGAAGATCCGACCGAGCGGAAGTTGTGCTGAAACGTCGATAATGCCTCGGCTTGCTGTCTCCTAAGCAGACTGCTGTAGCAACCCTTGTAGCAACGGCCAACGACGTTGGCAAACGTCATGCATGGTCGAGTTGGCGATTTGCCTGCGTGCCGGGCGCCCACAGACGACTTCGGCAGGCGACCCAAGACTTACAAGCGAAGGGTCACAGGTTCGAACCCTGTCGCGCCCACCAGAGATTTTGATCACGCTGCTCACTTGCCCTTTAGCGGCCTATAGATCACTTGATACGTGGCAGTGCGCGGTAGCTGTGCTGCGCTCAGCGCCGGGTTGGTGGCGAGGGGCTTGAGGACCTTGGCGTCGCAGTCCCCGGCGAGCTGATCGAGAACGTGCCTGGGACGGTCGTGCCGCTCGGCCAGGAGCATCCGCACGGCCGGCACAGCGCAGGCAGCAAGCGCGCTGATCTCGGCAGGTGACGCGCTGCGTGGCAGCAGTGCGACCGATCCTGGCCGATGGGGCCAGCGCTTCAAGGACCCCGATAGGTATTGCCGGGTAATGGGCAAGGCGCCGACGCACGTCGCCGCGGCGGCCAGGCTTGGCCATGGCGTCAACGGCTCCACGCCGACCCCGAGGCAGGTTGCGGGGTTGAGCGGCATCGTGCAGGTCGCCGCCAACGGCGACAACACCTACGCCCTGAAGTCCGACGGCACCGTCTATGCCTGGGGTGATGGCGCCTACGGGCAGATCGGCAACGTCAACGCCGAGCAGAACCAGAACACTCCGCTTCAGTCGAACGTCACCAATGTCGTAGCGATCGCGGCGGGCGGCGTCTTCGCCATGGCGATCAAGACCGACGGTACCGTGTGGGACTGGGGTGACAACAACACCGGCCAGCTCGGTGACGGCGCCCTATGCGGGAAGTACTGCACCACGCCGGTGCAGGCGACCGGGCTTACCGGCGCCGGGTGGATCGCTGGAGGCTATGTGCATAGCCTCGCCGAGAAGACCGCCAACGGCAGCGTGTACGCCTGGGGCAGCAACAGCTATGGTCAACTTGGTAATGGCACCACGACGGTGGCCATCACACCGACGCCGGTCACCGGCGTGACGGCCAAGCACTGACCTCGTAGCACGGCCCGGTTCCGGCGCCCGCCGGACCCGGGCCGTTCCGTTCACCTCTCCTGGACTACCACCAGATGCAGCCCTGCGATCCCGCGTCGCTGTAGTTGGTGGGTTTGGCGTCGCTGTGGACGATGCCGTAGGTGAACTTCCGGTGCGGATCATTCGCTTCGCAGATCTTGGTCTGTTGACCTTGCGCTTTGCGGGGGCAATGGTTCGTCGCTCAATCCGGTTCGATCGGCAAGCCTGCTACAACTCGGCGACTCGTTGAGTCAGGGTGTTGAGGACGTTTCCGGGTAGGTTGTCGGCGCTGTCGCCGCCGTTGGTCATGAGGACAGTAGCTTGCCGCTCGGATGGTCGGAGGTTCAGTACGGCATAAAACGTGCCGCCGCTGCCGGCGTAGCAGATCTGCTGGGATCCGCCTTTGTAGCCCTTTTCGCGATACCAGGCCTGAATGTTGGCGGCGCTGACCACGGAGTCGTGTCCGGCCAAGGCCTGAAGGTGTACGCGGGCGAGCGCGGCGAGGTCCGCCACGTTCATGTGCAGGTTTCCTGCTGGTGTCGCAAGTGGCCAACGGATGGGCATCTCGTCTGCGTCGTCGACGCGGAAGGTGTCACCGGCCTCCCAGTGCCCCACAGGTGCGTTCTTGCCGCCGTGTGCGGGCCAGCCGGTACCGGCGCTGGTCATGTGCAGGGGTTTCAGCAGGCGGGATCGCAGAAGGTCCTCCCACGGTTGGCTGGTGGCGCGTTCGGCCATGGCGGCGGCGACGATGAACGCCGCGTTGGAGTAGAGCGCTTCGCCAGGGGTGACCGCTGGCCGCGCCGCAAGCACCTGACGGGTGAACCGCTCTCGTAGCGCCGTTGGTGAGCCTACCCAGTCTGCGAACGGGATCCAGTCCTCGGGCTCTGTATAGCTTGCCAGGCCGGACCGGTTGGCGACGAACGAGATGATGCCGACGTCACGCAACTGCGGGTGTATAACCGCGGCCGTCTCCGGAAACACCTCGGCCGCCGTGGTCGTCCAGGACAGCAGGCCGTCGTCGACTAGGGCCGCGATCACAGTAGCCGATATCGGTTTGGTGACGGATCCGATGTGGAACGGCTCTGCCGCGGTTATCTGCGCATCCTCGCCCAGGCGCCGCACTCCGGTGGCGCCGACCGCCCACAGCCGCTCATGGTCGGTCAGGCCGGCCACGAGCGCGGGTCGCTGATACGTCCGATTGAGCTGCGCTAGCAGACCACTTAGGTCGATCATCTTGTCGCTTGTGTCCACGTCACCCTCGCCTAAGCCGGAGCCGTTCACGGCGTCGATATCATTCACGCATCTATGAATGATGTCATCCGGGTGAAGAGGTGGCAAGATGGCGGCATGTCCCTGGCTGCGCCGGTCCCGGTTCGCACAATCGACGATGCCAAGGTGCTCAGGGCGCTGTCCGACCCACTGCGGCTCTCGATCCTGCGAGCGTTGATGCGCGGCGCACACGTCGAACCACGAGTCATGTCAGCCAAGGAGCTAGCCGCGGAGCTCGGCCAACCCCAGACCAAGCTGTACCGCCATCTCAAGCAACTTGAAGCTTGCAAGCTCATCCAGACGGCCGAAACAAGAATCGTCTCAGGTATCGTCGCGCATCGTTACCGAACCGGCCAACTCAACCTCGTCCTGGACCCGGCGCTGGGCCTCAAGCTCGACAGAAACGATGCCGCCAAGTGGACGGCGGCCCTTCTCGACTACGCTCGCGACGGACTCCTCACTGCTATCGCCGCCCAGTCCGACGGGTCCGCGTCGTCCGCTGGCCCGGTGAGAGCCGCGTACGAGGGGACCCTCCCGCCCGCCAAGGTCCAAGAGTTCCGCCAACGACTAGCCGACTTCATCAACGAGCTTGTCGAAACCCCCGAGGACCACACCGGTACCCCGGTCCGGTTCGTCGCGGTTCTCTACACACCTACCCCAGCGCCACTAGAGCAGTCACCTAGGTGAGTCGGACGTGAGCTGCGGGAATGTGGTTCGGATTTCTGCCACGTATGGCCCACCATAGGTAGCAGTTCCCCCAACGTGGTACTGGATCGAGCAGCGGCCCGCGGGCGGCACGTGGCAGCGCCTGAAGTACCCACTCACCACGTGCTGCACGTTCACCGCCGGTTACCTGATGAACGGGACGACCTACGAGTTCCGGCTGCGGGCCACGAACATGACCGGAGACTCGGCCCCGTCCAATGTGGCCAGTGCACGCCCCCATGCCGCCGTTCCCGCAGGCATCGACCAACCTGGGCGCCACCGCCAACGGCGACACGGCGGTCAACCTGAGCTGGACCGCGAGCAGCACCGGCAACTTGCTTGTACTACTGGATCTACTACTGTTGTGCCGGCGCGCCGTCGTGGACCCGGGCCATGTACCCGCTCGCCGGTTGCTGCTCGTTGACGCTGAGCATGCTCACGCCGGGCCGCAACTATGAGTTCCGCCTGCGGGCAGAGAACCTCTCCCGGCTAGGCGCACCGTCCAATGTGGTCGGTGTAACGCTGGTGGTCACTCCGCCGGGTTCGCCGGATTCGGTCAAGGCGCTACCGCAGACCACCTCGTTCGACGTGTGGGTCTCGTGGGGCGGGCTGTCGCGCGCCACCGGTTACACGGTGCAGGCCAAGCTGTGCCGGGGTGGGTCGTGGCCCCGGTGCTGATGTAGTGGCGTGGGATCGAGACGACGCCGCGCCTGTTCAACCGAGCGCTCATGGTGCCGCGCGAATCAGCCGGACAGTAGACGACCGTGCGCATGCCGACCGAGGAAGAACAGCGTGTGCTCGGAACTCTCCCACGCCATCTCATCCCCAGCCCAAGGTTGCACCACATCTGCCGGTGCGATAAAGCAACATCGTCGTGCGGTTTACGCAGCACACGCCCGGGTAACGCCGGGAAGATAGACGCCCAGGCCGGGAAGCCGAGGAGGTTGCCGTTGTCAGCCGTGGCCACGAATCGCCGCCGGCCTGATGGACCGCATCGCCCAGGCTGGTAGGCAAAGACATGGACGACCGTTACGTGCGGTGGCTGTCTGGGCTGGGTGCCGGCGACGTGGCGCTGGTCGGCGGTAAGAACGCGTCACTAGGGGAGATGATCCGCCGGTTGAGCGGGGCGGGCGTGCGGGTTCCGGGCGGCTTCGCCACCACTGTGCACTCTTACTGGCGATTGCTGGACGTCGACGGGCTGCGCGAGCGCATCGCCGAGCAGATCGACCGGCTGCACGGCGGTGGGCAGCTGGCGGAGGTGGGCGGCACGATCCGCCAATCCATCCTCGACGCCACGCTTCCGCCGGAGATCACCGGGTCCGTCGTCGACGCCTACCGCGAACTGGCCGTGAGCCTGGGCCGATCAGACCCGGATGTGGCGGTACGCAGCAGCGCCACCGCCGAGGACCGCCCCGAAGCCAGCTTCGCCGGCCAGCAGGAGACATTCCTGCACATCACCGGGGAACAGGCGCTGCTGGACGCCTGCCGGCGCTGCTACGCCTCGCTGTTCACCGACCGGGCGATCAGCTACCGGGAACAACACGGCTTCGACCACCGGCGGGTCGCGCTGTCGGTCGGCGTACAGCCGATGGTGCGCTCGGATCTCGCCGGCGCCGGAGTGGTCTTCTCCATCGACACCGAGACGGGGTTTCCACACAACGTGGTCATCGACGCGTCGTGGGGACTCGGCGAGGCGGTCGTAGGCGGCCGGGTCGACCCCGACGAGTATGTGGTCTTCAAACCGCTGCTCGGCCGCACGGACCTGACACCGATCATCGCGAAGAAGCGGGGCGAGAAGCGCATCAAGGTCGTCTACGGTACGGGCGGGGGCAGCAGGACCGTTGACACCGACGATGCGGAGCGGTCCTCCTACGTGCTGGACGACCGCGAGACCCTGACGCTGGCCCGCTGGGCGGCCGCTATCGAGGCGCACTACGGCACGCCGATGGACATCGAGTGGGCCAAGGACGGCGCGACCGGGGAGCTGTTCATCGTCCAAGCCCGACCGGAGACGGTGCAGGCCCGGCGGACATCCAGCCAGCTACACAGCTACCGGATCACCGGCAAGGGCACCACGCTGGCCAGTGGCCAGGCGATCGGCGACGCCATCGCCGCCGGCGAGGTGTGCAACCTGGCCAGCGCCGCCGACATCGCCCGGTTCCGGGACGGCTCGGTGCTGGTCACGAGGGTCACCGATCCAGACTGGGAGCCCATCATGAAGCGGGCCGCGGCGGTCGTCACCGACCGGGGCGGCCGCACCTCGCACGCCGCGATCGTCAGCCGGGAACTCGGGGTGCCCGCCGTCGTCGGAGCCGGGAACGCCACCAGCGTCCTCGCATCGGGGCGCGAGGTCACGGTCTCCTGCGCCGAGGGTGACGAGGGCCGCATCTACGACGGGATCCTCGCCTACGAGCAGCGCGACGTCGACCTCGGCGCGGTACCAAAGACGCGTACCCAGGTGATGGTCAACGTGGCGAACCCGGCGGCCGCGTTGCGGTGGTGGCGCTTGCCCGCCGATGGCATCGGCCTGGTCCGGATCGAATTCGCGGTCACCAACCAGGTCAAGGTGCATCCGATGGCGCTGGTGCACTTCGACCGGCTGGCCGACACCGACGCCAAGCAGCGGATCGGCGAACTCACCCGCGGCTACCAGGACCGGACCGAGTATTTCGTGGAACGCCTGGCGCACGCGGTGGCCCAGATCGCCGCGCCCCGGTTCCCCGACCCGGTCATCGTGCGGCTGAGTGACTTCAAGACCAACGAGTACGCCCAGCTGGTCGGCGGGCGGCAGTTCGAGCCTGAGGAGGAGAACCCGATGATCGGCTGGCGGGGGGCCAGCCGCTACTACAGCGATGGCTACCGCGAGGGTTTCCTGCTCGAGTGCCGGGCCATGCGCCGGGTGCGTGACGAGATCGGCCTGACCAACGTCGTCCTGATGGTCCCCTTCTGCCGCACCCTCGAGGAGGCTGACCGGGTGCTGGACGCGATGGGCCAGGCGGATCTGGTGCGCGGCCGCAACGGTCTTGAGGTGTACGTGATGGCGGAGGTCCCGTCGAACATCCTGCTGGCCGAGGAGTTCGCCGACCGCTTCGACGGCTTCTCCATCGGCAGCAACGACCTGACGCAGCTCACGCTCGGAGTCGACCGCGACTCCGCCGCGCTGGCCCACCTGTTCGACGAGCGGAACCAGGCGGTCACCACGAGCGTCGAGCAGTTGATCAAAGCGGCGCACGCCAAGGGCGCCAAGGTGGGCCTGTGCGGCCAGCGCCCCAGCGACGATCCGGACTACGCCCGCCTGCTGGTACGCGCCGGCATCGATTCCATCTCGGTAGCGCCCGACACCTTTTTGCGAGTGAAGGACCACGTGACCGCCGCGGAGCGCAGCGAGGGTCGGTAAACGTTCGGCGCCGCTGGGTGACCCATAACTACCGCAAGCTGCGAGCCGAGTTCCCCGAGTTTCAGCCGCTGGCCGTAACGGCACCTATTTTTATTGATCAGTCGCGCCACCCGGTCAGGTCGACGCCCCTGGCCGACTCGACCCGGAAGCCGAGATGGAAGGCAGCCCTGGCGAACGGCTCCAGCTCCGCCTTCCAGGTGATGATCCCGAGATCGTCGCGTTCGGACGGATCCGGCTTCACCAGCGTCTCGCGCACGGTGATCTGCGCGTCGCGCGACACCGGCAACTGATCCAGCACCGTCACGCGGATGGAGCGCGGGCTGTGGTTGGACACGGTGATCTCATACTCGGCGTCGACCCGGCGCGCCGAACCCAACGCCGCCTTCGTCGCGCTCCGCTTCACCAGCTCACGCTCCACGCGTACCCGATCATCAACACCCAAAGCCAGCTCGCGCTCCTCCTGCGGGGCCCACGCCTCGACGAGCGTGGATCCCACGAAGTCGCCCTCGTGGAACAGGGAGGCCGGCGCCTCCGGCAGCGTGTGGCTGGAACTGTTACGGACCGTGGCGCGCAGGGTGGCCTCGGCCGAACGTACCGGCGCGGTCACGTGATCGAGCTGCGCCTCCAGCTCGAAGGTGGCGAGCGCGGCGCGGTGTGCCGTGCCGTCGGCCGGCACGGCCACCGGCCGGGTGGGCGTATAGGTGGCGGCGGTCGGGCCCTGGTCGACGGCGGCGACCTCCTCCCGGACGGCGGCCCTGGCGGCGGGCTTGGCCATCATGGGCTGCATCGCGCCGGGCGCGGCGGCCGGTGCGGCGGCGAACTCGGCGTCCATTGCGTAGCCCAGCGGCCGGGGCGGCGGGACCGGCCGCATGCGGTCGAGGTACCACGGGTCGAGCTCGGGCACCTCCAGCGCCGCGCCAGGCCGCGCGGTGGAGAGCTTCAGCTCGCATTCCGGCCAGTCCTCGCCGGTGTGCTGGGTGATCAGGCCGAACCAGCTCAGCGTCAGCTGCTCTCCGGTAAGGCGCAGGTCGTATGTGCTGTGCCAGCCAGCGCCGGTGGTCACATAGGACAGCTCCAGCTGGAGATCGGCATCCTCGGTGACCTCGAGGCTGACCTC
>Ga0075431_100008600_pt1 | contig 10220 bp, 11 predicted proteins | sample RhiMetdeltSRZDD5_FD_75297 | JGI IMG/M metagenome (GOLD analysis project Ga0075431, IMG submission 75297) | Populus rhizosphere microbial communities from Tennessee, USA - Rhizosphere MetaG P. deltoides SRZDD5 | ecosystem: Host-associated > Plants > Roots > Rhizosphere > Soil | place: USA...
TGGGGTCGAGCCCGACCGCCTCTTGCAGCGCGGAGAGCGCGGGCGCCGGCTGCCCCTCCTTGAGGAAGCCGAGGCCGCGCTCGTAGGCGTTCTGCGCCTGGAGCCGCTGGACCTCGGTGGCCGGGCCCGTGGAATCGCAGCCGGCAAAGGCAACTGCCAGCACGGTCAGCACCAGTCCAGATGTCCGTATCGTTGACACCCTATGCCCTCCCATGTAGCCTCGACTCGTGCCGACGTACGAATACGAATGCAGCAAGTGTCACCGCGTGTTCGAAGTTCGGCAGCGGATTTCAGAGCCCGCGCTCACCAAACACGAGGGCTGCGGCGGCGAAGTCCACCGGCTCATCTCCCCGGCCCCCTTCATCCTCAAAGGCGAGGGCTGGTACGTCACCGACTACCCGTCGGAGGCCCGCAAGAAGGCCAAGGCAGCCGAGAAATCCAGCAACGGCGGCGACACGAAGAGCGACGCCAAGAGCGATTCCAAGACCGACACCAAGACCGACACGAAGAGCGGCAGCACTACGACTCCCTCCGCGCCCGCTTCGTCGCCGACACCGAAGTCCGACTGACGACGACCGGCGTTCCCCGCCGCGCCTTGAACCGTACCGCCGCGCTGCCCTCACGCACCGCGATCTCGAGGCGCCCGCTCGAGCCGACCAGCGCGCCGGCCTGGCCGGCCTCGAGCTCGCCGTAGGTTCCGACCAGCCGCAACGGCCGGCCGCCCAGCCGGATCCGGACACCGCCTCCGGCCTCCTCGAGCGTCTCCGCGCGAATCGATGTGACGAGGTTGCCGAAGCGATCGATGTGTAGCACGGCGCCGGCGACCGCGCCGGTGACCGCACGCACGGTCGGCCATGCGAGCCGGAGGGGATCACGCACCGGCGGACCGAAGCGCTCCGGGGGGACGCCGGCCGCGAGGTGGGCGGCGGCCGGTGCAAAGATGTCGCGGCCATGAAAGGTCCGGCTCACCGCTGACAGGCGATATTCGGCGGCCCGGAGCTCCCACGCCTGCCAGAGCCGCCCATCCTCCAGGAACGGGGTGAAGAGACCGTTGTCGGGGCCGACCAGCAGCGCCCGGTCTGTTCGGACGACGAGCCCGCGGCGGTCGGTTCCGACGCCGGGGTCGATAACCGCCAGATGGATGCTGCCGCGAGGGAAGAACGGCGCGGCCGCGTCGAGCGCGAGCGCGCCCTCGGTGACGTCGTGCGCGGCAACCTCGTGCGTGAGGTCGATCAGGGACAACGTCTGGCCGCCCGACGCCGCGATGTCGAGCATGACGCCTTTCATCTCAGCGACGTAGGCGTCCCGCGTGCCGAAGTCCGTCGTCAGCGTGATGATCGCGCTCAACGCACTCCGTGCCGGCCGCAGCTCACCGGTCGCGGTCCACGACGAAATCGGCGACCAGCATGAGGAGCTCGCGCTCTTCGGACCGGGGAAAGACCTTGAGATCCGCCTTGGCCGATTCGGCGTAGGCCTGCGCGCGCTCGCGCGCATACTCCACGCCGTCGTGGTCGACCACGAGTCGTCGCAGCTCCTCGATCTCGGCCGGCACCAGCGTCCGGCGCCTCAGCATCGCCCGCACTTTTTCCGCCTCGGCCGCCCCGGCCCGCTCGAGCATCGCGATGAGCGGCAGGGTGCGCTTGCCCTCCCGAAGATCGGCGGCGATCGCCTTGCCCAGCCGCTGCTCGTTGGCGACGAAGTCGAGGGAGTCGTCGGACATCTGGAAGGCAATCCCGATCTCGAGACCGTAGCGGGTCAGCGCCTCGAGCTGGTCGTGCGGCACACCTCCGAGCAGGGCGCCGATGCGACAGCACGCCGACATGAAGGACGCCGTCTTCTGCGTGATGATCCGGACGTAATCCGCCTCCGACGTCTGCCCGCTCCGCTTGAGCTGGAGCTGGAAGACCTCGGCTTCCGTCATGGACACGGTGGCCCGCGCCAGCGTCTCCATGATCACGCTGTCGTTGTCGCGCACGAGCAGCGCGAACGACTTCGCGTAGAGGTGGTCGCCGACCAGGACCGAGGCGTCATCACCCCATTGCGCGTTGGCCGACGGCTGCCCCCGGCGCAACGGCGCCTGATCGACGACGTCGTCGTGAATCAGGGTCGCGGTGTGCAGGAGCTCGACGGCGCAGGCCAGGCGGACGCCGCGCGGCCCGCGATACCCGGCGGCGCGCGCGGCAAGCAGCAGGAGTATCGGGCGAAGGCGCTTGCCACCGGCGCCCGCGATGTAGCCACCCATCTCCTGGATCAGCGGAACGGGTGACCGGATCTCGCGGCGGATGGCCGCCTCCACGGCGGCCAAGTCCTCACCGACGAGGGCGGTGACACGCTCCTTGAGCACCTGCTCCAGGGTGGGTGTGGGCACGCACCCTACTTCGGAACGACGCGATCCCGGATCTGGACCTGCGATCCGGGCGCGACGTTCTGGACCTCGGCGACCGAGAAGCGATCGCGGATCTCGGTCACACGGGCAGTCGCGACTTCCTCATCGAGCTCGCCGAGCAGCTCGCCGGTGACGGGATGCACGATCGGGATCCGGTCGCGACGCAGGCTCACCAGGCTGCCGGGCTCGAGCCCGTCCACGTTGGTGAGGTCGATCACCACCCGTCCGGTGTCGACATAGACGACGTAGCCACGCTTCGGCGGCTCGGCCTTCGCGGCCCGGATGGCGATCGGCGTGACGGCGGACGCCCCGCGCGTGGAGACGGCCACCGCCGTCCGCGGATCGGGCCGCGGGTCGACGGTCTTGAACATGGTGCCCTGGCGAGGGCTGATCTTCCCGCCGCCCGGGGGCGAGCCGTACTTCGCCACGATCTCGGGCGTGGCGATGATGGCGCTCTTGCCCCGCAGCAGCGTGGTCATGGTCGTGGGGACCTTGTCTTCTTCGACCCACACGTACTCCGGCTCGCTCGGCACGTCGCCGAATCGGGGGTTGTTGATCAGCAGCCAGCGTGTCTCGGCCGATTTGATGACAACCGACGGCTCACCCGGATCGGCTACACCGAGCAGCTTCTTCATCGTGGAGCATCCCGAGACGGCCACCAGCGGGAGCAGAAGCCAGACGAGATACCGAGCTTTCATGCGCCGAGGAGCATAGCACACCGGGTCAGTCCTCCATCCGCGGCTCCCAGGGGAAGCGCTGCCCCTCGAGCTCGCTGGTGGGTAGCACCGACACCCGTCGCGAGAAGAGCGGGGCGCCGGTGATGGCAGAAATATAGGTGATGTCCAGAGCCACCGTCCCCCGGGAGGCGAGCAGGACGGGGACGATCCAGCCCGCCACGTCCAGGTTCTTGGCGACCCGCACCGCCCGCTCGGGCCGCGCGAGCACTTCCTCGACGCGGACGGAGCCCGTGGCGAACATGTCGCTGACCGCCAGCGGATCGACGACCTGGAACCGCTTGGAGCGCTCGAGGACGGTGGCGATGAGATACGGCACCCGGCGGAGATCGGCGCGTCCGTCCGTCATGTCGACGACGGGCGTGACCGCGACCTTCAGGCGCCCGCGTGTGATGCGCGCGCCGTCCTCGGGTACGGGCCGCGGCTTGTCGGGGAGCGGCACGAACGTCGCCGCCGCGAAATCCGGCTCCACGCGCCGCACCTGCGCGTGACCGAGCACCTCCTCGTAGCGCCCCAGCGGCTTGCCGGTCAGCGGGTGGCTGAAGACGCCGCCCTTGCGATAGATCGTGTACTCCTGCCCGACCTGAGCCCCCCGGCCGGAGCCGACGTCGAGGAAGATGTCGTCGTTGTCGATGGCGACGACGAGCGCCTCCACCGGATTGAACGTCTGGATGAAGTCATCGGCCATGAGCGAGAACGTCGCGCCGATGCGATCGGCCATCCCCGCCTCGGCCGGGCCGGCGAGGATCGTCAGCGCGAGCGCAGCGGCCAGCGTGCGGCGCATCAGAACGTCACCGAGGGCTGATGCGTGCCGAAGACCGCGCGCAGACGATCGCAGATCTCGCCCAGGGTCGCCTGCCGCTCCACGGCCTCGATGATCGGCGGCATCAGGTTCGCGCGGCCGCGCGCTGCCGTCTCCAGCGCGTCGAGCGCGCGCCGCGCCTGATCGCCCGGACGCGTGCGGCGCGCTCGCACGATGCGCTCGCGCAGCGCCGTCGCCACGCCGGGGTCGAGCGCGAACAGCCCCGTCGGCGCGCTCTCGTCGGTGACGAAGTCGTTCACGCCGACGACGATCCGGGTCTTGTCCTCGATCTCGCGCTGATAGCGGTACGCCGCGTCCTGGATCTCGCGCTGCATGAAGCCCACCGCGTTCACCGCTCCGCCCATGTCGTCGATCCGCTTGATGTACGCATCCGCCGCCTCCTCGATGTCGACGGTGAGCCGCTCCACGGCGTAGGAGCCGCCGAGGGGGTCGACGGTGTCGGCGACGCCCGACTCGTGGGCGAGCACCTGCTGCGTGCGCAGCGCGATCCGGACCGCACGCTCGGTGGGCAGCGCCAGCGCCTCGTCCATCGAGTTCGTGTGCAGGGACTGGCAGCCGCCGAGAATGGCCGCCAGCGCCTGCACGGTCACCCGGACGATGTTGTTCTCCGGCTGCTGCGCGGTCAGCATGCTGCCGGCCGTCTGCGCGTGGAAGCGCAGCATCATCGAGCGTGGATCGCGGGCGCCGAACCGATCGCGCATGAGGCGCGCCCAGAGGCGCCGCGCCGCGCGGAACTTCGCGACCTCCTCGATGAGATTGTTGTGGGCGTTGAAGAAGAACGACAGCTGAGGAGCGAACGCGTCGACCTCGAGGCCGGCGGCGACGGCCGCCGTCACGTAGGCGACGCCGTTCGCCAGCGTGAAGGCGACTTCCTGGACGGCCGTGCAGCCCGCCTCCCGCACGTGATATCCCGAAATCGAGATCGTGTTCCAGCGCGGCACCTCCGTCCGGCAGTACGCGAACACGTCGGTCACCAGACGCATCGACGGTCCCGGCGGAAAGATGTATGTCCCCCGGGCGATGTACTCCTTCAGGATGTCGTTCTGCGTGGTCCCGGACAGCGCGGCCGGCGCCACCCCCTGGCGCTTGGCCACCGCCACGTAGAGGGCGAGGAGGATGGCGGCGGTGGCGTTGATCGTCATCGAGGTGGAGACGCTGTCGAGCGGGATGCCCTCGAAGAGGTCCTGCATGTCCTCGAGCGTGGCGATCGAGACCCCGACCTTGCCGGCCTCGCCCTGGGCGATGGGCGCATCAGGGTCGTGGCCCATCTGCGTGGGCAGATCGAATGCCACCGACAGCCCGGTCTGTCCCTGGTCCAGGAGGAACCGGTACCGCTTGTTCGTCTCCGCCGCGGATCCGAAGCCCGCGTACTGACGCATCGTCCACAGCCGGGAGCGATATCCGGCCGCATGCACGCCGCGCGTGAATGGGAACTCGCCCGGCGGCGGCGGCGCCGACGCAGCGTCCGCCGGCCCATAGACCCGCTTGATTGGCTCCCCCGATGACGTCGTCGGCTGCCGCTCAGCAGGCGTCATTGCTCGAACCGTGGGTGGTGTGTGCGAGGAGCGCGTGGCGTCATAACGGAATGTTCCCGTGCTTCTTGGGGGGGTTGCTGTCCCGCTTGGTGCGCAGAAGAGCGAGAGCCGCGGTGAGCCGCGCGCGCGTGTCGCGCGGCTCGATCACTTCGTCGACGTAGCCGCGCTCGGCGGCGACGTACGGGTTGGCGAACTTCTCGCGATACTCGCGGATCTTCGCCTCGCGGAAGGCCACCGGATCGGGGGCGGTCTCGAGCTCTCGCCGGTAGAGAATATTGACCGCGCCCTCCGGTCCCATGACCGCGATCTCCGCCGTCGGATACGCGAAGTTCGCGTCACCGCGGATGTGCTTGGATGACATGACGTCGTAGGCGCCGCCATACGCCTTGCGCGTGATGACGGTGAGCTTTGGCACGGTGGCCTCGCAGTACGCATAGAGCAGCTTGGCGCCATGCTTGATGATCCCGCCGAACTCCTGGGCCGTCCCGGGCAGGAACCCGGGGACGTCCTCGAAGGTCACCAGCGGGATGTTGAAGCAGTCGCAGAACCGCACGAACCGCGCCGCCTTCAGCGAGGCGTTGATGTCGAGACAGCCGGCCAGATGCGCGGGCTGATTCGCGACGATGCCCACCGGCCGGCCGCCGAGGCGCCCGAAGCCGATGACGATGTTCGGCGCGTAGGTCGCCTGCACCTCGAAGAAGTAGCGGTCGTCGAGCACGGGTCGGATGATGTCCTTGATGTCGTAGGCCTTGTTCGGCTGCTCGGGCACCACCCGCTGGAGCGCGTCGTCCCGCCGGTCCACGGGATCCTGCGTGGGCCGCAGCGGCGGGTCCTCCATGTTGTTCTGCGGCAGGAACGTCATGAGCTCGCGGATCAGCGCCAGACATTCGTCCTCGCTGTCGGCCGCGAAGTGGGCGACGCCGGACGTCGTGCCGTGGGTGGCGGCGCCGCCGAGATCCTCGGCCGAGACGTTCTCGTGCGTGACCGCCTTGATGACGTCCGGGCCCGTCACGAACATGTACGAGGTGTTCTTGACCATGAAGATGAAGTCGGTGATGGCCGGCGAGTACACGGCGCCACCCGCGCACGGCCCCATCACCGCGGAGATCTGCGGGATCACGCCGGAGGCCAGCGTGTTGCGCAGGAAGATGTCGGCGTAGCCCGCGAGCGAGACGACGCCTTCCTGGATGCGGGCACCGCCGGAGTCGTTCAGCCCGATGAGGGGCACGCCGGTCTTCAGGGCGAGGTCCATCACCTTGCAGATCTTCCGCGCATAGGCCTCGGACAGCGAGCCGCCGAAGACCGTGAAGTCCTGCGCGAAGACGAATACCGGCCGGCCATGGACACGGCCGGAACCGGTGACCACGCCATCCCCCGGAACGCGCTGCTCGTCGATACCGAAGTCGTGGCTCTGATGGACGACGAGGCGATCGAGCTCGAGAAAGGAGCCGGCGTCGAGAAGAATCTCGAGGCGCTCGCGGGCCGTCTTCTTGCCGGCCTTGTGCTGCCGCTTGATTCGCTCCTCGCCGCCACCGAGCTCGGCCTCGCGATTGCGCCGGCGCAGCTCTTCCAGCCGGTCGTCCACCGACATGGCGTAATCGTGGACGGCGTCGTGACGAAAGTCAACGGATTTATTGACTTTCATGCCGATTTGCCGCGATAATCCATCCCCCATGCCGCCCTGGGTGATCACGGTCCTCGTCGCATGCGCAGTCGCACTGACGGTCGCCCTCGTGCCCACGATTCTCGCCCTGCGGCGGACCTTGCGCCGAGCGGAGATCGTGTTGACCATCGCCGAGCAGGAGCTGCGGCCGCTGATCAGCCAGGCCCACGCGCTCACGGAAGACGTTCGCCTGCTGACGCGCGAAGCGAGTCAGGAGATCGAGCGCGTCGGCGAAATGACGGAGCGCGTGAATGCCGCCGCCGAGGGCATCTCCCGGGTGGCAAGCGGGCTGGCGGGTCTCACCCGGGCCGGACAGCTGATCGGGATGGCGGCGGGACTGAAGCGAGGATTCGACGTGTTCGTGCAGCGGCTGTCAAAGGAGCAAGGAGATCACCATGGCCAATGACAGAAACGATGCGGCCGGATATCTGGGCTGGTTCTTCCTCGGCGGCATGCTGGGGGCGGCGGCCGCCCTCCTCATGGCGCCGAAGACCGGCCGCGAGACGCGCGAGCTGCTGGCGGAGCGCAGCAACGAGGTCGCCCGGCGCGCGCAGGAGATGGCGACCGACGCGCAGGGCCGCGCCGGCGACTGGTTCGACAAGAGCCGCGAGCTGTTCGAGGAGCAGACGCAGCGCCTGATGACGGCGTTCGAGGCCGGCAAGGACGCCATGCGCGACGAGATCCGCAAAACGCCACCGCGTGGCTGAGGTCGAGCTCCCGAATCCGGAGGAGCTGGAGGAGCGACGCGACAAAGCCTTCAGCCGTCGCGTCGCCCTCACCACCGCCGTCTACGCCGTCGTGCTCGCCATCGCCTCTCTCGGCGGCAACAACGCCATGAAGGAGATGCTGCTGGCACAGCAGGAGGCGAGCAACCAGTGGTCGTACTACCAGGCCAAAGTCATCCGTGAGCATCTGAACCGCGGCAACAAGCTCGTGCTGGAGGCGCAGCTCGCGGAGCCGTCGCGCCTCGTCGGCGCGGAGCGGCTGAAGTACGAGGCGCTGCTGACGGCCTTCCGGAACGAAGAGACGCGGATGAACGCCGACAAGAAGGAGATCGAGCCGAAGGCGCGGGCGCTGGAGGCCGAGCGCGATCGCAACCAGGCGAAGGATCCGTACTTCGACTACGCCGAGGTGCTCCTCCAGATCGCAATCGTCTGCAGCTCCGTCTCCATCCTCGCCGCCTCACGGCCGATGTTCTGGTTCTCCGCGGTGCTGGCCGTCGTCGGCACCGTCAGCACCGTCAACGGCTTCCTCCTGCTCGCGCGGCTGCCGTTCATGCATCACTGACGCGCGCCGCTCCTGAGCGTCTGGCGCGCTCGCGCCCTGATGCCCTGGCCTCCCCGGAGCAGCTGCGCGATGGCGAGCGCCAGCAGCGTCACCCCGAAGGCGCAGACGACGGTGGCGCCTGTCGGCAAGTCGAGCGTGGCCGAGGCGGCGATGCCGACGATGCTCACGACCGTCCCGAAGACCCAGCCGGTACCGAGCCGCGCCGCTGTGCGGCCGCCCAGCATGATGCCGGCCAGGGCCGGCACGATCAGGTACGAGAACACGAGGAGAACCCCGGCCACGCGGACGGAGCTCGTGACCACCACGCCGAACGTGGCGTAGAAGAGGAAATCCCAGAGGCGAACGTTCCAGCCCGCCCGATACGCGGCCTCGGGGTCGGTGGAGATGAGCATGAACCGCCGGCGCAGCGCCCAGTGCACGGCGCCCACGGCGGCGTAGAGCGCGGCCACCTTCGCCACGTGCTCCACGCCCACGCTCAGCAGACTGCCGACGAGCATCGCGCGGATGTGCTCGGCGCCGTGAGGGGCCCGGTCGGCGAGCAGGACGGCGCCGGCGGCCGAGACAGCGTACACGACGCCGATGATGGCCTCCTGGGAGACGTGGCGCCCGCGCGTCCGCGTCAGTGCCAGCACGCCGGCGCCGAGCACCGTGAACGCGAGCGCCGCCGCATAGGAGATCCACGACTCGAGATCGAACCCGAACAGGAAGGCGGCGGTGGCGCCGAGGGCGGCAATCTGCGCCATCGCGATGTCGACGAACACCACCTCGCGCGCGATCACGTGGATCCCGAGGTAGGCGTGGATGCCCGTCAGGACCAGGCACATCAAGAAGGGCACCCAGAGCAGCGCGAGGAGATCGCCGCTCACGACGCGCTACCGCAGCACGGCCGACAGGGCGGCGATGTTCGCGTCGGTGGTGGCGATGTAGGCGTCCGGCCCCGACGACTGCCCGAGCTTCGCGTTGAGCACGACGAGCCGGGCGCCAGTCTCCCGGGCAACGCGGCCGGCAAGCTGCTGATCGCTCCACGGCTCGACGACGACGGCCTTCACGGCCTGTTCCTTCATCGTGCGGATCAGCCGGGCGAGGTGCGCCGGCGAAGCCGGAATGCCGGGGCGCTCCTCGATCGTGCCGACCTGAGTGATCCCGAAGCGGGTGAACAGGTACACCCAATCGTTGTGATAGGCGACGGTCTTCGCGCCGCGGAGCGGGCCCATCGTGGCATTCCACCTCGCCATCGCCTGCTCGAGCCGGGCAAGGAAGGCCTGGCGGTTGCGCTCGAAGGTGGCCCGATGCTCGGGGGCCAGGCGCGCGAGCCCATCCAGAATCGTCGCGGTGATCGCCGGCGCCTGCCCGGGATCGAGCGTGTAGTGCGGATTCCCGAGCGGGTGAACGTCGCCCATCGAGCGGTCGACGCGTCCGCTCGGCACCTCGAGCGGCTGGATGCCGCGAGACGCGTCGATATACCCGGGCGCGCCGGTGATGATGCGACCGTTGTTCGAGCCGTGGACGGCCACCTCCGCCCAGCTGTCGAGCTCCAAACCATTGACGACGAGCGCATCGGCCCGGCGCAGCTTGACCATGAGACTGGGGCGGATCTCGAGATCGTGCGGATTCTGCGTGCCGCGCGCGAGCGCATCCACCTCGACGCGGTCACCGCCGACCGCCTCCGTCAGCGCTTTGAGGTCGGGGATCGTCGCCACCACCCGGAGCTTCGCCGCCGCCTCTACCGCCGGATCCGGACACCCGAGCAGCAGGCCAGCGACGATCAGGATGAGCGGTGCCAGGCGCCCGA
>Ga0075431_100008604_pt1 | contig 10219 bp, 6 predicted proteins | sample RhiMetdeltSRZDD5_FD_75297 | JGI IMG/M metagenome (GOLD analysis project Ga0075431, IMG submission 75297) | Populus rhizosphere microbial communities from Tennessee, USA - Rhizosphere MetaG P. deltoides SRZDD5 | ecosystem: Host-associated > Plants > Roots > Rhizosphere > Soil | place: USA...
CGGCGTGCTCAGCAAAGAGACGATCATCTGGGCCGCCAAGCAGCGCTACCCGTACATCGCGCTCAGCACGGAGATCGAGGCGACCAAGAAGATCTGGGAGCTCTACGACCAGGTCGCGCAAGAGACCGGTTACGCGGGCGGTCCGGAGTATCGCGGCTACCTGCAGCGCTGCCATGTGGCCGACACCGAAGAGAATGCGATGGCCAACGCCCGGCAGTTCATGTGGATGCAGGGTGAGTTCACCGGGCTGGCGCACCCGGTGTGGTCCAGTCCCTCGGGCTACTTCTCGCCGTCGTATCGCACGGCGTTCGTGGAGTACGCGGTCGGCCGGCGATCCAATCCGCGCGGCGCCGCCTTCGAGGATCAGATCCAGAACCAGCAGATCGTCGCGGGGACGCCGAAGACGGTCATCCCAAAGCTGCGCCGCCTGCTCGAGGAGACGCGGCCGTCGATCGTCGGCTTCTGGGCCGCCGACGGCTTCGTGTCCAGCGAGGACACGAAGACGTGCATTCGCCTGCTCGGTCAGGAGGTGCTGCCGGCGCTGCGCGACATCGGCAAGGAGCTCGGGCTCTGGAGTCCGTTCGAGGCCAACGCCCCCACCAGCATCAACTTCGCGGAGCCCGCCCACCCCAAAGAGCCCGCGCGATAGACGCCGCGCCGCTGGCGGCGGCGCACGAAGAGGAGATCGGCGCATGAAGACGCTCATCGAGGGCGGCTGGGTCGTCGCCTACGACGGCCGCACCCACGAAGTGCACGAGCGCGGCAGCGTCGTGATCGAGAACGACAAGATCCTCCACGCGGGCGGCGCGTACCGCGGTCCGGTCGACACGACGATCTCGGCGCGGGGCAAGCTCGTCAGCCCCGGCTTCATCAATACGCACGTGCACACCGCCGGCGCCGGCGGCGATTACCTGCTGGTCGACATGGCCAAGAACGACTACCGCACGGCGAACTACATGAGCTTCGCGGCGCCGCTCAAGGGCAAGATGACGCCGCCGCCCGCCGATGCGGTGGCCGCCCTCCGGACGTTTGTGTTCTTGCACGCGCTGAAGAACGGCACCACGACCGTCATCGACGTCGGCGGCCTCCGCGGCGACTGGGAGGGCTACGCGCGGCTCGTCGACGACCTCGGCGTGCGCGTCTACGCGAGCCCGGCGTTCCGCGACCGTGAGACGTACATGGACGCCAAGGGCCGGCTCATGTACGAGGAGGACGCCGCGGTCGGCCAGGCGCGGCTGCGCGAGGCCATCGATTTCGTGCGCAAATACGACGGCGCTGCGCAGGGCCGTCTGCGCGGCATGCTCAACGCCGCGCAGGTCGAGACGTGCACCGAGCCGCTGCTGCGCGCCGGCAAGGACGCCGCGCGCGATCTCGGCGTGCCGATCCACACCCATGCCGGCGGCAACCTCGTCGAGTTTCAGCGCATCATCGAGGAGTACCGCAAGACGCCGGTGCAGTTTCTCGCCGACATCGGCTTCCTCGACGAGCGCACGCTGCTCGGCCACGCCGTGTTCACCACCGCGCACGCCTGGCCGCGCTACCCGTTCGGCGACGATCTCCGCGTCCTCGCGCAGACGGGCGCCACCGTGGGCCACTGCCCCTACAAGTACGCGAAGATGGCCATGACGCTGCAGTCGTTCCAGCGCTACCTCGAGGCCGGCGTCAACGTCGCCATCGGCACCGATACCTACCCGATGGACATCGTCGCCGAGCTGCGCTGGGCGTCGATGCTCGCCAAGGTGACGGACGGCAACTACCAGGCGGGGCTGCCGCGTGATGTCTTCAACGCCGCCACCCTCGGCGGCTGTAAATTCCTGGCGCGCACCGACCTCGGTCGCCTTGCGCCAGGCGCCAAGGCCGACGTGCTGCTGATCAACCTCGACCAGCTGGCCGCGCCGGTGTACGCCGATCCGATCAAGGCGCTGGTCGACGGCGCCTCGGGCCGCGACGTCGATACCGTCATCGTGGACGGCAAGGTCCTCGTGCAGGGCGGCCGCCTGGCGCGCGTGGACGAAGACGAGGTCTACGCGAAGGCGCGTCAGGCGACGCACCACTACTGGGGCAACGTACCGGGCTGGCGCTGGGACGGCGCGAGCGTCGAGCGCATCGTGCCGCCGGCGTTTCCGATCAGGAGGTCCTCATGATCGTGTCGATCGTGCTCGCCGTCCTCATGCTGATCGTCGTGACCCCGGCGCCGCCGGCGCAGGCGCAGGGCGACCAGGTCACCTGGGGCGTGCACATCAACCTCGCGCCGACGTGGCTCGATCCCGCCGAGTCGTCAGGAATCATCACGCCGTACATGATCTACTACGCGCTCCACGACGCGCTCGCCAAGCCGATGCCGGGCCAGCTGCTCGCCCCGAGCCTCGCGCAGTCGTGGACCGTATCGAAGGACAACCTCACCCACGAGTTCGTCCTGCGCAAAGGCATCGTGTTCCACAACGGCGACCCCGTGACCGCCGAGGACGTGAAGTTTTCCTTCGAGCGCTATCGCGGCGCGGCCGCCAAAACGCTGAAGGACCGCGTGAGCGCGGTCGAAGCCGTCGACGCCAGCCGCGTGCGCTTCCGTCTCAAGCAGCCGTGGCCCGACTTTCTGACGTTCTACACGACGGCGACGGGCGCGGGCTGGATCGTGCCGAAGAAATACGTCGAGAAGGTCGGCGACGAGGGCTTCAAGAAAGCGCCGATCGGTGCGGGTCCGTACAAGTTCGTGTCATTCACGCCGGGCGTCGAAGTCGTCATGGAAGCGTTCGACCAGTACTGGCGCAAGCGGCCGAACGTCCGTCGCATCGTCTTCAAGGTGATCCCCGACGAGTCGACCCGCCTCGCCGCGCTCAAGCGCGGTGAGGTCGACATCGTCTACTCGATCCGCGGCGCGCTCGCGGAGGAGCTGCGTCGCACGGCGGGCCTGCAGCTCAAGGCGACCGTGCTGCAGGGAACGTTCTGGCTCTACTTCCCCGAGCAGTGGGACGCGAAGTCGGTGTGGCACGATCTCCGAGTCCGCCAGGCGGCGAGCCTCGCCTTCGACCGCAACGCGATCAACCAGGCCGAGACGCTCGGATTCTCGCGGATCACCAACAGCATCATCCCCGACATCTTCGAATTCTTCTGGAAGCCGCCGGCGGCGGTGTACGACGCGGCGAAGGCCAAGCGGCTGCTCGCCGAGGCGGGCTATCCCAACGGCTTCGACGCCGGCGACTACACCTGCGACGTCGCCTACGCCAACATCGCCGAAGCGGTCCAGAATTACCTGCAGGCCATCGGCATTCGCACGAAGCTGCGGCCGCTCGAGCGCGCGGCCTTCTTCAGCGGCTACGGCGAGAAGAAGTTCCGCAACGTCGTGCAGGCCGCCAGCGGCGCCTTCGGCAACGCGGCGACCCGGCTGGAGGCCTTCGTCGCTGCGGGTGGAACGTACGTGTATGGCAGCCATCCCGACATCGACGGGTTGTTCCAGGAGCAGGCGGTGGAGCTCGATCCCAAGCGCCGCGAGACGACGCTGCACCGCATCCAGCAGCTCGTCCACGAGCGCACGATCTACGCGCCGATCTGGCAGCTGGCGTTCCTCAACGGCGTGGGTCCGCGCGTCGAGGAGTCCAGCCTGGGCGCGATTCCGGGCTTCGCCTACTCGGGCCCGTACGAGGACGTCAAGCTGAAGAAATGAACCCCGAACCTGGCTATAATCCACGGCCATGAGCATGCTAGAGCGCGCCGAAGCTGCCGAGCGGGCCATGATCGAGGAACTGGATCGGACGGTCGTGAAGTCGGCCATCTATGTCTCGGGAGACCGGGATCCAAGGGTCTCGCTGACGCGACCGGACAACGGGAAGCTCGTGATGATGGGCCCGGATCCGCGCTTGTCCCCCATGCCCGAACGGCCGACCCTGCTCGACTTCTTCGAGCACCGCTTCGGACGCGGCAACATCAACCACCTGATGCAGAGCGCACGGCTGGCCCAGAAGAACGGCGTCGCGGAAAAGCTGGTGCTCGCGTGCTTGCTGCACGACATCGCCATCGCCGGCTTCATCCGCGGCGACCACGGATATTGGGCGGCGCAGCTGCTCGAGCCCTACGTGGACGAGGAGGTTGCCTGGGCCATCCGCTATCACCAGGCGCTGCGGTTCTTCCCCGACGAGTCGGTGGGCTACAGCTACCCGCAGATGTACGTCAAGCTCTTCGGCGCCGACTATCAGCCCGACGAGTACATCCGCCGCGACTACGAGTACGCGCGCAATCACAAGTGGTACATGAGCGCGCGCCTGATCTGCATCAACGACCTGTACGCGTTCGACCCCACCGTGCAGGTGCAGCTCGAGGAGTTCACGGACGTGGTGGGCCGCCACTTCAGGCAGCCGAAGGAGGGCCTCGGCTGGGATTCGGGTCCCTCGGCGCACATGTGGCGCACCATGATCATGCCGACGAAGTACCTCTGAGCCTCGCCGTCGTCGCTCGCCGCTAGCCGCGCGCGAATGGCCCCCATGCCCCGGGCGTCCAAGGGGTACGGAGGCTCAATCGATGCGCACGCTCTCGAGACCGCTCACCGCGTCACTGCTCGGCCTCCTCATCCTCGGTAGCTCGGTCGCATCGGCGACCACGGCATCCGCCCAGACATCCGACCCCGATGAGACCATCGGACGTACCCCGCCCCGGCTCAGCTACGTGGAGGGCGAGGCCTCGTTCTGGCGGCCCGGCGCGGCCGACTGGGCCCCCGCGCAGCTGAACACGGCCCTCGCGCCGGGCGACGAGATGTTCACCGGCAACCGCGGCAACCTCGAGCTCGAGGTCGGCGCGCGCGCGTTCGTGCGCGCGTGGGGCGACACGCAGCTCGGTCTCGTCGCCCAGGAGCCGAATTTCTTGCAGCTCAAGGTCACCGCCGGACACGTCGCCCTCGATCTCCGCGCGATCGAGCCGGGCCGCACGGTCGAGATCGATACGCCCACCGCGGCGTTCACGATCGATTCGCCCGGCTACTACCGCATCGACGTCTCCGCGGAACGCACCGCATTCAGTGCGCGCTCCGGCCGCGCCACGCTGGCGACGGCTGGTGGCGCACCCGCGGCGATCGCGAACGGTGAGCAGGTCGTGCTCGACGCGAGCGGAGCGATCCACCGCTCGGGCGCGCCGGCGCTCGACGTGTGGGACACGTGGAACTATGCGCGGACGGACGAGCTGCTCAAATCAGCGAGCGCGCAATATGTCCCGGCCGGCGTATACGGCGTGCGGGAGCTCGACCAGTACGGCGCCTGGCGCGTCGTGCCGACGTACGGCTCCGTCTGGGTGCCTCATCGCGTTGCGCCGGGCTGGGCCCCATACAGCACGGGTCACTGGGTCGCCGATCCGTATTACGGCTGGACGTGGGTCGATGACGCACCATGGGGCTGGGCGCCCTATCACTATGGTCGCTGGGTTTACACCGGCGGCTTCTGGGCGTGGGCGCCCGGCCCGATCGTCGCGCGGCCTGTCTATGCGCCGGCGCTCGTCGCGTTCTTCGGCGCGCCGGGCATCCGCGTCACCGTCGGCAGCCCGTTCGTGAGCTGGGTGGCCCTCGGGTGGGGCGAGCCGCTCGTGCCGTGGTGGGGCGCGCCGCGTTTCGTCGGCCGTCCCTGGTGGGGCGGATGGGGCGGACCACGCGTGGTGAACAACGTCGTCATCAATCGCACCACCGTTGTGCACGTCCGGAACATCAACGTCTATCGCAACGTCAACGTCGGCAACGCGGTCGTCGCCGTACGCGAAGACGCCTTCGGCCGCCGCGGCGTGCGTGAGGCGCGCGTGGCGGATGTCGACGTGCGGCGTCTGGAGCCTGTGCGTGGGCGCCTGAACGTCAAGCCCGACGCGTCGAGCTTCGTGGCCGCTCGCGGGCCCGCGGTGAAGCCGCCGGCGCAGGTGCTCGAGCGGCACGTCGTCACGACGCGGCGCTCGATTGGTCCGCGCGCCGAGCCGTCACGTCTGGAGCCGCGCGCCGAGACGCCACGCGCGGAGCCGAACGTGCAGCGCCCGAGCGCGGGGCGTCGTCCCGAATCGCCCGCCGAGCGCCCGCGGCCCGAGCCGCGCGGCGAGAGTACGCGGCCCGAGTCGCGCGTGCTGAGCCCGCGCCCCGAGCCGAACGTCGAGCGGCCGCGGCTTGAGCCGCGCGCCGAGTCGCCGCGGCGTGAATCGCCCGACATACCGCGCCTGGAACGGCGAGATCGAGCACCGCGGCCGGAATCCGGCGCCGGACGCGGACCCGAGCCGGCGGCCGCACCGCGGCTGGACTCCCCCGCGACGCCGCGCTCCCAGCCGAGCGTCGACTCTCCGCGGCCGGCATCGCGCGCACCAGGCGCGGACACGCGCGTGGTGGCACCAAGCCCGGAGCCGCGCGTCGAAGCGCCGCGCGCGCAAGCTCGCGCCGACGGACCGCGGGGGCCGGAGCCGCGGCGCGAGGTGCGCGAGCCGCAGGCGTCGCCGTCGCATGGTGTCGCGCGCGACCCCGCCGCCGGCATCTCGCCGTCGCGGCGTGATGCGGGCACGCCGCGCTGGTCGGCCGGCGGCGACAGCCGCGGCCGCGGACCTGCGGCAGTAGTGGAGCGCCCGGACGCGCGCCGGGGACCCGCGGCGGTGGTGGAGCGTGAGGACGCGCGCCGGGCGCCAAGGCCGGCCGCCGCGCACGACGAGCGCGACGACCCGCGCGGCCGGCGCTGACGCCGGTTAGCGCTTCGGCGGCGGCGTACGCCCGAGCAGCTGCTCGATCGCCATGCCGATGGCGAGCAGCCGCTCGTCCGCGTCACGCGGGCCGTCGAGCGACAGGCCGACCGGCATACCTGTCGTCGGCCCCAGCCCCGCGGGAATCGTCAGCCCCGGAATCCCCGCGTTGCTTCCGGGATCGGTGTTGCGGATGAAGCGCAGGAACGTCTCGAGGCTCGAGGCCTCTGGACCCTGCGCGACGGCGACCGCCGGCGTCGTCGGGGCAAGCAGCCCCTCGATGGCGTACTTCTGGAACGTGTCGATGAAATAATTGAGCAGCGCCGGCCGCCCCGTCCCGATGGCTTCCCGGTAGACGGGCTCGGCGTCGACGACGCCGTTGGGCGCGGGCAGCTTGCGAGGCACGACGAGCGCCTCGTAGGTCCCCTTCACGTCCTTGCTCGCGATCTCCGCCGCCACCTGCTCCACCGTCTTGCCGGTGCCGTACTTGGCGAGATAGGCCTTCAAATCATCGTACGCCTCGTACAGCGCCACCGGAAAGCTCACGCGATCGTTCAGCGTCTTGAGCTCCGGCATCTCGACCTCGACGATCGTCACGCCCGCCGCCTTCAGTCGCTCGAGCGCGCGATCCACCACGGCTTTCGTGTCGGCGTCGAGGTCGGCGAAGAAGTAGCCGCGATACACGCCCAGCCGAACGCCGTTCAGCGACGCGACCGGCGGCACCTTGCCCTGCGTCACGACCGCATCCAGCAACGCCACGTCGGAGACGGTCTGAGCCATCGGTCCCACGGTGTCGCGCGTGTGGGCGATCGGGGTGACGCCGTCCTGGGAGTAGCGGTTAAGCGTCGGCCGCAGGCCGGCGCCGCCGGTGACGCCCGCAGGAATTCGGACCGAGCCGCCCGTGTCGCTGCCGAGTCCGCCCGGCGCGAGCCGCGCCGCGATGGCGGCACCGGTCCCGCTCGAGCTGCCGCCCGCGATGCGCGAGCGATCGTAGGGATTGCGCGTCCCGATCGGCTGCGCCGTGAAGAACGCCTCGTTGTAGCCGGAGATGCCGAACGCGAGCTCGTGCATGTTCGTCTTGCCGAGGATCACCGCGCCCGCGTCGATCAGGCGCTTCACCGTCGGGGCGTGCTCCTTCGGCACGAATCCACGAAGGCCGCGCGTCCCGGCCGTGTTCGGTAAATCGGCGACGTGCACGTTGTCCTTCACGACGAGCGGGACGCCGTGGAGCAGACCTGCCGGCGGCTTGAGGCCGCCGAGCTCGGCATCCGCGCGATGCGCAGCCTTCAGTGCGCCCGCCTCGTCGAGGGTGATGAACGCGTTGAGGTCGCGATTCGCCCGGGCGCGCGCGAGGTAGGCCTGCGTGAGCTCGACGCTCGTGACCTTCTTCGCGCGGATCAGCGCGGCCGCGTCGGCAACGCCGAGCTCGGTGAGGTCCCTCGGACGCGGCGGCGCGCTGGCGCACCCGGTCGCGAGCACGCTCAGCATCGACAACCCAGCGAAGAGACGGACGAGCATTGCGGCCCTCCTAGGGTCCTTCGTCGCGCGGAGTCGGCACGCTCCGCGCCGGAAATTCACGGTAGGCGTGACGGGCCATGACGTCCTCCCGCAGCTCGATGCCGAGCCCGGGCCCCGTCGGCAGCGCCACGTACCCCTGCTCGACGCGCAGCGGCTCCACGGTGATCTCAGCACCGCGCGCCTCGAAATTGACGAAGTACTCGGTGATGAGGAAATTCGGAATCGCCGCCGACACCTGCAGCGTCGCGGCGAGCCCTACCGTGGTCGAGTTGTAGTTGTGCGGGGAGACGACCACGTGGTAGGCCTCGGCCATTGCGGCGATCTCGCGGAGCTCCTCGATGCCGCCCACGTTGCACACGTCGGGATTGATGATGTCGGCCGCGCGCCGCTCGAAGACCTCGCGAAACTCGAAGCGCGTGTAAAGCTCCTCGCCGGTGACGATGGGAATGCGGATCTCGCGCCGGCACTCCGCCAGCGCGCCCATGTCGCGTGCCGAGACCGGCTCCTCGTACCAGAACGGGTCGAACGGCTCGAGCATGCGCGCCACGCGCACGGCGTGCATCGGCGCCAGCCGCCGGTGCACCTCGATGAGCAGATCGACCGCGGGGCCGACCGCCTCGCGCACGGCGCGGACGGTCTCGACCACCTGGCGCTCGGCCTCACGCGTGATATGCGTGCGCCACGGTCCGGGGAACGGATCGAACTTCAGGGCGCTGAACCCGCGGGCGACGGTGGCCTTGGCCTTTGTGGCGTAGTCGCTCGGAGTCTTCGCGCCGGAGTACCAGCCGTTGGCGTACACCCGGATCCGCTCGCGACACGGGCCGCCGAGGAGGGTCACCACCGGAACGCCGAGGCGCTTGCCCGCGAGATCCCACAACGCCTGTTCGATGCCGCTGACGGCGCCGAAGAAATCGAGCGACCCGCGCTTGGCCGCGAAGTCGTGGTAGGCCCAGTGCGTGAAGTGGCGGATCTGCTCGGCGTCCCGGCCGATCAGATAGCGCGCCAGCTGCCCGACGAACGCGGCGATCGATCGATCGCGGTCGGCCTGCGTGTAGCACTCGCCCCACCCGCGCAGGCCGTCGGCCGTCTCGACCTTCACGAACAGCCAGTTCTTTCCGTAACCGGGATCGACGATGAACGGCGTGACGCCGGTGATCTTCACGCGCCCGCGCTCCTCTCCGGCCCCGGGGCCGGAGCCGGGGTGAGTCTACTCGCCGCGCAGCCGCGGGTCGAGCAGGTCGCGCAGGGCGTCCCCCATCAGATTGAAGGCAAGCACCGCGAGCATGATCGCCAGACCCGAGAACGTGGTGATCCACGGGCAGCACTTGATGTACTGGCGGCCCTCACTGAGGATGTTGCCCCAGCTCGGCGTCGGCGGCGGGATGCCGAGACCCAGGAACGAGAGGCTCGCCTCGGTGCGGATCGCGGTGGCGATGTAGAGGGTCGCGACGACGACGAGCGCGTAGAGCGCGTTCGGGAACACGTGCCGCGCCATCACGCGCAGCTGGCCGCTGCCCACGGCGCGCGCGGCCATGATGTAGTCCTGCTCGCGGATGGTCAGCGCCAGACTGCGCGAGAGTCGAACGAAATTGGGCGTCAGCGCCACCCCGATCGCCACGATCTCGTTGATCAGCGAGCCGCCAAGCGCTGTCACGATGATCAGCGCCAGCAGCAAGGTGGGAAACGCCATCAGCATGTCGGCGCATCGCATGATGCTCGTCTCGCACCGCCCGCCCTGGACGCCGGCGAGGATGCCGAGGGGGACCCCGAGGGCGAAGCCGAAGATCACCGACGCCAGGCCGACCTGCAGCGAGATCCGCGTGCCCCAGATGATCCGGCTCAGGATGTCGCGGCCGAACTCGTCGGTGCCGAGCGCGTGCCGCTCCACGGCGCCCGGCCCCTTGAGGACGGCGTCGGCGAACTGGGCCGACGGGCTGAGCGGCGCGAGCAGCGGGGCCGCCGCGGCGATCACGATCATCGCGACGGCCAGGAGGATGCCGAGCGTGATCGGCGCGTAGCGACG